>LNFM01008164.1_pt1 | contig 15933 bp, 16 predicted proteins | sample 596031 | NCBI WGS metagenome assembly LNFM01 (sample SAMN04254537, study PRJNA301005) | activated carbon metagenome | isolation source: dual media filters at the Ann Arbor, Michigan drinking water treatment plant | place: USA: Ann Arbor | reverse complement strand
ACAGCGCGATCTTGCGGCGTTCGTTCTCCGGGATCGGCCGGTCGGACCGGCACAGCAGGATCTGCGGCTGGATGCCCAGGCCGAGCAGTTCCTTCACGGAATGCTGCGTCGGCTTGGTCTTCAATTCGCCCGCCGAGGCGATGTAGGGCACCAGCGTCAGGTGCATGAAAAGGCTGCGCTGTGGCCCCAACTCGTTCGCCAGCTGGCGCATGGCCTCCAGGAAGGGCAGCGATTCGATGTCGCCGACGGTGCCGCCGATCTCGACCAGCACGAAGTCGTAGGGGTCGGTCTCGGCCTGGATGACTTCCTTGATCTTGTCGGTGATGTGCGGGATCACCTGCACCGTCCCGCCGAGGTAGTCCCCGCGCCGTTCGGCCGCGATCACGTCGGAATAGATCCGCCCGGTCGTCCAGTTGTCCGGCTTGCGCGCCGCGACCCCGGTGAAGCGTTCGTAGTGGCCGAGGTCGAGGTCGGTCTCCGCCCCGTCATCGGTGACGAAGACCTCGCCATGCTGGTAGGGCGACATCGTCCCCGGGTCGTAGTTCAGATACGGGTCGAGCTTGCGGAGCCGCACCTTGTAGCCGCGCGCCTGCAGCAACGCGCCGAGCGACGCCGATGCAATGCCCTTGCCCAGGGAGGAAACCACGCCGCCGGTGATGAAGACGAACCGCGCCATGGGCGCCCTCCATAGACAAGCACGCGCGAAAGCGCCACCCGCGCCTGGGGCGGGGCGGCCGCGCGGCAGCAAGCGGTTGAAAAAGCGGCTAGTTGGTCGGCACGGCCGGCAGCGCGGGCACCGTGGGTACGGCCGGCGCGCCGGCGGCGGGCGGCGAATCGAGGATCGAGCGGTTCTGCTGCGACGCCCCGCGGTTGAGCAGCGCCAGGGTCAGCGCCAGCGCGAAGAACAGCGCGCCCAGGATGGCCGTGCCGCGGGTCAGCAGGTTGGCCGTGCCGCGCCCGCCCATGAAGGACCCCATGCCCCCGGAGGAGCCGATGCCCAAGCCGCCGCCCTCGCTGCGCTGGAGCAGCACGAGGCCGATCAGCGCCAGGGTGACGAACAGGTGGATGACGAGCAGGACGGTGGTCATGGCGGGGCGTATCTAGCGAGGCGCGGGCCCGGGGGCTAGACCCGTTCGCCGTGATCGTCGCGCCCGGCCGGCATGGCTGCCCCCTGCCCGCGCCGCCGCGTCAGCCCGCGGCCGCCGCGATCGCCAGGAAATCCTCCGCCACCAGGCTCGCCCCGCCGACCAGCGCCCCGTCCACATTCGGCAGCGCCAGGATCGCGACGGCATTGGACGGCTTCACCGACCCGCCATAGAGAATCCGCAGCCCCGCCCCCTGGGCCGGGAAGGCCGCCACCAGCCGCGCGCGGATCATGGCGTGCATGGCGGCGATGTCGGCCTCAGTGGGGGTGCGCCCGGTGCCGATCGCCCAGACGGGTTCGTACGCCACGACGCCGCCGGCCGCACCGAAGCCCTCCGGCAGGCTGCCGGCGAGCTGTTCGGCCACCACCTCCTCCGCGCGGCCGAGCAGCCGGTCATCCTCGGGTTCGCCGACGCAAACGATGGGGGTGAGGCCGGCGGCGATGGCTGCCTCGGCCTTGGCGCGCACGGTCGGATCGGTCTCGCGATAGGTCGCGCGGCGTTCCGAATGGCCCAGGATGACGAAGCGCGCCCCGGCATCGGCCAGCATGGCGGCGGCGATGTCCCCGGTATGGGCGCCCTTGGGCGCGGCGTGGCAATCCTGCCCGCCCACGGCCACCGGCGTGCCGGCCAGCGCGGCGGCGAGTGCCGCGACCAGCGTCGCCGGCGGGCAGACCACCAGTTCGGCCTGGCCCGACGCCCCGGCAGCCACCCCGCGCGCCAGCGCCAGCCCATCGGCCGCCAGCCCATGCATCTTCCAGTTGCCGGCGATCATCGGGCGGGTTCCGGGGGTCATGCGGGCGTCTCCTTCAGGCCCGCCCGGAGTATCGGAAATGCGCCCCGCCTCCAAGCCGGGCCACGCGGCCAGGCTCAGGGTGGCGGCAGCACCGTGACCTCGACCCGCATGCGGCCCGAGACAGGGTTGCCGCGCACCGTGCCGCTGCCCGCCACCTCGAACAGGTCGGCGCCGTGGAAGCCCGGATTGGGGCGATAGGCGACGCCCTCGGGCAGGATCGTGACGCTGCCATGGCTTGGCGGGCGGGTCAGCGTGAGGGTCGCGAAGGGCTGGCGCGCCTCGATATCGGCCATCAGGCGGATGCGGCAGCCCTGCCCGGTATTGGCCAGGCGCATGCGCGCCTGCGCCCCGCCGGGCTGCGTGAAGCCGCGGAAGGCCGGCACCTCGCACAGGCCGGCCGCCGGTCGCGGCGCCTGCGCGAGAACCGGTCCGCCGGCCAGCAAACCCGCCAGGGCCGCCCCGATCGCGCCGCTGCGTCGCATGGCCCGCCTCCCGTCCCGATGGGTCGATCATTCCGCAATTGGCGCGATTGGGCAAAGCACACGGCCTCCGACCCCTTCCGCCGCCCGCCGCCCGCTGGTAGGCACGCGCCCATGCTTACCGCGCTGCGCCGCCTCGCCGGCACCTGGGTCGCCAAGATCCTCTTCGCCCTGCTCGTCCTGTCCTTCGCGGTCTGGGGGATCGAGGACGTCGTCCGCGACATCGGCCGCGAGACCGCGGTCGCGCATGTCGGCGGGGACCCGATCGAACTGACCGAGGCCCAGGCCAATGCCCGGCGCGAGATGCAGCGCATCGCCCGCCAGATGGGCGCCCGCTTCGAACCCGACGAGAACATCCGCCGCGCCGTCGCCGCCCAGGCGCTGGAGCAGCTGATCTCCGACCGATCCCTGCGGGCGGAAGCCCGCCGCCAAGGCATCGGCGCGCCGACCGAGGCGGTGCGGAACGCGGTCTTCGCCATCCCCGGTCTGCGCGGGCCGGACGGCAGCTTCTCGCGCATCGTGTTCGACAGCTTCCTGCGGCAGAACGAGCTGAACGAGCAGCAATTCCTCCAGATCGTCGCCGGCGACGTGCTGCGCCAGCAATTGGCCGGCGCGGTGCGGTCGGGTTCGACCGGCCCGGATGCGATGGCCGCGCCCCTGCTGGCCTGGGCGATGCAGCGCCGCACCGCCGAACTCATCACCGTGCCCACCGCCGACATGCCCGAGCCCGAGGCGCCGACCGAAGCCCAGCTGCGCCGTTTCCAGGAGAACAACCCGGCGCGCTTCTCCTCTCCTGAATACCGCGAGGCGGCGATCGCCATCCTCTCGCCCGAGGGCATCGCGACCGAGATCGAGGTCAGCGACTCCGACCTCGCGCAGGCCTACGAACAGCGCCGCGCGCAATACGACACGCCCGAGCGCCGCGCCCTGCGCCAGGCCGTGGTGCCGAACGAGGCCGCGGCGCGCGAGATCGCGACGACCTGGCGCGGCGGTGCCGAGTTCCCGGCCATCGAGGCCGCGGCCACCGCGGCGGATGGCAGCGCGGCCGACCTCGGCCTGCTCGACCGCGCCACCCTGCCGCTGGCGAATGTGGCCGAGGCCGCCTTCGCCGCCGCCGACGGCGCGGTGACCGAGCCGGTGCAGTCGCCCTTCGGCTGGCACGTCATCAAGGTGGACCGCATCGAGCCCGCGACCACGCGCACGCTGGACCAGGTGCGCGACGAACTCCGCATCGAGGTGGCGCGCGACCGTGCGCTCGACATGGCGCATGAGCGCGCCAACCGAGTCGAGGACGCGCTGGCCGGCGGCGGCGGCCTGGCGGAGGTCGCGCTGCGCTTCGGCGCGCAGGTGGCGACCGTCACGCTCGATTCCGCTGGGCGCGACGCGCAGAACGCGGTGGTGGCGCTGCCGGTGGCCGAGGCGCAGCGCGCCGAGCTGCTGCGCGCGGTGTTCGCCGCCCGCCAGGGCGATGCCCCGCGCATGACCGAGATGGGCGACGCCTTCGTGGCCGTCGAACTGCGCGCCATCACGCCGCCCGCCCTGCGCCCCTTCGAGAGCGTCGAGCCCGCGCTGCGCGAGGCCTTCATCGCCGATGCGCGCCGCCGTGCCGCCGAGGAACGCGCCGCCGGCCTGCTGGCCGCGGTGCGCGGCGGCAAGACCATGCAGGAGGCCGCCACGGAGGCCGGCCTGACCGCCCAGCCGGTCGGCGCCTTCGGCCGCAACCCGCAGCAGGCCGGCACGCTGCCGCCCGAACTGCTGGCCCCTCTGTTCGAGGCAAACACCGGCGACGTGACGATGGCCGAGACCCGCACCGGCTTCGCGGTGGCGCGGCTGACCGGGATCATCCCCTTCGACACCGCGGCCGACCCGCTCGGCATGGCGCGCGTCCGCACCGAGATCGAGCAATCCATGCAGGACGAGCTCGAGGAACAATACGCCATCGCGCTGCGCGGGCGCGCCGATGTGCGGATCAACCGCAACCTGTTGGAACAGGTGACCGGGCGATGAGCGGGACCGACGCCGCCGCGGTGCGCGCCGCCCTCGCCGCCGGGCGCGGGGGCATCCTGGTGCGCGAGCGTGTCGCGGACCTCGACACCCCGGTCGGCGCCTTCCTGAAGCTGACCGGCGGCGCGCAGGCCAATGCCTTCCTGCTGGAGAGCATCGAGGGCGGTGCGGCGCGCGGCCGCTATTCGGGCATCGGCCTGGCACCCGACCTGGTGTGGCGCTGCCGCGACGGGCGCGCCGAGATCAACCGCCACGCCCTGACCGCCCCGCACGCCTTCGTGGACGAACCGGGCGCGGCACTGGACAGCCTGCGGCGCACCATTGCCGAGGCGCGCATGCCAGTGCCGCCCGGCCTGCCGCCGATGGCCGCGGGGCTGTTCGGCTACCTCGGCTACGACATGGTGCGGCTGATCGAACGACTGCCCGCGACCAACCCGGATGTGCTGGGCATCCCGGATGCGGTGCTGACGCGCCCGACGTTGATGGCGGTGTTCGACCATGTGCGGGATACGCTGACGCTCTGCGCCCCGGTCTGGCCGGGCGGCGAGCCCGATGCGCTGATCGAGGCCGCCGAGGCCAGGCTCGACGAAGCCGAGGCGGCGCTCGACCGCCCGGTGCCGCGCGCCGCCCCGCCGGTGAACCTGCCGCGCCTGTCCGAACCCGACAGCAACTTCACCGAGGCCGGCTACATCGCCGCCGTCGAGCGCGCGAAGGAATACATCCGCGCCGGCGATGCCTTCCAGGTGGTGCCGTCCCAGCGCTTCTCGCTGCCCTTCGCGCTGCCGCCCTTTGCGCTGTATCGCGCGCTGCGGCGGATCAACCCCGCTCCCTTCCTGGTCTTCGGGGATTTCGGCGGGTTCTCGGTGGTGGCTGCGAGCCCGGAGATCCTGGTGCGCTGCCGCGACAACACCGTCACCGTCCGTCCGCTGGCCGGCACCCGCCGCCGCGGTGCGACGCCCGAGGAAGACCGCGCGCTGGAAGTGGAATTGCTGGCCGACCCGAAGGAGCGCGCGGAACACCTGATGCTGCTCGACCTCGGCCGCAATGATGTGGGGCGCGTGGCGGCGATCGGCACGGTGAAGGTGACGGCGCAGTTCCAGGTCGAGCGCTATTCGCAGGTGATGCATATCGGGAGCGAGGTGCAGGGGCGGCTGCGGGACGGGCTCGATGCGCTGGATGCCTATTGCGCGGGGTTCCCGGCCGGCACGCTGACCGGCGCGCCCAAGATCCGCGCGATGGAGATCATCGAGGAACTCGAGCCCTCGCGGCGCGGGCTGTATGCCGGCGGCATCGGGTATTTCGGCGCCGATGGCGGCATGGACACCTGCATCGCGCTGCGGACGGCGCTGGTGAAGGACGGCGTGATGCATGTGCAGGCCGGCGCCGGCGTGGTGGCGGATTCCGACCCGAAGTCGGAATACGAGGAGACCAGGCAGAAGGCCCGCGCCCTGTTCCGCGCGGCCGAGGAAGCGGTGCGCTTCGCCGCCGGCAAGCGTGAGCGCGGCAACGCCTGATCCCGTGACCGCCGCGGGCAGCCCTGACGGTCTGCAAGCCGCGGAACCCGCAGATTCGCCGCCGCACCAGGCGAGGCTTGATCCCGCGCTGCACGCAGCGACGCTCGATCCTGCGCTGCACGCAGCGACGCTCGATCCTGCGCCGCACGCGGCGACGCCCAATCAGGCGCCGTCCGCGCCAAGGCCCGGCCCGGCGCGCGAAGCGGCGACCCGCCGTCCCGCACCACCCGACATCGCGCCGATCCTGGCGCTGGCCGAAGACGCCCGCGCCGCCGGGCGCGCGCTGGACGCCATCGCCGCGCTGCGTTCGCTGGCGGCGCTGGTGCCTGGCGATGCGCGGGTGCGCGCCGCCCTGGCCCGCGCCCTGTTCCAGGCCGGGCTGTGGAACGAGGCCTGGGCGGCCTACGAGGTCCGCTTCGAATTGCTGCCCTCCGCCTTCCCGCGCGTGACGCGCCCAGGCCCGGACGGGCCGGTGCCGTTGCCCCCCTGGCGCGGCCAGGGCGCGCCAGAGGCCGTGCTGGTCATGGGCGAACAGGGCCTGGGCGACACCATCCAGTTCGCGCGCTACCTGCCGCTGCTGGCGGCGCGCGGGATGCGCGTGCATGCGGTGCTCGACCAACGGCTGCATGCGTTGCTGAAGCCGCTCACCGGCGGGATCGACCTGCGGGCATCCGGCGCGCCGGGCTCGGTGGCCGGCGTGCGCGCCTGGCTGCCGCTGATGGACCTGCCGCGCGCGCTGGGGCTGTCCCCGCAGGACTACCAGGGGCGGGTGCCGTATCTGGCCGCCGAGCCCGCGCGCGTGGCCAGGCTGCGCGCGCGCATCGGCGCGCAGGGGCTGCGCGTGGGCATCGTCTGGCAGGGCAATCCGGCCGCGCCGGTGGATGCCAATCGTTCCGTGCCGCTGGCCGCCTTCGCACCGCTCGCGGCCATTCCCGGCGTGCGGCTGTTCGCGTTGCAGAAGGGGCCGGGCGAGGAGCAGCACGCCCCCTTCCCGCTCGACCGCCTGGGGCCGGAGCTGGATGGCGGGGCGGATTGGTTCCTCGACACCGCGGCGGCGATCGCCGCGCTGGACCTGGTGGTCACGGTGGATACGGCGGTGCTGCATGTGGCCGGCGCGCTGGGCCGCCCGGCGCTGATGCTGATGCATGGGCGCCAGGCCGACTGGCGCTGGCTGCACGCGCAGGACGTGCCGGTCTGGTACCCGTCGGTGCGGCTCGTGCGCTGCCCCGATGGCGGCGCGGACTGGCGCGGCGCGGTGGCGCACGCGGCCTTCCTGGTCCGGACGGGGAATCTGCCGCCGGCGGCATAGCGCCGCCTCAGGCGATGGCCCCCACCGCCATCAGCAGGCTCAGCCCGATCCACACCACCAGCAGCACCAGCGCCACCCCCAGCACCACCCGCGCCTGGCCCGGGTGGTTGTGCCGGCGCAGCAGCACGCCGGCGCCGACCAGGATCGTCAGGATCGCCGGCAGCAGCCACGGCATGACATCAAGGGCAATCATCATCGGCCGCTGGTCCTCACCACCGCATCCTCCCGCGCCGCCACATCGGGCAGCAGCCGCGCGCCCAGCCCCGGCCCTTCCATCGGCAGCACCCAGCCCTGTTCGACGCGCGGCAGCACCGTCACCAGGTCGCGATACCAGGTGGCGAGCGTGGCGCGCACCACCTCCTGGAACATCGCGGTCGGCGCGTGCATCGCAAGATGCACCGAGGCGATCAGCGTGACCGGCCCGGTGCAGTCATGCGGCGCGACCGGGCGCGACCACGCTTCCGCCAGCGCGGCGATCTTGCGCGCCTCGGTCAGCCCGCCGCACCAGGCGAGGTCGAGCATCACGATATCCGTCGCACCCGCCACCAGCAGGTCGCGGAACGCCACCTTGCCACCCAGCGTCTCGCTCGCGCAGATCGGGGTGCGGACGGACCGGCGCAGTTCCGCGAGCGAGGCCACGTCGTCCATCTTGGCGATCGGGTCTTCCGCCCAGGTGATGTCGAATTCCTCGAGCGCCTTGCAGATCTGGAAGGCGGCCGGCATCGACCACAGCGAATGGAGTTCCGCCATGATCTCCATGCGCTCGCCCACGGCGCGGCGGATTTTCGCGAAGGGCTCGATGCCCTTCTTCAGGTCGGACAGCGTGATCGACACGCCCTGCGTCGCCGGCGCGTAGATGTCGAAGGGCCAGATCTTCATGGCGTTGAAGCCCTCCGACAGCAGGCTTTCGGCCAGCGCCCCGGCATCGCGCATGAAGGCGACCTGGTCGTCGTAAGGCCCGCGCGCTTCGTCGCCCGTGCCGATGTCGCGCCGCGCCGCGGACTTGGTGTTGTAGTCGTAGCCCGCGCAGGTGTTGTAGGATCGCACGCGATCGCGCACGCGCCCGCCGAGCGCCTCATGCACCGGGATGCCATGGCGCTGCCCGGCCAGGTCCCACAGCGCGATGTCGATGGCCGATGCGGCGCGGACCTCGGCGGACGACGCGCCGAAGCCGACATAGGGTGTCAGCAGCAGCCGCGACACCGCCTCGATGTCGCGCGCATCGCGGCCGAGCAGAAGCGGGGCGACGCTTTCGTGGGTGACGGCCTCGACCGCCGCGGCGCCACGGAAGGCTTCGCCCAGGCCGGTCAGGCCCTCGTCGGTGGTCACCTCAACCCAGATCAGGTTCGGGCGTTCGCCGATGCGGATGGTGCGGATATGCGTGATACGGCTCATTCGGCGCGGATTCCCTGGCGGCGTACGACGTCGGCCCAGCGTGCGGCCTCGGCGCGGACATGGGCACCCATCTGTTCGGGCGTGCCGCCCAGCGGCGTCGCGCCCAGTTCCATCATGCGTGCGCGCACCGCCGGGTTCTGCAGCGCCTGGCCGAAGGCGGAGTTCAGCGCGGCGATGGCGGCCGGCGGCGTGCGCGCCGGCGTCATGAAGCCGAACCAGCTGTCGATCGCCATGCCCTGCACGCCCTGCTCGGCGAAGGTCGGCACGTCCGGCAGTTCCGGGATGCGCGTGTCGGACACCGCCGCCAGCGCGCGCACCGTGCCCGCGCGGATATGCGGCAGGATCGAGGGCAGGTTGTCGAAGAACACATCGACGCGCCCCGCCACCAGGTCGGTGATGGCCGGCCCCGACCCGCGATAGGGCACATGCGTCATCTCGATGCCCGTGATCGAGCGCAGCAGCTCCGGCCCCAGATGGTTCGAGGCACCGACACCGGATGACGCGAAGGACAGCGGCTGGCGGCGGGCCAGCGCGATGAACTCCTGCACATTCGCCGCCGGCAGTTCACGCCGCACCGTCATCACGTTGCGGACCGCCCCGGTCAGGATGACGGGCGCGAAATCAGCCAGCAGGTCGTAGCCGGGGTTCGCATAGAGCGCCGGGTTGGCGCCGCAGGGGCCGAAGGCGCATTGGATCAGCGTGGAGCCATCGGCCGCCCCGCGGGCTGCCTCGGCCATGCCGATATTGCCGCCCGCACCACCACGGTTCTCCACCACTGCGCCGCGCGGCAGGTGCGGGCCGGCGGCCTCGGCCAGCAGGCGGGCGACGATGTCGGAGGTGCCGCCCGGGGTGAAGGGCACGATGATGCGGATCGGCCGGTCCGGCAGGACCTGCGCCACCGCCGCCCCGGGCGCGAGCAGCGCCAGGGCGAGGAAAACCCGCTTCAGCATGGCTTGGACGTCCTCCTGAATGTTGCGCGGAGGCTAGGCGCGCCGCGGCCCGCGGCAAAGCCCCCGCCTGGGCGCTTGATTCCCCCCGCGCCCCGGTCCAAGCATCACGGGCCATGATCCTCCTGATCGACAACTACGACAGCTTCACCTTCAACCTGTTCCACTTCCTGGGCGACCTGGGGGCGAAGGTGGAGGTGCGCCGCAACGACGCCATCGACCCGCAGGGCGTGCTGGCGATGAAGCCTGAGGCGGTGGTGCTCTCGCCCGGCCCCTGCACGCCGAACGAGGCCGGAATCTGCCTGCCGCTGATTTCGCTGGCCGCCGAGGTGAAGCTGCCGGTGCTGGGCGTCTGCCTCGGCCACCAGGCTATCGGACAAGCGTTTGGCGGCAAGGTGATCCGCGCGCCGGAACCCGTGCATGGCAAGGTCTGGCAGGTGCATCACGACGGGCGCGACGTCTTCGCCGGCATCCCCAGCCCCTTCGCCGCCACGCGCTACCATTCGCTGATCGTCGAGCGCGCCACCATGCCCGACTGCCTCGACGTCACCGCCTGGACCGAGGACGGGATCGTGATGGGCGTGAAGCATCGCGAATTGCCCATTTCGGGCGTGCAGTTCCACCCGGAGAGCATCGCCTCCGCCCATGGCCACGACCTGCTGCGGAACTTCCTGACCCTGGCCGGCGCGACGCTGCCCACCCCTGTCGCGGCCTGATGTCGCTCAAGCCCATCCTGGCGCGGCTGGCCTCCGGCGAGCGCCTGGCCGAAGCCGAGGCCGAGCACGCCTTCGGCATCATCATGGCCGGCGAGGCCACGCCCGCACAGATCGCCGGCCTGCTGATGGCCATGCGCGTGCGCGGCGAGACGGTGGCGGAGATGACCGGCGCCGTGCGCGCCATGCGCGCCCGCATGGTGGCGGTGGACGCCCCGCCCGGCGCCATCGACATCGTCGGCACCGGGGGCGATTCCGCCGGCACGCTGAACATCTCCACCACCACGGCCATGGTGGTGGCGGGCTGCGGCGTGCCGGTCGCCAAGCACGGCAACCGCGCGCTGTCGTCGAAATCCGGCGCGGCCGATGCCATCGCCGCGCTCGGCATTTCGCTCGACGTGCCGATGGACCGCCTGCCCGGCGTGCTGGCCGAGGCCGGCATGGTCTTCCTGATGGCGCCGCGCCACCATGCCTCGATGCGCCACGCCGCCGGGCCGCGCGTGGAGCTTGGCACACGCACCATCTTCAACCTGCTCGGCCCGCTGGCGAACCCCGCACGGGTAACGCGCCAGATGACCGGCGCCTTCGCCCCCGAATGGCTGCGCCCGATGGCCGAGGCCCTCGCCCGCCTGGGCACCGAGCGCGCCTGGCTGGTGCATGGCCAGGGCCTGGATGAACTGACGCTGGCCGGCGAGAGCCAGGTGGTCTCGCTGGAGGCCGATGGCTCCCTGCGCGACTTCACCGTCACACCCGAGGATGCCGGCCTGCCGCGCGCGCCCGCCTCCGCGTTGAAGGGCGGCGACCCGGCGGAGAACGCCATCGCCCTCGAAGCCCTGCTGAACGGCGCGCCCGGTGCCTATCGCGATGTCGTGCTGCTGAATGCGGCCGCCTCACTGATCGTCGCCGGCCGTGCCGACACCCTGCGGCAGGGCGCTTCCCTCGCCGCCCGTGCAATAGACGACGGCGCGGCGATGGGCGTATTGACGCGCCTCCGCGCCCTCTGCCCCCCCAAGGACGCCGCCTGATGAACGCGCCCACCGCCATCACCACCGCTGCCGGTGCCGTCTCGGTGCCCGACGTGCTGGTTCGTATCCTCGCCGACAAGGAGACGGAGGTGGCCGAACGCATGGCCGCGACCTCCCGTTCCGAGATCGAGAAGGCCGCCGCCCATGGCCCGCCGGTGCGCGACTTCGTCGCCGCGCTGTGCCATCGCATCGGCGAAGGCCGCACCGGGCTGATCGCCGAGATCAAGCGCGCTTCGCCCTCCGGCGGCCTGATCCGCGACCCCTTCGAGCCCGCCGCGCTGGCCGCCGCCTACGAGGCCGGCGGCGCGGCCTGCCTGTCCATCCTCACGGATGGCCCGTATTTCCAGGGCGCGCGGGAGCACCTGGAGGCCGGGCGCGCCGCCTGTTCCCTGCCGGTGCTCCGCAAGGATTTCATGATCCACCCCTGGCAGGTCTTCGAGGCCCGCGCGATGGGCGCGGATGCCATCCTGCTCATCATGGCCGCACTCAGCGACGAGCGCGCGAACGAGCTGGAAGACCTCGCTTTGTCGCTCGACATGGCGGTGCTGGCCGAGGTGCATGACCGCGCCGAACTGGACCGCGCGCTGGGGCTGCGGACGCGCCTGATCGGCATCAACAACCGCAACCTCCGCACCCTGCAGACCGACATCGACACCACCGAGGCGCTGGCCCCGCTGGTGCCTGCCGACCGCCTCCCGGTCGCCGAGAGCGGCATCCGCACGCCGGCGGATGTGCGGCGCATGGCGATGGCCGGCGCGCATTGCATCCTGGTGGGCGAGCACCTGATGCGCCAGCCGGACGTGACCGTGGCAGCGCGCGCGCTGGTCGACGCGCGCTGATGGCGCTGACCCATTTCGACGCCGCCGGCCGCGCGGCGATGGTCGATGTGGCGGGCAAGGACGAGACCGCGCGCTCCGCCACCGCGCGCGGTCGCATCGTGATGCAGCCCGCGACCCTGGCGCTGATCCGCGAGGGCCGCGCGGGCAAGGGCGATGTGCTGGGTGTCGCGCGCATCGCCGGCATCATGGCGGCCAAGAAGACGTCCGACCTCATCCCGCTGTGCCATCCGCTGATGCTCAGCAAGGTCGCGGTGGAGCTGGTGCCCGAGGGCGAGGACGCCGTCGGGATTGAAGCGACCGTGACGCTGACCGGGCGCACCGGCGTCGAGATGGAGGCGCTGACCGCCGTGACGGTCGCCGCGCTGACCGTCTACGACATGGTGAAGGCCGTCGATCGCGGCATGCGGATCGAGGATGTCCGCCTGGTCCACAAGGCCGGCGGGAAGTCGGGCGAGTTCCGTGGCGAGTGACCTGCTCGCGGTCGAGGACGCCCGTGCGCGCATCATCGCCGCGCTGACGCCGACCGCGGCCGAGACGGTCGCGCTGTCCGACGCCGCCGGGCGCGTGCTGGCGCGTGGCGTAGTGGCGCGGCTGACGCAGCCGCCTGCCGACGTCTCCGCGATGGACGGTTACGCCGTGCGCGCCGCGGATGCGCCGGACGGTGCGACGCTCCGCATGACCGGCGCCGCCCCCGCCGGCCGCCCCTTCGCCGGCAGCGTCGGGGCCGGGGAGGCGGTCCGCATCTTCACCGGCGGCTTCGTGCCCGACGGCGCCGACGCGATCCTGTTGCAGGAAGATGCGACGGCCGACGGCGACGCCGTGCGGGTGAACGAGACCGTGGTCGCCGGGCGACACATCCGCCGCCGCGGCCTCGACTTCGCGGAAGGTGCGGCCGTGCTGGCAGCCGGACGCAGGCTGACCGCGCGCGACATCGGCCTGGCCGCCGCATCGAACAACCCCTGGCTGGCGGTGCATCGCCGCCCGCGCATCGGCATCCTGGCCACCGGCGACGAGATCGCCCTGCCCGGCGACCCGATCCCGCCCGGCGGCATCGTCTCCTCCAACGCGCATGCCCTGGCGGCGCTGGTGAAGGGTGCGGGCGGCGACCCGGTGGTGCTGCCGATCGCGCCTGACGACACCGCCGCCATCGCCGAGGTCGCGGCCACCGCGCATGCCTTCGACCTGCTGGTGACCACCGGCGGCGCCAGCGTGGGCGAACACGATTTGATCCAGGCCGCACTCGGCGGCGAAGGCTTCGCGCTGGGCTTCTGGAAGATCGCGATGCGGCCGGGCAAGCCGCTGATCTGGGGCAGGCTGGGACGCACGCCGGTGCTGGGGCTGCCGGGCAATCCGGTCTCGGCCATCGTCTGCGGGGTGGTGTTCCTGATCCCGGCCATCGCGCGGCTGTCGGGCCTGCCAGGCGCGCCGCCGCCGACACGGCGCGTGCTGGCCGGCGTCGCGCTGAAGGCGAACGACCAGCGCGCCGACCATCTGCGCGCGACGCTTTCGATGGATGGCGAGGGCCGCATGGTCGCGACACCCGCCGCGATGCAGGATTCCTCGATGCTCGCGACACTGGCGCGCGCCGATGCGCTGGTGCTGCGCGCACCGCACGCCCCGGCGCTGCCGGCGGGGGCGGAGGTCGAGGCGATCATCCTGGCCGAGCTGGGCGTCTAGCCCGCCGCTGCGGCCGCCTGCCGCGCCGCCACGACGCGGTGGTAATCCCCCAGCCCCGGCCGCGTCCCTACCACCCTGTTCATCGCCCGCCAGCGCCGCAGCACCCGCGCCGCCGCGCCGCCATGCGCGCCGAAGCCGAAGCCGTCCTGCGCGATGGCGCCCAGCGCGCGGGCATATTCCGCATCGAAGCGCGTCCAGGGCACATCTGTCGCCTGCCCCGCCCGCAGCTGGTAGCGATAGGCCAGCGCGTCCGCGACCGGCACGCAGCCCCCCGCCGCCGCCAGCGCGCGCAGGTCGAACACCACGTCGTCGATCAGCCGGAACGGCGCGAAGGGCTGCAGCAGGTCGCGCCGTGCGACGAGGTGCAGCGAGGCGAACACCTCGCGCCACTGCGCGAAGCCCAGGCGCCGCGCGTCGGCCCCCGGCACGCGCCGCACCACCCGCCCCTCGGGGTCGCGCACCACGGATGGCACCGCCACCGCGCCCGCGCCGCGCGCCAGCGCGACCGCGCGCACGATCGCATCCGGCGGGCCTTCCAGCGCGTCGTCGCCATCCAGGATCATCACATGCGCGCCGGTCGCGATGGCCAGGGCGCGGTTGCGCGCGGCATGCGCGCCGGTCGCGACCGGCCCGACCGGCGTGAAGCGCAGCCGCGGGTCGGGTGGCAGCAGCGGCGCGTAGTCGGTGCCGTCATCGGAGGCGATGACGACCTCGACCGCCGCGCCGTCGGCGCGCTCCAGCACCGAAGCGACGGCACGCGGCACAAGGTCCGTCAGGCGATACGCGGCAACCAGCAACGAGAGATCCATTGCGCCGCATCCTGGCAGTCGAACCGCGCTTCATCCACAGGCGAATCCCATTGACTGTGACTGGGGAACCTTTCTAGAACAGCGTCCAGGTTGCCGCTTTGTTCTGCCCAAGTCGCGGCCGGCACCACGGGGAGAAGGCCTGCATGCTCACGCGCAAGCAGCACGAATTGCTGATGTTCATCGACCGGCACCTGCGCGAGACCGGCTTCTCGCCGTCCTTCGAGGAAATGAAGGGCGCGCTCAACCTCAAGTCGAAATCCGGCATCCATCGCCTCATCACGGCGCTGGAGGAACGCGGCTTCCTGCGACGGCGCGCCCATCGCGCCCGCGCGCTGGAAGTCATCCGCCTGCCCGACACCACGGCCCCGCGCAACACCCGCACGCCCAAGGCGCCCGACGCACCGCTCGGCCCCAATGTCATCCGCGGCCCCTTCGCCGCGCAGCCCCCCCGCCCGACGCCCGAGGCCGCCAACGACGCCGCCGCGGTCAGCCTGCCGCTGTTCGGCCGCATCGCCGCCGGCCTGCCCATCGAGGCGCTGCGCGACAATGGCGCCTCGGTGGACGTGCCGGCCGCGCTGCTTGGTTCGGGCGATCACTACGCGCTGGAAGTCGCCGGCGATTCCATGATCGATGCCGGCATCCTCGATGGCGACACGGTGCTGATCCAGCGCGCCGAGACCGCCGAGAACGGCTCCATCGTGGTGGCCCTGGTGGATGAGAACGAGGTCACGCTGAAGCGCCTGCGCCGGCGCGGCAATTCCATCGCGCTGGAACCGGCCAATCCGCGGCATGAGACCCGCATCTTCGGCCCCGACCGCGTGCGCGTGCAGGGAAGGCTGGTGGGGTTGCTGCGGCGCTACTGACACCCGCCGACAGGCGGGCGCTGGCGGCAACCATTCTACCTTGGCTTCGCTGGTCGGGTAACAGCGCGCGCGCCAATGTCAGCGCCGCATCCGGCCAGCGCGGCTATTCCACAGGCGCGGGCGGCAGTTCCTCCCGCGCGCGCGGCACCGGCGGCGCCGGCACCCAGGGCCGCGCCCCGCGCCAGGCGCGGTCCGACACCACCCGCGCGCCGTCGCGCTCCAGCCACACCGCGAAGCGGTCCACCACCTGGCTGCCGGCGCAGCGCCCCCGCACCGGCTCGGCCGAGACCACCACCGCCGCGCGCCCGCAGGCCGCAACGGGTGCCTCGCCGCGCAGCAGGATGGCGGCCGGCCCGTCCGACACCGCACGCAACGTGCAGGCGCCGCGCGCGCAGTCCAGCGCGCCGCCCGCCGCCATGCC
>LNFM01011373.1_pt1 | contig 15934 bp, 18 predicted proteins | sample 596031 | NCBI WGS metagenome assembly LNFM01 (sample SAMN04254537, study PRJNA301005) | activated carbon metagenome | isolation source: dual media filters at the Ann Arbor, Michigan drinking water treatment plant | place: USA: Ann Arbor | reverse complement strand
TGGCCGGCTTCGATCAGCTGGGCCTGCGCCACACGTGGTTCGAGACGCTGGAGCCCGTGCCCGCCGATGCGCCGCCGCGGCTGGCGCAGCACTATGACGACGACGTCGAACGTGGCTCGGTCCTTGTGCAAAGCCTCGACGCCAGCAGCGATCTCTTCGGCGGCGGCGGCCTGCTGACCACCCTGCCCGATCTGGCCCGCTTCTTCCGCGCGCTGGTGCGCGGCGAACTCTTCGCCAATGCTGAGACAGCCGCGCTGATGCGCACGCCCACCGAACTCAGCATCGCGCAGGGCGCGCTGCCCTATGGGCTGGGGCTGGAAGTGCTGCAGGTGGACGGCGTCACGCTGTACGGCCACACCGGCTACTGGGGCGTGGCGGCCTGGCACTGCCTGTCGCATGACTTCACGCTGACCGCGGCGGTGACGCGCACGGCGCGCAAGGCGGCGTTCAGCGCGCTGGTGGAAGACGTTGTGCGCACGCTTGCCGCGTGACCGGTTGGCCGGCAGGGCGATCAAGGGCCGTGCCGACCTTCGCCGACGGGTACCAAGTGTCGTGATCGCAGTGCATCGAAGGTGCTGCAATACGATCCTCTCGGCAAGTGCACAGACTGACACACACTCGACACCAGCTCACCGCTACTGTCCTGACCATGCGTTTCCCTCGGAGAGCGGCCACGACATGCTCACCCACGACGAACTCGATCGGCTCGAACGCCTGATCGTTCGCTTCAACTACGGGGCGGCGCGTTCGATCCTGCTGGAGGCCGCTCGCCCCTGCGTTTCGCTGTTCCTCGATGACATCCCTGCGGATCCGCAAGACCGCGCTGCGCGTCCCCTCGCGCTCGGCGCCAGCCGTATGGGCGGAACGCCCGATCTGCCGCGAGACCTCCCCTGGCCGATCCGCGACGACGGATTCGTCATCGACAGCACGCGGTCCAGCCCCGGCTACGCGGGCTTCCTGCTGCAGATTGCGCTTGCGGAGATGCCGCGACTTGCCGACCACCCGCTCCCAGACTCCGGGCACTTGTATGTCTTCGAGATCGGTCCGTCTCGGCCTTTCAAAACGAGCTTCATGGTGAGCTACAGCGCGGCGGCAACAGCCGACCTGCGTCGCGCGGAGCGACCGGCGGGCCTGCCGTGCGCGGCTGAGCCGGCCTGCTTCGAGGTTGGCGAGAGCTTGGCGATCCGCGGCGCGCTGGGCATCGACTTCCCGGTATCGAACGCCGATGGCGTGGCGCTCTACCGACTGGTCGCCCAAGCCATGGGCGTCGACGACCTGGCCGAGGGCCTGATCGAGACCTTCTCCGCGTTCGAGCGCCATGCCCGCGATGCGGACGCCGACGCCCGCCCGACACGCGGCTATCCGGCATGGTGGTGGCGGGTGGGCCGTCTCTTCGGCGCCGCGGGACAGACACAGGATGGTCGACCGCTCCTCGATGCCGACGGCAACGGCTCACTCTCACCGCTGCTGGTGATCGAAAGCAACACACTGGTCGGCTACTCGAGCCCTTCCGACGACGCGCCGATTCAACTGTTGATGCCGAGCGCGACCGCACGTCCGTGGACGTGCTTCGACCGCGTGGTCGCGACAATGACTGCGTGAGTCAACAGCCGAAGAACAGCTGAAGGGACCGCCCGGCCGCCCGGGCCGGCCGACCGGCACCGGTGTCGGGTCCGTGTAATACGGTTGAACGGCGGCAGGCGCCGCGCGCGCTCCGGCGCGCGAGCCGCCGCCGGTCCCGCTCAGGCGGCCGCAGCCCACGCCGCGCGATGTTCACGCGCGTACTGCTCGAAGCTGATCGGCGCCCGGCCGGTGATGTCCTGCACGGCGGTGGTCACGCGCTGCGCATAGCCCGCCTTGAAGTAGCCCAGGATCACGAGCATGAACTGCGCATAGTCGGCAGGCAGGCCGGCAGCGAGCAGGTTCTGCAGCATGGTCTCGGGCGCAATGTCCTCGAACACGATGCGGCGGCCGGCTTCGCGGGACAGGATGGTCGCCACCTCGTCATGATCCAGCGCACGCGCACCGGTGAGGTCGAAGTCGCGGTCGTTCATGTCATCGCGCGTCAGCAACGCTGCGGCCACGGCGGCAATGTCGCGCGCGTCGATGAAGCTGCCCTTCGCCTGCGCCACCGGCAGAAAGATCTTGCCGTGCTCGACAATGCCGTGCACCCAGTAGCTGTTGAAGTTCTGCATGAACCAGTTGGGCCGGATGATGTTGAACGGCACGCCTGACTGTTCCAGCTGCACTTCGGCCCGGCGCAGCGGCGCGTTGGGGTCGGCGTTGGCGCCCATCGCGGACATCAACACCACCTTCTGCAGTTGCCGCGCGCGTGCCTGCTCGATCAACGGCCGCAGCAGTTCGTCCTGGCGGGTGAAGCCGGGGGGAGAGAGCAGGAACGCGCGCTCCACGCCCTCGAACGCGGCGGCAATGCCGTGGCCGCGCGCCAGATCAACATGCACGGCGTCCGGCTGGGTGGTGGGCCGGCTGGTGGCCCGGACCACCCGGTGACCCTGCTGACTGAGTTGCCGCGTGAGTTCGCTGCCCACGGTGCCGCTGGCACCGATCACGAGAATCCTGGACATGCTGTTTTCCTTGTTCCGTCGGTTGAGTGAGGCGCCACGTTAGCCAGCCATGTTCGTACGATGAATGGACATTCGTCCGCGATTCATGTCCAATCGTCCGCATCACTGAACGAAAGGCACTAAATCGTGGATGTGCTCACGGATCTGCTGCAGCAGGCCGGCCTGCGCCGGCGCCTGCTTGACCAGCGGCGGCTGCCTGCGCGCGCAGCGCTGCGCTTTCCCTGCGACCGGAGCATTGGTCTGCATGTGGTGACCGCCGGTCGCATCTACGTGCACGCGGCCTCGCTGAAGACGCCGCTGGCATTGCAGGCCGGCGACATCGCGCTGATGGGGCGCGGCTGCCATCACGTGGTGAGCAGCGCAGAAAGCCTGCGCGGCATCAAGGTGGAGGACATCACGACCGGCGCGGCGACGTCCACCGCGGCGCCGGTGGCGGGCGAGCACGCGGTGATCAGCGGCGCGTACCAGTTGTGGAACACGCCGGTGCATCCGTTCTTCGGGCAGATGCCGGCGTGGTTCGTGTTGCGCGGCGAGGAGGTGCCGCGGCTCGGCCCGCTGGCGCTGGCGGTAGCGCTGCTGACCGAGGAGGTCAACCGTCACGAACTGGGGGCGGAGACCATCGTGCACGGCCTGCTCGACGTGATCTTCGGCTACATGGTGCGCGCCATGGTCGGCGCGCAGGGAGGGGACGCCGGCGCCAACTGGAGCCATGCGGTGCGCGACCCGCAGGTCCACCACGCGCTCACGCTGATGCACGGTGACTGCGCCGTCGCCTGGACGCTGGAAGAGCTGGCGCGCCAGGTGGGCGTGTCACGCACCAGTTTGGCGGAGCGTTTTCGCGACGCCATGGGCGACACGCCGCTCAACTACCTGCGCACGGTGCGGATGCAGAAGGCGATGCGCCTGCTGAGCGAGACCGACAGCAACCTGGAGCAGGTGTCGCTGGAAGTGGGCTACCAGGACGCGTTCAGCTTTTCCAAGGTGTTCAAGCGCACGGTCGGCGTGGCGCCGAAGGAGTTCCGCCGGCAAGACGCCGCCGACAAGGCCCTGCCGTGGCGGGTCAACGAGCGGTAGCGGATCACGGCCATGTGCTCCCTGCTGATCGTCTTCCTGCTGGTGATCGAGACCAGCGCCGCGCAGGACATCGAGCGGCCGAGCCGCGGCTTTGGCGACAGCGTGCAGATCTGCAGCAACGAGCGCGGCGTCTGGCGCATCCGCACCCATGCCGCTGACCGGCATCGCGCCCGACGACGTGGAAGCCTTTGCCGAGCGTGAGGTGCGCGAGCGCCACGGCCCCGCCATCCTGCGCAAGGTGACCGTCATCGGCGCCGACAGCCGCTCGGGCATGCGCTCAGCGCTGCGCCGGCAGCACCTCGCCGCGTTCGTCGAGGGGCCGGACGCCGAACCCTATGCGTACTGGGTGCCGTTGTCGGGCGTGTATCGGCTGCGGGCGCGATAGCGCGATGAGCTGTAATGGCCCCCATCTCACGTTCCACCGAGATCGGCCGAACGCAGTCAACGCGACCTGAAAGGCAAGCCGAGGTTGACTGCGGCCTGATGCGGGGGTCGGGTGCTGGAGGCACGGAGCTGATCTCGATGGGCTGTGACTGTGCGCCCGTCGACCAAACCAGCGGTTGCGGGCGCCTCGTTTCATGGCCAGGCTGCCCGGCATCTTGCATCCGCGTCGCACGTCGAGTTGCCCACGGGACATCGACGCGCGCTGACAACTGCACGCCGCGGACAGTCATCGAATACCCGAAGCATCTTGACAAAGATCCACCGCTGGCCGTACGTTTGCATTCGTTAACAAACGAATGCAGTGGTGACTCATGGCCCAGCCCCTCGGTACGATGGAAACTCTTGCCGGCAGAGTGCCTGCCGACCTTTACAGGTGGTTCGCCGCTCTCCAGGTGGAAGGTGCAGCAACCAACAGCGACAAGCTGCGCGTCCTGTTGGCTCAGATGAAAAGGCAGTACGACGGTTCTTTCGATTACGTTGCAGCCCAGTCATGGTTCAGAGACCTGACCGCGCCGCTGCGGGTAAGCATGGGCGCGCTCGAGCGCGACAAGGACGTTCATTCGGAGGTCATGTCTTCGCTGATAGAACACCTTTGCGCTCTGTCCGCGCTCCTGCTGTCCGCGCGGGCCGGCAATGTGTCCGAAGCAGCGGCAACCGAAGATGCACTCGTCAAGCGAGTGTTCGCAATGACCGAGGGCCTGTTGCGCCAAGGCGTCACCGACAGCGCCCAGGCGTTCGAGCCAAAAGTCATACGCAAGCACTCTCGCGCCGTTGTTGAACTTGCGAAGCTGATCAACCACTGAAGGAGAAAAAAGATGGCGGAAACCTTGAAGGACCGGGTGCAGCGGGTGATCGCTGGTGGGCTGCATGCCTTACTCGACAAGATTGAGGATGCCGCGCCGGAAGCCATGATGGAGCAGTCGGTGCGTGAGGTGGACGGCGTGATCGAAGAGGTGCGCACCGAACTGGGAAGAGTCACTGCGAATCGTCACCTGGCGCAGACACAGCATTCATCGCTGAACTCGTCTCACCAAAAGCTGGCCGAAGACATCGAGCACGCGTTGCAGCACGGGCGCGAAGACTTGGCCAAAGCTGCGATCGGCCGGCAGATGGATATCGAGGCGCAGTTGCCGATCCTGGAGTCGACCTTAGCCGACTACGGCCGGCAGGAGCAGGATCTCAACGGTTACGTACACGCGCTGCTCGCCAAGAAGCGCGAGATGCAGCAAGCGATCGACCAGTACCGCGCGAGCCGTGCGCAGGCCGCCACCGTGGCCGGCGCCGCACCCGGCGCGTCCAGCGCTCAGGCGAAACTGGACAAGGCGTCCGGCGCCTTCGACCGCGTGTTCGCCCGCAACACGGGCATGACACCGTCCGCCCTGCAGGCGACCCTCCAGCAGGGTGCTCAACTGAAGGAACTTGACGACTTGCGGCGTAACAGCGAGGTCGAGCGACGGCTGCAAGCGATGAAGACCGCAGTGCCAAGCCAGAAGGGTTCCTGACATGGCCAATCCGTTTGGCCTGTTCACCGCGCCGGAGACCATCCCGTTCGGTGTTGCGTTCGGGATCATGCTGGGGATTGCGGTCCTTGAGGGCATCGGGGCCTTCATGGCCGCCAGCCCATCGCAGTGGATGGAGGATCTCCTTCCAATTAAGGATCTCGACGGCAATGGCTTGGCGGATGGCCCACTCGGCTGGCTTCACGTCGGCAAGGTGCCGCTGCTGGTGCTGCTCATCATCTTCCTGCTTGGTTTTGCGATCGGCGGGTACGCGATACAGATGGTGATCAAGGGCATCTTTGGTGGCTATGCGCCGTCGCTCGTGGCATCCGTGCCGGCGTTCCTGATCGGGCTGTCATCGGTGCGGGGTCTCGGCGCACTCCTGGCGCACATCGTCCCGCGCGATGAGACGAGTTCGGTCAGTCAAGCGACGTTCATCGGCCGCGCTGGTGTCCTGATGGGGGCGCCTGCAAGCAACGGTAAAGCCGGACAGATGCGGTTGAAGGACGCGCATGGTCGCAGTCACTACCTGATGGTCGAGCCTGATGTGGAAGGCGAGGTCTTCGAGGAAGGAACTCAGGTACTTGTCGTCAAGAAAGTCGGCGCTACATATCGCGGCATTCGAAACCCGCACCCTGGTCTGCTGTAGCCAAAGAAGATAAGCAAGAAGGAGAAGAAAAATGGAAAGCCTGATTGAGATTGGCGTACTTAGCGGCATCTCACTGCTCGCGCTGATCGTGGTGGGGGTGATCTTCTCGCGTCTGTATCGGCGTTCGACGAAGGAGACCGCCTTCGTGCGTACCGGTCTCGGTGGACAGAAGGTCATCATGGACGGCGGCGCGATCGTGCTGCCTGTGTTCCACGAGATCATTCCCGTGAACATGAACACATTGAAGCTCGAAGTCGAGAGACGGCAGCAAGAGAGCTTGATCGCAAAGGACCGGATGCGGGTCGACGTCGTTGCCGCCTTCTTCGTGCGCGTTCAGCAGACTGCGGAGGCGGTGAGCACCGCTGCGCAGACGCTCGGGCAGCGGACGCTGAACCCCGATTCACTCAAGGCGCTGGTGGAAGACAAGTTCGTCGACTCCTTGCGCGCGACCGCGGCCACTATGACCATGCAGGAGTTGCAGGACAAGCGCCGCGAGTTCGTGCAAGCGGTGCAGAACGCCGTCGCCGAAGACCTGGAGAAGAACGGTCTCGAACTGGAGTCGGTATCGCTGACCAAGCTGGATCAGACAGACAAGAAGTTCTTCAATCCGGACAATGCCTTCGACGCGGAAGGTCTGACACGCCTCACTGAAGAGACGGAGACCCGTCGGCGCGAACGGAACGACATCGAGCAGACCACCGAGGTCCAGGTCCGCCAGAAGAACCTGGAAGCAACGCGCGAGAAACTGGCAATCGAGCAGCAAACGGAGTTCGCCACGCTCGATCAGCAGCGCCAGGTGGCAACGGCGCGTGCCGAGCAGCAGGCGCAAGTCGCTCAGCAGGAAGCGCAGCGGCAACGCGAGGCCGACGAGGCACGCATCGAAGCGTCACGTCAGGTGGATCAAAAGAAGATCCTGGCCGAGCGCCAGGTCAAGGAAGCTCAGATCGACAAGGATCTCGGCGTGCAGACGCGGCAGATCGAAGCGGACCGACAGACCCAGATCGCGCAGGCAGAGCAGCGCCGGCAAGTGGAACTCGCGATGGCCGACACGCAGATCGCTGTTGCAGACAAGTCGAAGGACCAATCGATCGCCGAGGCGAAGGCGAACGAGGCTCGGGCCGAGGCTGCTAAGGCAGAGGAATCGGTGAAGACCGCCCGTGAAGTGGCGGTGGCGGAGCGCGAAAAGCAGATCCAGTTGATCGAAGCCCAGCAGACCGCGGAACAGGCCGCAATCGCAACCAAGGTGGCGGCGACGGCGGAGAAGGACGCGGCGATCGACCGCGCAGAGGCGATTCGCGTCGAGGCAGATGCGAAGCGCGAAGCTGCGCTCGCGGAGGCGGCGGGCCTGGAAGCGATCAATGCCGCTCACAACAGCCTGTCTACCGAACAGATCGCGATGCGCATCCGCACCCTGATGCTGGAGAAGCTGCCCGAGATCATTTCGGAAGCGGTCAAGCCGATGGAGAAGATCGAGTCCATTCGCGTCGTTCAGGTCAATGGACTGAATGGCGCATCGCCCTCCGCAGGAGGTCTGGCAACCGGGATGGACGGCGTCACGCTGCCCGACCAAGTTGCCAACGCAGCGCTCAAGTACTCGGTGCAGAAGCCGCTGGTCGACAGCATCCTGCGCGAAGTCGGACTGAACGGGCTGGCGATGAACGAGCTCGGCGACGCCCTATCCACATCGGCAACCAACTTGAAGGCGAATGGATTCGTGCCAGCCGGACGTGTAGGTCCGTCGAGCGAGTGAGGAACATCGCACACGCAAGGCATGTGCGTGTGCGCCGCCCTTCTTTCGCGATGAGGCCCCCGCATGGCGAAGTACGTAATCGGCCCCGACGTCGCCCAGCGCCTGGCGCGCGAGCGCGCCGCGGTCGCCGCTGCGCACCAGTTGCTCGCCCCCACGCTGCTGCGCTCGCAGGTGCTGGCTCAGCTGTACGAGGCCGTGCGCGCCGGCAAGCTCGCGCGCAAGGAGGCCGACGCGCAGCTCGACTACCTGCGCGGGCTGCGCATGCGCCTGCTGGGTGACCGCGTGCTGCAGCGTGTGGCCTGGCAGATCGCCGAGCAGCTCGGCTGGCCCGACACCTACGCGGCCGAGTACCTCGCGCTCACCCGGTTGCAAGCGGATGCCTTCGTCACGCTGGACACCCAGCTCTCGCGCGCGGTGAAAGGCACGGTTGCAATTGCGACATACCACGATCTCCTCAACCACTAGATCGGGCGCACACAAACGCAGCGTGGCAAGGGCTACCATGACTTCAGTGGAGACGTTTCACTGTGTTCGTAGTAACCCCGACCTCAGGAGGATGTATGGACGAAGTCTCAAGCCGCGACAGGTTGGTCGCAGACGCCAAGGTCGTGCTAGACGATGTCGAATCTCTGCTCAAACAGGCCGCCGCCGCCAGCGGACAGCAGGCGCATGACCTGCGCGAGCGTGCCGCCGAGGCGCTGCATCGGGCCAAGCTGCGGTTGCAGGAAGGTCAGGCCGCGTTGGCGGAGAACACCAAGGCCGCCGCACGCGCCACCGATGACTGGGTGCACGCGCATCCGTGGGGTGCGATCGGCATCGGGGCGGGCGTGGGCTTCCTGATTGGCCTGTTGGTTTCGCGTCGCTAGGCGCGGCGCGCGCCGTGGCGTCCCCCGTCGATGCCCTGCGCCGCCTGTCGGCGGCGTCGGTCAATCTGCTGTTGTCGCGCGCGGAGTTTGCGTCGGTCGAACTGGCGCAGGCGCGCGCGCAACTGATGCGCTGGTTGCTGCTGGCGCTCGCCGCTTTGATGCTTGCGCTGCTCAGCCTGCTGGCTGCAACAGCGCTTTTCGTCGCCGTGCTGTGGCCGGTGCTGGGCTGGGTCTCGCTGCTGCTGCCGGCGATCGTTTATCTCGCGGGTGCCGTGTTCGTCTTTCAGCGCCTGCAACGCGAAGTGGACGACGCGCCGCCGTTGCTGTCCGACACGTTGCAGGAACTGACCAAGGACCGTGATGCCTTTCGCGGTGCGGCGGTTGGTGCTGCCGACGCAAGCCGAGGCGCCCCATGACCGCGCGGCAGGACACGCTGCGGCTGCGCCTCGAACTGCTGCGCATGCGCGCACAGATCGAGCGCAGCGAGATCGCCGCGGCGGTGGTCGAACTCAAAGGCAGCACACGCACGCTGCGCCGATTCGGCGCCATGGCAAGCAGCCTGGGCGCAGCAGCGAGCGGTGGCACGGCAGGCTGGCTGGGCCCGATCGTGGGCATGATCAGCGAGCGACCGTGGATCACGGCGGTCCTCATCGGTGCGCTGCGCACGGCCAGGCGCCATCCCTGGCTCGCGCTCGTTGCTGCCGGTGCGGTCGTGATCGCGGCACGCTGGCGTCAGCATGGGCCCGAGGGCGGTACCGCATCGAAGCCCCAGCCGGCGCCGAGCGCGAGCGCGAGCGCGGACCAGACTGGCGATTGAACGCAGCCGGCCGCACACCGTGCGGTCCGTGCCTCGCGCCGAGGCCGGGCTACCGCCGCCCGGCGAGCATGGCTACCGCCACCGAGTTCAGCAGGAAGAACGCCTGCAGTTCGAGCGCGTAGCCGCCCTGCTTGCCGATCGACAAGACCTCCCCGGGATGAGCCAGCGCGATGGCGACCACCATGTTGACGGCCATCAGCAGGGCCGCGGCACGTACCTGGATGCCGACGATCACGAGCAGCGGCGCGATCACCTCACCCACGAACACGCCGAACGCCAACCAGCCCGGGAAGCCGCGGGAGGACAGCATGTTCTCGATCGGCCCCACGCCGCCGAGCAGCTTGGCCACGCCGTGAAACAGCATCAGCCCGGCCACCGTGAAGCGCAGCAGCAGCACGCCGGCGGGCTGGCGCCGGATGTCGGAGTCGAAATTCATGAGTAGCGAAGGTCGTCGGGATGGCGTCGGGTCGCGCGCAGCGCGGCGCAGGTCGCGAGGCAGACCACGTGCCTTGCCCCGCGGCGCGAGTCGTCGCGAAGGCCGCGGCGTGGCCGGCCGTGCACGGTGCTCACGTGACCGTGCCGGCGGCAATGTCACGGGCGCGACATGCCGGGCATCGACACGGGATCGATGCCCGGCCCGCACGAATGCGTTACGCCGTCTGCCAGGACTGCATTGCCTGCTGCGCGGGAACGCTCAGGCAGACGCGGTTGCCGTCAATGCGATCCGCATCCGACAGGTCAATGTAGTGGTGCTGCCCCTGCGCGGCCGGGTCGCTGCGCGCGAGCTTGATGCGGTTGCCGTCGCAGTGGTCGACCGTGCCCACGTGCTGGCCATCGGACCCCACCACTTCCATCCGCTCACGGACGTCGCTTGGATTGATCATGTCTCGCTCCTTTCCGGGTTGGACCGGACAAGGGGCAAGGGTTGGACCCGCATGCGCCGCGCGCGCCGTGCCGCTGGGTCTGGTCGGTTGCATGACACCCTAGCGACGGCCGCGAGGCCGCCTGATCAGCCGGCGGCGTCGTAGGCCTGCTTGAGCCACCCCTTCAGCGCAGCATCGACCTCGGCGGCGCTGCTGATGCGCGTGGTGGCCTGGCACATGCCGCCGGGCGGCTGAAGCTTCAGCCGCGCATGCGCCGGCAGGTCCTTCGCGTTGAGGCCGATCTCGATGCTGTCCTTGGTGGCCGGACCCACCATCGCGAACTGCTTCTTGCGGCGCAGGCTGACGTAGCTCTTCTTGGGCGCCTGCTCGAACTCGCCCAGCGCCTCGATCGCGGCCATCACCGCGTCATGCAACGAGCGCAGGCCGGCCTTGGCGCCGGTGTAGATGGCATCGAGCGGATCGCCCGCGGCGGCGGGTGGCGCGGCGGCCGCCTGGCCGCCCAGGTCGGGCAGCGGCTTGTCGATGAAGTGGACCACGGTGTTGGCGTCGCCATAGCCGAGCTTGAACTGCACCATCAGCCAGCTGCGCTTCTCGGCGTGCTTGCTGGCGCCGCTGGCCGCGACTGCGGCGTGCAGTTGGGCGATGGTCTTGCCGGTCTTGGCCTGAATGTTCTTCAACTGCGTGATCGTGGCGGCGAGCGGGTCTGCCATGGTGAAGCCTCCCTGGGTGCGCGGCCTCTGGCGAGTCCCAGCAGCCGTCTGGTTGTGACGGCGTTGTAGCGACCCAGAGTGGTGGCGTCAACGACGGTGGCGGCGGCGACGTGTCCCGCGCCGCCGCCATCGCCGCATCGACCTGCAGGCTGAATTTCTGCGCGATCTACAGCTTCGGTCCGGTCTTGCCGGCGCGATCCAGCTCGCGCTGGCGCTTGTCACGCTGCACTTCGCTGAAATGACGGAACGCCTCGCGCAGCGTGATCCGGTAATGCGAGTGCGGCTGGGCGGTCGTGCCCAGCAGCCAGCGCAGCGGCGTCGGTGAGAAGGTGACGTTGCAGGCGACCGAGGCGCCGTACTCGTCGAAGGTCCAGTCGGCGTTGGTGCCAGCGGCGTTGACGAAGCCGGGCTTGCCGTACTTGCTCTCGAACGCCTTGAACCCGACTTCGCACAGCCCAGCAGCGCCGATGAAGAAGACGTCGACCACATGCTGACCGGCGCCATAGGTGGCCACCACCAGGTGCGGCGGCGGCGGCGTGCGTGCCGCCTGCTGCGCGCGCTCCTGGATGCATGCCGGCTGGCGCGAGGGCAGCGCCTGCGAGCAATCGGCCAGGCCGGTCTTGAACGGCATCGGGCGCACCCACTGCGGAATGTCGTTCAGGTAGACGAACTGCACGGTGAGGCCGAACTCCGTGTACTCCTCGTACTTGCCCATCGGCACCGCGCAGGGCGGGCGTCCGCCGTCGCACGAGCGCAAACCCAGCGGCGCGCCGAGTTCGATCGCGCCGAACACCGAGCGCTGCGCGGCGTCCGACTTCAGCGTCCACGGCGCCGGCACCGCGGCCTGCGCAGGTTGCTGTGCGGCCGGCGCCGCGGCCGGTGCCTGTGCGGCGGCGGCCTTGGCCTCGGCCGCGGCCTGCTTGACGGCAGTGGCCAGTGCCTCGGCCTGCGGCAACGAGAGTTCGCCGGTGGTCTGCGCCTGCAGCGTGCGCTGCCACTCGGTGAACAACAGGCGCCAGTCGGGCTTGCGCCACATCGCCCCCTCGGCCATCGGAATGAAGCAGTAGGCGCGGTCGCCGAAGTGCAGTTGCCCCCAGGCCACCAGCACGTCGGAGTTGCGGAAGACGGATTCGAAGCGCCCGTTGGCAATCGGCGCGACGCCGTCGCCGGCGAACTTCTGGTCGGAGCGATCGCAGCGCGCCATCGCGCGTCGCGCGGCGCCGGGCGGCACCGGCAGCTGGCGCGCGAGCGCAGTGAGGGCCGGATCGGCGTCAGGCGCCGTCAGGCGCGAACCTTGGGCGTGCGCCGGCACAGCCAGCACGAGAGCACAAAGAAGAAACGTCAGCGTCGGCAGTGCAGCGGCGAGTCGCGGCCTGAGGTTCACCATGTCTCCTGGTCGGTGGATGAGGCGCGAAAGTCTATGAGTACCTCGCCGCTGCGCGTGCGACAGGCGCACGACCGCACGACCTTGGTGCAGCGACGTCGCGAGCATGCAACGCGACGGTTGATCGGTTTGCGCGGCGTGATGCAAGGTGCTCACGAGCGCGTGGGCCGTGGCGGCCAGCCGCGGTCCTGCCGGGCGAGATCGGTGGAACGGTGATCCACGGCGGCTATGCACTGCCGGCGGGACGAACGACTTGGCAACGTCGAACGCGGTGTGCGCCTCGATTGCGACCCTCGGCTAGCCGAGGGCTCGTGCTTCCGCCGGACCGCCGGCGCGGTCAGTACAGGTACACGGCGCCGGCGCCAGGCGCCGAGCCGTCGTTCAGGTTGCCAGTGCCCACGCCCGTGGCATTGCTGGCCTCGCCCGTGGCTCCCGCGACCAGGGCGCTGCCGTCTGACGACAACGCAACGGTGTAGCCGAACTCGTCACCGGCGTTCGCGTTGGGCGCCTTCAGGTAGTGGCGGAACAACCAGGAGTTGATCTGGCGTTCAAGCAGATAGACCGCGCCCGAGATCGAGGCGCTGCCATCGTTGTCGAGTGGGTTGCCACCGAACCCCAGTCCGGCATTGGCCTCGCCGTATGCACCGACGGCAAGCAGGCGGCCATCGTTCGAGAGGCTGACGGCGAAGCCGAAGGCGGTGTTCAGCCGGTTGTTCGACGCCTTGACGTAGGCGCGCTGCGCCCAGAGGCCATTTTGCAGGTCGAACAGATAGACAGCACCGCTCGATGCCATCGAATTGTCAGCCTGGTCGCCGTTGACCCCCACCGCCTGGCTGTCTTCTCCGTAGGCGCCAACGGCCAACGTCGCTCCGTCACCGGAGAGGGCCAGGCCGGCACCGAAGAAGTCGCTGTCGCCCGGATTCGACGCCTTGACGTAGGCCTCCGGGCTCCAGGCGCTGCCGTTGCGAGCGAACAGGAATACCGCGCCGCTGTCCGCGATCAAATTGTCGACCGCGCCGCCGACGCCGGTGGCCGACCCGTCCTCGCCGGACGCACCAACTGCCACCCGGCTGCCGTCGTTCGAGACGGCCACGGAGCGCCCGAAGTTGTCAAAGGGTGTGGCCTGGTTGGCTTTCAAGTTAGCGCGCAGGATCCAGCCTGTGTTCGTGCGCTGCCAGACGTACGCTGCCCCGCTCGCCGTCGCGTTGACGTTGACGGGCACGCCGTTCACGCCGGTGGCCTGCCCGCTTTCGCCCCGCGCACCCACGACGAGCCAGTTGCCGTCACCCGAAATCGCCACCGAGGAACCGAACTGCGCACCGGCTGCCGTGTTGCTCGCCTTCACATAGTGGGTCTGACTCCAGGTGCCACCGCTGCGCTGGAACACATAGGCCGCACCACTGCTCGGTGCGGCGTTGCTGAGCGCGTTGCCGTTGGTGCCGATGGCATCACTGTCTTCCAACGGCGCGCCCACCACGAGCGTATTGCCGTCGGCCGACAGGCTCAGGGCAGATCCGAAGATGTCGTCCCCGTTGGTGTTCGAGGCCTTGAGGTACGCCTGAAAGACCCACTGGCTGCCGGTGCGTATGTAGACGTAAACCGCCCCGGCGTTCGACGCGCTGTTGTTGCTCGCCTGGCCATCGACGCCGACGGCGTTGCTGTCTTCCCCGGGCGCACCCACGGCGAGCGTGCGTCCGTCGGCCGAGAGGGCGACAGTACGGCCGAACTGATCCTGCGCCTCGGTGTTGCTCGCCTTCACATACCCGATCGCCGCGTTGCGCAGCGCTGTGGTCCAGGTCTGCGTGGCCGAGGCGGTGCAGCCGGCCGTGTTGCAGGCCTGCAGCCGATACGCGGCGTCCCTGCGGGACCACAGCGGCACCGTGTGCGTGTACTGCGTGGTGCCGGCGGCAATGTCGGCGCCCAACTGGACCTCGCTGCTGCCCTGCAGGGTCTCGAACAGGCGGTAGTGGCTCGCTTGCGGCACGGCGGCCCAGTCGAACACCAGCGACTTGATCGCAGGGCTGACCGCCAGGGTCGGCGCGGCCGGCGGACTCACCGTCGCGGGCGGCGGCGCGCTGCTGCTGCCACCGCCGCCACCACCGCCGCAAGCGGCCAACAACAGCACCGATACGCAGGCCGCCGCGCCACGCCGAGTGAAAGGACGGTCGCAGGGACCGCGTTGCATGATTCGTGACCCGTTCAGAACATGTAGACGCTGCCGCCGTCGATGGCCCCTGTGGAGTTGCGGTCGCCGCCGATGCCAGTGGCGCTGCTGTCTTCGTCCGGCGCGCCGACCACCAGCGTGGTGCCGTCCGCCGACACGGCCACGCTTTGGCCAAACCTGTCTTGAGCCCGGTTGTCGGGCGCCTTCACGTAGGCGCGTTGCGCCCACAGGTTGCCGCCGCGCGCGAACAGGTACACCGCACCGCTGTTGCTGGACAAATCGTTGTCCTGCGCGCCGTTGACGGTGCTGGCGTTGCTGTCCTCGTTGTAGGCACCGACCGCCAGTGTTTGACCGTCAGCCGACAAGGCGAGCGAAAAACCCATGGAGTCACTGAACCCGGTGTTCGACGCCTTGAGGTAAGCCTGCTGCGACCAGACCCCGCCTTGGCGCACGAAGACGTAGGCCGCACCGCTGCTGTTCACTGCGTTGCTGCCTTGATCGCCGCCCACTCCGGTGGCAGCGCTGCTCTCTCCGTACGCGCCGACGGCCAGCGTGGCGCCATCGGCCGACAGGGCCACTGCATGGCCGAAACGATCGTTGGGGTCGGGGTTGGACGCTTTGACATAGGCCTGCTGCGACCAGGCACCCTGACCGTTGCGCGTGAACACGAAGACGGCACCCGCCGCGGCCGCCGAGTTGTCGGCCTGATTGCCGTCCACGCCGCTGGCGTTGCTGTCCTCTTCGCGCGCGCCGACCGCGAGCGTGTTGCCGTCGGCGGCAAGCGCCACCGCATAGCCGAACCAGTCGTTCTGACCTTCGTTGGAGGCCTTGAGCAGCGCAACCTGGCTCCAACTGTTGGCGTTGCGCTCGAACACATAGGCGGCGCCGCCGATGCCTTGGCCCGAGGCCCCGACCGCGAGCCGTTGGCCGTCGGCAGACAGCGCCACGCTGCGACCGAACCGGTCTGCCGCAGCGGTGTTGGCGGCCTTGACGTATGCGCTCTGGCTCCACGCACCGGCCTGGCGCGTGAAGAGGTACACCGCGCCGCTGGCGGGCGCGCTGTTGTCGGCCGCGTTGCCATCGATACCCGTGGCATTGCTGCTCTCTT
>LNFM01008162.1_pt1 | contig 15934 bp, 19 predicted proteins | sample 596031 | NCBI WGS metagenome assembly LNFM01 (sample SAMN04254537, study PRJNA301005) | activated carbon metagenome | isolation source: dual media filters at the Ann Arbor, Michigan drinking water treatment plant | place: USA: Ann Arbor | reverse complement strand
CCGCGCGGCCCCACCCCTCGACTGACCCCCTCGGGAGCATCCATGAACACGACCGCCCCGCGCCCCGTGCGCACGGTCCTGAGCCCACCGTCCGCCGCGCGACCCACCCGCTCGCCCCGGCGCATCGCCTTCTCGCACACTCTCTCGCGGTGGGATTTCAAGCTTTCGCCCTACCTCTACATCTCGCCGTTCTTCATCCTGTTCGCGATTGTCGGGCTCTTCCCGCTCATCTACACGGCGTGGGTCTCCGTCCATGAGTGGAACCTCATCGGCGGCCAGGGCGACTTCGTCGGCTTCGACAACTTCGCCTTCGTGCTCTCGCAGCCGCCCTTCTGGATCGCGCTGCGCAACACCTTCTCGATCTTCCTCATCTCCTCCGTGCCGCAGGTCATCGCCGCCGTGCTCATCGCCGCCGTGCTCGACCGCAACCTGCGCGGCAAGACCTTCTGGCGCATGGGAGTGCTGCTCCCCTACGTCGTCGCCCCCGTCGCCGTCGCCCTGATCTTCAGCAACATGTTCGGCGACCAGTACGGCCTCATCAACAACATGCTCGGCCGTCTCGGGCTCGACCCGATCGGCTGGCACTCCGAGATCCTGCCCAGCCACCTCGCGATCGCGACGATGGTCAACTTCCGCTGGACGGGCTACAACGCGCTCATCCTGCTCGCCGCGATGCAGGCCATCCCGCGCGACTACTACGAGGCCGCCATGCTCGACGGCGCCGGCATCGTGCGGCAGTTCTTCTCCATCACGATCCCCCAGCTGCGTCCGACCCTCATCTTCGTGATCGTGACCTCGACGATCGGCGGACTGCAGATCTTCGATGAGCCGCGCATGTACGACCAGTTCGGCCAGGGCGGAGCATCCGCTCAGTGGATGACCATCACGATCTACCTCTACAACCTCGGCTGGGGGCAGCTGAACTTCGGTCGCGCCGCGGCCGTCGCGTGGCTGCTGTTCCTCATCATCGTCATCGTCGGGCTGATCAATCTCGCCATCACGCGCTCCATCGCGTCGGGCGACAGCCCCGAGAAGGTGCTCGTGCGATCGCAGCGTCGCGCCGCCCGGAAGGAGCTCGCCCGATGAGCGCGCCCAGCATCCCCGTCGCCCCGATCTCCGATGATGCGGATGCTCCGCGCGGGTCCTCCCCCGCCGAGCGCTCCGCCGCACGCCGTGCCGGCCGCACGCCTCGCCGTCGTCGACTGGTCAACGGTCAGCGCCCCGGGTGGATGGCCTACGGCTTCCTCCTCGCCGTGCTGCTGGGCTCGGTCTTTCCGCTCTACTGGTCCTTCCTCATCGGATCCGGCGACGCCTCGACCATCACGCGGCAGGACATCGTGTGGTGGCCGGGCGGCAACTTCCTCGCCAACGCCGCCGCGGTCATCGAGAACGACAGCGTCAACTTCTGGAAGGCGATCACCAACTCGATCATCGTCTCGACGGTCGTCGCCGCCTCGGTCGTCTGGTTCTCGACGCTCGCCGGGTTCGCCTTCGCGAAGCTGCGGTTCCGCGGCCGCAACGGCCTGCTGGTCTTCGTCATCGCGACCATGGCCGTGCCGACGCAGCTCGGCGTCGTGCCGCTCTTCATCGCGATGAGCCAGCTGCAGCTCGCGGGCACGCTGAGCGCGGTCATCCTGCCAGCGATCGTGAGCGCGTTCGGCGTGTTCTGGATGACGCAGTACCTCAGCCAGGCGCTGCCCTACGAGCTCATCGAGGCCGCGCGCGTCGACGGCGCGAGCATGATCCGCACCTTCTGGTCGGTCGCGCTGCCCGCCGCGCGGCCGGCCGCATCGATGCTCGCGCTGTTCGTCTTCATCTCGACCTGGACCAACTTCTTCTGGCCCTTCATCGTTCTCGACCGGCAGAGCCCCACGCTGCCCGTCGCGCTCTCGCTGCTGCAGAGCAACTACTTCGTGGATTACTCGGTGGTGATGGCCGGGGTCATTCTCTCGACCATCCCGCTGCTGATTCTGTTCGTCGTCGCCGGCCGCCAGCTGGTCAGCGGCATCATGCAAGGAGCAATCAAGGGATGACCCTCTCGACCCCGGCGCCCACCACGGCGCCTCTCGCCGGCGTGCGCGCCTTCCCCGCCGACTTCCGGTTCGGCGTCGCGACCGCGGCGTACCAGATCGAGGGCTCGACCCACGTCGACGGCCGCACCGACTCCATCTGGGACGCGTTCGCGCGCGTGCCGGGCGCCGTCGTCGGCGGCGAGTCGGGCGAGCCGGCGTGCGATCACTACCGCCGCTCGAGCTCGGATGTCGCGATGATGCGCGAGCTGGGCATCCAGGCCTACCGCTTCTCGACGTCGTGGGCGCGCGTGCAGCCCGACGGCCGGGGCGTGAACCCGGCGGGGCTCGACTTCTACTCGCGCCTCGTCGACGACCTGCTCGAGGCGGGCATCCAGCCGTGGCTGACGCTGTACCACTGGGATCTGCCGCAGGCGCTCGAGGAGGCCGGCGGCTGGCCCGAGCGCGACACCGCGCATCGCTTCGTCGAGTACGCCGGTCTCGTCCACGACCGGCTCGGCGACCGGATCACGTCATGGACGACGCTCAATGAGCCGTGGTGCAGCGCGTTCCTCGGCTACCTCGGCGGCGAGCACGCCCCCGGTCGGCAGGACCCGCAGGCGTCGATCGACGCCGCCCACCACCTCCTGCTCGGGCACGGGATGGCCGTGCAGGAGCTGCGTCGCCGCGACCCCGCGCTGCAGCTCGGCATCACGCTGAACTTCACGGTCGCCGACCCGGTCGACGCGACCGACCCCGCCGACCTCGACGCCGCGCGCCGCATCGACGGGCAGCACAACCGGTGGTTCCTCGACCCGATCTTCCGCGGGGCCTACCCGGCCGACATCGTGGAGGACCTCGCGGGGATCGGCGTCACCGTCCCCGTGCACGACGGCGACCTCGCGGCGATCGCGACGCCCATCGACGCGCTGGGGGTCAACTACTACCACGGCGATGCGGTGAGCGGGCATCCGTTCACGGGAACCGCGCTGCAGCCGGCCGCGCCGTCCGAACGCCCGAAGCGCTCGCCCTTCCCGGTCGCGGACGGGGTGCACTGGCACCCTCGCGGGCTGCCCGTGACGTCGATGCAGTGGGAGGTGCAGCCCGAGGGCCTGACCCGGCTGCTGACTCGGATCCACGAGGAGTACACGGCCCCGGCAGGCACCGCGCTCCACATGACCGAGAACGGCGCCGCGTACGACGACGTCGTCGGCTCCGACGGAGGCGTCCACGATGCCGAGCGCGCCGCGTTCCTCGAGGCCCACCTCGCGGCGATCCTCGATGCCATCGACGCCGGCGTGGACGTGGGCAGCTACTTCTACTGGTCGCTCATGGACAACTTCGAGTGGGCGTGGGGCTACGACAAGCGCTTCGGTCTCGTGCGCGTCGATTACGCCACGCAGGAGCGCACGGTCAAGGCGAGTGGCCGCCACTACCAGCGGATCATCGCCGAGCGCTTGCTGCGAGAGCCGGGGCCGGGCGACCGCGGCGTGCTCGATGCCGGTTCGACCGCTGAATAGACTGCGCACCATGACGATCGAGGCTGGCTCCGCACGCTCGGCGGCGACCCTGGAGATGGTCGCCGCCGAAGCTGGCGTCTCGCGCTCGACCGTGTCGCGCGTCGTCAACGCATCGCCCAAAGTCAGCCCGGAAGTCCTGGAGGCCGTGCAGGCCGCCATCACGCGCCTCGGCTACACCCCCAATCGCGCGGCGAGGTCGCTCGCGAACCGGCGAACGATGGCGATCGCGCTCGTCGTGCCAGAGGACACCTCGCGGTTCTTCGGCGACCCCTACTTCGCGGCGGTCGTGCGCGGCATCAGCCGCGTGCTCGACGCCTCGGACTACGTGCTCAACCTGCACCTCGCGAATCCTGGCCCTTCGCAGAAGACCGTCGACTATCTGCTCAGCGGCAGCGTCGACGGCGCGATCGTGGTCTCGCACCACTCGAGCGACCGATTCCTCGAGAAGCTCGGCGGCAGCATCCCCGTCGTCTTCGGAGGCCACCCGCTCGGGCCGGATGCCGACGCGGGCGCCTACTACGTCGACGTGGACAACGTCGCAGCCGCCGAGGCGGGCGTGCAGTACCTGATCGAGCGCGGGCACACTCGCATCGCGACCATTACCGGTCAGGCCGACATGCCCGCCGGCATCGACCGCGCGGCCGGCTGGCAGCGCGCCCTTGCGGCGGGGGGCCTCGAGCCGGGCCCACGCGTGGACGGCGGATTCACGATGGCCGGAGGAGCACAGGCGATGCGTGAGCTGCTCGACCTCGGCGGGTTCGACGCCGTCTTCATCGCGAGCGACCTCATGACCCTCGGCGCCCTCTCGGTGATCGCGGAGCGCGGGGTGCGCGTACCCGACGACATCGCGGTGCTGAGCTTCGACGACAGTCCCGCCGCGGCCGCCGCGATCGTTCCGCTCACGACGGTGCGGCAGCCGAGCGAGGAGATGGGCGAGCAGATGGCGCGGATGCTCCTGCAGCGTCTGCGCGGCGAGGAGACGAGCCGCACCGCCATCCTCCCGACCGACATCGTCGTGCGCGCGAGCGCATAGCCCGGGCCGCGCAGCGCCCGCCGGCCGCGGCCGGGGCGGCGACGACGGCGGCCGACTCAGCGCAGCCTGAGTGCCGTGTGCGGCGGCGCGGGTAGGGTGCCGGGATGAGCCTCACCGTCACGCACGAGCCCGATGCCGACCGCTATGTGGTGCACAACGCCGCCGGAGAGCTGCAGGGCTTCATCGTCTACGACGCCTCGCCGATGTCGACAACATCGCGGCCGCCGCCGACGGCACGCGCTATCTCATCGAGCACGGTCGGCGCCGCATCGGCACGATCGCCGGCCCCGCCGACATGCCCGCCGGCATCGACCGCCTGACCGGCTGGCGGCGGGCGCTGCGGGATGCGGGGCTCGAGCCCGCCGCCGTTTCCCACGGCGACTTCACCCTCGCCGGGGGCATGCGCGCGGCCCGCGAGCTGCTCGATGCCCACCCCGACCTCGACGCCATCTTCGCCGCGAGCGACCTCATGGCGATGGGCGCCGTCACGGTGCTGCGCGAGCGCGGCATCGCGGTGCCCGAGCAGGTTGCGGTCATGGGCTTCGACGACTCGCCGGCGGCCCTGGCGTGCGAGGTGCCGCTCACGACGGTGCGGCAGCCCTCGGTCGAGCAGGGCGAGCGCATGGCGCGCATCCTGCTCGATCTGCTCGAGGGGCGACCGGTCGCCCGGCAGCACCTCATGCCGACGTCGGTCGTGGTGCGCGCGAGCGCCTAGCCCGCCCGGAGACGCGGCCCGGTACTCTGGGCCCATGTCGCGTCGCCGAGCCATCATCGCCTCCGTGCTGGTCGGGGCAGCCGCCCTGCTGTACGGGGTCTCGCCGCTCGATCTCGCTCCGGAGATCCTGCTCGGCCCGGCCGGCCTGCTCGACGACGCCGGCGTGTTCATCGCGGCCGCCGTCGGCATCTGGAAGCTCCTGACGGGCAGCCAGCCCGCACCCGGCCCGACTCCCCCGCCGGAGGAGCAGCCCCGGTGGGAGCAGAAGCTGCCCGAGTAGGGTTCGTGCCATGAGCCTCACCGTCACCCACGAGCCCGACGCCGACCGCTACGCCGCCTACGACGGCGACGCGCTGCAGGGCTGGATCGTGTACGGCCGGGTCGGCGGCACCGTGCGCCTGCTGCACGCCGAGGTTCCTCCGCTCATGCGCAACAAGGGTGTCGGCGGCGAGGTCGTGCGCGTGATCCTCGACGAGCTGCGCACCGCGACCACCGACCGCGTGCAGCCCGTGTGCGGGTTCGTGCGCATGTGGATGCGCCGGCACCCCGAGTACGCCGACCTGACGGAGCGCTAGCGGCTAGAGGCGGATGGTGCCCTGATAGCCGTCACCGGCATCCGGATCGCCGTCGGTCTGGATGACGCCGAGATCGCCGTCGCCGGGGATCGGCGCGGGCGCGGGCAGCGTCGTCTGCCGGTCGAGCTCGATCGAGGCCTCGTGCCGCGTGGGGTTGAAGACCTCGTCGCCGATACCGACGAGCCCGCCGCCCGAGCCGCCGCGGCGGCCGTCACCGCGCAGGTCGATCCACCCGACGCGCTGCGCGATCGCGCCGAGCGCGACGACCCCGGCCGCGATCAGCAGCCACCCCCACCACTCCATACCCTCAGCCTAGTCGGCGCTCGCGGAGGAATCCTCAGTCGCGCAGCGGCAGCACGATCGGGCGATCGGATGCTCCCAGGCGGTGGATCTGCACGTCGAGCCCGTAGACCCGCCCGACGCGGTCGGCCGTCATGACGGCGGCGGGCGTGCCGACGGCATCGAGCCGGCCGTGGTCGAGCAGCGCGATGCGGTCGGCGTAGGCGCCCGCGAGCGAGAGGTCGTGCACGACGACGACGACCGCGCGACCCTCGCTCGCGAGTCGGCGGGCGAGGCGCATGACCTCCTCCTGATGCCGCAGGTCGAGCGCGGCCGTCGGCTCGTCGAGGAAGACGATGGGCGTCGACTGCGCGAGCACGCGCGCGAGCGAGACGCGCGCCTGCTCGCCTCCGCTGAGGCTCGTGAACCGGCGGCCGAGCAGGTGGGCGATATCGGTGGCCTCGACCGCGGCATCCACCGCCCGCTCGTCGTCGGCGAGGTCGGCCGTGCGCAGCCAGGGGCTGCGGCCCATCTGCACGATCTCGAGCACGCGGAAGGGGAAGCTCACGGTGTTCGCCTGCGAGAGCACGGCGCGACGGCGGGCGAGCTCGAGCGGACGATAGGCGGCGACCGCGCGGCCCATGAGCTCGACCGCTCCCTCGCTCGGCCGCAGGTCGCCGCTCAGCACCGAGAGCAGCGTCGACTTGCCGGCGCCGTTGGGCCCGACGAGCGCGAGCACCTCGCCCGCGCGCACCTCGAGGTCGATGCGCGCGAGGATCTCGCGCTCGTCGCGCCGCACGTGCACGCCGCGCGCGACGACGACCGGCGCCGCGCTCATGCCCAGCCCCCGCTGCGACGGCGCTGCCGGTAGAGCAGCCAGAAGAAGAACGGGCCGCCGACGAGCGAGGTGAGCATGCCGATCGGCAGCTCGGCACCGGCGACGAGCGTGCGGGTCATGAGGTCGGCGACCACGAGCAGCGCTCCGCCGCCCACGGCGCTCGCGAGCACGAGCCCGCGGTGCGCGGGCCCGATGATCATGCGGATGAGGTGCGGAACGACGAGCCCGACGAACGCGATGATGCCCGTGAACGCCACGGCGGCACCGGTGAGCAGGGCCACGAGCACGATCGAGACGAGGCGCAGCCGCTCGACGTCGACCCCGAGGTGACGCGCGTTGCGCTCGCCGAGCGCGAGCAGGTCGTAGCGCCGCGCAAGCACGAGCGCCACCGCGATGCCGACCGCGGCGACGACAGCGACGAGGGCCACCTGGTCCCACCGCGAGCCGCCGAGCGAGCCGAGCTGCCAGAACACGATCTGCTCGCGACTCGCCGTGTCGGCGATGAAGAGCACGAAGGCGATGCCCGCCTGGGCGATCGCGTTGACGGCGATGCCGGTCAGCAGCAGGGTGACGACCTCGGTGCGACCGCCCGCGCGGGCGACGGCGTAGACGAGCAGGGTCGCGAGCAGGCCGCCGAGGAAGGCGAAGAGCGCCACCCCCGGACCACCCAGAACGGATGCGCCGAGTGCGATCGCGGCCGAGGCCCCGAGCGCGGCTCCCGACGACACCCCCACCACGCCGGGCTCGGCGAGCGGATTGCCGAACACCGCCTGCATGACGGCGCCGGCCACGGCGAGCGCCGCCCCGACCGCGAGGCCCATGACGATGCGCGGGAACCGCACGACCCACAGCGTCGACTCGACGATCGGGTCGGTCGGCGCCCACACGGTGTCGATGCCGATGGCCCGCAGCAGCGAGCCCGCCACCTCGGTGGGCGTGATCGGCAGCTGGCCCGTGACGGCGGAGAGCACGACCCCGCCGACGAGGATGCCGGCGAGCAGCAGGACGAGGGCGAGGGCCCGGATGCGCGGGCTCACGGAACGCGGTGCAGCCAGTCGTGCGTCGAGAACTTCTCGGCCACGAGCGTGTTCGCGCGGTCGAGCTCGGCCGGGGTGATGGCACCCTCGGTGAGGCCGTACTGCCCGCGGAAGGTGGCGACGAGTCGATCGATGATCTCGTCGCGCGTCAGCCCGGTCTGCGACTTGAGCGGGTCGACGCGCTTGTTGGCGCTCTTGATGCCCTTGTCGCTGAGCTTCTCGCGCCCGATGCGCAGCACCTCGACCATGCGATCGCCGTCCATGTCGTAGGCCATCGTGACGTGGTGCAGCACGGCGCCGGTGCCGAGCCGCTTCTGCGCGGCGCCGCCGATCTTGCCGCTCGGGCTCGCGATGTCGTTGAGGGGCTGGTACCTGGCCTCGATCCCGAGGCCGCGCAGCGCCGTGATGACCCACTCGTCGAGGAAGGCGTACGACTCGGCGAAGCTCATGCCCTGCACGAGCGCCGCCGGGGCGTAGAGCGAGTAGGTGATGGCCGAGGCGGGCTCGATGAACATCGCGCCGCCGCCCGAGATGCGGCGCACGATCTCGAAGCCGTAGCGTTCGGCGTTCTCGAGGTCGACCTCGTTGCGCACGCTCTGGAACGAGCCGATCACGACAGCGGGGCTCGTCCACTCCCAGATGCGCAGGGTGGGGCCGCGGCGGCCGTCGCCGACCTCCTCCGCGAGCACCTGGTCCATGGCCATCTGCTGCAGGGGGGCCAGCGCGGGGCCGCGCAGCAGCTGCCAGTCGTAGTCGGCGAAGGCCGTGGCGCTCGCGAGCGCCCGGCGCACGGTCGTCGCGACGGCCTCGGGGCTGAAGCCCAGCAGCACGGCACCGTCGGGCAGGGCATCCCGCACGCGTTCGGTGAGGGTCGCGGCATCGGTGTCGGCGGGCAGGCCGAGCACGGCGGCCTCGATCGCGGGCACGACCTCGTCGGGTTCGACGAAGAAGTCGCCCGCGAGCCGGAACGCGCTGATGCGCCCCTCGGCCACCTCCAGGTCGACCACGACGAGCTTGCCGCCGGGAACCTTGTACTCTCCGTGCCGCGCTTCGCCGTGCATGCGCTCAGCCTATTGCGGCGGGTCGGCGCGCATCGGCCGCGTACTGCGACCACGAGCCGGGGTAGAGCCGGCCGGTCGCGAACCCCAGGTGCTCGAGCACGAGGAGGGTGTGGCACGCCGTGACGCCCGAACCGCAGTAGCTGATGACGGGGCGCTCGCCCGCGCCCAGCGACGTCAGGCGGTCGCGCAGGGTCGCGGCGTCGAGCAGGGTGCCGTCGGCGGCCACGCTGTCGCGGCACGAGAGGCTCTCGGCGCCGGGGATGTGACCCGCGCGCGCATCGACCGGCTCGCTCTCGCCGCGGTACCGGTCGATCGTGCGGGCGTCGAGAACGAGCGCGCTGCCGTCGGCGGCGGCCTGCTGGGTCTCGTCGATCGATGCGAGCGCGGCATCCGGCCACGGGCGCTCGGTGAAGGATGCAGTGCCCGCGTCGACGGGGGCCGTCTCTAGCGCGCTCCCCGGGTGGGCGCGCCGCCACGCGTCGAGCCCGCCGTCGAGTACGGCGGCCTCGTGCCCGAGGGTGCGGAGCATCCAGACCAGGCGCGCGGCGATCACTCCCCCGGCGTCGTCGTAGACGATGACGGTCGAGCCGTCGCCGATGCCCGACTCGGCCATGCCGCGGGCGAACACGGGCGGTTCGGGGAGGGGGTGGCGGCCCGCGGCGGGCGACGGCGGACCGGCGAGCCAGAGGTCGAGGTCGACGAACACGGCACCCGGCACGTGCCCGTGCTCGTGCGCCTCGGCGCCCGAGCGGCCGTCGAGGTACCAGCGGCTGTCGACGACGACGACATCGCCGTCGCCGTGAGCGTCGGCGGCGAGGAGCCGGTCGAGCTCGAGGGTGTCGATGAACGGCGCGATGACGGGCGGGGTCATGGCGACCAGCGTAGGGTGCGGGCATGGATCCGATCGCGCTCGACCTCGATGTCATGGCCACCTACCTGCTGGGGCAGGCCGCCGAGAATCCGCAGCGGCGCGCCTCGCAGCGCATCGACCTCGGCCATCAGCAGCTGCGCATGACGGCGATCGGCTTCGACACCGGGGGCGAGCTGCCCGAGCACCGCAACCCGGGAGAGGCAGTGCTGCAGGTGGTGCGCGGGCTCATCCGCCTGAGCGAGGCCGGCCGGACGATCGAGGTCGCCGCGGGCACGGTCGCGCGCATCCCCGACGGCGTGCACCGCGTCGAGGCGCTCGAGCCCAGCGTGATCCTGCTCACGGCGCTTCCGCTGCCCGGTCGCCACGAGCATGGCCCGCAGGGCGGGCACTAGACCCCGAGCCCCGCGGCCTGCCCGGCTTGCGCGGCCTGCACGGCATGCGCGGCTTGCACGGCCTGCACCGCCCTTCTCGCTCGCCGACGACCGCGGCGCACACGCGTGCCGCGGCGGCACCGTACGTATCTCTCGCTCCTTCCAGAAATGCGGAACTCCGTGAACGAGGCTCGCCTCGTTCCGCATTTCTGGAAGCTCCTGCGGGGCAACACCGATCCGAGGGCGGTCGGCGTCGAGCGGGCACCCGGCGCGCGGCAGCTGGCACCCGGTACACGGCACGCGGCAGCTGGCACCCGGTACACGGCACGCGGCACGCGGCACCCGGCACCCGGGCCGAGGGTCAGCCGAACAAGCGGTCGTCGATCCAGGCGATGAGGTCGGCGCGCACCTCGGCCTGATTGGTCTCGTTGAAGACCTCGTGGCGGGCGCCCGGGTAGACGACGAGCTCGACGTCGGTGAGCCCCCCGCCGCGCAGGTAGGCGTCGGCAAGCTTCTTCGCGCTCTTCTCCCCGCCGAGCGGATCATCGTCGCCCACCATGATGAGCAGCGGCACAGCCGGTTGCACGCGCTTCGGACGGCCGAAGAGGCGCAGGCCGTCGGCGAGGCCGAAGAGCTTGAGAATCTTGGCGTCGGTGGTGAGCGGGTCGTCGACGAAAGCGCGCGCGACGGCCGGGTCGCGGCTCAGCCACTCGGCACCGGTGTCGCCCAGGTGCCTGTGGCGAGCATTGAGGTCGCCGCCGTTCATGTCGGTCGGCGTGCGCAGGGCCGTGCCGGTCAGCACGACTGCGCTCCACGGGTGATCTCCCTGATTGAGCAGGTTCTGCACCATGAGCGAGCCCCACGAGTGGCCGAGCATGACGAAGGGCAGGTCAGGATGCTCGGCTTTCGCCAGCACCGTCAGGTCGAGCAGGTTCTGCTGGGTGGCGCGCAGGCCGCCCACTCCCAGCTTTCCGATCTGCGTGAGGTCGCCCTTCCAGTACTCGACTCCCGTCTGGCCGTGGCCGCGGTGGTCGTCGGCGTAGACGGCGTAGCCGGCCTCGACGAGCGCCTGCGCGAGCAGCTCGTAGCGCAGGGCGTGCTCGCCGACGCCGTGCGCGATCTGCACGACGCCCTTCGGCTTGCCCGGTGCCCACACGTAGTAGTGCACGACGACGCCGTGGCTGTCGGTGAACGTGCGATGCTGGCGCTCGACGGTGAACTTCGGCATGGATGCCCTCCCGAGGTCGATCCTAGGTGCGCGAATATCGTTAGCGCGGGTAATGAGTTAGGCTAACGGAGTGACGCACCACGAGACCGATCCTGAAGAAGAGCTGCGGGTGCTCATCCAGAAGGTCGCCCGTCGCATCCGCGCCGAGCGCGCAGGCGAGGGCATCAGCGACACCCAGCTCGGCGTGCTGTGGCAGCTCGCGAGCGAGGGTCGCTCGACCCCCGGAGGTCTCGCCGCCTCCGAGAAGGTCAGCGCCCCCTCGATGAACCGCACGCTCAACGCCCTCGAGGCGAGCGGGCTCGTGCGGCGGGCTCCGAGCGACGACGACGCCCGCAGCGTGTGGGTGACCATCACCCCCGCGGGCGAGCAAGTCATCGCCGAAACCCGTCGGCTGCGCCAGCAGTGGTTCCACGCCCAGCTCGAGGCCCTCACCGCCGCCGAACGCAGCGCCCTCGAGGAGGTGCGGCCGATCCTGCGACGGCTGGCCGAGGCGTGAGGTGCCCATCATGAACGCCATGTTCCGCTCGCTCGCCGGCGTCAACTACCGCATCTGGTTCGCCGGCGCCCTCATCTCGAACGTCGGCACGTGGATGCAGCGCACGGCGCAGGACTGGTTCGTGCTCACCGAGCTCACCGACAACGACGCCGCCGCCGTCGGGGTGACGATGGCCCTGCAGTTCGGGCCCGCGCTCGTCATCGGCCCGCTCGCGGGCATCATCGCCGACCGGATGCCCGGCCGCCGCCTGCTCGCCGTCACGCAGGTCGCCCAGGCCCTGCTGGCCCTCGCCCTCGGGCTCATCATCGTGCTCGGCATCGCCGAGCTCTGGATGGTCTACCTGCTCGCCCTCGGGCTCGGTATCGCCACGGCCGTCGACGCCCCCGCGCGCCAGACCTTCGTCGGCGAGCTCGTCGGCCCCGCCGACCTGCCCAACGCCGTCGCCCTCAACTCGGCCTCGTTTAACACCGCGCGGCTCATCGGGCCCGCCGCGGCCGGGCTGCTGACCGTGCTCGTCGGGGCGGGCTGGGTCATCTTGATCAACGTGCTGACCTTCTCGGCCATGCTCGTCGCGCTCGGCATGCTGCGGGCGGCCGAACTGCAGCCCATGCAGAAGGCGGGTCGGGGGCGCGGGCAGCTGCGGGCGGGCATCCGGTACGTCGCCCGACGGGCCGACCTCGTCGTCGTCTTCACGATGGTCTTCCTCGTCGGAACCTTCGGCTTCAACTTCGCCATCTTCACCGCCACGATGGCGCGCGTCGAGTTCGGGCGCGACGCGGCCGAGTTCGGGCTGCTGTCGTCGATCCTCGCGATCGGATCGGTCGCGGGCGCCCTGCTCTCGGCGCGGCGCGAGCGCCCCCGCCTGCGCGTCATCGTGCTCGCGGCGATCGGCTTCGCGCTCTCGATGGTCGTCGCGGCGCTCATGCCGACGATCGAGCTCTTCGCCCTCGCGCTCATCCCCATCGGCTACTTCGCGCTCACCATGATCACGAGCGCCAACGCCTACGTGCAGACGACGACGCGGTCGAGCATCCGCGGCCGCGTCATGGCCCTCTACCTGACGATCTTCATGGGCGGCACGCCCGTCGGCGCCCCCCTGCTGGGCCTCGTCGCGAACGAGCTCGGGGCGCGCTGGGCCATGGGCGTCGGCGCACTGGCGGGGCTTCTCGCGGCTGCCGTCGCGGTGCTGTGGATGCGCGCCCGCCACAATCTGCGCATCCGCCGCCACCCGGCCGACGACCCCTGGTGGCGGCTGCGCGTGCGCTACGACGGCGACGACTTCGAGCGCCGCATGCAGGATCTCGAGACGGCGACGCAGGAGATCGCGATCGTCGAGGCCGAGGCCCGCAAGACGTGATGCTCGCGACAGGATGGACCCCGTGACCCGCGCGCCGAATCCGCTCAACCCCTTCAACAACTCGAGGGGCTTCTTCGGCGCGCTCGGCCGGGCGCTGTGGACCGTCACCGGCCCCGCGGCGGTCGGCATCGGGCGACCGGAGGAGCCCTACGTCGCGCCCGCCGATCCGCGCTGCCCGCTGTGCGGCGCGGCCATGGCCGAGCACACGATCGAGCGCGGAGCGGGCACGACCCCGACCCGCCTGCACTGCCCGCCGGCCGCGGTCTGACGCGGCCGCATCCCGCCGCCTGGCGTCAGCTCTCGCGCGTGATCTCGACGGTGACGAAGAGCTTCGAGCTCGACGGCCCGGCGTAGACGCCGCGCAGGGGCGGCACGTCGCGGTAGTCGCGACCGCGGCCGACGATGACGTGCCGGTCGCGGATCTCGAGCATGTTGGTGGGGTCGAAGCCCTGCCACTCGCCGTCGAACCACTCGACCCAGGCGTGCGACTCGCCCGCGATCGTCTCGCCGACCTGCGGATCGCGCGAAGGGTGCAGGTAGCCGCTGACGTAGCGGGCGGGGATGCCGATCGAGCGCAGCGCGCCGAGCGCGAGGTGCGTGATGTCTTGGCACACGCCCTTCTTGTGCGCCCAGGCCTCGGCGGCCGTCGTGTGCACGCCCGTGATGCCCGACATGTACTGCACCTCGTCGTAGATCCACGCGCAGATCTCGCGCGCGGCGGCCTCGGGGTCGGCGGCCGCGGCGGCGAACTCGCGCGCCCGCTCGGCGACCTCGTCGGGCGGGGCCGTGAGCTTCGTCTGAACGGTGTTCTCGACCGAGCCGACGGTCTTCTCGACGGCGACCGCGAGGTCGTCCCAGCTGATCGAGCCCTCGCTCGACCCGCGCGGGCGCAACTCGACGAGGCTGTCGGCGGTGAGCGAGAGCTCGTGGTGCTGGTCGAGCTGCTCGAAGGCCGCGACGCGCGTGCCGAAGTAGTCGACGTAGTGGTGCTGCGACGAGGTCGGGCTGATGGCGAGGTGCGAGTGCAGCACGACCTGTCCGTCAGAGCTCGCGGGGAGCATCCGCGCCTCGTTGTACGACGCCGTGACGTTGCCCTTGTAGTGGTAGCCGGTGATGTGCCGGATCCTCAACCGGTTCATGTCTTCTCCGCCACCCAGCTCGGCGCCGCATTGGTCGGGAAGTACCGCTGGCGCACGGCCTCGCTCGTGGCGCTCGTGGCGAGCTGCACGGCATCCATGTGCCGCTGCAGGTCGTCGAGGATGTCGGCGATGGGCCGGTACTCGAGCTCGCTGCGGATCTGCCCGAGTTGGCGCAGCGCCTGGTCGCCGATGCCCGCGCGATCGGAGCGCGGCTCGATGTCGCGCAGGCACTTCTCGGCGCGCGAGACCGCGAACAGGATCGAGCGCGGGAAGAGCCGGTCGAGCAGCAGGAACTCGGCGGCGTTCTTCGCGCTCGGCACCCCGCGGTAGGTGCGCAGGTACGCCTCGTAGGCGCCGACGCTGCGCAGAATGGTCGTCCACGAGGGGCCGCTCGCCTCGGTGAGCGAGCGCGTCGCGAGCAGGCGCGCGGTCATGTCGGCGCGCTCGAGCGAGCGACCGAGGGTGAAGAAGCTGTAGGCCTCGTCGCGGCTCGTCGACGACTCGACGATGCCCACGGCGAGCGCCGAGCGTTCGCGCACCCAGCCGAAGAACTCGTGCACCTTCTCGGGCGCGACCTTGCGGGGCATGCGCGCCCGGGTGGTGTTGAGCACCTCCCACAACTCGGTGCTCACGACCTCGCGCGCGCGGCGGGCGTTCTCGCGCGCGGCGCCGAGCGAGTACGCGATCGAGGCGGGATGCGAGCGGTCGACGGCGAGGATGCTCAGCACGTCGGCGCGCGTGAGCGCGTGGTCGGGGTCGACGTCGCTGCCCATGACGCTCAGCAGCGACCGGCAGGCCGTGTCTTCATCGATCCACGGGTCCTCGAGCAGCAGCTGCAGGTGCACATCGAGGATGCGCGCCGTTCCATCGCTGCGCTCGACGTAGCGCCCGATCCAGAACAGGCTCTCGGCGATCCGGCTCAGCATCACTCGACCCCCCTCGAGACTGCGGGAGCGCCGTTGCTCAGCTGTTGTTGTTGCTGCTCCGACTGCGCCCGGCGCGGGTCGTCCTGCGGATTGTGGTCGATCGCGTGCGCCGCGGCATCGGTGATGATGGGGATCGACTGCGTGACGGTGGCCTGCTCGGCGACGATGCCCTGCACGTCGTGGCTGTCGGCGACCATGGGCAGCTGGCCCACGACCCAGGTGTCTTTCGAGCCGCCGCCCTGGCTCGAGTTGACGACGAGCTGCCCCTCGGGCAAGGCGACGCGCGTGAGCCCGCCGGGCAGCACCCACACCTCGCGGCCGTCGTTGACGGCGAAGGGCCGCAGGTCGGCGTGCCGCGGGCGCATGCCGTCGTCGACGAGGGTGGGGATGGTCGAGAGCTGCACGACCGGTTGCGCGATCCACCCGCGCGGGTCCTCCTGCAGGCGCATCCGCAGCTCGTCGAGCTCGGCGGCACTCGC
>LNFM01010662.1_pt1 | contig 15935 bp, 16 predicted proteins | sample 596031 | NCBI WGS metagenome assembly LNFM01 (sample SAMN04254537, study PRJNA301005) | activated carbon metagenome | isolation source: dual media filters at the Ann Arbor, Michigan drinking water treatment plant | place: USA: Ann Arbor | reverse complement strand
TGTAGGCCAGCCAGATGGTGGGCGTGGCATCGGCCTCGACCTTGCTGATGATGGGCTCGTCGGCCGCCTCGGGCAGCCGGCCGCGCACGCGCGCGACGCGGTCGCGCACCTCGGCCGCGGCGGTGTCGGGGTCCTTGCCGAGGCGGAAGCGCACCGTGATCTGGCTGCTTTCCGTGCGCGAGATCGAGGTGAGGATGTCGACGCCGTCGATGCCCGCGATGCTGTCTTCCAGCGGCTTGGTGACCTGGCTCTCGATGACCTCGCTGGAGGCGCCCTGCAGGCGTGTGCTGACGTTGACCAGCGGCTCGTCGATGCGCGGGTACTCGCGCACCGTCAGTTCCTGAAAAGACACCAGACCCACCAGCACCAGCAGCAGCGACATCACGCAGGCCAGCACCGGGCGGCGGATGGAGGTCTCGGAAAGCTTCATCGTCCTTGCCTCGTTGTTCAACCGGCCGCCGACGCCGCCCGGCCCGGACCGGCGGCGCTGCTGGCGGCACGCCGTGCAGCGCCACTCGCGGCAGCCGCCGGCGCGCCGGCACGCGCGAGGTCGACCACCCGTACAGGCACCTCGTTGCCACGCAGCAGGCGCGCATGGCCGGCGGTGACCACCGTGTCGCCGGCCTTCAGGCCCTGCAGCACTTCCACCCGGCCGGGCAGGCGCAGGCCGAGCTGCGCGTCGATGCGCTGCGCGACCTTCTTGCCGTCGGCGCCGTCGGCCAGCCTGAAGATCAGCTGCTTGCCGCCCACCGGCACCAGCGCCTCCTCGGGCACCACCACGGCGCCCTCACGCACCGCAAACACCACCCGCGGGCGCGCAAACATGCCGGGCTTGAGCAGGGCGCCGGCGTTTTCCACCTGCGCCACCACCTGCAGCGCGCGGCCGTTGGCATCGACCTGGGAATCGATGGCCTGCACGCGGCCCTTGAAGCTGCGGCCGGGCAAGGCGTCCACCGCCACATCCACCGCCTGCCCCACGCGCAGGCGGCCGACCACACGTTCGGGCAGCGCAAACTGCACCTTCAGCGACGACAGGTCTTCCAGGTTCACGATGTCGGCGCCGTCCTTGAGGTAGTCACCGACGTCGACCGCGCGGATGCCTGCCGTGCCGTCGAAAGGCGCCAGCACCTTCAGGCGCGCCAATTGGGCGCGGGCCAGCGCCACCTGCGATTCAGCCACTTCCAGCGCAGCACCGTTCTGGTCGACCGCGCTCTGGCTGACGAAGCCCTCGCCCAGCAGCTCGCGGCTGCGTTGCAGGTTGGTGCGGGCGATGCTGGCCTGGGCCTCGGCCTGCTTCAGCTGCGCCTGTTGCAGGGTGTCGTCCAGCTGCACCAGCAGCTGGCCGCGCTTGACGCGCTGGCCATCGGCAAAGCCCAGCTTCACCACGCGCCCGCTGACCTCGGGCCGCAGCATCACGCCCTGGTTGGAGCGCAGCGAACCGACGGCCACCACGTCGTCGGTGATGGTGATGGCCTGCGCCTGCGCCACTTCCACGGCGGCCGGGCCACCCGGCCCGCCCGGGCCCGCTGGCCTGGCGCCCCCGCCCGCAGGCAGCGTGGCACCGGCCTGGGCCGCGTTCGCGGAAGTCGGCCCGGCCTTGGCCGGTGGCTTCTGCCACCACCAAGCCAGGGCGCCGGCCACGGCCAGGCCCACCACGGCCACCGCCGTATGCAATGTCTTCACAGGCTTTTCTCAGGTACTTGGAGCAACCCAGGACTGTAACTTTCCTGAGCGCGCTGCACCTGATGCGCCCAAGCCGCCGCTCAGGCCGGCAAGGAATCGACGCCCTGGTTGGCCAGACGGTCGGCGCGTTCATTGCCGGGGTCGCCGGCATGGCCCTTCACCCAGCGCCAGGTGACCTGATGCGCCGCGTTCAGCGCGTCCAGACGCTGCCACAGTTCGACGTTTTTCACCGGCTTCTTGTCCGCCGTGGTCCAGCCGCGTGTCTTCCAGCCGTGGATCCACTTGGTGATGCCGTCCTTCACGTAGGCACTGTCGGTGTAGACCGTCACCGTGCACTTGTGCTTCAGCGAGGCCAGGGCCTCGATCACCGCGGTCAGCTCCATGCGGTTGTTGGTGGTGAGCTTCTCGCCCCCGAACATCTCTTTTTCGTGCGCGCCGCTTTTCAGCCAGGCGCCCCAGCCACCCGGGCCGGGGTTGCCGCGGCAGGCGCCGTCGGCATAGATCACCACATCACTCATCGCCGTGTTCTGCTCTCGGTTGCATCATTCAATCTTCCGCTTCGCGCACCGGCTCAGCGGTGGCCCGGGCGGACTGGGCGCGCAGCAGCGCAGGCTCTCGCCGCGCCACCACCGCCGGCGCGCCGTGCGCCTTGCGTTTGTCCTGCTTCACCAGGCCCACCAGCCGCATGCCCCGCACACGCTTGACGGCCACCACGAAATAGACGCTGCCCAGCACCGGCCACCAGCGGTCGCCCACGCGGTCCATCCAGGCGAAGCGGTCCAGCCACTTCTGGCTCTCGAAAGGCGGCCGCCAGCAGCCGAAGCGCCCGGCTTCCACCTCGAAGCCCAGCAGGCGCAGCCAGTCGCGCAGGCGCCAGTAGCCAATGAACTCACCGGCGCGCGGCAGGTAGAGGCTGCCCTGGCGGCCCAGGCCCAAGCCGTGCTTGACGCGGCCGGCACGCTGGCGCAGGCCCCACAGGCTGGCCGGGTTGAAGCCGGCGATGACGACGCGCCCCTCGGGCACCAGCACCCGCTCCACCTCGCGCAGCGTGTGGTGCGGGTCGCGCGCCAGCTCCAGCGCGTGCGGCAGCACCACGAGGTCGATGCTGTTGTCCGGGAACGGCAGCGCGTCGAACTCGCAATGCAGCGCCACGGGCTCGTGCAGGGTCTGGGTGCTGAGCAGGCTTTCGTCCAGCGGCGGCAGTTCGAGCGCCAGTTCGTCAGGCAAGTGCAGCGAGTCGCTGGCCACCCAGCGGTGGGGCATGCGGTTGGCGCGCAGGCCGTCCAGTTCGGGCAGGCCCAGCTGCAGGGCGTGAAAGCCGAAGGCGTCGGTCACCGCGTGGTCCAATCGCTCTTGTTCCCACGCCAGCAGGTAGTGGCCCGGCGCCGTGCGCAGCCAGGCCGCCAATTCCAGTATCGATGCCCGCCTTCGCCGACAACTACATCTGGATGCTTCACGACGGCACGCAGGCCGTGGTGGTGGACCCGGGTGATGCCACACCCGTGCTGCAGGCATTGCAGGCCCGGGGCCTGCGACTCGCCGGCATTCTAGTGACGCACCATCACCCCGACCACGTGGGCGGCGTCGACGCACTGCGGCCACACCTTCACGGCCCGGTGTGGGGCCCGGCACGCGAGAACATCCCCCAGCCCTGCACGCCCATGCAGGACGGTGACGTGCTCACGGTGCTGGGCCAGCGCTTCCAGGTCATGGACGTGCCGGGCCACACGGCCGGGCACATCGCCTACTTTCAGCTGGACACCCACGAAGCCCCGCTGCTCTTCTGTGGCGACACGCTGTTTTCTGCCGGCTGTGGCCGCCTATTCGAAGGCAGCCCGGCGCAGATGCACCAGTCGCTGCAACGCCTGGCCGCGCTGCCCGCGAACACGCGGGTGTGCTGCACCCACGAATACACGCTGTCCAACCTGAAATTTGCGGCCGCCGTGGAACCTGGCAACGCCGAACGGGCTCAGTACCAGGCGCGCTGCGAAACGCTGCGTGCCGAGGGCCGCATGACCCTCCCGTCCAGCATCGCGCTGGAACGCCAGATCAACCCCTTCCTGCGCTGCGACGTGCCCGAGGTGGTGGCCGCTGCCCGCACCCAGGGCGCGACCGCCGACGACGCGGTCAGCGTGCTGGCCGCCCTGCGTGAATGGAAGAACCGCTACCGATGACGCCTGACCTATGACCTCACTGCCGCCACACCCCCCGCGCTGGGCGCGAATTTCCGCTGCGCTGACCGCCTCGTTCGTGCTGGCAGCTTGCAGCACCCTGAGCCCGCCCGAAGCAGCACCCGCCGCCGCGCCCACATTGGTGGCCAGCCCGACGGCCGCCCCGGCCCCGCTGCCGGAGGTGGCGCCAACGGTCGCAGCCCCCGCAGAGCCCGCCCCGCCGCCACCGCCGGCCCCGATGGGCCGGCTGGACTTTCCCGAAGACGGCGACCGCGGCGACCTCTGGGAGCGCGTGCGCAAAGGCTTCGACATGGCCGACCTCGACAGCGATCTCGTGCGCAAGTGGGAGCAGTGGTACGCGCGCGACCCGGCCTACGTGCAGCGCATGACCGAGCGCGGCGGCCGCTACCTCTTCCACATCATGCAGGAGGTCAACCGCCGCGGCCTGCCGGCCGAACTGGCACTGCTGCCCTTCATCGAAAGCGCCTTCAACCCGCAGGCCCAGTCGCACGCGCGCGCCATGGGCATGTGGCAGTTCATGCCGGCCACGGGCAAGGACTTCGAGCTGCGCCAGAACCTCTTCCGCGACGACCGCCGCGACGTGCTGGCGAGCACCCGCGCCGCGCTGGACTACCTGCAACGCCTGCACGGCATGTTCAACGACTGGCACCTGGCGCTGGCCGCCTACAACTGGGGCCAGGGCAATGTGGCGCGCGCGCTGGAACGCAACCGCCGCGCTGGCCTGCCCCTGACCTACGAAGCCTTGCGCATGCCGCAGGAAACCCGCGAGTACGTGCCCAAGCTGCAGGCGGTGAAGAACATCGTGCAACGGCCCGAAACCTTCGCGCTGGCACTGCCTGCGCTGGAGAACCACCCGTTTTTCCTGAGCGTGCCCATAGAGCGCGACATCGACGTGGCGCTGGCCGCCACGCTGGCGGGCCTGAGCCTGGACGAGTTCGAACAGCTCAATCCGCAGATGAACAAGCCGGTCATCCTGGCCGCCGGCACGCCGCAGGTGCTGCTGCCGTATGACAACGCCAACCGCTTCGTGCGCGAGCTGCGCAGGCACCCCGGCGCGCTGGCCACTTGGACGGCCTGGGTGGCGCCGCGCACGCTGAAGCCGGCCGAGGCGGCGCGCCTCATCGGCATGAGCGAAGGCGAACTGCGCACCGTGAACCGCATCCCCGCCGGCATGCTGGTGAAGGCGGGCTCCACCTTGCTGGTGCCGCGCGATGAAAACGTCACCGACGATGTGACCGAAGACATCGCCGACAACGGCCTGCTGGCACTCACGCCCGAAGGCCGACCCCTGCGCCGCCTGAGCTTCAAGGCCGGCCGCAAGGGCGACAGCGTGGCCGCCGTCGCGCGGCGTTACCGCGTCAGCGCGGCCCAGGTGGCGCAGTGGAACGACGTCAGCCCGCAAGCCCGCTTCAAGGCCGGCCAGACCATCATGGTGGAAGTTCGCAGCCCGGCGCCGCGCGGCACGGCCACCCGCGCCACGGCGGCGCGCAAGGGCAGCATCGGCAAGACCGTGGCCACCAAGGCCGCACCGGCCAAGGCCAAGCGCCCGGTGGCGCAGAGCACGAAGTCGGTCAAGCCCACCACGGCCAGCGCAAAGGCAAACGCAGCGGCGCCGGCGCGTGCCGCAGCCGCGCCGCGCAAGCCCCACGCCAACGCTGCCGCACACCCGGCGCGCTGAGGCGCCTTGGGGCGGCGGCTCGCGCTCAGGCCAGGAAGTCGCGCTTGCCCAGGTCCACGCCGCCGGCGCGCAGCAGCGCGTAGGTGGTGGTGGCATGGAAGAAGAAGTTGGGCAGCGCGTAGTGCTTCAGGAAGCTCTCGCCGTCAAAACGCTTGGGGTCGCCAGTGCGCTGGGGCAGCAGGATCTCGCGCGACTCGCTGCCGTCGATGTGTGCCGGCGTGAAGCTGGCGACGTAGTCGATGGTCTTGCGGATGCGTGCACGCAGATCGTCCATCGTGGCTTCGTTGTCTTCCCACTTCGGCACGTCCTGGCCGGCCAGGCGGGCCATGCAGCCCTTCACGCCGTCGGTGGTGATCTGGATCTGCCGCGTGAAGGGCAGCATGTCCGGCGCCAGGCGCAGACCGAGGTAGTTGTTGGCGTCGAACTTGCGCGCCTCGGCATGGGCCTGGGCCTTGTCCAGCCAGGCGAGCATGCCGTTCAGCGTGCGCAGGAAGATCGGCGCGCTGGCCGAGTGCATGGAAATGCTCATGGGTGTTTCTTTCGTATCAAGACGGGCGCGCATCCTAGCGCCGGGCTGCCGACCGCGCTGACCGGGCCGTCGGGGCGCACGCTGGAACGGGCAGAATCCCCAGCCGGAACGCCATGAACATCATCATCCTCGACGACTACCAAGACGCCGTGCGCAAGCTGGAATGCGCCAAGCTGCTGGAACCTCTGAACGCCAAGGTCTTCACCAACACCGTGAAAGGCATCGGCCAGCTCAGCGTGCGTCTGCGCGACGCCGACGTGCTGGTGCTGATCCGCGAACGAACGCAATTCCCGAAGGCACTGCTGGAGAAGCTGCCGCGCCTGAAGCTGATTTCGCAGACCGGCCGCGTGGGCAGCCACATCGACGTGGCCACCTGCACGCGCATGGGCATTGCGGTGGCCGAGGGCGTGGGTTCGCCGGTGGCGCCGGCCGAACTCACCTGGGCCCTGATCATGGCCAGCATGCGCAGGCTGCCGCAGTACATCGGCAACCTCAAGCACGGCGCCTGGCAACAAAGCGGCCTGAAGGCGGCGTCGATGCCGCCCAATTTTGCTGTCGGCATGGTGCTGCGTGGCAAGACGCTGGGCATCTGGGGCTACGGCAAGATAGGCCAGATGGTGGCCGGCTATGGCAAGGCCTTCGGCATGCAGGTACAGGTGTGGGGCAGCGAGGATTCGCGCGCCCGCGCCGTGGCCGACGGCCACACCGCCGCAGCCAGCTGCGAAAGCTTCTTCGAGGTCTGCGACGTGCTCAGCCTGCACCTGCGCCTGAGCGACGCCACACGCGGCATCGTGCGGCTGGACGCGCTCAGCCGCATGAAGCCCACCGCGCTTATCGTCAACACCTCGCGCGCCGAGCTCATCGAAGACAACGCGCTGGTCGCGGCACTGAACCGCGGCCGCCCCGGCATGGCCGCGGTGGACGTCTTCGAAAGTGAACCCATCCTGCAGGGCCACCCGCTGCTGCGGCTGGAAAACGCGGTGTGCACGCCGCATCTCGGTTATGTGGAGCAGGAAAGCTACGAAACCTACTTCGGTGCCGCGTTCCGCAACGCCATCAACTTCATCAACAACGAGCCCACCAACCTCGTCAACCCTGAAGCACTCAAGGTGCTTCGTTGACATGACGGCACTGAAAGTGCTGCGTTGACGTGACTGCCTGGTGAACGCCTCCTGGGTCTCGGCCAGCCGCGCCATGATGGCCGGCAACTTCGCCATCGGCTGCGGCGTGATGGTGGTGGCGGGTTCGCTGAACGACCTGGCCGCAGCGCTGCAGGTCTCGGCCGCAGTGGCCGGCCAGCTCATCACCGCCGGCGCCATCGCCATGGGCCTGGGTGCGCCGCTGCTGGCCGCGGCGCTGGTGCGCTTCGACCGCCGCTGGCTGCTGACGGCAGCGCTGCTGTGGTTTGCCGCGGGCCACGCGCTGTCGGCCCTGATGCCGGGCTACGCCGCGCTGCTGCCGATGCGCGTGCTGGCGGTGCTGGGCGCCGCGGTCTTCACGCCGCAGGCGGCGGCGGCCATCAACGTGCTGGCGCCGGCTGCGCAGCGTGGGCGCGCCATCACCACGGTGTTTCTCGGCTGGTCGCTCAGCTCGGTGCTGGGCATGCCGCTGCACAGCTTCATCGCCGAAACCGTGGGCTGGCGCTGGGCCTTTGCGCTGGTGGCCGTGCTGTCAACCGCGGCCGCCTGGGGCGTGTGGCGCACCGTGCCCGAGGGCGTGAAGCCGCCCACGCTGACCATGGCCAGCTGGGGCCGCGTGCTCACGAACCCGCTGCTGATGGGCATGGTGGCGGTGACGCTGCTGAGCGCGGCCGGGCAGTTCACGCTGTTCAGCTATTTCGCGCCCTACTACCGGCAGGTGCTGGGCGCCACGGCCGGCCAGGTGAGCCTGCTCTTCTTCTGGTTCGGCGCTTTCGGGCTGCTGGGCAACGTGCTGCTCAGCCGCTGGATCGACCGCCTGGGCGCGGCGCGCTGCGTGCACATCGCCATGGTGCTGATGGCGGTGTCGCTGGCGGCGTGGCCCCTGACCGGCGCGGCCGGCAGCGCGGCCCTGCTGGGCGGCGTGTTTGGCATGGCCGCGGCCGTGGTGCCTTGGGGGCTGGGCTGCTTCTCGTGCAATTCGGCACAGCAGGCGCGGCTGTCGCAGGCCTCGGCAGCCTACGCCCCTGCCCTGCTGGCGCTGAACACGTCTGCCATCTACGGCGGCCAGGCCATAGGCGCGGCGGGCGGCGGCGCGCTGCTGGCCACCAGCGGCTTCGGCCCCCTGCCCTGGGCCGGCCTGGCGTGGATGCTGGTGGCGCTGGGCCTGAGCCTGTGGGCCGCACGCCGCCTGCGGCGCGAGGGTGCGGTGCAAGATGCCTGAGCCGCGTGACACGGCCGCCGCCACAGTGGCGGAAGCCACGCTGCGGCCGGCCTCGCCCGCCGCGCTGTTCATCGCCTTCACGCGGCTGGCGCTGCAGGGCTTCGGCGGTGTGCTGCCCGTGGCGCAGCGCGAACTGGTGGAACGCCAGCGCTGGCTGACGCGCGAAGAATTCCTCGCGCTGCTGGCCATGGGCCAGATGCTGCCCGGGCCCAACATCGTGAACATGGCGCTGATGTTCGGCGACCGCTTTTTCGGCTGGCGCGGTGCCGCGGCGGCGGCCAGCGGCGTGCTGGCCGCGCCCCTGGTGGTGGTGCTGGTGCTGGCGCTGCTGGCGCAGCAGGCCGAGGGGCTGCCCGGCGTGCAGGGCGCCCTGCGCGGCATGGGCGTGGTGGCGGCCGGGCTCATCCTGTCCACGGCATGGCGGCTGGGCGGCAGCCTGCGCAAGAACCGCCTGGGCCTGCCGCTGTGCGCGGCGCTGCTGATGCTGACCGTGGCCTGCATCGCCGTGCTGCGCCTGCCGCTGGTGGCCGTGGTGCTGGCGCTCGGCCCGCTGGCCATGGCGCTGGCCTGGCGCCAGGGCCGGTGATGCCGCCGATGTCGTTCATGCCGAGCTGGCTGCACACCCTGCTGGTGGGCGCCACGCCGCTGATGGCCGGCGACTGGCTGGGGCTGTTCACGCACTTCCTGATGCTCTCGCTGCTGGCCGTGGGCGGCGCCATCACCACCGTGCCCGACATGCAGCGCTACCTGGTGCGTGAACACGGCTGGCTGAGCGATGCGCAGTTCAGCGCCAGCGTGGCGCTGGCGCAGGCCGCACCCGGACCCAACGTGCTGTTCGTGGCCGTGCTGGGCTTCAACGTCGGCGGCCTGGCCGGGGTGCTGGCCACGATGAGCGGCACGTTGCTGCCCAGCACGGCGCTGGCGCTGTGGGCGGCGCGCTGGTCGGCGCGCAACGCGCAGTCGCCCTGGCTGAATGCCTTCACCACCGGCATGGCGCCGCTGAGCATCGGCCTGCTGGTGGCCAGCGCCTGGGTGCTGCTGGAGCCGGTGGGCCTGCACGCCCCGGCGCTGCTGCTGGCGGCGGCCACGGCGGCATTCATGCTGCGCACGAAGTTCAGCCCGCTGTGGCCCATCGCCGCCGGCGCGCTGGCCGGCGCACTCGGGTGGGTTTGAGGGGTGGGCATGACGGCCGGTCATGACGCGATGGAGCCGCGGCGCCCGCGCTGGCGTCGCATCGCCGGCCTGCTGCTGTGGCTGCCGGGGCTGTACCTCGCAGCGCTGGCCTTGTTGTGGTGGCGCCAGGAGGCGTTGCTCTTCCACCCGCAGGTGCTGGCGCAGAACCACCGTTTCGACACCGCCGCCGATGTGCAGGAGGTCTGGCTCGACGTGCCCGGCGCGCGCCTGCATGCGCTGCACCTGCGCCTGCCGCAGCCGCGCGGCGTGGTGTTTTTCCTGCACGGCAACGCGGGCAGCCTGCAGAGCTGGTTCGTCAACACCGGCTACTACCGGCGGCTGAACCTGGACCTCTTCATGCTGGACTACCGCGGCTTCGGCAAGAGCAGCGGCCGCATCGACAGCGAAGCGCAGCTGATGGCCGACGTGCGTGCGGCCTGGGCGCAGATCGCCCCGATGTATGCGGGCCGGCAGCGCGTGATCTACGGTCGTTCCCTCGGCACCGGGCTGGCCGCGCAGCTGGCCGCCGAGGTGCAGCCCGAGCTGACGGTGCTGGTCTCGCCCTACAGCAGCATGGCGGCACTCGCCGCGCAGACCTACCCCTGGGTGCCGGCGCCGCTGCTGCGCTACCCGCTGCGCACCGACCTGGCGCTGCCGCGTGTGCAGGGCCGCGTGCTGCTGGCGCACGGCGGGCGCGACACGCTCATCCCGCCCAGCCACAGCGTGGCCCTGCGGGCCCTGCAGCCGCGCGCCGAGCTGCTGTGGGTGCCCGAGGCCGGCCACGGCGACATCCACGGCTTCCCGGTCTACCTGGACGGCCTGGCCGCCGCCTTGGCGCGCTGAGCACGCCCGGCCTCCCGCCGCGCGGGCGGCAACGCGGCGCCGGGGTGGCCGCTCTAGGTCTTGCGCCGCTGGCGCAGCGCTTCGTACAGGCACACGCCCGCCGCGACACTGACGTTCAGGCTTTCCACCGCGCCGGCCATCGGGATGCGCACCAGTTCATCACAGTGCCGTCGCGTCAGCTGGCGCATGCCGCTGCCCTCGGCGCCCAGCACCAGCGCCACCGGGCCGCTGAGGTCGACGTCGTAGAGCGTCTTGTCGGCGTCGTCGCTGGTGCCGATGACGCGGATGTCACGCTCTTTCAACTCGCCCAGCGTGCGCGCCAGGTTGGTCACCATCAGGTAGGGCACGGTCTCGGCCGCGCCGCTGGCCACCTTGGCCACGGTGGCGTTCAGGCCGACGGCGTGGTCCTTGGGCGCGACCACGGCGTGGGCGCCGGCGCCGTCGGCCACACGCAGGCAGGCGCCCAGGTTGTGCGGGTCGGTCACGCCGTCCAGCACCAGCACCAGCGGCGGGCCCGGCACTTCTTCCAGCACCTCGTCCAGCGAATGCCGCGGTGGCAGCGCGTTGACGCGCGCCACCACCCCCTGGTGGCGCGTGCCCCCGGCCATCGCGGTGAGCGCGGCGTCGTCGCTGTCCACCAGCTTGGCGCCGCCGTCCCGCGCGCGCTCGACGAAGGCACGCATGCGCGCGTCACGCCGCGCCGCGTCGACGTGGATCTCGGTGATGGACTCGGGTGCGGTTTTCAGCCGCACGGTGACGGCATGGAAGCCGAAGAGGACTTTGGTGCTCAAGGGTGGCCCTGCATGGCTGGCGCCCGGACGGGCGGGCTGCATGTTAGCCGGCGCTCAGCGGGCCAGCGCCACCCAGGCCGCCAGCGCGGCGATGAACACCGGCTGGTGCAGCATGTAGAAGCTGAGCGACCAGCGCCCCAGCACCGCCAGCGGGTGCAGCAGGTCCGGCACGGCGCCGGCCAGCACGCCGCGCCGGTGCTGCAGCAGCCACTGGCCCGCGGCCAGGCCCCAGAACATCACGCCCAGCCACGGCAGCACGGGCACGAAGTCCTCGGTGTAGGGCTTGCGTGTCACCAGGCCCAGCCAGTTGCTCCAGCGGCTGTCGAAAACAGGGTGCTGCAGCAGATGGGGCAAGACCAGCGCCAGCGCGCCCAGCGGCCACAGCCAGGCGCGCAGCGGCGCGGCCAGGCGCACCAGCAGCAGCATCACGGCCACGCCGTGCAGCACGCCGAAGCTGATCCAGCTGTTCGGGAACATCAGCGCCGAACCCGCGCTCACCAGCACCGCGCAGCCGGCCACCTGGGCCCAGCGGCGCCAGAAGCGGCTGTCGAAGCGCGCGCGCCACGCCCGGCCCTGCACCTCTTGCAGCGCCACGGCCTGGCCCAGGCCGGCACACAGCAGGAACAGGCTGACGATGGCGGTGCGCTGCAGCGTCCAGAAGGGATCGCGGTTGAAGAGCTGGCGCGGCTCCAGCAGGCCAAAGTGGTTCAGGTCGAAGCAGAAATGGAAGATCGCCATCCAGACGATGGCCAGGCCGCGCAGCGCGTCCAGCCGGTCGAAGCGCGGCGCCGCGGCGTGTTTCATTCCGTCTTCTCGTAGACGTCGGTGAACTGCGCGCCGTCCCAGGCGTAGAGCAGGTAGGCCGCATGCAGGCAGGCGCTGGCGCCCAGCGGCCGGAACAGGCCCACGCAGTGGCCGCGCGCGTGGCGCACGCTGCGGTACACCACCCCGGCCGAGCCCTCGGCGCGCAGGCGCTCGCCCAGCGCCCGCGAGGCGCTGTAGTCGCCGGGGTCGTACACGGCCTCGGGCACCACGCCGTCGGGCCGCAGGTCGTGCAGGCGGGCGTCGATGGCCACGTGGTACAGCCGCATCGGCAGGTGCAGCGGGCCCTGCCGGGTGGCGGCGAGAAAGCGTGCGTGGTGGTGCCGCGTTTCGGCCATCGCCGTGGCACGTTCGTGGGCGGCGTAGAACACGCCCCACTGGCCGGCCGAAAAACGGCTGCCCTGGGTGTTGACGTGCGTGAAGGCGGCCATGATGGGCCCGCTGCCGGGGCCGTAGAGCCGGTGCTCAGGCGCCACCAGGGCGATCTGCCCGATCTCGTCGCGCGCCCGCTCGTTGCTGAGGGCCTCCAGCGCGTAGAGCGCCTCGAAGTCGGCTTCGTCTGCGACACGGTCGAACAGCGACACGGCGGGGTAGCGCGTGGGCACGATGCGGCAGGCCTGGCCCCAGCGCACACGCCGGACCTCCAGCGCCGTCGCGCTCAGGACCAGCCCCCGCCGCGCACGCCGTCCAGGTAGCGCCGCACGAAGTTCAGGTCGCTGACATTGCCGGCCAGCATGCGCTGCAAGGCACTGCCGCCGCCGAAGGGCGCGGCGCTGTTGGGCTGGCGCACCCAGCCGTCGGCGGCGCTGGCTTCGGGCAGCAGGATCTGCAGGCTCTTGTAGATGCCCAGGATGTTGCTCAGGCGCTCCAGCGTGTCACGCGGCAGCGCCGCTTTCTCGGGCTGTTTGCGCCAGGCGAAGAAGGTGGAGCGTGGCGGCTGGCCCAGCAGCGCCAGCTGTTCATCGACGCTCAGGCCCCAGGCCTCGGCGATGCGCGCAAAAGCCCGCAAACCCGCAGCGGCCATCTGCTCGGGGCTGTGGACCTGCCGAGAACGCGGCGCCAGCACTGCACTCATGGTGTGCCCTTGTTCTGGTGTCCTTGTCTGGACGTTGTCGACATTCTAGTCCAGAACCAGACTTGTGCGCTCGTCGCGCACAGCGGCCGCTCAGGGGTCCTGGAAGCACCCACCTTCGGTCGCCTGCTTCACCACCACGGCCGCGGGCGCAAAGCGCGGCCCGAACTGCGCCGCCAGCTCGCGTGCGCGCGCGACGAAGGCCGCGGCCCCCATGGCGTTGATGAACTGCAGCGCACCGCCGTGGAAAGGCGCAAAGCCCCAGCCGAAGATGCTGCCGATGTTGGCGTCGGCCACCGAACGCAGCACACCCTCTTCGAAACAGCGCGCCGCTTCGTTGGCCTGGGCAAACATCAGCCGGTCGATGAGTTCGCGCTGCTCGGGCTGCCGCGCCGCCAGCGGGTAGAGCCTGCCCAGTTCGGGCCACAGCCGCTTCTCGCCGTCGCCGTAGTCGTAGAAGCCCCGGCCGGCCTTCTTGCCGACACGGCCGATTTCGCAGAGCTGGCGCACCACCGCCATGCCGGGGTGGTCCACGGCGGGCTGGGCTGGCGTGCCGCCCTCGGCCGCGAGGTCTTTGCGCGCCTGCTCGGCCACGTGCAGGCTGAGCGACAGGCTCACCTCGTCCTGCAGCGCCAGCGGCGGCATGGGCATGCCCGCCTGCAGGCCCGCCACCTCGATGCTGCGCGGGTGCACACCCTCCTTCAGCATCGCCAGGCCTTCCATGACGTAGGTGCCGAACACCCGGCTGGTGTAGAAGCCGCGGCTGTCATTGACGACGATGGGCGTCTTGCCGATCTGCAACACGCAGTCGAAGGCCCTGGCCAGGGTGGCGTCGCTGGTCTGGGCGCCGACGATGATCTCCACCAGCGGCATCTTCTCCACCGGGCTGAAGAAATGAAGGCCGATGAAGTTCGCCGGCCGCACGCTGGCCCGTGCCAGGCCGGTGATGGGCAGGGTGCTGGTGTTGGACGCCAACACCGCGCCCTCGGCCAGCACCGCTTCGGCCTGGCGCGTCACGGTCGCCTTCACGCCGCGGTCCTCGAACACGGCCTCGATGACGAGGTCACAGCCGGCCAGGTCGGCATAGGCCGTGGTGGGTGTGATGCGCGCCAGCAGCGCATCGCGCTGCGCCGGCGTGCTGCGCTTGCGCTGGATGGCCTTGTCCAGCAGCTGGCGCACCTGGGCCTTGCCCTGTTCGGCGGCGGCGAGTGTGGTGTCCAGCAGCACCACGTCGATGCCCACCTTGGCCGAGACATGCGCGATGCCCGCCCCCATCATGCCGGCGCCCAGAATGCCCAGCTTCTTCACCTTCGTCGCCGCAGGCACCTCGCCCCCGACGGGCGGCCGCGACGCCCCCTTCTTCAGCGCGTTCAGCTGGTACCACAGCGTGCCGACCATGTTCTTCGACACCTGCGACACCGCGCAGGCCGCGAAGTAGCGGCTCTCCACCTCGCTGGCGGCATCGAAGCCCAGCAGGCCGCCCTCGAAGACGCTGCTCATGATGTGCTGCACGGCCGGGTAGTTGCCCTGGCTCTTGACTGCGGCGATGCTGGGCGCGATGGCCCACATCTGTGCCACCGCCGGTGCGCGGCTGTCGCCGCCGGGGAAGCGGAACTTCGGCGCGTCCCAGGGCTGCTGCGCCTGGGGATGGGCGGCGATCCAGGCGCGTGCCTGCGCCATCAGCTCGTCATGGCTGGCCGCCAGGCCTTGCAGCAGACCCAGGCCCAGCGCCTTCTGCGGCGACATGTCGGCGCCTTCGCCGCAGATCTGCAGCGCGGCCTGGATGCCCAGCAGGCGCGACAGGCGCACCGTGCCGCCGCCGCCCGGCAGCAGGCCCAGCTTCACCTCGGGCTGGCCCAGCTTCAGGCGCGCGTCGTCCAGCGCAAAACGTGCGTGGCAGGCCAGCGCGATCTCCAGCCCCCCGCCCAGGGCGTGGCCCTGGATGGCGGCCACCACGGGCTTGCCCAGGGTCTCCAGCCGGCGCAGCACCTGCTTCATCGCCATGCTGGCCTCGAAAGCCTGCTCGGGCCGGGTCCACGCGGACATGCGGTCGAGGTCGCCGCCGGCGCAGAAATCGGCCTTCGCCGAGCTGAGGATGAGGCCCTTGGCATCAGGCTGCGCCAGGCGTTCGGCAGCCGCGGCGATGCCGGCCATCAGCGCTTCGCCGACCACGTTCATGGTGCGGCCGGGCAGGTCCATCGTGGCGACGACGACGCCGTCCTCGCCCATCGTCAGCATCACGGCTGCAGCGTGCTCAAGCTTCGTCATGTTCACACCCGCTCGATGATGGTGGCAATGCCCATGCCGCCGCCCACGCACAGCGTGGCGCAGCCGGTGGCAAGGTCGCGGCGTTCCAGTTCGTCCAGCAGCGTGCCCAGGATGATGCAGCCAGTGGCCCCGAGCGGATGGCCCATCGCGATGGCGCCGCCGTTGACGTTCACGCGGTCCAGGTCCACGCCCAGGTCGCGCGCCGTCTTCATCGGCACCACGGCGAAGGCCTCGTTGACTTCCCAGAGGTCGATGTCCGCGGCCTGCATGCCGGCCTTGCCGAGGGCCTTCAGACAAGCGGGCGTGGGCCCGGTGAGCATGATGGTGGGCTCGCTGCCGATGACGGCCGCCGCGCGGATGCGCGCGCGCGGCTTCAGCCCCGCCCTGGCGCCACCTGCCTGGCTGCCCACCAGCATCAGCGCGGCGCCATCGACGATGCCGCTGCTGTTGCCCGCGTGGTGCATGTGCGTGATGCGCTCCACCGTCGTGTACTTGCGCAGCGCGGTGGCGTCGAAGCCCATGC
>LNFM01024336.1_pt1 | contig 15937 bp, 20 predicted proteins | sample 596031 | NCBI WGS metagenome assembly LNFM01 (sample SAMN04254537, study PRJNA301005) | activated carbon metagenome | isolation source: dual media filters at the Ann Arbor, Michigan drinking water treatment plant | place: USA: Ann Arbor | reverse complement strand
CGGACGGTTCTTGATCAGCATCGGACCGGCATCGCTCCGTTTCGGATGCCGCCACTCTAGCGCACGGCCGGACGTCGCACGCAATTCACGAGGGAGCGATCAGCCGCAAGCACGATCGCGGTGCTGACGGGTAGACTCAACAATATACAATTCGTGCGGCGCGAGACGACCTTCGTTGGCGAGACGTTGCGCGATGGCGTGGGCGGCGGTCCAATTCCGGCAAGGGTTGTTGCCGATGCGCGCCAGTTTCGAATAAAGATCAATCAAATCGTGCTGCCAGCCAGCGTTGCGAGGATCGCTTAAGGCCAGTCGCTCAGCAATCTCCAGTCCCTTGCGGAACCCTGTCAGCGCCCCAGCGAGATCGCCCTGCGCCTGTCGCACATTACCAATCTTCTCGTATGCAATCGACAGGTCGCGCTGCCAGCCGACGTTGCCCAGATCAGAACTAGCCAGCTGTTTCCTAATTCGCATAGCCCTACGAGCACTCGTCAGCGCTCCGCTGAGATCGCCCTGCGCCAACTGAACGTCTCCGATTTTCTCGCACGAGATCGATAGATCCCGCTGCCAGCCGGCGTTCCGTGGATCAGACACAGCCAATCGTTCGGCAATATCCAGAGCCTTCCGAAGAATTACCAACCCGCCGGCAAGATCGCCTTGCGCTGCATGGATGGTACCGATCTTCCTCAGCGAAACAGTTAGGTCGCGCTGCCAGCCGGCGTTGCTCGGATCGGACAGCGCAAGCTCCTCGGAAATCTGCAGATCCCTCTGAAAGCTCGTCAACGCTCCGGCCAGATCCTGAAGCATTAGCTGGACTTCGCCGATCCTGCTAACGGCCACTGATAAATCGCGCTGCCATCCGGCGTGGCCCGGATCCGACGCGGCCAGCCGCTCGCGGAGTTGTAGACCCTTGCGAAACATTATCAGCGCTCCGGCGAAGTCGCGCTGCGCTAAGTGAACATTACCAATGCTCTCGTACGAAATTGAGACGTCGTGCTGCCGGCGCGTGTTTGCGGGATCAAGCATTGCCAGCGGTTCCCTAATCGCTAGCCCCTTGCGAAAGCTCGTCAGTGCCCCGATGAGATCGCCCTGCGCCATCAGAACGTGTCCAACTCGGTCTAGTGTATTTGCAAGGTCGCGCTGCAGCCCGGCGTTATCCCGATCCGACGAGGCAATCCGTTTGGCAATTTCCAACCCATTGCGAAAGCTCGTCAGCGCCCCATCGAGATCGCCCTGCGCCAATTGGACATCGCCGATCTTGCTGAGCGAAACTGAGAGATCACGCTGCAAGGAGGTATGCTCCGCGTCGGACGAGACCAGCCGCTCGGTAATCTCCAGACTCTTGCGGAAACTGGTTAGCGCTCCAGCGAGATTGCCCTGGGCCACTTGAATGTCGCCAATCTTGGAGTGCGATAACATAAGATCGTGTTGCCAGCCGGCATGGCCCGCATCAGACGAAGCCCTCCGATCCCTGATCTCCAGCCCGTTACGAACGCTCTCGAACGCCCCGACGAGATCGCCCTGCGCCACCTGTATGTCACCAATCCTATCATACGAAACCGAAAGTTCGCGCTCGCGACCATTACGGGCTGCCGCCTCGCCGCCCTCGCGATATCGGGCAAAGGCCACTTCCGTTGTCCCGATCAACTGGTGAAGGTCACCGCACTTGAAGTAGAGCCACGGATCGTCAGGATCGAGCCCGATCGCTTCTTCCAGCACCTCAATCGCCTCACTATGACGATAGGTCAGCGATAGGAACTCGGCTTCCTCCTTGAGAAGCGCAGCTTCGGCGCGCTGGCGCGCCAGCCGCTCCTCGCGCAGATGCGCGCGTCCCTCGCGCAGTATGCCGACGGCTCTTTGCACATCGGGCGCGACATCACGCGCCTGACGGATCGTGGCGTCGACATCCGCGCCCTGGTTGGTGGGCACAACGGGTTCGTGCTGCTTGGCGAGCAGGCCTTCAATGGCCTCGAGTGCCTTTGCCGGCCATTCAGCCTGCGGAACATGCGCGATCTGCAAAGCTTCGACGATCGATCTCAAGGCCTCAGCCTTGATGGCGGAGGGGTCCGGCAGCCTCGCCAGAACCTCGGCCAGCATCGCCTGTGATACGCCATGCGCCGCGCGGGATTCGTCGGCCGCACGGTCGATTTTGTCGCCGAGAACGGCAATCGCCACAGACAACCCGGTCGTGCGCGTCAGCAGCTCCCGATCGACCGCGCCGCCGAGACTGGCCCAAAACGCTTTGTCAGACAACGCCGTTTCGACCGCACGGAAGAAAATCTCACGCGCCAGCGGCCGTGCCTCCCGGTTCTCGCCCCCCTCACGAAAGCAGGATTCGAAGCGCGCGATCGACGCGACGAGGTTGTCGGCGATCTTGTCGGCGGCCAAGTCGCCACGCGCGAAGTCTCCGGGCGAGACCAGCATCCGATCGAGACCGGCCGCAAAGCGTTGCAGCGCATGGTCGAGGTTCTGCTGGACGATGGCGGGATCGCGATTTCGCGGCGAACGTGCGCGCTCGTCAATGGCCTGCTCAACCTGTTGGGCGATCCTGCGTGCAAAGGCGGAAAACGGCCCGGCCGCAGACGGCCCGCCAAAGGCCTCGGCAATCTTGCCGCCGAGATCGGCGACGTCCTTGAACCCGGCATTGCCGAGCCCGCCACTGACGATGCCACCGGCCGCGAGCGCGATGCCCGCAAGCTTCGTCAGCACTCCAAATTCAAGCCCCGCCACGCCCTATCGCCCCAGCCGCACAACCCAAGGTTAATGTCGAGCGGCTGGAAGCGGTTTGCAAGAACGTCGTGAGAGGAGGCGCCCTCAGCCGCGCGCCTCCAACGCCTTGACGATCGCCTGGCCCATCTCGCTGGTCGAGACCGCATTGGCGCCCGGTGCGGCGATGTCCTTGGTGCGGGTGCCGGAGCCCAGCACGTCGGCGATCGCGCCTTCCAGACGGTCGGCGGCCTCGATCGCGCCGAAGGAGTAGCGCAGCGCCATCGCAAAGGAGCCGATCATCGCGATCGGGTTGGCCAGGCCCTTGCCGGCGATATCGGGGGCCGAGCCGTGGACGGGCTCGTAGAGCGCCTTGCGCTTGCCGGTGGCCGGATCCTCGGCGCCGAGCGAGGCGGAAGGAAGCATGCCGAGCGAGCCGGTCAGCATCGCCGCGACGTCGGAGAGGATGTCGCCGAAGAGGTTGTCGGTGACGATGACGTCGTACTGCTTGGGCCAGCGCACGAGCTGCATGGCGCAGTTGTCGGCGAGCACATGCTCGAGCTCGACATCCGCATAGTCCTTGGCGTGCAGCGCGGTCACCGTCTGCTTGTGCTTCTCGGCCGAGGAGACCTTGTTGCGGCGCGTGCGCGCCAGCTCGAAGGCGACGCGGCAGATCCGGTCGATCTCGGGCGTCGTGTAGAGCTGCGTGTCGACGCCGCGCTTGGAGCCGTCCTCCAGCGTCACGATCTCCTTCGGCTCGCCGAAATACACACCGCCAGTGAGCTCGCGCACGATCAGGATGTCGAGCCCCTCGACCACCTCGGGCTTCAGCGAGGAGGCCGAGGCCAGCGCCGGATAGCAGATCGCCGGGCGCAAGTTTGCGAACAGGCCGAGATCCTTGCGCAGGCGCAGAAGCCCGGCCTCGGGACGGTGCTGATAGGGCACATCCGCCCATTTCGGGCCGCCGACAGCGCCGAACAGCACGGCGTCCGCCTGCTGGGCGAGCTTCATGTCGCCTTCCGAGATCGCCTGCTTGTGGGCGTCATAGGCGGAGCCTCCGACGAGGCCCTTCTCGATCTCGAAGGAGGCGAGCCCCTGCTTGCCGAACCAGGAGACGATCGTCTCGACCTGCCCCATCACCTCGGGGCCGATGCCGTCACCGGGAAGCATCAGGAGCTTGTGGGTCGCCATGGTCGTCGCCTCGCCGTTTCTTGAACCTGCAATGGCGGCTGATTAGGGCGCACGCACCCCGCATGCAAGCGGCGCGGACGCGATGTCAGGGCCGCGCCAGCCGCGCGGTCACCTCGATCTCGACCTTCATCTCCGGCTTCAGCAGCCCGGCCACGACATAGATGCCGGCCGCCGGCCGCACCGCGCGGAAGACCTCGCCGCAGACGGCGAGCACCGGCTCGCAATAGGCCCGGTCGGTGACGAAGTACTGCGCCCGCACCACGCCGGCGAGCGAGGCGCCGGCCTCCGCCAGGACGGTCGCCAGCGTGCGGAAGATGTTGCGCGCCTGCGCGGCCGCGTCCTCCGGCAGGGTCATGGTGACATAGTCGTAGCCGGTCGTGCCCGAGACGAAGACGAGGTCGCCGTCGATCACGGCCCGCGAATAGCCGAAGGCGGTCTCGAAGGGCGAGCCGGTGGAGATCAGGCGGCGGGTCATCACGATTTTCCGTCATTCTCGGGCGAAGCGAAGCGCAGACCCGAGAATCCCGTGCAGGCGATGCTCGGGTCAAGCCCGAGCATGACGCCGGGGCTAAACCCGCCCGCTCTTCAGTGCGCGCAGCACCTTCTCGCCCGGCCGTCCGGTCTGCGGCATGCCGATCTTGGCCTCGACATCCCGGATCGCGGCGCGAGTCAGCGAGCCGACGGCACCGTCCGGTTCGCCGACATTGTAGCCGCGCGCAATCAGGAGCCGCTGCAGTTCGCGGCGCTGCTCGCGCGAGAGCGGCAGGTCGTCCGTCGGCCATTGGCCCTGCACGCCCGGCCGGCCGCGCAGCCGATCGGAGAGGAGCGAGATCGCGAGCGCGTAGGAATCCGCGCCATTGTAGCTGAAAGCGGCGTCGTAGTTCTTGAAGACGAGGAAGGCCGGGCCGTTGCGGCCTGCCGGCATCAAGAGCCCGGCATTGCCGGTGCCGTTGAGTGGGGAGCCGTCGAACTTGACGATGCCGCGCGCCGCCCAGGATGACACGGGCTGCTTCGGGTTGCGCCCGGTCGGGCCGGAATAGCCGTCCGGCACCCGGACCTCGTAGCCCCAGGTCGCGCCGGTGACCCAGCCCGCCTTGTCCATGAAGTTGGCGGTCGAATGCAGCGCGTCGGGGATCGAGTCGACGAGGTCGCGCCGGCCGTCGCCGTCGCCGTCCACCGCGAGCCGCAGATAGGTCGTGGGGATGAACTGGGTGTGGCCGAAGGCGCCCGCCCAGGAGCCGAACAGCCGCTCCGGCCGCAGATCGCCGCGCTGGATGATCTGCAGCGTCGCCAGCAGCTCGCCCTTGAAGAAGGCGTTGCGGCGCGGCGCCAGGCAGGCGCCGGTGGAGAGCGCCTGCACCAGCGGCCAGCGCCCCTTGGCCTTGCCGAAATCGCTCTCGACGCCCCAGACCGCGGCGATGGTGTGGCGGTCGACGCCGAAGCGCTGCTCGGCCGCGGCGAGCACCGCGGCGTGCTGGCGCATCATCGCGCGCCCTTCCGCGACCTTCTCCTCGTCGACCAGCGTGCCCAGGTAATCCCAGATCGGCGTCTTGAACTCCGGCTGGTTGTTCATCGCCTCGATGATCTTCATGTCCGGCTCGACGCCGGCCATGGCGCGGTCGAAGGTCGCGCCCGACACGCCCTTGGCGGCGGCCTCGCCGCGCAGGCCGGACAGACAGGACTGGAAACTGCCCTGCGCCGAAGCGGCCGAGGCGATGAGGACGAGGGGCAGGGCCAGGATCGTTGCGCGCATGGTCTCCACCGAATCGCAGGAATGACGCAAAACTAGGGCGTGGCGGTTAAGAGAGGTTAACCATCGCCATGGCAGCGCGGCCCGGCGAATCCCGCTATGAGGGCGCGAGCCCCGCCGGAACCCGCCATGTCGCCCGCCTCGATCGAGATCCTCGGCTTCGTCGCCGCCGCGCTCACCAGCCTGTGCTGGCTGCCCCAGGCCTGGCGCACCATCCGCACCCGCGACACCAAGGCGATCTCGCTCTGGACGCAGTCGCTCTTCGCCGCCGGCACGGCGCTGTGGCTGACCTATGGCCTGCAGATCGGCTCCTGGCCGGTCGTCTTCGCCAATGCGCTGACGCTCTGCCTCGTGCTGCTCATCCTCTCGATGAAGCTGCGCTTCGGCTGAGCCGAGGTTGCGGCCGGAACAGAGCCGATCGCCGGGCGTTTCCGGCCTCGCCACGGGAAGAACCGCGATGCCCTCCCTCACCACCGCCCATGTCCTGCCGATCCTCCTGCTGATCGGCTCCAACGTCTTCATGACCTTCGCCTGGTATGGCCATCTCAGCTACAAGAGCACGGCTATCGGCCTCGCCATCCTCGCGAGCTGGATGATCGCGCTGCCGGAATACATGCTGGCCGTGCCGGCCAACCGCATCGGCTCGGCGGTCTATTCCACCGCCGAGCTCAAGACGATGCAGGAGGTCATTACGAAGGAAAGCCTGACCTGGAACCACGCCATCGGCTTCGCGCTGATCGCGGCCGGCGCCTTCTTCATCTTCCACGCCAAGGGCTGATCCCAGGGCAAGCGCCGATCAAAGCCGATCCCGGGGTGACAGCGCTGTGCCGCTTGGTCACAGTGGCGCCATGGATCAGCACGCGACACCCGCCCTCCCCTTCTCCGGCCACGACGCGGTCGAGGCCTATCTCGCCTCGGGCTACGACCAGGTCGTCGGCATGTCCTCGCGTTTTGCCGCCGCGATCTGCGCGCGGCTGCTGCGGCTGCAGACGGAGGAAGGCCTGCGCGGCCCGATCGCCGAGATCGGCGCCTTCGAAGGTCGCTTCTTCATCGCGCTCGCCCACGCGCTCGAGCAGAACGAAATCGCGCTGGCGCTGGACATCTTCTCCTGGCCCGATCCCGGGGTGGAGCAGCGCTTCGAGGCCAATTGCGCCCGGCATGGGATCGGGCCGGAGCGCCGCCGCACGATCAAGGGGGATGCCGGCGCGATGGCGCCCGCAGACCTCCGCGCCAAGGCCGGCGGCGTACCCTTGCGCTTCATCCATATCGACGGCGAGCATTCCCGCGCCGCGCTCGGCCGCGACCTCGCGCTGGCGACTGCCTGCCTCGCCGAGGGTGGGCTGATCGTCCTCGACGACATGCTCCACCCCGGCTACCCGACGCTGATGGTCGCGGTGCAGGCTTATCTCGAAGCCAATCCCGACATCGTGCCGCTCTGCGTCATCGACCGCGAGACGATCGTCGGCGCCACCAAGTTCGTGCTCTGCCAGCGCGCCTGGTTCGAGCGCTACCAGTCCCGCCTGCTGGAGATCTTCAAGGATTTCATCTGGCCGCTGGGCGCCGATTTCGAGCCGCACTGGTGCCTGGTGCTGTCGCAGGACACCCGGCTGGCGGAGATCGTTTGAGGAGCGCGTCCAGCGCGTGATCGCGGACGCGACACGGCGTGAGGAACGACAGGCGCTGGCTAGCGCGGCCCGCGATGGCGCACCGATCGCTGAGGATTCACTCGAAGACCTGGATCAACGAGGCAACCAGCAGCGAGGATACGCCGAACCCTGCAAACAGAAGCAGAAACATCAGCGTCTGGCACAGCGGCGCCAGCAGGCCTTGGGGACGCCGAGCGACACTCTCGCTGAGGCCACAGGCTCCATTGGCGGTGCAAGGCTCCTGAAACATCATGGGTGCAAGGCGCCGTTCAGCAGAAACATGGCGTAGGGCGTCGACAGCGCGATGACGCAGCAGAGGGCTCGCCCCAGCAGACAGGCCGTTTCCGAACGTCTCGCGACATATGCCGAACGTGTGTGGGGGCTGAGCCGGTGGGACAGCCGGCTCGAGAGGGAGGTCTGCATCAGCGACAACTCGAAGTGGGAATAATTCCCACTTATTCCAGATTGTCGAGGCTGGCAATATCGTTTCGCAAAAATGTGGGATTGTGTCCCACGTGAATCGAGGATACCTCGATCACGCGATGGACTCCGTCCCCGGCCCCACTGCCGCCAAGCTCTATCCGCCGCTCGCGCGGCTGCTGCGGCCGCTTGTCCGCCTCTGCATCAGCGCCGGCATGACCTTTCCCGCGCTGAGCCAGCTGCTGCGGGAGTTGTACGTCAATGTCGCGGAGCACGACTTCGCTTTGCCCGGCAAGGACCAGACGGACAGCCGTGTCAGCCTGTTGACCGGGATCCATCGCAAGGAGGTGAGCCGGCTGCGGGGGGCCGGCGCTCCCGTCAATGCCGTGCCCGCAACGGTTTCGCGGACCGGTGCGGTCATCGCACGGTGGCTGGCTTCGCCCCGTTTCTGTGACGAGACCGGCAGGCCTCTGCCGCTTCCACGCACCGCGGAGGGGCCGTCCCCGTCTTTCGAGGAGTTGGTGTCGTCCGTCACCCGAGACGTCAGGCCCCGCGCCGTGCTCGATGAGTGGCTTGACCGCCGGATCGTGACGATCGACGCCGATGACCACATCGTGCTCGCCGAGGCGGCCTTCATCCCGCATCACGGCGATGACGATAAGCTCTATTACTTCGGCCGGAACCTCTGGTCCCAGCCCGGCCTTCCTCGAACGCGCGGTTCACTATGATGGCCTCTCGGCCGAACTGGCCGAACGGCTCGAGGCCCGCTCGCGGGAACTCGCCCTCGAGCTGCTCCAGCGCATCAACCGGGAAGCCCATGCCGCCAGCGAGACCGACCATGGCGGCGAACACCGCTGGAACTGCGGCATCTATGTTTTCCGCGAGCGTGTCAGCGGCACGGACGACGAGGCCGGCCAACGATGACACGGCGTTTCGCATGGACGCGGAGGGCTGTGATCGCTGCGCTCGGGGCGACGACGGCGTCGCTGCATGATGCGATTGCAGCGCCGGAGAAGCCGCGCGACATCGGCATCGGCGGCACGGGGGTCGCGCCGGAAGGCCCGGCTGGAGGCGATCGCGGCATCGGCGGCACCGGCTTTGTCGGCACGATCCAGCGTTTCGGCAGCATCGTCGTCAATGACAGACGCATCACCTACGGGCCGAATGTCCCCGTGACCATCGACGGGCAGCGGCGAAGCGCGCGTGACTTGAGGGTCGGCCATGTCGTGCGTGTCGCGGCGCGACCCGACTCGACCGGCCTCGTCACGGATGCGATCACCGTGGTCAGCGAAGTCATTGGCCCGGTGACCGCCGTCGACCGGGACACCATCGAGGTCCTCGGGCAGAAAATCGTCATCGCGAGTGCCCAGCCGCGGGGGGCGTGGCGCAAGGGTCAGCGCGTGGCGGTCAGCGGCCTGCGCCGGCTGGATGGCTCGATTGCCGCCAGCCTGATCGAGCCCCGCGGGCCAGGCCTCTCCCGCGTTCTCGGGATCCTCGAGCAGGACGCTGACGGATTCTGGATCGGCGGGCTGAAGCTGCTTCATGCCGATCAGGCTCAACTCGGCCGGCGCGTGCTTGTGACGGGCAGGCTCGCGCGGGGGGGCTTTCTGCCCGCGCGGATCGAAGACGCTCAAGCCATCGCGGCTACGGGGCCCGTCTCGATCGAGAGCTATGTCCGGGCTCGCGACGGACGCGTGCTGCTCGGCTCGGGCCTCGCGGTGCGTGGCGAGGCCTTCTCATCCGATGGGTCGCTCCTGGAAGAGGTCCGTGCCGTCCTGGATGGGCGCGTCGGTCCGGATGGCGAACTCAGCATCGACGCCATCCGTCTGGCGAGGACAGATGGCGAAGGCGAAGGGCAGTCCGGAGGTTCACCGGGCCCCGGCAGTTCCGGGCCGGGCGGCTTCGGTCCCGGCGGAGGTGGCCCGGGCAGCGGTGGCCCGGGCGGAGGCCCCGGAGGCGGCGGCCCGGGAGGCCCAGGAAGCGGAGGGCCAGGAGGCCCGGGAGGCCCGGGAGGCGGAGGGCCTGGTGGCGGGGGGCCTGGTGGAGGCGGAGGAAGCGGTGGGGGTGGTGGACCCGGCCGCTGACGCGGCAGGATCTCCCGCCTCAGCGCTCAGCACCGTGAATGCGTCTACCGGGCCGGCCTGACCCGCAGCAGCTTCCCGGCGGGCGCGTCGCTCAGCAGATACAGGAACCCGTCCGGCCCCTGCCGGACGTCGCGGATGCGTTCGCCCAGCCCCTCGAGCAGCCGCTCCTGCCCGGTCACGGCCGGCGAGCCCGCCGACGAAGAGCGAGTTCTTCCACGCCGGCCAGACGGCGCCGGTGTAGAAGGCCGCGCCCGAGGGCGCGATCGAGGGGTCCCAGTAGAACAGCGGTGGCTCCATGCCGGCCTTGGCCGTCCCCTCGCCGATCCTGGCGCCGGAATAGTCGATGCCGAAGGTGATGACTGGCCAGCCATAGTTGCGGCCGGCCTTGGGCGTGTTGACCTCGTCGCCGCCGCGCGCACCGTGCTCGGCCGTCCAGAGCTGGCCGGTCTCGGGATGCAGCGCCGCGCCCTGGACATTGCGATGGCCGATCGACCAGATCTCTGGCTGCCAGCCCTCGACCCTGGGGTTGTCGGCCGGTGCCCCGCCCTCGGGAGCGATCCGCAGGATCTTGCCGATGTGGTTGCCCGGGTTCTGCGCCTGGTCGCGCTGGCCGTAGCGGTCGCCGACCGTGACGAAGAGGGCGCCCGTCCGGTCGAAGACCAGCCGCGAGCCGAAATGCAGGTTGCTGGCGATCGTCGGCATCTGCTGGAAGATCACCTTGGTGCCCTCCAGCGCCGTGCCGCGCTCGTTGAGGCGGGCGCGGGCGACGCTGGTGCCGCTGCCCCCCGCCCGTGGCTCGGCGAAGGAGAGGTAGATCGTCCGGTTCTGCGCGAAGCCGGGGTCGAGGACGACGTCGAGCAGACCACCCTGCCCGCGGGCGGCGACATTCGGCACGCCGGTGATCGGCGCAGACAGCCGGCCATCCGTCCCCACCAGCCGCAGGCGCCCCGGCCGCTCCGTCACCAGCATGCGCCCGTCCGGCAGGAAGGCGAGCCCCCAGGGATGCTCGAGCCCGCCTGCGACCGTCTCCACAGTGAGGTCGCCCGCGCTCGACGGGACCCGCTGCTGGGCGCCCGCCTCCGGAAGGCCGACGAGCAGCGCTGCCGCGACGGCGAACAGCGAGAAACAGGCTTGCCGGCGCATCGTCATCTCCTGATCGGACCCTTGGCTCAGAGATAGGCAGAACCGCCCGCCGGGCCAATCGGTTGCCGGCCCGTCACGGCAAAGTGACACGGCGGGCTCCGCCAGCGTCAGGGCGGGGGCAGCCGGCCGACCGTCACGAAGCCACCCTGATCGTCCCGCTTCAGCACCACCATCTCGCCGGACGCCGGGAACACCCCGGTCAGAGCGGTGATGTTGACCTGGTGCGTCACCATCACGACCAACCCGGCATCGGCGGGCAGCGCGGCGAGGCGCCGCCGCAGCGCGGCGGTGGCGGCATCGCGCTCGCCGGGGCGCCCGAAGAAGGAGTTCAGCGCCGTCGGCTCGTCCTCGATCGGCGCAAGCGCCATCAGTTCGGCGGTCTCGCGCGTCCGGCACCACTGGCTGGTCAGCACGAGCGCGACGGGCACCGCGCGGCGCCGGAATTCCGCGCCGAGGCGGCGGGACTGGTCGCGCCCACGTTCGCCGAGATTGCGCTGCGTCGCGCAGTCGCCGATGCGGAAGTTGGCCGGATCGCCGGTTCCCGGCGCATCGGCATGGCGCATCAGCGCGACATGGCCTGGTTTCGCGAGCAGCGCCCAGACCCGCTCGCGGTCGACCTCGATGGCGACGGCGGCACCGGGCCAGACCACCGGCAGCAGCAGCAGCGGGAGAGCGAGGACGAACCGTCTACCAAACCCCGCTGCGGCCATGCCGGCTCCTTCGATTAAGGCTATTCCGGCTTCACCCCGGCCGCCTTGATGATGTTTTCCCAGGTCGCGATTTCCTGCTGGTGATAGGGCCGGAAGGCGGCCGGGTCACGTAACCTCATCGTGAAGCCGAGCTTCAGGATCTGCTCGGTCACGGTCGGCTTGGCGAGCGAGGCCAGGATCGCCTTGGAGAGCGCCTCCAGCACCGGGGCGGGCGTCGCGGCCGGCGCGAAGAAGGCGGCCCAGGAATCGGCATCCGCATCGGCGATGCCCTGCTCGCGCAGCGTCGGGATGTCCTTGGCCCGTGCGTTCCGCTCGGGGCTGGCCAGCGCAATCGCGCGCAGGGTGCCGGCATTGATCTGCTCGAGCACGCTCGGCAGCGTCGAATTGGCGATGTCGATGCGCCCGCCGATGATCTCCTGGACGAGCGGGGCCGCTCCGCGGAAGGGCACATGCGTCATCTTGATGCCGGTGCGCGCCATGAACAGTTCCATGGCGAGATGCGAGCCGGAGCCGACGCCGGTCGAACCATAGTTGAGTTTGCCCGGATCGGCCTTGGCGAGCGCGATCAGCTCCTTGATGTCCTTGGCGGGCAGGTCCTTGCGCACGACGAAGGCATGCTCGAAGGCGCCGACGCCGGCCAGCGGCGCGAAATCCTTGACCGCGTCGTAGCCCGGCTCCTTCAGCAGGAACATGTTGTTCCCATGCGTCTGGTTGTTGCCGAAGACGATGGTGTAGCCGTCGGGATCCGCCTTCGCCACGGCGCGCGTGCCGACCGCGCCCGAGGCGCCGGCGCGGTTGTCGACGATGACGTTCTGGCCGATCGAGCCCGACAGGTCCTGCGCGACGAAGCGCGCGATCGCATCGGTGGGCCCGCCCGCCGGATAGGGCACGACGATGGTGATCGGCTTGGTCGGGAAGCTCTGCGCCCGCACCACGGACGGAGCGACGATGGCACCGGCCAGCAGGCCGAGCGTGGAACGGCGGGTCAGCGACATGAACTTCCTCCCGGAGCGGCCCGATTGCGACAGGCTTGGCCGCAGCATTAGAGCATTCCCCTGCGGAGGGAAATGGGCCGGTCCGGCCAAAGCCGCCACGAATTCAACGGCCTAGTCGCGCGTCAGCCCGCCGCGAAACCCGCCCGCCTGAGCCGCTGGATGGAAAGGTCGAGCGCCTGCAGGAAGGCGGAGCGGTCGCGCGCCGAAAACGGCTTCGGTCCGCCCGTCGCCGTCCCCATCGCGCGCAGATCCTCCATCATGTCGCGCGTCGCCAGCGCCATCCCGATCGAGGCCTCGGTGAAGGGCTTGCCGGTTGGGCCGATGACTTCGGCGCCGGCCTTGATGCAGCGGTCGGCCAGCGGAATATCGGAGGTGACGACGATTGCACCGCGGGCGACGCGCTCGGCGATCCAGTCATCGGCCGCGTCGAATCCGCCCGAGACGATGACGCGCTCGATCCACGGCTCGCGCGGCAGCATCATGAAGCTGTTGGCGACGACAAAGACGTGCAGCCGGTGCCGACTGGCGACCTTGAAGATCTCGTCCTTCACCGGGCATGCGTCGGCATCGACATAGATCGCGATCGGGCCGGGCGTGGCGGGAGCAAGGGGTTCCATCGCCGCGAGCCATGACAGGCGCGCCCATCCTCGGCAAGCCTTCCGGTTTACGGGCGCTTTATGCCTGCGCACCCTCTTCCGCATCGCGCGCTTACGCCGGCGGGACCTACACCGGTCGCCTCTCAGGAGGTGACCATGACCATCCCGTTCCCCACTTCGCACACCCGCCGGCAGCAGCGCATCCGCGCGGTCTATGGCGCGCTGCCGGCGCCGCGCCGCCCCGCTTCGCCGCGACTCGCCGGTGTCGCCCGCCGCTTCATGCTGGCCGAATGGGCAGCGCTCGCCCTCTTCGCCGGGATAGCGGCGGGCATCATCGCCTTGCGTGCCTGGGCCGCGGTGAGCTGAGGAGCGTGACGATGGGCCAGTCCCGTTCCTTCCAGCCGCCGCTCGCCGAGGCCGGCCACCTCTTCCTCGTCGGTCGCTCGCAGGCCGGCTTCTGGGTCGCCCGCGATCTCGAGGGCGTATCGGAGGGCGTCTTTCGCGACAGGAAGGACGCCATGCGCTTCGCCCTGTTCGAGGGCGGCCACGCCAATTCGGTGATGCTCTCGCCTAATGCGGTCGAGCCGAGCTTCGGCCGGGGCATCCGCTGAGCGGCGATACCCCGGCCGAAAAGGACGCCCGCCGCCTCGCGCGCGACCTCGCCATCATCCATCGCACCGCAGCCGGTGCCCTGCTCGACCAGTACCGCGAGGTCGGAATCGCAGACCCCACCGACATCGCGCGGCGGCTGAACCGCCGCGGCTTTCCCTGCTTCGGCCGCCCTCGCTGGACGGCCGGCGCGGTGCGGGTGATTCAGCGCCGCTCTGCCCGCGATGCCGACGGCTGAAACGCCCTGCCCAGAAAGCGCGTGCGCCGGCCGTAGGTCTGGCCTAGAGTCGGGCTCTGCTTCGACATGACGAGTCCCGGCCTCTGCCGGGCCGGCCGCGGCAGGCGAAAGCCGCCCGCATGATCGAACCCAGCTTCAGCGTCCATCGCGATCCAGGCCACGCCTGACCTAGAGCCCGAAATCCACCGGGGGCGCGATCCCGCACCCTCAGACCCCAGGGAGACCGACCATGGCAAAAGGCGAACAGCGCGGAAACCGCGAAGCCAAGAAGCCGAAGAAGGACAAGCCCAAGGCAGAGGCGGCGGCGCCCGCGACCTTTGCGGCCGCCGTTGCGCGCGCTGCGGGACCGAAGAAGAAATGATCCGTTTCAGGACGATCGACCCGGCCGAGCAGGCCAGGGCGGACGAAAAGGCGGCCGCGGCGAAGCCTGCGGCCGTCGCCCCTGCGCAGCCCGAACCGGCCGGAGACGGGCAGGAGCCGGACGAGGCGGCCACGGACCCCGCGGCCCCCAAGGCCAAGGGCCTGGCCCGCAAGACGCCGCTGCGGGCCAAGAAGCCGGACACCTCCGGGCTGTTCCGGGACTGAGATCGCGGCAGGCCGAGACGGCGCGGCCCGAGCGGGCGCGCCGCCGCTGGCTCAGGCCTCGATCACCTCGTCGGTCCAGACCCTGAAGCCGGTCAGCGTGTTCGGTCCGAAGGTGGTGGCGATGGCGACGTCGGCCGCATCGCGACCGCGCGCGATCAGCACGCGGCCGATGCGCGGGACGTTGTTGCGCGGATCGAACATCTGCCAGCCGCCTTCGAGATAGGCTTCGAAGGACGCCGCGAAATCGCCCGGCGGCCAGGGTGGCGGCGTGCCGACATCACCGAGATAGCAGGTGCAGTAGCGCGCCGGGATGTTCATCGCCCGGCAGAACGCGATCGCCAGATGGGCGTAGTCGCGGCAGACACCGCGCCCCTCCTGGTAGGCGTCCGAGGCGCTGCGCGTCACGCTGGCGTCGTTGTAGTTGAAGGCGATGCGCTGGTTGACGAAGTCGCAGATCGCCTGGACCCGCGGCGCGCCGGGCGGCGTCGTGCCGAACAGCTCCCAGGCGAGATCGAGCAGACGATCGGAATCGCAGAAGCGGCTCGCCAGCAGGAAGACGATCGCCTCCTCCGGCAGATGCTCGACCGGCACCTGCCCCGCGCCACGGTCGAAGGCTTCCGGCAGGCCGCTGTCCTGGATGACCGCATCGGCCGTGATCCGCATAGGCCCCTGCGGCGCCACCAGCCTCGTGCACCAGTTGCCGAAGCCGTCGCGATAGGCGCTGACCGGAACCGACGGGCTGAAGCGGATGTAGTCGGGCGTCTGCAGGTCCGACACCCGGCTGAAATGCACGTTCAGCATCAGGATCAGCGGCGTCGGTTGCGGGAAGTCGTAGTCGAGTTCGTAGCCGATCCTGAGTTTCACGGAGCTGCTTTCCGCGCGCCGCGGGCGCGCTGGTCATGGGTGGCCCCTCAGCCGGTCGCACCAGCATGCACCTTTCGCGCCGCCGCCGATATGCTGCTCGCGATGGTCGCTCCAATTCGTGTCGCTGCTGGCAATGATCAAGCAGTCTCGCTTGCGATAGGCCGCCATGAGTCCTAAACCACGCGCGCGCCCGCTGCGGCGTGCCCTTATCCGAGATCCGGAGAACTCCCATGGCCTTCCTTGCCGACGCCCTGAAGCGCGTGAAGCCGTCTGCGACCATCACCATCACGCAGAAGGCGCGCGACCTGAAAGCGCAGGGCAAGGACGTGATCTCGCTCTCCGTCGGCGAGCCCGATTTCGACACGCCCGACAACATCAAGGAGGCGGCCATCGCCGCCATCCG
>LNFM01008160.1_pt1 | contig 15942 bp, 14 predicted proteins | sample 596031 | NCBI WGS metagenome assembly LNFM01 (sample SAMN04254537, study PRJNA301005) | activated carbon metagenome | isolation source: dual media filters at the Ann Arbor, Michigan drinking water treatment plant | place: USA: Ann Arbor | reverse complement strand
TCGGACATTAGCCTTGCGAGGCTGCATTTGAACGGAAACGTTTACACATACAACGTCTCGGAACAGGCCCTGAAAGCGGGAGTCCCTCAAGCTGCGGCCGAGTACTTGGATAGTCTCGCTGCTATGCTGGTAGGTGGAAAGGTCATGCGCGACGGCGTCCCAAAGCAATGGTGCGTTCAGGTCTGGGGAGAAGCACCGAAACTTACTCGGCTATTGGCGAATGGAGACGAATGGCTCGAAATTATGAAGCGAGCGCGCGAGCGGTTCGTAAAAGGCGCTATTTCACCCCAAATTTGATTGTTACTCGAACCTGGTACAGCGAGGGCTGCTCTGCGTCACTTGCGAGGATCAAGGTGCCGCGTCCGGCGCGGTCGGTCAACCTTGGAAAGCAGGAGCTCGTTATGGACAGCGTCGAGCAAGTGGCCGCCCCACGCATTACCTATCCTTTGGGCCATCCGCGCCGAACCTCTCCCCGTAAGGGACGGGGAGAGGGAAATTCCCAGCATCGCCATCCTTTCGATTGATCCGGCTCAAGGCTCGGTGCGGCGGCCTCGTGCGAACCTTTTCGGGACCAAACTGGAGACCGAGGGACAAGATGAATCACCGGCATCGTAAGACCCTGCATTCGATTTTCGCGCATCCGATCAACAACAACCTCGACTTCAAGGCCGTGGTTCACGTGCTCGAGCAGCTCGGCGCGGAGGTCGATAACAAGTCTGGCAATCGCATCGGCGTGACGTTGAATGGCCATACGGCGGCGTTCACCCACGTCTCGCACGACCTGCCCAAGGAAGAAGTCGTGCAGATCCGCAAGTTCCTCGAGATGTGCGGCATCGATCCGGAAGCCTATCCAATTTGAGGCTGGCCAGTCTGAAGCGTGCGACGCGACCTCGCTCGACAGGCGTGAACCTATCTGCGTGAAGGGAACCCGAATGGGGTGGATTGCACGGCGGCTCGGCGGCATTGCGGGATTGCTGCTGGGGGTGTTCCTCTGCGTCACCGCTTTGGAAGCGCAGTCGCAAGGCGCGAACGATGCGCCTGCATCCGCGCCCAAAGGCTTCGACTACTGGCAGCCCGACTGGATGGTGCGGGAGCTGTGGGGGCCGGGGCGGATGCCGCGCAGCATGATGGTTCGATTGCTTCGGCACACAACCTATATGCAGTTCAGCGTTCCCGACGCCTATGCCGGCGCGAAGTCGCCGTTCGCTGGCGATCCGGCTGCGATTGCTGCGGGTCGAAAGCTCTACGCGGACAAGTGCCTTCGCTGTCACAGCGCCGATGGGATGGGGAGCGGCGAAGCTGGCCTCGCGCTTTCGCCCTCGCCTGCATTGCTCGCCTATATGATTCGGCGGCCCGTCGCGGTCGACGAGTACTTGATGTGGACGATCGCCGACGGCGGCAAGCAGTTCGACAGCGAGATGCCTGCGTACAAGAACGACCTGCCCGGTGACGACATCTGGCGGATCATCGCTTATATGCGCGCTGGCTTTCCGGTCGAGGGCGCAAAGCCCGCCAAGTGATCGAATCGTCGGCCAGGCAATCGCATCGAGTCGATTGCGGCTGCGTTCACCGTGGGGGACGCGGCCTGCGTGGTGCGGGCTCAGTGGGGTCGCCGGACTGACCTGCGGGGTTGCGGCCCGCTTGGCGGGCTTGAACTGGCTGGGAACATCCGGTCAGCCAGAGATCGAAAATCGGATGCTCGATGGCGTTGAGGCCCGGGCTTTCCGCGAACATCCATCCTGCGAACAGCTTCTTCTTCTGGCCGTCCAGCATCGTCTCCTCGACTTCGACGAACGTCGACGTTTTGGGCGGCTCGTCGGGCGCGCGGGAGTAGCACACGCGCGGCTTGAGCTTGAGGGAGCCGAACTCGGCTTCCTGACCGAGCGGCACTTCCAGCTTTGAAATGCGCGCGGTGACCTTGTCGAGGGCGGCGAAAACCGCGACCTGATTCTCGAAGCGCTGCGCCAAAGCAGACGTCGCTCCGAAGCCAATAATCACGGCTGCGACCGAACCGTTCAGAGCCAAGTGCTTCATCCGGCGCATCATTTTACCTGCGGTGACCTGAACCCGTCGTCGTGCGGAACAACCATGTGAAGCGCGGGCCGCGCATAGTCGGCGTACAACTTGGCGCCAGCATGTCTTCGAATCGCGTCGAATTGCAACGTGTCCCCGGCGATTCAGTCTCTGTCATTCAGGCTTCGGGGCGCCAAGGCTTATAGTCACCGGTTGCGCGCGGACGCGCGGCCTTCGACAGGATGCTGCCGGAGGGGCGGTAGGCATCGCCTGTGCCGGTCATGTTCATCCGGTGCGGCTGCTGCCAGGGACGCGGCGTATAGTTCTCCTCGGTCGGAGTACGATCGACCGTATAGTGCAGCCAGCCGTGCCACTCCGGCGGGACCTTAGAGGCTTCCGCGAGGTCCTTGTAGACGACCCAGCGGCGCGGGACGCCGAGAGGGCCGACACCGCGCTTCTGTATATAGTAGCGGTTGCCCAGATCATCGCTGCCGACCTGACGGCCCTGGCGCCAGATCGTGACGCGCGTGCCCCACGTGTTGCCGCCCCACCAGGAGAAGATTTCAGAGAAAATGCCCATGTCGTGGACAACCCCGCGGTGTTCCGGCTCGACGCGCGAGCCCGTTGGTTCGAATTAGCCGAGCCCAAGATGGGTGTCCAGCAATCCGACGTGAGGCAAAAGTGCCACGATCACGATGCGACTTGCAGAGGTGGATCGGGCGATACGCAACGGTCTACCAAAACGTGCACAGAGAATTCGAAAGTCTCGCCGCGAACCTATTCCTTGAGCCGCCAGAGACTTGCTGCCGATGGCCGAACGGGTTGCACCCAAGCTATCCACAGTTCATCCCCATGGAATCCCCGATTACCAGATTTAGTGCCGGTACGATCAGCAACATACAAAGGCTTTGAAGGCTGGGTGCGAATCAGCCAACTTGGGCTTCATCGCGGCGAGCTTACGGCACGGTTGTGGCGGTCGGTTCGTCAATGATTCTGGTCCTCGGTCTCGAGGCTGGACGTGTTGATTTTGCGTTGACGAGTGGGCGCTGTCTGCGCTTTTGGTTCTGCGTTCCTCACCCGACAATCGAGCTTTTATCACGCCGTGGCTTCCGCGGCGAAAGCGATCGTGTGCGCGCCATTCATCCGGCTGCCGGTGGGGAAGTTCGTTGCGTCGAGTTCGATTGGAACGGCTGCGTTGAGGGGCGTTGCACCCGGCGAGCCATCGATAACGTGCGCTATTACGCGGGGAACCTAGAATGAAGATCGCTCGTCGATTCACCGAGGCAGGCAAGAGCCCGTATGAGAGCATTCCTTTTCGCCGGGCGACCTCGGAAATCAAGAATCCCGACGGGTCGGTCGTGTTCCGTCTCGACGGCTTCATGGTACCCGAGCAGTTCAGTCAGGTCGCTGCCGACATCCTCGCGCAGAAGTATTTCCGTAAGGCCGGCGTCGCCCGCCGGCTGAAGAGGGTAGAAGAGAATTCGGTGCCGTCCTGGCTGTGGCGGTCGGTTCCTGACGACCGCGCGCTGAACGAGATGCCGCAGGCTGAGCGATTCGGTGGCGAAAGCGATGCACGGCAGGTGTTCGACCGGCTCGCCGGCACGTGGACATACTGGGGCTGGAAGGGCGGCTACTTCACGACCGAGGAAGATGCGCGCGCATTCTACGACGAGCACCGCTACATGCTGGCGCGCCAAATGGCTGCGCCGAACAGCCCGCAGTGGTTCAACACGGGTCTGCACTGGGCTTACGGCGTCGACGGTCCCGGGCAAGGCCATCACTACGTCGATTTCCAAACGGGCGAACTGACGCGCTCGACGTCCGCTTACGAACATCCGCAGCCGCATGCCTGCTTCATCCAATCGGTCGAGGACGATCTCGTCAACGAGAACGGCATCATGGACCTGTGGGTCCGCGAGGCGCGCCTGTTCAAGTACGGTTCGGGCACCGGCTCGAACTTCTCTCGTCTTCGCGGCGAAAACGAGAAGCTCGCCGGCGGTGGTCGCTCGTCGGGCCTGATGAGCTTCCTCAAGATCGGTGATCGGGCAGCCGGCGCCATCAAGTCGGGCGGCACAACTCGGCGTGCGGCTAAGATGGTCGTCGTCGACGTCGATCATCCGGACGTCGAGTCTTACATCGAGTGGAAGGTGCAAGAGGAGCAGAAGGTCGCGGCGCTCGTGACCGGCTCGAAGATCTGCCAAAAGCGGCTCAAGGCCGTAATGAAAGCTTGCGTGAACTGCGAGGCGCCCGGCGAGGACTGCTTCGATCCCTCGAAGAATCCCGCGCTGAAGCGGGCGATCAAGGAAGCCAAGCGCGATCAGGTTCCGCAGAACTATGTGTTGCGCGTGATCCAGTTCGCCAAGCAGGGCTACAAGGACATTGATTTCGCGACGTACGACACAGATTGGGATTCGGAAGCCTATCTCACGGTGTCTGGCCAGAACTCGAACAACTCGGTGCGCGTGACCGACGAGTTCCTGCGCTCGGTCGAGAACGACGCTGACTGGAGCCTGATCGCTCGCACCACCGGCAAGGTTACGAAGACGCTGAAGGCGCGGGAGCTTTGGGACAAGATCGGGCACGCCGCATGGGCGTCGGCTGATCCGGGCATCCAGTTCCACACCACGATCAACGACTGGCACACGTGCCCGAAGTCGGGGCAAATCAATGCGTCCAACCCGTGCTCGGAGTATATGTTCCTCGACGACACGGCATGCAACCTCGCGTCGATGAACCTGCTGGCTTTCGGCACGATCAAGAGCGAGGGCGAGAGCCTCGACGGCGCATTCGACATCGCGGCTTACGAGCACGCCTGCCGGTTGTGGACCGTCGTGCTCGAAATCTCGGTGCTGATGGCGCAGTTCCCATCGCGTCAGATCGCAGAGCTTTCCTATCGTTACCGTACGCTGGGTCTGGGTTACGCCAACATCGGCGGCATGCTGATGTCGTCGGGTATCGGCTACGACTCGGCGCAGGGCCGTGCGATCTGCGGTGCGATCACCGCGATCATGACGGGCGTCGCTTACACGACGAGCGCTGAAATGGCATCCGAGCTCGGGCCGTTCCCCGGCTATCGCCCGAACTCGCAGGACATGCTGCGCGTCGTTCGTAACCATCGCCGTGCAGCGTACGGCGAGGCCAGCGGCTACGAGAAGCTGTCGACCAACCCGGTTCCGCTCGACCATGCATCGTGCCCCGACAAGCGGCTGGTGCAGGCAGCCAAGCACTCGTGGGATCGTGCTCTGGAACTCGGTGAACGCCACGGTTATCGCAACGCACAAGCGACCGTCGTTGCGCCGACCGGCACCATCGGTCTCGTCATGGATTGCGACACGACGGGCATCGAGCCGGATTTCGCGCTCGTCAAGTTCAAGAAGCTCGCCGGCGGCGGCTACTTCAAGATCATCAACCAGGCGGTTCCAGCGGCGCTGCGCAAGCTCGGCTACACGGAAGCGCAGCTCGCAGAGATCGAGGCGTATGCAGTCGGTCACGGCTCGCTGCGTCAGGCACCCGCGATCAATCACTCCACGTTGAAGGCTCGGGGCTTCACCGACGACGTGCTGGCCAAGATCGACGGCTCGCTCGGCACGGCGTTCGACATCAAGTTCGTGTTCAACAAGTGGACGATCGGCGAGCAGTTCCTGATCGATACGCTGAAGATCCCGGCCGAGAAGCTGAACGATCCCTCGTTCGAGATTCTCGTCCACCTCGGCTTTACGCGTAAGGATATCGACGCAGCCAACGAGCACGTCTGCGGCGCGATGACGGTCGAAGGTGCGCCGCACCTGAAGCTCGAGCACTATTCGGTGTTCGATTGCGCCAATCCGTGCGGCCGCAAGGGTAAGCGCTATCTGTCGGTGGAGAGCCACATCCGGATGCTGGCGGCGTCGCAGCCGTTCATTTCAGGTGCGATCTCCAAGACGATCAACATGCCGAACGATGCATCGGTGGAGGATTGCAAGCAGTCGTACATGCTCTCCTGGCGTCTCGCTCTCAAGGCCAATGCGCTCTATCGCGACGGTTCCAAGCTGTCTCAGCCGCTCAACTCGCAGCTTCTCGCCGACGACGCCGAGGATGCGGAAGATGTTGCCGACAAGATGCTGGGCGACAAGCCGGCTTCGCAGCGTGCCCTGGTGGCGGCGGAGCGGATGGTCGAGCAGCTCAAGAAGAAGCTGATGCAGATCGAAGCGATGAAGGCCGAGCAGGCCGAGCGCGAGAAGCTGCCGACGCGACGCAAGGGCTATACGCAAAAGGCGACGGTCGGCGGGCACAAGGTGTATCTGCGGACCGGTGAGTATGACGATGGTCGTTGCGGCGAGATCTTCATCGACATGCACAAGGAAGGCGCTGCCTTCCGGTCGTTGATGAACAACTTCGCGATCGCGATTTCTCTGGGCTTGCAGTACGGCGTGCCGCTCGACGAGTACGTGGATGCGTTCACGTTCACGCGCTTCGAGCCGGCCGGCATCGTGCAGGGCAACGAGACGATCAAGAACGCGACGTCGATCCTCGACTACATCTTCCGCGAGCTCGCTGTTTCGTATCTCGACCGTCACGATCTCGCCCACGTCGATCCGCGGGAGATCGTCGGCGAGACCGGGCTCGGTTCTTCGGATCAGGCGCTGGAAGAGGACGAGGAAGCCCGTGCACCTGCGGTGCAGAAGTTCCTGTCGAAGGGTCTCGTGCGCGGCATCGTCGGCCTGACGAACGGCCGGGCTGGCGACAGCGGCATACCGCATTCGGTGTCCGGCATGGCTGTCGCGAACATGCATCAGGAAGTCACCGCATTGGATGTGGGCGGGCCGACCGCGCTCTACTCCCGCTCGGAGACGACGATGGTGTACGCGACGGAGGGCTCGTCGGCGCTGAAGCCGGTGAGTGCGGCCGACCGCCGGATGGAAGCGAAGTTGCGCGGCTACGAGGGCGAGGATTGCCGCGAGTGCGGGAACTTCACGCTGGTTCGCAACGGGACGTGCCTGAAGTGCGACACGTGCGGGAATACGAGCGGGTGCTCGTGACCGGTTGAGGTTCGCGAATTGGTGTCAGACCCACTAGGTCTGACACCGACCACGTCATTCGATGCAAGGAACGAGGCTTAGGATGTCAACAGCCCAATCTGCGCAACATTCGGAATTGCAGGCGGGCGACAAGCGTGACTTGGTAGAAGGTGATGTAGTTCCCGAAGTTCTTTCTGCAGGATTTACAATTAGGAGTTCACTCACTGAAAATACTTACCTAATCGAAGGTTTGTTGGGCGAGGGAGCCTTCGGGCGGGTTTATCTATGCACTGATCAGTGGGATAATCGCCTTGCTATAAAGAGATTGAAGCCGATTGAGCTGGGCGCGGCATCCCTACATGAGAGGGCTAGTCGAGAATTGCAGGCGTTAGTCGAAGTGCGGTCTCCGTTTATTGTGCCAATACTTGATGCCTTTGCCTTGATTGGCGGGGATGAAGGTGAAATCTGTATTGTATCAGACTATTGCGGCTCTACGCTTGGCCAATTGGTGGCTACGCCGGACTTTGAACCGATTTTTTGGTTTCGCGCGCTCGCGAGGTGTGTTCTGCAAGCCTTACATTTCACCAAAATCCAAGGTTACGCGCACTGTGATATTCATCCCGGAAATGTTTTTGTACACTTTGTCAGAGATGAGGTATTGCCAGATGACCATTCAGCCGTAAAGTTTATGCTAGGAGACTTTGGGCTCGCCCGCCCACTTAGTGATTTGTCCGTTTCTGGAACTTTTCTTGATACCATCCGCCCGCCTGAGGCGACTGAACCCTTGGAATTTGGCAGGCTTGATCATCGAGTCGACATTTATCAAGCTGGGTTGTTATTTTTGCACTTTTTGGTGCCAGCTTTGCCGGCTTTCAGTCAAACAGATGTTCTTAAAGGTTTGCCTCAAGATGTTTCGCTAGCATTAGGAACGCCTCTGGGAAATGCTATCGCAAGAATGCTGCGCCGGCACGTCGAATTCAGAACGCCGACGGCGCTCGAAGCGTGGAAAGAAATTAGGTCTGCCCTCCAATCTTAGGACTTTCCCCCATTATTGGGAGTTGATCATGGCAACGGTCGGCAAGAAGGGTGACGGGCATCGCGAAGGTGCCGTCAAGAAGCGCAGTCAGGTGCTCAATCCGAAGACGAAGCAGTATGTGAAGCGCGACGCCGAGAGCGGTAAGTTCCTGGACGTCAAGCAGGACGGCAAGAAGTTCAAGGGTGTGCGCAAGGAGAAGTGATAGGGCGATCGATACGTTCGGTTGTCACACCCAAACAATGAGCCGCGTCACGGCCGCGAAGGCGGCCGTCCACGACACGCTGATTGGCTCAGCAAGATCGAGGATGCTCCGCCTGCCAGGAGCCGTGGATGGTCCGCCTTCGCGGACCATGACGACATCGACGGAATTGTCATGGGGGAAGACCCGGTCATCGGGAGATCCTGCTGAAGCGCGGCGGGGATGCACTATCTGGGCGGGGCGAATCGAACGAGAAGCTGATCATTGATCAGCACATTTCGGGAGGTGTTCTCATGACGACCAAAGCTGTGCAGGCCATCGAGCTGCAGTCGGCCGAGCAGATGGTCGGATCGCCAGCGCTGGCTGCGACCGACGATTTCATCGCCTCGCGGGCGTTGGAAATCCTGCGGGAGTGGATCACCGATCCGGAAATCCGCGACCTGCTGCCGGAAGCCGAACAGGTGAAGTCGGCGGATGCGGCGCGGAAGAATGCGGCGTAATGAATTGTCGGAACCTTGGTGGCGTTGTGAGTGTTCGTTCTTGTCTCGAGCATCATCCCAGACGGAATCGAATTAGCGATTCGCGGGTCGGATAAAGATGCTCGAGAGCCATGAGATCAGAGCAGTTTTATCCGATCAGTCGAACGCCCGTGGCGTTCGCATCTGATCGGATACCGCTCTAAGGACCTGCTGTGCGGGTCCACTGAGGAGTGATCCCAACGATGCTTTTCGATATACATGCGATCGATCGTTCAGCCGCCGACGAGCGGTCTGCTTTTGCCGGTCTCCAAGGCGTCGAGGAGTTCGCTAACTCACAAGCGCTCCAGATCCTGCGCGAGCTGGGGCATGGGCCCGAATTCGGCGCGCTGATGCGGCTCGCCGAGATCGTCGAAGAACAAGAAGCCGCCCTGAGGGCCGCTGCTTAGACCCAGCGCATCCTATCCGGCCAGCGCCAAGCGAAAGCAGTTTCTCGTGGTCGGGTGCCGCGCAAGTTGTGGGGATCCAGGTATCGGGCGTTTGGCGAGAGGGCTCGAATCAGTTCCTCTACAAGCGTGATGCGCGTTGCGACCGATGCTGTTCAGTCCTGTCGATCGCATGAGTGAGCGGCGTCCTCCGCGCTCGTAGCAATGGAATACACCGGATCGATCATGGCCTTGTCTAAACCGTTCACGCCGCCGGAGGTGTTGCTTCTCGCCGACCATCTCGACGCCATCCTGGCGGCAGGCGAGGATATTCAAAAGCTCGAAGTCGATATCGAGGCCGTGCGGCGGAGCGACGGCTTCGCTGCGCCCTGGGATCGTTTCGCCGATCTGATCGGGCAAGCTCGGCTCTATGAGCTAACGATCGTATCGCGCGTGTTGCAGGCGCGGACCCGCGCACGGGAGCTCGCGCAGATACTCGGCCGGAAGGGCGATATCTTCGCTGGTCTGCTCGAGTTGTTCGCGAGCGGCACGTCGGTTCTCGAAGATGCGACGGCGGAGCTCGCTAACCGGAGCGGTAACGATTTCGACGGTGGGCTCGATCCGCTGATCTATCTTGGCACGCGCAACGTGGTTCCTGCGGATGCCGGTTCGATCCTCGGCTTGAGGACGCTTGCAATCGGCGAGAACTTCATGGTGGCGCGGCGGATCGAACTCGGACCGCTGCTCGACATGGCAGCGGCCCTGCTCGACGTGCTCGATGTCAGCTACTCTCTCTTCGACGACGAGACGCGCCAGGATCTGACTGACGTCACCCTGCCGCTCTGCGATGTCGTGAATTCGCAGGACGCCGAGCCGTCGCGGCAAGCGGCGGGTAGTCTTGCCGACCTATACGAGTTGACGGCGCGGCGCTGAGCCGTGGCCGACCTGCGAACCGCCGGTTCTCTCGCCTCGTCATCGATATCCGTATAAGACGCCATCGTCAGGCGGGCGTTCGACGTGCGTATGCGCTGTTGTGCTGCTCCGGAATCCGACAGTTCGACAACGCCCGTTCGAATGCGAGCGCGGCGCGGTTGCTGGGGCGTATCGCCATCCGTCACCTGCTTCGCGACCTGAGCGACGCGTGTCGATTTGCCGGACTGGCCGGATAGCGCGGACCTGGCGGACTTGAGGGGCTGGGCGTTAGTCTTCACTGCGACCTTTGCCGTCCGAACCTTCTTGGCCGCTCTGGTAAGTTGTGCGACCCGCGCGGGTGCGACCAGCTTGGCGACCTTGACCGACTTCCGCAGTTTCGCGCGCGCCGATGCGACTTTCGCCGGGGCGGCATCGACAGCTCGGGACGCAGGTAACTGGGCACTGCCGATCGATGCAATCAACGGTGTCGCTGCGATGCTATCGGCTGACGTGCCGCGCTCTGCTGCCGTCGCGTCATCGGTGGCTGATGGGTTTGCTCCAGCGTTTTGAGTCAAGGCTGCAACCGCAGCGATGGCAGCCGGCATCGCCGGTGCGAGCGGCCTGGGTTCGGACGTCGCCGGGATCGGGCCTGCACGCGTTTCGATTTCGCGCTCGGGCATCGCTCCGGTGGGGAGGCTCGCGACCAATGTGGTCGTCGCCGGTGCAGGGAGGCGCATTAACTGTCTCGTGCTCGCCAACGCCATTTCGAATGTGGCGTGTGTGCCGATTGGGCCGGGGACGGCGGCGTAACGCCGGCCCTTGCGGTAGGTGACGTCTTCTTTCGTCGCTGCACGAACGATCTCCACGTGGAGTTTGGCGACGCCCTGGCGCGCGAAGCCGAGGCGCTCGGCAGCTGCGCGGGACACGTCCAAAGTCCGGGATCCCCAATAGGGGCCGGCATTGTTGATGCGGAGGACAGCCGACTGACGGGTCGCTGGATTCCAAGCGAGGATTACGGTGCCGTTGGGGAGCTTCGGACTTGCCGCGTTGTCGGGTACGCCGGCGCGAAACCATTCGCCCGACGAGGTCAGGTTCGAGGGGTTGAACCGGTCTTTCTTGGGATCGTCATAATGCGAGGTGTGAAGCACCATTCGCTTGCCGACGGCGCGGCGGGTTTCTTCCAACGTCATCACGCGGTGGCAGACGCGGTAGAAGCAATAGGTTTTGCCGGGTGTCTTGGCCTCGGCGGTAGAAATGGTGAACGGTCCGGCGGACCAGGATACCGAAAGAGACGCTGCGGCGAGTGCCACCATCGAAGTCGCAAGCGAGGTCGTCGGGCGACGTCGCGTCTGCGTGCGCGGAGGGGGCTGGACTTGGCTCAACATCGACTACTCCATACTCGATCGAATGGCAGCTCGGGCTGGAGCCGGTAAGGTTACCGGCTCCCGAGCCAAACGCCGTTGATCGCGAAGGAGGCAGGGGAAGCGACCCGTAAGGGATCGTTTGGTTAACGCGCTGCGGCGGCAAGTCGCGGGCCGTGTGACCGTGTTGCGCGCGTTAACGATATGATTTTCAATAGTAACCGGCTGTACGGAGCTTTTCCTCGAGGCCCGAGGCTGCTTCGTCTAGCCGCAGCTCGTCCGTGCACCGCAAAACGAGCTGGGTGACCGGTTTGCCGTCCCGTTGAGAGGGATAACTGCCCATGGAAACGTCGGGAAACAGTTTCTGATGTGCACCGAACATCTCGGCGATCGCGCCTTCCGGATGGTTCAAATCGATCGCGCGTGAAATCATCTTGCGACCGGTTCTGAGGCGTGGCGTTGCGGCCTCCAGCATCCCCTGCATGATATTGGGGACGCCGGCCATCGTGATGACGTTGCCGAGCATGAAGCCCGGGGCTACCGACACCTTGTTCTCGATCAGCTCGGCGCCGAATGGGATGCGCGCCATGCGAAGGCGGCCAGGGGTGATCTCGCGGCCGCTCGCCTTGTAGTAGGGGAGCAGCAGGTCGAGGGCGCGCTGGTCAATGTCGATGCCGACGCCGAAGGCCTTGGCGATGCAGTCGGCGGTGATGTCGTCGTGCGTCGGGCCGATGCCGCCCGTTGTGAAGACATAGGTGAAGCGCGCCCGCAGATTGTTAACGGTAGCGACGATCTCGTCCTCGATGTCGGGGATGATGCGAACCTCCCGCAGCTGGATGCCGACAGCCGTGCAGTGATCAGCGATCCAGCCGATGTTCTTGTCCTTGGTACGCCCGGACAGAATCTCGTCGCCGATCACGAGGATGGCGGCGGTGACGATGTCCTCGGCGGCACTGGCGGGGGTGTCGGAGGCGGCGGCCATGAGTTATTCCTTCTCGTGCGCTTTCACCCAACCATTATGCCGAAAATCGGAATTGGCCAACGATCCTTCTGGCCGCTCGCAAGCGGGCTTTGCGCGCAATCGCAACGGTTGCCGGCGAAGCGGAGTGCATGGCACTCTAATGGCATTGGCCATGGCAATGCAGTTTTCGGGGGATCGTCACATGCGTAAGCTCATCGCGTTTTCCGCGTTTGCAGGCATCGTGGCGGGCGCTGGCGCCTACGCGGCCAATCCGCTGATCTGCACGATCTCGGAGTGCAAGGGGTTCGCACCCTCGGCGCCGCTCGCCGTCCGGGGGGCCCCGATAAACAGCTGGGCTCGAAGTGAATTGTGGGGCTTTACAGAGGAAGTCCTCCAGTCGGTCGGGTTGCAAGCCAATTTTGATCTGATCGAGACGGATGTCGTGCCGAACGCGGCAGCCGTGATCCACGAGAAGCGCCGCGTGCTCGCCTACAATCCCAAGTGGCTGAAGGCTTACGAGGGCACGAGCCGATGGACGATGTACGGGCTGCTCGCCCATGAGATCGGGCACCATCTGCAGGGACACACACTGCTCGAAGGTGGGTCGAAGCCGCCGACGGAACTCGAGGCGGATCGCTTCGCGGGTTTCGTGCTGGGCAAGCTCGGCGCGACCGAAACGGACGCCGTATCGCTTTGGCTCACGCTTCCCGATGCTGCGAGTGCGTCGCACCCGGGCAAATCCCAGAGGGTCGGGGTGGTGAAAGAGGGCTGGCGAAAGGCGACCGGCGCGGCACCTCCGGTGAAAGCGCCGGTTCAGGAGACCCGGAGCGATGGTTTCGCGTTGCCCGACAGTAGCACCCGTCTGCTTTCGACGCGGGATATCGAGCTGATGTCGCCGGTGATGTTGCGGATCGCGCGAAACGAGATCTTCGCCCGTCAAGGCTTCACTTTCGATTCGCCCGATCTGCAGAGCTATTTCGGCGGGCGGGCGTGGTATCAGCCGCGCGGGCGCAACGTAGTGCTGAGCCAGATCGAAAAATCGAACGTCGATCTCATCCGCCGACGGGAGACGGCGCTGGGCGGTGAGAAGGTCGAGAAGGGCGCGCTTTTCCTTCACTCCAGCGTGCAGCGGTTGACGCGTGACGAGGTGCTGAAGCTATCGCTGCCGCAACGCCGGCTGGCACGGAACGAGATCTTCGCGCGCAACGGCTACATCTTCAATGATCCGCAGCTCGCGGCGCATTTCGGCCAGATGAGTTGGTACCGACCGATCAAGAGTTCGGTGCAGCTCAATCCGGTCGAAGAAGTCAACGTGCGGCTGCTTCGTTCGATGGAATGAGGTTTGTCAGCCGTATGTCGATTGCGAGCCCGCGCGTGTGGCGGGGTAGGGCAGGTCGATGCCGAGCAGACTTGCCCCGACGGCTTCGCCGGCCCGAATGCCGTCGACACCGGCGGACAGTATACCGCCCGCGAAGCCTGCGCCTTCGCCTGCGGGATAGAGGCCCCTGGTGTTCAGGCTTTCGTAGGTTTCGCCGCGGTCGATGCGGATGGGCGACGAGGTTCGGGTTTCGACACCGGTCAGCACCGCGTCTCCCATCGCGAATCCTCGGATCTGGGTGTCGAACGCCGGCAAGGCTTCGCGGATCCCTTCGATGGCGTAAGCGGGCAGGCAGGTCGACAGGTCGGCCGGGCGGACGCCGGGCTTATAGGAGGGCACCACCTCGCCGAGCTGTGTCGACGGTTTTCGAGCGAGGAAATCGCCGACGCGCTGGGCGGGGGCGCGATAGTCCGAGCCGCCGGCGAGGTAGGCTTGGCTCTCCCAATGGCGCTGGAGCGTGACGCCTGCGAGTACGTTGTCGGCTATGCCCGGAAAGTCTGCTGGCGTGATGGCACAGACGATGCCGGCGTTGGCGTTGCGTTCGCGGCGGGAGTATTGGCTCATGCCGTTGGTGACGACGCGGCCCGGCTCCGATGCCGCGGCGACGACGGTGCCGCCGGGGCACATGCAGAAGCTGTAGATGGAGCGACCGTTCTTGGCGTGATGGACGAGTTTGTAGTCGGCCGCGCCGAGGATCGGATTGCCGGCACTGCGGCCAAAGCGGGCCTTGTCGATCAGCGATTGCGGATGCTCGATGCGGAAGCCGATCGAGAACGGCTTGGGCACCACGTGCACGCCACGGCGAACGATCATTTCGAACGTATCGCGTGCGCTGTGACCGACGGCGAGGACGACGTGGTCGGTGCGGATCGTCTCGCCGCCGGCGAGGATCACGCCGCGAACCTGGCGCGTGCCGTCGGCGGCGGTTTCGATGGCGATGTCCTCGACGCGCGACCCGAAGCGGTATTCACCGCCGAGCGCTTCGATCTTGGCGCGCATCGACTCGACCATGGTGACGAGACGGAACGTGCCGATGTGCGGTTTGGCGACGTAGAGGATTTCCTCGGGTGCGCCGGCCTGGACGAATTCGGTCAGCACTTTGCGGCCGAGATAGCGCGGGTCCTTGATCTGGCTATAGAGCTTGCCGTCCGAGAACGTGCCGGCGCCGCCCTCCCCGAACTGCACGTTGGATTCCGGATCGAGGACCGATCTGCGCCACAGGCCCCAGGTGTCCTTGGTGCGCTCGCGTACGACCTTGCCGCGTTCGAGAAGGATGGGGGCGAGGCCCATTTCGGCGAGGATCAGCGTCGCGAAGAGGCCGCACGGGCCCGCGCCGATGACGACGGGGCGGAGTTTCGGGCGTTGGGGTGCGTGGCCGACAGGGTGATAGGCCGTGTCGGGCGCGGGGCGGACGTGCGGGTCGGCCTCGAAGCGGGCGAGGATCGCCGCCTCGTTCTTCACGACGAGGTCGAGCGTGTAGACGAGTTGGATCGCGGTGCGCTTCCTCGCGTCCACGCCCCGACGGAACACGCTGAAATCGACGAGATCGTCCGGTGCGATTTGCAGCCGCTCGAGCGCGGCGGCGCGGAGCGCTTCCTCGGGATGGTCGAGCGGGAGCTTCAGGTCTGTGATGCGGAGCATGCGCCGGGGATAGCAGGGCGGGGGAGCGGCGGGCAAGGTGGAGGTGCGGGGGTTGGTGTCGGCAGCTGCGAGATATTCGCTGCGCGACTGGGCCTCGGCCCAGACCCGATTGGGGGATGTATCCCCCAAACCCCCTCTATTTTTGTGACTTTGGGGGCGGCTGCGACTGTCGGGCGACGCAGCGTTGACGCGGGCACGGCGCTGGCGGATCATGTCCGCAGCTGAGGGAGGTCCAGCCGAACGGTGACGGGCGCTGATGCGTGCAGGTGACCCACTACGGACTCAGTGCCCGCTTTCAACGCTCACGTTGCAGATTTGCCAGAGCATGCAGTCGGTGCCGGTGCGCGCTGCAAACTCGCCCGGAGGGAACTCCTGTTCGATGGCTGCACCCACGTCAGCCGCTCACGATCAACTTATTGGCCCGTCTCCTACATTGCCGGGCATATTCTTCGTTTTAGCTCGTGACGAAGACCCGGTAGGAACCGCCAGTAGGTTCTCTTCTTGGTTCAACGGCTGGAGTTGACGCGCTTGTTCCTTAATGAC
>LNFM01008159.1_pt1 | contig 15943 bp, 13 predicted proteins | sample 596031 | NCBI WGS metagenome assembly LNFM01 (sample SAMN04254537, study PRJNA301005) | activated carbon metagenome | isolation source: dual media filters at the Ann Arbor, Michigan drinking water treatment plant | place: USA: Ann Arbor | reverse complement strand
ACGCGGTCCTGGCTGGCGCGGCTGAGCTTGCGCACGCGGCGGCCGAAGTAGATGCTGGGCAGCACCACCAGCACCAGGATGCCCAGCACCTGCGACATCACCCAGGGGTTGGTGACGATCAGCGCGATCAGCGCCCCGGCGCCCATCACCACGTTGCGCAGGCCCATGCTCAGGCTGCTGCCGACCACGGTCTGCACCAGCGTGGTGTCGGTGGTCAGGCGGCTCAGCACCTCGCCGGTCTTGGTGGTCTCGAAGAACTCGGGGCTCTGCCGCAGCACGTGGCCGTAGACGGCATTGCGCAGGTCGGCGGTGATGCGCTCGCCCAGCCAGCTGACGACGTAGAAGCGCGCTGCCGAGAAGATGCCCAGCGCCGCCGCCACGCCGAAGAGCGCGAGGAAGTGTTCGCGCAGCTGCATCACGCGCGCGCCGGGCTCGGCGGCCACCAGGCCCTGGTCGACCAGCACCTTCAGCGCCACCGGGAAGGCCAGCGTGCTCAGCGCCGCCAGCACCAGGAAGAGGCCGGCCAGCGCCACCTGCAGGCGGTAGGGGCGGATGAAGGGCAGCAGGCCCGAGAGGGATTTGGGGCTGGCGCCGGGCGGGCGCGGCGGGGTGTCGTCAGGCATGGCCCGAAGTCTATGCGGCGGGTCCGCGCCGCCGCGGCTGCCGCCCCCCGCAGACGAACACCCTTCAGTTCGCGCCGGTTGTGGTCGAATACCCGGGACAGTTCCTCGACGATGAAGCCTGCCTTGCCCACCCCTCCCACAGGGCCGCGTGCCCCCTACGCCCCGGCCACTGCGGCCGATCCACGCCACCCCGGCGCAGGCGCGGCTGGCCAGCGCACGCCTGTGGCCACGGTGCCGCTGGGTCTGATGGCCCTGCTGCTCGGCCTGGCGGGCGTGTTGCTGGCCGCAGCGGTGGCGCTGCTGGCCATGCCCCTGTTCGACGCACTGGGCGGCCCCTGGGCCGCCGCGCTGGGCGCCGCCACCGGTGTGGCTGCCGCCGCGGTGCCCGTGGGCTGGCTGATGATGCGGCTGGCGCGTGAGCTGTCGCCGGGCACGGGCCGCGCCGACGCCGGCGCCGCCCCGCCCGCCGGCATGCCGCGCGAACTGTTCATGACACTGGCCGAACGCGAATTTGCCCGCGCTCGCCGTTACGGCACCGGCGCCGCGCTGGTGCTGGTGGAGGTGGACCGCTACACCCGCCTGTGCGAAGCACGCGGCCCTGGTGCCGGGGATGCCGTGCTGGAGCAGCTGCTGTGCCTGACCGCGCCCACGCTGCGCACGGCCGACGTGCTGACGCAGTGGGGTCCCGCCCAGGTGGCGGTGTTCCTCGTGCATGCCGACGCGACGGGCGCACTCGACGTGGCCGAACGCCTGCGTGAACGCAGCGAGCAGATGGAAGTGCCCTACCCACCCAGCCTGGGCGGTGTGGAAGGCCAGCGCCTGCGCGTGACCGTGAGCACCGGCGTGGCCCACCTGCGCCCCGCCCACCTGAGCCTGCAGGCCCTGGTGGACGACGCCCAGGATGCCCTGGCTGCCGCGCGGGCCGCCGGCGGCAACTGCGTGCGCGCCGCGCCGGTGGACGCGGGTGCCGCGGGCGGCAGCGGTGCCTGGCGCGAGCGCCGCGCCCAGCCCAAGCGGGACGGCGCCGCCTGAGCAGCAGCGGGCCTGCGTGCCTGCGCTGTGTGAGGTCGGTGGCCGGCCCCTCAGGCAGAGCGAGTTCGCGCCGCCCACGGCGGCCAACACCTCAAGTCGGTGTGCAGCCGCACCGATAAATCCGTCAACAGCGCGAGACAACGGCCGCCCGGCGCGGCGGGCCGTCAGCGGTGCGCGCCCACCCTTGCATCTGCGGAGACCGAAGACATGACCCCTGCCACTCCGGCAATGGCACCCCTGCGCCCGGCCGCGCCCGGCAGTTCTGTCCCCCTGGCCAGCGGCGCCCAGGGCAGGGCCCACGGCAACGCCGGGTTCTTCTCGCACCACGGCATCTGGGCGCCCGGCGTGCGGCTCTTCCGCTCGCTGCACTTCGCCACCAAGGCGCTGATCATCTCGATGGCCTTCGTCTTTCCCTTCCTGTCGATGCTGGTGTGGCAGCTGAATCACCAGGCCGAGCAGGCGCTGCAGGCGCGCATGGACGCCACGCGGCAGCACGTGGAGGTTGCCCATGGCGTGCTGGTCTGGGCACAGGCGCAAGAGGCGGCCGGACGCATGAGCCGCGAGCAGGCCCAGCAGGCGGCCGCACAGGCGGTGGCCCAGCTGCGCTACGAGGGCAAAGAGTATTTCTGGATCAACGACATGCAAGCGCGTGTCGTCATGCACCCCACGCAGCCCGAGCTCAACGGCAAGGACGCCAGCGCCATCAAGGACCCGCAGGGTTTCCCGCTCTTCGTCGGCTTTGTCGATGCCGTCAAGCGCAACGGCCAGGGTTTCGTCGGCTACCAGTCGCGGCAGCGGGGCAGCGACAGGCCGGTGAACCAGCTGTCCTACGTGAAGGGCTTTGCGCCCTGGGGCTGGGTGGTCGGTTCGGGCATACCCATCGACGACCTGAAAGCGGCACACCGCAGCGAGATGGCGTGGGTGCTCGTCATCAGCAGCGCGGCGCTGCTCCTGGCCGGCTACCTGTTCTACAGTTTCTATCGCGTGATGGACGGCGGCCTGCGGGAAACCAGCCGTCACTTGCGCGCCATGACCGAGGGTGACCTCACCACCTCGCCCCGCCCCTGGGGCAAGGACGAGGCGGCGCAGCTGATGATCGAGCTGCGCGCGATGCAGGACTCGCTGCGCGGCATGGTGGCGCGGGTGCGCGTTTCCAGCCAGCAGATCGTGCAATCCAGCAGCGAGATCGCCAGCGGCGCGCTCGACCTCTCGGCGCGCACCGAACAGGCGGCCGCCAACCTGCAACAGTCGGCGGCTTCGATGGAAGAGATCGCGGCCACGGTCACGCAGTCCGCGGCCCACACCGCCGAGGCCTCGAAGGTGGCGCGGCAGAGCGCCGAGGCCGCGGCCAACGGCGGCCGCGTGATGGGCGAGGTGGTCGCCACGATGGAGGGCATCCGCGAGTCGTCGGCCAAGATCGGCGACATCATCGGCGTCATCGACAGCATCGCCTTCCAGACCAACATCCTGGCGCTGAACGCGGCGGTCGAGGCCGCGCGGGCCGGCGAGCAGGGCCGCGGCTTCGCCGTCGTGGCCAGCGAAGTGCGCGGCCTGGCGCAGCGCAGCGCCGCGGCCGCCCGAGAGATCAAGACCCTGGTCGGCCGCAGCGTCAACCAGGTGGAAGCCGGCGCCGGCGTCGTGCGCAAGGCCGGCGCCACGATCGAAGACACGGTGGACTCGTCGCGCCGTGTCGACGCCCTGCTGGGCAGCGTGGCCAACGGCGCGCAGGAACAGAGCCAGGGCATTGCGCAGATCGGCGTGTCGGTGCAGGAGCTGGACCGCATGACGCAGCAGAACGCCGCGCTGGTGGAGCAGACGGCCGCGGCCGCCGCCGCCATGAAGGAGCAGGCCCTGGTGCTGGCGGGCGAGGTGGCGCGGTTCCGCATGCCCCGCGGCTAGACGGCGCGGCCCCGGCCGCTACAGCTTCAGCGCGCTGACGTAACCCGTCATCTCCAGGTAGCCCAGGCCCACACGCCGGCCCTGGCTGTCCAGCAACTCGCTCAGCCCTTCCCAGTACACCGTGCCGGTGCTGCTGCGGCTGTCGAGTTCCTGCGCGTCCACGAGGGCGCGCACGCTGTGGCGGCCGGCGGGGCTGTCGACCTGCCACAGCACCGGGTAGCTGGCGCCGGTGGCCGGGCTGCGCCAGCGTGTGCCGGCCTTGAAAACCACTTCGTCAGGGCCGAAGGCGCGCGCAGCCTGGCCCGGGGCGCGAAAGCTGCCGCCGGCCCACAGCGCGCTGCCGTCGGCGCGGCGCAGCACGAAGGCGGTGAGCGCGCTGCCGTCGAAGAGGTTGATGCCGATCCAGTCCCAGCCCACGGCGTCTTCGGCCAGGATGCTGTCGCTCCACTCATGGTCCATCCAGGCCCGGCCACGGCCGCTGGTGGTCTGCGCACCCAGGCTCACGCGGCCCGCGGCCTGCAACTGCACTTCGCTGTAGTAGTGGCTGGCCTGATGCGCCAGCGGCCCCTTGCGTGAAAAGCCCGCGCTGCCCTGCAGCAGCAGCGGCTGGCTGCGCGCGAGTTGGAGGTCCAGCGCCAACGCGCTGCCGGGCAAGGGCGCGGTGCCGGTGCGTGCCGGGCTGGGCTGCAGGTTGGCGCGCACGCGCCAGCCCTGGCCATCGTCGTGCATGGCCCAGCCCGCCAGCTGCACGGCACCGTCCGCGGTGCTGGCGCTGGCGGTGCCGTCCTTGGCGGTGCCGTCGTTCGCGCCGATGTCGCTGGTGCTGCCGTTCCAGCGCTGCAGGCGCTGGTCGTGCGCGTGGCGGCGGGTGGTGATCTCGGTCACCGCGGCATGCGCGAACAAGAGGTGGCGCGCGGCAAAGCGGCTGGGGTTGTCGGCGGCGTAGCCGGTGCGGCTGCGAAAGAAGGTGATCTGGAAGCCGTGGGTCGGTGCGGCCTCGCTGCCCAGCCAACCGGTGGCGTACCACCACTCGGTGCGGGCGGCCAGGTGGGCACCGTGGTCGGCGGGGAAGGCCAGCACGCGCCCGGGCCGCACGGTGCTGCCGGGCGCGGCGGCCGCGCGCGCCGTGCCGGCCGGCAGACCGGGTGCTGCCGACAATGCGGCCAGGGCCTGCAGCCAGCGGCGCCTTGCGGGGTGCATCACCAGTCCTCCTTCACGCTCAAGACCGCCGAGCGCCCGGCCGCGCGGCGCGCGCTGAACGCGGCGGTGGCGGTGCCCGCCACCAGCACCGCGGCGGCCAGCGCGGCCAGGCGGGCCCAGGGCAGCACCAGGTCCATGGTCCAGTGGAAGCTCTGCGGGTTGACGACGAACACCAGCACCATGCTCACCGCCACGCCCAGCACCAGGCCCACCAGCGTGCCGGCCGCCACCCAGGCCCCGGCCTCGCCGGCGACCACGGCCACGACCTGGCGGCGTGTGAGGCCCAGGTGGGCGAGCAGGCCGAATTCCTTGCGCCGCGCCAGCACCTGCGCCGAGAGGCTGGCGGCAATGCCGATCAAGCCGATGGCGATCGCCACCGCCTGCAGGTAGTAGGTGACGGCAAAGCTGCGGTCGAAGATGCGCAGCGAGAGCTGCCGCAATTCACCCGCGCTGGCGAATTCCAGCATCTGCGGGTCGGGCAGCAGCGCGCGCAGGCCGTCCTGCACGGCCGCCGCGCTGGCGCCCGGGGCCAGCCACAAGGCCAGGTCGTTGAGGCGCGCGTCGCCGGTGAGGCGGCGGTAGTCGGCCTCGTCCATCACCACCGCGCCGAACTGGCGCGCGTAGTCGCGCCAGACGCCGCGCACGCGCACCGGCACCTGCGCACCCGCCAGCGGCAGCGTGAAGCGGCTGCCCGGTTCGGCAGCGTAGAGCGAGACCATGGCTTCGCTGACGAACACGCCCACTTCACCGGCCTGCACCACGCTGGCCGGCAGTGGCGCCTGCAGCAGCGGCAGGGCGTCCTGGGGGGACGGCAGCGGGCGCGAGATCAGGCTGACACCGGGCCGGTCGGGTGCCAGTTGCAGCGTGCGGCTGCGTGAGGCCAGTACACGGTCCACGCCGGGCACGGCGGCGGCGCGGCGGGCGAAGTCAGGCGGCAGCCAGGCCTGCTCGGCGGTGCCCGCGCTGCCGGCGCTGCGCGCGTACAGGTCGGCCGGCAGCACGCTGGCCAGCCATTGCGTCACGCCCTCGCGAAAGCTGGCCACCATCACCGTCAGCGCCACGCTCAGCGCGAGGCTGGCCACCACGCCCGCCACGGCGGCGGTGGCCGTGCGGCGCTGGAAGCGGGCGCGCTGCAAGGCCAGCAGCGGCAGCGCGCCCAGCCGCAGGCGCCGCGCCGGGCCCACCATGGACAGGAGCGCATGCACCACGGCCGGCACCAGCGCCACGCCGCCCAGCAGCAGCGCCGCCACGCCCACATAGGCCGCCAGCGGCAGGCCGAAGAGCGGCGGCGCAAACGCCGCCGCCGTGCCCAGGGCCAGCAACGCCAGCCCCGGCCAGGCCGGCGGTGCACTGCCGCCGGGGCTGCCCAGGCCCTTCAAGGCCAGCGCGGGCGACAGCGCAGCGGCCTGCCGCGCCGGCCACCAGCCGCCCAGCACCGCCGAGGCCGTGCCCAGCAGGCCGAAGGCCAGCGTGCCCAGCAGCCCCACCTGCAGCGGCGGCACGATGCCGGGGAAGTAGCCGCCGCCCAGGTCGCCGGCCAGGAAACGCAGCGCCGCGGCCGCCATGCCGGCCCCGGCCAGCAGCCCCAGCGCGCTGCCCGCCGCGCCCAGCAGCGCACATTCGGCCAGCACCCAGGCGCGCCGCTGCGCGGCCGTGAGGCCCAGCACGCCCAGCAGCGCAAACGCCGGCGTGCGCTGCGCCACGCCGAGCGAGACCACGCTGAAGACGAGGAAGGCGCCGACGAACAAGGCCACCAGCGCCAGCACCGTCAAGTTCACGCGGTAGGCCCGGCTCAGGTTGCTGACACGCTGCTCGGCGTCGGCGGCGGCGGTGGCGGCCACGCCGGGCGGCAGCTGCAGCGTGCGCAGCCACGCGGCGCGGTCGACGCCGGCCTGCAGGCGCAGGTCGATGCGCGACAGCCGGCCGAGCTGGCCGAAGGCCTGCTGCGCGCCCGCGATGTCCATCACCACCAGCGGCGTGCCGCCGGCCGCGGTGGTGCCGGCGACGCGGAAAGGCAGCCACTGGCTGCCGGCCTGCAGCCTCAGCGTCTGGCCTTCGCCGGTGCCGCTCAGCCGGCGCGCACTCGGGTTGGGAAACGCGGCGCCCGGGTCGAGGAAGACGAGCCGGTCTTCGCCGGCTGCCGGCTTGGGCATCAAGGCCGGTGCCATGGGCGCGGCGCGCAGCAGGTCCAGGCCCAGCACACGCAGGGCCACGCGTTGGCCGTCGGCGGCCTGGCCGTAGGTGTCCACCTCCAGCACCGGGCTGGCCAGGGCCACTTGCACGTCGCTGGCGATGCGGTCGAAGAGGGCTTCGTCGAAGCCTTCGCGCGCGCCGCGCAGCGTCAGATCGGGCTCGCCATTGGCGGTGCGCACGGCCGCGCTGAACTCGGCCAGCGCACTCTGGTTGATGAGGTGCACCGAATAGGCCAGCGCCACGCCCAGGGCCACGGCCAGCAGCGCCACCGCATGGCGCCAGGGGTGGTGGCGCCACTCGCGTCGCAGCAGCAGCGCAAACAGGCCCTTCACGCGGGCACGACGCCGGTGGCGGTGAGCCGCAGCACGCGGTCGGCGCGCGCGGCGGCGGCCTCGCTGTGCGTCACCAGCAGGCAGGCCGCGCCAGTGTCTTGCACTTCGGCGCGCAGCACGTCCAGCACCAGGCGGGCGGTGTCGGGGTCGAGGTTGCCGGTGGGTTCGTCGGCCAGGATCAGCCCCGGCCCGTGCACCACCGCGCGCGCGATGGCCACACGCTGCAACTGCCCGCCCGACAGCTGCGCCGGCAGGCGTTCGCCCAGGCCCTTCAGGCCCACGGCGGCCAGCAGCGTGCCGACACGCGCTTCATCGTTGCGGCCCAGCAGGCGCAGCGGCAGGCTCACGTTCTCGGCCACGGTCAGGTGCGGCAGCACGTGGAAGGCCTGGAAGACAAAGCCCAGCTGCTCGCGGCGCAGGCGCGCGCAGCCGTCGTCGTCGAGCATGGCCAGGTCGCTGCCGGCGATGTGCACGCTGCCGCGGTCGGCACGGTCCAGGCCGGCGATGCAGTTCAGCAGCGTGCTCTTGCCCACGCCCGACTCGCCCAGCAGCGCCACGAACTGGCCACGCGGCAGGGCCAGATTCACGTCATGGAAGACCGGCGTGTCACCGAATTGTTTGCTCAGGGAGGTGACGGTGAGCATGGGGCGAACAGCATCAAGGCAAGGGCAGCAGGGCGCCGCATGATGCCCCAAGCCGGCTGCCCTTCATGGCCTGCGTGCTATCGTGAAACCGGCCTGCGAGGAGGGGCCTTTCACATGGCATACCAGATCGATTTGTCCGGCCGCGTGGCCTTCGTCACCGGTGCTTCCAGCGGGCTGGGCGCGCAGTTCGCCAAGACCCTGGCGGCCGCCGGGGCCGGCGTGGTGCTGGCCGCGCGCCGCGTGGAGCGGCTGAAGACCCTGCGCGCCGAGATCGAGGCCGAAGGCGGAGACGCGCACGTGGTGGGCCTGGACGTGACCGACCCCGTGAGCATCCGCGCCGCGGTGGCGCATGCCGAGACCGAGATGGGCGCCATCGACATCCTCGTCAACAACTCGGGCGTGGGCAGCACGCAGAAGCTCACCGACGTCACGCCCGAGAGCTACGACGACGTGATGGCCGTGAACACGCGCGGCGCCTTCTTCGTGGCCCAGGAAGTGGCCAAGCGCATGATTGCGCGCAGCAGGGGCGAAGCCCCCGGCACCTTCACCGGCGGGCGCATCGTCAACGTGGCCTCGATGGCCGCGCTGCAGGTGATGGCGCAGCTGGGCGTGTACTGCATGAGCAAGGCGGCGGTGGTGCACATGACGCGCGCGATGGCGCTGGAATGGGGCCGCCACGGCATCAACGTCAACGCCATCTGCCCGGGCTACATCGACACCGAGATCAACCACCATGTCTGGCAGACCGAGGCCGGCCAGAAGATGGTGCAGGCCATGCCGCGCAAGCGCGTGGGCCAGCCCAGGGACCTTGACGCCGTGCTGATGCTGCTGTGCGCCAACGAAAGCCATTTCGTCAACGGCGCGGTCATCAGCGCCGACGACGGCCAGACCCTCTGAGGCGCTGAGACCTTGCGCCACCTCAGCCCCCTGGAAGCCCGCGTGCTGGGCGTGCTGGTGGAGAAGCAGGCCACCGTGCCCGACACCTACCCGCTGAGCCTGAACGCGCTGGTGGCCGGCTGCAACCAGAAGACCGCGCGTTGCCCCGTCATCGAGGCCACCGAAGCCGATGTGCTGGTGGCGCTGGAAGGCCTGAAGAGCCTGAGCCTGGTCTTCGAAGGCAGCAGCAGCCGCGTCGTGAAGTTCGAGCACAACATGGCGCGCGCGCTGCACCTGCCTTCACAGGCGGTGGCGCTGCTGGCGGTGCTGATGCTGCGCGGCCCGCAGACGGCGGCCGAGCTGCGCCTGAACACCGAGCGCCTGCACCGCTTTGCCGACATCTCCTCGGTGGAGGGTTTCCTCGAGGAACTGGCCGCCAAGCCCGCGCCCATGGCCGTGAAGCTGAACCGCGCGCCGGGTGAACGCGAGGCGCGCTGGGCGCAGCTGCTGTGCGGCGAGGTGGCGCAGCCCGCAGGCGGCATGGCGCGCGCAGGCAGCGATGACGCCAGTGCCGGTGTCAGCGCCGGCGAACTCTCGGCGCTGCGCGCCGAACAAACCCGCCTGGCCGCCGAGGTGGCCGAACTGAAAGCCCTGGTGCAGCGCCTCGCGCGCGAGCTGGGCGTGGAGTGAGAGCGCATGCGTTTTGAGCTGCCCGCCGAGAAGAAGCTCGTGCACGAGATGGTGATGCCGCTGCGCTGGGGCGACATGGACGCGATGGGCCACATCAACAACACGCTCTACTTCCGCTACATGGAAGTGGTGCGCCTGGACTGGATCTTCAGGCACGGCGGCAGCACCGACCTGAGCGGCCAGGGCCCGGTCATCGTCAATGCCTTCTGCAACTTCCTGCGCCAGCTGGAATTCCCGGGCGACATCCGCGTGAAGATGTTCGTCGCCAACCCCGGGCGCAGCAGCTTCGAGACCTACCACAGCATCGAACGCACCGACCAACCAGGGGTGGTCTACGCCGAAGGCGGCGCGCGCACGGTGTGGACCGACTACGCGGCCAGGAAGTCGGCGCCCATGCCCGACTGGTTCCGCGCCCACCTGGCGGGCTGAGCCATCGGCTGCCGCCGGCTTCAGCCCGGCACGGCGCTGTAGGGCCCGCCCTGCGCCAGTGCGCGCTGGTAGGCCGGGCGGGCGTGGATGCGCTGCAGCCAGGCCGTGATGTGCGGGTGGCTGGCGCCCAGACCCACACGTTCGGCCGCAGCTTCCAGCGGGTAGCTCATCTGCACGTCGGCGGCTGAAAACTCGGCACCGGCGAACCAGGCCTGCGAGGCCAGCGTGCTTTCGATGAAGCCCAGCTGCTGCGTGATGTTGGGCATCAGGAAGCTCTTCGTCACCTGATCGGCCACGCCCTTGACGACGGGCTTGATGAAAAACGGCACCGGCGCCTTGCGCACCTGGTCGAAGACCAGTTTCATCACCAGGTAGGGCATGGCGCTGCCCTCCGCGAAGTGCAGCCAGTAGGTGAATTGGCGCCGCTCGGGCGTGCCGGCGGCCGGGCGCAGGCGGCCCGGGCCCTGGGCGGCGTCGTGGGTGTCGAGCAGGTGTTCGATGATGGCGCCCGATTCGGCCACCGTGATGTCGCCGTCCGGGCCGGTTTCAGTGATGACCGGGCTCTTGCCCAGCGCATGCACCTGTTTCAGTTCGGGCGGGGCCAGCATCGTCTTGCGGTCGCGCGCGTAGCGCTTCACTTCGTAGGGCAGGCCCAGTTCTTCCAGCAGCCACAGCAAGCGCTGCGAGCGCGAATTCTCGAGGTGATGGACAGTGATCATGGGCCGCATGATGCCGCAGCAGCTGCAGCGCCTGCTCGGCACCCAGGCCCCGCGAGAGCAGGTAACCCTGGCCGATGGTGGCGCCCAGCTCACGCAGCAGGTCCATCTGGGCTTCGGTTTCGATGCCTTCGGCCACCACCTGCTTGTTCAGCGCCCGCCCCAGCTTCACCACGGTGCGCACGATCTCGATGTTCTCGGGGCCGCGGTCCATGCCACTGACGAAGCTGCGGTCTATCTTCAGGCAGTCGAAGGGCAGGGTGCTCAGGTAGGCCAGCGACGAATAGCCCGTGCCGAAGTCGTCGATGCCCAGCTTCACGCCGTGCCTGACGAGCTGGTTCAGGGACTGCAGGGACAGCTCACGCTGCTCCATCAGCGTGCTTTCCGTCACCTCCAGCAGCAGCTGCGGCGGCGGCAGGGCGTGGCGCCGCAGGGCGTCCATCACCTGGGCCACGAACTCGGGCCGGGCGAGGTCGCGGCCCGAGACGTTCACGTGCATGACCAGCTCGCCGTGCGCCGCAGCCTCGGCCTGCCAGGCGGCATGCTGGCGCACGGCTTCGTCGATGGCCCAGGCGGTGATCTCGTGCACGCAGCCGGTTTCCTCGGCCAGCGCAATGAACACGTCCGGGCTGATGGCGCCGCGGCTCGGGTGCGTCCATCGCGCCAGCGCCTCGAAGCCGTTCAGTGCCTGGTTCCGCAGCGCAAACAGCGGTTGGTAGACCAGGTTCAGTCCGCCGGTGGCGATGGCGCGGCGCAGGTCGGCCTCCAGCTGCAGCTTGTCGCCCAGCTCGGCGCTGAGGCTGGCGTCGAACAGCGCCAGGCGGCCCTTGCCGGCGGCCTTGGCGTGGTACATCGCCAGGTCGGCGTCGCGCAGCACTTCGTCGGCTTCGGGGCAGCCTTCTTCGATGGCGTACAGGCCGATGCTGGCCTGCGGCCGCAACTCGGTGCCCTGTACGTGCACCGGGCGGCCCAGCGCCTGCAACAGGTTTTCACCGATCTGCCTGGCCTCGGCGGTGCGCGTGTGCTGCAGCAGCACCGCGAACTCGTCGCCGCCCACGCGGGCCACCAGGTCTTGCGGGCGCGTGCCGGCCGCCAGGCGGCGCGCCACCTCCTGCAGCAGCACGTCGCCGCCACGGTGGCCCAGGCTGTCGTTGACGGTCTTGAAGCGGTCCAGGTCCAGCATCAGCACCGCGAAGCAGAAGCTCCCGTCCTGCCGCCTGTGCTCGACGGCGTCGCGCAGGCGTTCACCGAAGCCGTTGCGGTTGCTCAGGCCGGTGAGGCTGTCGTGGTAGGCGATGTGGCGCAGCTCGTGCTCGGCGTGGCGGCGCGGGCCGATGTCGTGCAGCTGGTAGATCAGGCCATCGGCGCGGCCAGGCTCGGCCTGTTCGCCGGGGTCGTCGAACAGCGCGCAATGCAGCGACACCCAGCGTTCGTGGCCGTCGGCGGCCACCGCGCGCAGGTCGATGGCGCAGCGCTCGGCGCGGCGCGCCAGCACCTCGGCCACATGCCGGTCCAGGCGCGCGGCGTCTTCGGGCTGCAGCAGGCTGCGAAAGGGCCGCTGCAGCAAGGTCGGCGTGGCCATCCCCAGCAACTGGTGCAGCGCCTGGTTGGCCTGCAGCACGCGACCGTCGCCGCCCACGATGGCCATGCCGATGGAGGCCTGCGAGAAGGCCGATGTGAAACGGCGCTGGTTCAGCCGCGCCTCGGCCTCGGCCGCGGCCACGCGGGCGTTCTGCGCCGTCTGCTGGTCCACCTTGCGCTGCAGGTGCACGCGCAGCAGCACCGCGACCAGGCCCATCACTGCCAGGCCCACCACCAGCGCCGCCTGGCCGTGCTGCATGGCGTGCAGCGACAACAGCCCCGCCAGCGTGGCCGACAGCAGCTGCATGGCGCCGATCCAGCTGGCGGCCTCGAACCACATGCGCAGGCTGAGGGTCCGGCCGCTCTTCATGTGGATGATCTTCATCAGCGTGCCGGTGCTGAGCGCGCAGCTGATGCAGGCCGCACCCGCCAGGCTGGCCATCTGTGCCGCGGCCACGGGCAGGCCCTGGGCCAGCAGTCCGGCATGGGCCCAGACGAAGAAGCTGCCGCCGGCGCACACGCCCAGCATGTTCATCGCGGGTGACCCCAGGTGGCTGCTCAGTCGTTTGGAGGTGCGCGCCGCGCCCACCCAGCCGTCCACGCCGGCGGCCAGCACGGCGGCGGCGACACCGTGTTGCGCCAGCACCAGGTAGATCACCAGGTCGGCCACGGTCACCGACTGCTTGCTCGGCGGCAGCTGGATCGGAAAGGCCGCCGCGGCAGCCACCGCCACGAGCCACAGAGCGACGGGCAGCAGTTCCGGCAGCGGCAGGCGCGCCACGCTCCAGAGCGCGGACGCGGCGACCACCGCCGCGAGCAGCGCGGTGCACGCCCACAGGCGTGCGGCCGGCTCGGCATAGTCGAAGAGGTGGGCGCTGCGGAAACGCGTCCACGGACCCGCCGGCGGCACCGGGGCGGCCGGTGATGGCGCCGCCCCGGGAGGCGCGGCACGGGGTGGGGTCGGTGGTGTCGGCGGCTTCATGGCAGCGCGCAGGGCACGGCAGCGGGGGACAGGAGCGGCTCCATCGGTCTTTCGGCTATCGGCGCTGCGGGTGCGGACTTGAGGCCCGTGGCCGCTGCCCCGCGACCGCGACTGCGGTCACGAACGCGGTTGCGGTTGGCGCGGCCGCCGACGCAACCGGATGCGCAGCCGTTTCAGCGCGTGCCGCTGGCCGCCGGGTTCAGCGCCTGTGCGGCTTCCTGGCGCACGTCCTGCAGCGTGGTGGCGCGCTCGGGTGTCTCCAGGAAGGCGGTTTCTGCCATCAGGAAGGCAGGGTCGATTTCCAGGGCCCCCAGGAAGGCCGTGCGTGCTTCGGTGTAACGGTTGTCGGCCAGCAGTTGCAGGCCGCGTGCAAAACGTGCGTAGGCCTCCCAGCTGCGGGTGTGGATGGTGTCGACGGCAGCGGGGCGGTTGCGGATGTCCAGCGTGTCGAGAATGCCGTGCACGATGCGTTTTTGCAGCACGAAGAACTCGGCCTGCTTGCCCTCGGCCTCGTACTGGCCCGACAGGCGGCTGCGCGCCACGTCGCTGGTGGCGGCATTCAGGCGGTAGCGGCCGGTGCCCGGTCCGGCCGGGCCGGGCTCGTTGTAGACCGCTCCGGCCACCACCGTGCCGGCGCCCAGCAGGCGCCCGGGGCGCGCCGCGGTGGCGGGGTCGACCAGCGCGCTGTCGCCCAGCTTCAGTTCCTGCGCCAGCAGCTCGACCTTGTCGCGTTCCAGCAGCGTCAGCTCGGGCACCTTGGCGAGGTCGACCATGATCATTGCAGCCACCGCGCGGTTGAAGGCCGCGGCCCCGGCAGCGGCTGTGCTGGGTGCGCGGCTGCTGAAGGGCAGCACGGCCACGTGCAGGCGGTGGGTGGGCAGTGCCGGACCCTCTTTTTCCGCCGCTGCGACGCGCTGCACGAAGCGCCGCGCGGCTTCGCGGTCCAGCAGCGTCAGATGGCCACGCACCAGGCGGGCCCGGGCCAGCGTGGGCGGGGCCAGATTCACATAGTCACGCCAGGCTGCCACCGCGGTGTCGATGTCATTGGCCAGCAGCGCGCGGGCGCCGCGGCGGTAGTGCCCGTCCAGGGCCTGCTGCTGGGCGGCCGTGAGCACCGGTTCGGGCGCTGGCCGCAGGCCCAGGCGGCGCAGCACGGCATTGACGCCCAGGGTGTCGGCCAAGCGGGCGCCGAAGTTGCCGCAGCCGGCCAGCGCCACCGCGCCGCAGGCGGCGGCCAGCACGCTGCGCCGCGCCGTCGGGTGCGCGCGGGCCGTGTTGACGCCGCTGTCGGCCGCCCGCATCACAACAGCGCGTAGGTGGTGGTGGCGTGCGCGGCCAGCTCGTCGGCGGCGCTGATCACCTGCATCTCGCCGAACACCAGGCTGCGCCCCATGCGCAGCACTCGTGCCACCACGCGCACGGCGCCGCCCCCACCCGAGACCGGGCGCAGGAAGCTCGTCTGCAACTGCACCGTGGTCATGGGCTTGAAGCCGCCCAGCTTGGTCATCACGGCCAGCACCATGGCGGTGTCGCAGGCCGCCATCATGGTCTGGCCGCAGAGCACCCCGCCTTCGTGCACGTGCTTGGCGGTGACCGGCAGCGCCAGCGTCACTTCACCGGCGCGGGCCTCCAGCACGCGCAGGTCCAGCTCACGCACCCAGGGCGCGAACACATGGCCCAGTGCGCTGTTGAGCATCTCCATGTCGGCGAACGAGGCGTGCGGATCGGGAGGCGACATCGTTGGGCTCCTGGGCGTGCGGTGCACCGGCAGATTGTAGGTAGCCGGTCGGCGCCGGCCGCCGTAGTACCCTTGCCGCTTTCGACGCCAACGCTGAAAGAAACGAGCGCATGAACAAGATCTACCCCAGTGCCGCGGCGGCCCTGGAAGGCATCGCCAAGGACGGCATGCTCATTGCCGTGGGCGGCTTCGGCCTGTGCGGCATTCCCGAGGCCCTGACCGATGCACTGTGTGCCACCGGGGTGAAGGACATCACCGCCATCAGCAACAACGCCGGCACCGACGGCCACGGCCTGGGCAAGCTGCTCACCACGCGCCAGATCAGGAAGATGATCAGCAGCTACGTCGGCGAGAACAAGGAATTCGAGCGCCAGTACCTGGCGGGCGAACTGGAGCTGGAGTTCACGCCCCAGGGCACGCTGGCCGAGAAGCTGCGCGCCGGTGGCGCCGGCATCCCGGCGTTTTTCACGCGCACGGGCGTGGGCACGCTGGTGGCCGAGGGCAAGGAGTCGCGTGAATTCGACGGCCACACCTACATCATGGAGCGTGCGCTGGTGCCCGACGTGAGCTTCGTCAAGGCCTGGAAAGCCGACCACGCCGGCAACCTCGTCTTCCGCCTCACGGCCCGCAACTTCAACCCCGCCGTGGCCATGGCCGGCAAGGTGACGGTGGTGGAGGTGGAGCACCTGGTGCCCACCGGCAGCCTCTTGCCCGACGACATCCACCTGCCGGGCATCTACGTGCACCGCATCGTGCACAACCCGAACGGCGTGAAGTACATCGAAAAACGCACCATCACAGAGAAGGCGGGAGCCTGACCATGGCCTGGACCCACGATCAAATGGCGGCACGCGCCGCCAAGGAACTGCAGGACGGCTACTACGTCAACCTCGGCATCGGCCTGCCCACGCTGGTGGCCAACTTCGTCGACCCGGCCATCGAGGTGTGGCTGCAAAGCGAAAACGGCATGCTCGGCATCGGGCCCTTTCCCACCGAGGACGAGGTCGA
>LNFM01008158.1_pt1 | contig 15943 bp, 2 predicted proteins | sample 596031 | NCBI WGS metagenome assembly LNFM01 (sample SAMN04254537, study PRJNA301005) | activated carbon metagenome | isolation source: dual media filters at the Ann Arbor, Michigan drinking water treatment plant | place: USA: Ann Arbor | reverse complement strand
TTGTAAACTCTAAATCGGTACATAATTGCTCCATTAACTCCGTCTGCAATAATTAACTCAGAGTTACTTGTAACTTGATAGTTATTACATTGAACCGATCTAACTTGTGTAGTTGGATAAGCTGGAGTATTGATATCACATGGTGTACCATAAGGTAAGAAGGTACCATCAGTATTTCTTAATGAAACTTCTACTCTATAAGTACTAGCATACAAGATACCTGACAATTGTGTCATGTTAAACTTATTAGCTGGTTGTGTAGTTTCTTGAGAAGCTCCTGTTGGAACACCTGCAATTACTCTTGTAACTCTAAATCTATAAGCAGTAACATTAGAAACAGCTCCTGCATTTATCCATTGGTTCATGGCTGTTAATGTACTTCCACATTGTGCTCCAATTGTTGAAACTGGATTTGGTGTGTTTAAGTAACATGCTGGGCCATAAAAAGATTGCCATACACCATTCATCATTACAGCAACTTCAAACATGTATCTTGAATTATAAGTCGTTCCTGGAACGTTAGCCAATGAAATATTATTTACTGGTCTGTCAATGATAACTGGTGCAGCAATTGGTAAATTAGTATTCATATCCACTTTAGTGATTCTGAATCTATATCCTTGAGCTAAATTAGACCATGTAGCAGTAACTGTAGAGAACCAACCAGCTAAAGTAGTTCCACAAGTTGCTGGAGCAATAGTTGAACAATTTGTATTAACTAGTAAAACTACACTTGTACCACTTGTTGGAACTAATGGACAACTTGGCGTCACGTCAACTCTTGTTACACTTGTAACAACAACTGATTGACCGGTTGTAGCCAAGAATACTTCGAATGTACCAACACCAGAAGCATTAGCAACAACGTTAACTGGTGTTTGTGAAACACCTCCTAAAGTATAGGCAATTGTTGAAGTACTGTTAGCTACTAATCCAGATACTGTTAAAGTAGCATTTGTATTTAAACAAGCTGTAGTTGTCGAAATTGAACCATATGTTACTGAATTAACAGTAACCATTACCACATTACTTGTTGCTGAAGAACAAACTCCACTAGTAACAACAGCTTGATAATACGTTGTAGAAGTTAAACTTCCTGTATTAAGTGTAGCTGATGTTGCACCTGATATGTTAGACCAAGTCGTTCCATTAGCAGATTGTTGCCATTGGATTGAACCAACATTACCAGATAAACTAATTGTAGTAGCGCTTCCTGAACATAATACTGAAGCAGCTGCACTAGCAGTACCTGCAACAGATGTTGGATTAACCGTAACAGAGCTTGTAGCTGCAGTCACAAAACATCCAGTTGCTGTATTTGTAACAGTAACATTGTAAACACCTGAAGCCGCTGGAGTCGCATTAGCAATACTTGGATTTTGTAAAGCAGAAGTAAATCCGTTTGGTCCTGTCCAAGCATATGACAGAGCGTTTGGTGTGTAAGTAATACTTTGGTTATTAACTAAACTTGCCGTATTGAATGAATATTGCTGAGCTGCAGTTGCACTATAGTTAAGTCCAACAGTAGCTGAACCACCATTATCATTAGCCGTAGCTCCTGCAAAAACAACGTCAGGATATACTAAATGTATTTGACCTGATAATAAATCCAATTGAATTTGGAATGTAATAGTCCCTGTTCCTGTAGCAGCAAAACTGTCTTCATTAGTCCATTGAACTATGTATTTATTACCAACAGTCTGTGTTCTAATTGAACCTCCAGCTCCAGGAGTTAAATCATCCCAATATGCACAAATAGCAGCAGCACCAGCATCTCCTAAGCCCGTAGTGGCACCAGAAGCAGCTTGTGGTAATGCAGCATTTGTCCAATATACATTACCCGATGTAGCACCAAGCACCATTACACCATTGTTACCAATAGCCGCAGTAGTATAAGGTACTGTATTATATGTAAATGTTGAAGGTAAAGTAACATAATGCTCAGAATCATCTGAAATAGCTCCTACAGAAGTTCCTGAAGTACTAATATCTATAAAAGCAACACCACTATTAGGGTTAACCGCATATCCTGTCAATAATTGAGTAGAAGCTGTTAAACTTAAAGTAGATCCTTCACAAGTAGGTGAAGCAGTCAATGTAGGTACGTTAGGTAAAGCATTAACTGTTACCGTATAAGTAACAGGAGTTCCTGTACATCCGTTTGCTTTTGGAGTAATTGTTATTGTAGCCGAACCAACAATACCTGTAAAAGAAGGAATTTCTGTTATATTTGTTTGATTAGCTAAACCAATAGATGCCCCACCTGTAATGTCAAAAACAACACCACTTGGAGTACCTGTTAATGGAATAGAACTAATTGGAGAACCAAAACAATAGTTTTGTGTTGCAGGTGCGGTAGCTGTTGGTGTTGGGTTAACAATTAAACTAACAGGAGTGCTAGTAGCAGTAGTTCCACAAGATGGAGTAACTAAAACTGTATAACTTCCTGATTGTGCAACTGCTGCATTAGTTATTACATAACTTGCTGAATTAGCACCAACAATATCAACACCATTCAATTTCCATTGGTAAGTTAAACCAGGACCTGTAGCAACAACAGTAAAAGTAGTTGTACCTCCTTGACAAATAGGTGCGGGAGCAACTGGTTGAGTAGTAATTACAGCATCTGTAACTACATTAACCGTTGGAGTTGATGCTGTTGCATTACAACCTGTTGTAGATGAAGTAACAACAACACTATAAGTTGTACTAACAGTTGGATTTACAATTGGATTTTTCAATGTTGAAGTAAATCCTGCAGGAACAGAAGACCAAGCATACGTATATGAAGGTGTATTTCCTGGTGTAAAACGATACACTCTACCATTGTCTGGTAAAAGCGGTGCAGCGAAAGTACCAACTGCACAAGTAGAAGTACTACTTCCGCTTAGTGTTGGTGATGCCCATGAACCTGTATTAGATAAAGATCTTACATTCACAGAAGCAGCACTAGCGCCTCTAAGTCCAACTTGAACAGTACCTGCACCAGTTCTAGCAGATGAAGAAGTAAATGAACCATAACGCATTTCTACTACATGTGAACTCTCATACAACCACACTTGGAAATTTGCAGTTTGTGGATTAATCGTTCCTGAGAAACTTCTAACATTTACCCACTCTATTTTGGTAATTCTGTTTGGAGCTGTTCCAGTAGTTTGAACATAATAAGAAGTCGAAACAGTATTATTACCATTCAAGTCGCGGCTAAAAGCAGCTATAACATTATTTTCAGTACCATTTAAGGAATTATAATTAGTAGTTGCTGTAGAACCACTTCCTAAACTTAACCAACCATTTGTATTAATTTTAAAATTTGTGTAAGGTGTTCCACCAAAATTAAAGGTAAACGGTAAAGTTTGAGCAGCTGATATACCATCATCCATTGTTGCAGTAGCACTCGATGATAATAAACTAACTGCTACAGTTCCAGGACCACCAACAATTGATTGAAATGGTGAAGTAGTATTAGTAAATGTATAAGCCCCAATATTTGATGGAGTAAATGACTGGTCTCCACTAGAGTCAAGTTGAACTGGTCCTCCAGTACAAACTTCAGTTAAAGAAGCAGTAGCTTGCGCAGAAACTGCATTTCCTACCACTACATTTACTGTCGTTGAATTTACACAACCTGAAGCATCTGTTCCTACAACTGTGTATGTTGTATTTACTGATGGTGAAGCGGTAACTGTTGCTCCAGTTGTATCTGATAAACCTGTTGCAGGTGACCAAGTATAAGTTGAAGCACCAGAAGCAGTTAAACTAACTGGCGAACCAGGAACGCAATAACTTGCAGAACTAGGTGTCACTGTTATTGTAGGCTGTGTTACAGTCAAAGTAGCAGTAGCAGAAGTTACTGAACCACATGGAGAAACTCCATTTACTATAGCTCTGTAATAGCTTACACCAACTGGTGTTGAACCTGTTACACTAACATTTAAAGAAGCACCTGAACCAACTGAAGTCCATCCTGAAGTACCATTTGATGAAACTTCCCATGAAATTGACCCCACAGATCCTGAAGTACCAACATTGAAAGTTGCCGTTCCTGTAGTTCTACAAACAGACAAGCTTGATGGTTCTGCAGAAATAGAAACACCTTCACTAACGTTTAAGGTTGCTGTAGTACTTGTAGGACTATTCGCTGGACCCAAAACAATTGCATAATAGCTATAACCATTAACACCATTAGCAAAATCTACTCCTGTCAATGTTAAGGTAGAATTTAAATTATTGAATGTTGCAGGCGTAGGATCGAAAGTAGAAATAGTGTAAGTAATTCCATTTGCAATTAATCCGTTAGTTAAAAGTACCGGTGGATTTGCATCATTTCTGTCTAAATACCACTGATATCCATCAACATCACCAGATGCTTCAATTGAGAAAGAAGTATTTCCAGAATTACATAGACCCGGATTAGAAACTGGATTTACAGCAATACCTGTATTACCCACAGCTAATAACGCGCTTCCAGAAGTTTCTGGTCCACAAGGACTTGTTCCTGAAACAACACATTGATATTCTCTTCCATTGAAACCTGTTGGGATATCTCCACCAGCAACAGATGTTATAGTTAGAGTAGAAGTAGTAACATTGCCTATAGTTGTAGTAGACACACTATAAGGTGGAGCGATAGTAATATCTGAAAAACCTCCATTTCCGTCAGTAGCTTCTTGCCATACAAATGATAAACCTGTACCGGTTGCAGATGAAGAGAATTGAGCATTAGAACCAGTAAGCGCCACTACATTAGATGGGCTATTAGTAATTGTAACTTGCTCTCTTACATTTATTGTGGTAGAAACTGTAGTAGAGCAACCATCATTAACTGTATAAGTTATTGTAGCAGTACCTTCAGAAAGACCTGTTACTACCCCACTTGCATCAACAGTTGCAATAGTTGGGTTTAATGTATTCCAAGTTCCACCAGTTGAAGATGATAATGTTAATGTATTTGGCATACATAATTCACTACCTCCTGTAATTGGTAAAACGGCAGGATTTGGATTAATAGTTAATGGACTTGTACTATATCCTGTTCCAAGAGGTGTTGTAACTTCAAGAGTTCCAGAAGTTGCTCCAGATGGAATGACAGCAGAAATAGAAACATCACTATTAAGTGTATAAGATACTGGAACACCACCTAAAGCTACATTTGTAGCTCCGTTGAAAGCATATCCAGATATTGAAACCGTACCGCCTTCAACACTACACAAAGATGCAGGTGTAAAACTAGTAATTTGAGGAGCTGGAATATCAATATTCCAGTTATCAACAGACATATCATAACTTCCAGCTAACCAGTTTCCTGTTAATCTGATGGTTACTCCTTGACCTACAAAAGCACCTAAGTAATATTTGTAATTTCTGTAAGACGCTGTTGGCGTATCATTGATAGTTCCAATTGTTGTATAATTAATACCACAATCAGTACTAACTTGAACATCTATTGTTCCCCAACCTGCAGCTGGTGGTCCAAATGGTGAAGCAAAGTTTGATATTTTTAAATCAAAAGACAAAGTGTGACCCACTAAAACTGGACCATACTTAGCTGATGTAAAAGTATTTGTAGTATTAGTAGAACTTAAGTTTGAAAAAGCATTAGCACCAGGATTTCCTGTTGCTCCTCTTAACGTTCCTACTGAATAACCTCCTGATTGCGTCCATCCTCCCAAAGTACTTAAAGTAGTAAATGGTTGAGCTAGAGGTAATGGATTCGAATTTGTATTTATTTCAGAAACAGAAGAAAAAGCATCAGTTGCTGAGTTTGTACATGTAACTTTTAAACGATACTGAATAGTTGCACCTGTAAAAGTTGGCGGTGTATACGCTAATGAATTAGCACCACTACCACCTATTGCATTTACCCATGTAACACCACTATTAGTAGATTGTTCCCATTGGTAAACAATACCAATATCTGCACTAGCACCAGTTACTGTAAAAGGAAGTACTGGTAAGTTTGGACAAACACTTTGAACTGCTGGAGTAGATGTTCCTCCAATTGGAGCACCTGAACAAATTGCACCAACTTTGAAATTATCAAAACCTAAATAATAGTCACCTGAAATCCAAGTTCCGTTAATTCTAATTTTGATGTCTTGACCTACATAAGCAGATAAATCATATAATTTATTTCTCCATCCACCGATACCATCATTAGTAACTGTTTCTAGGTTTGTATATGTAGCTCCATAATTAGTTGAAATTTGAACAACATAATTTCCTGAAGCTGCTGCAGGTGTATTAGTATCACTAAAGTTTACCAATCTGTAATCAAAAGTTAAGAATTGACCAGCTAAAACTGGACCAATATTAACCGTTGAAAAATTACCTGATGGAGTGCTACTCCATAAATTGATTGAAACCGCGTTAGTTGTTGGCGCTAAATTCGCAACTGCTCCGTATGAGAAACCTGTTGCTGACCAACCTGCTGGAGCAGTTGTAGTTGGAAAATCTTCCGTGTAAGGTGTTGGAACTACTAAAGGAGTAGCAAAACTACCAGCGCCTGCCCATGAAGATTGATCTATACCACTACAATTTGAACGTACCCAGAAAAAATAGTTTGTATTTCCTGCTAAAGTAGTTAAATTAGCACTTAACGAAGCAGTATTTCCTGTTGGTGTAGTTAAAGCTGTAGGAGGTGTACTAGATGTTGAAACATAATAATCATATCCATTTGCAGGAGGTGTTATTGATGCAGCCCAACTTATAGTAGCTGAATTCGTATTTATTGAAGAAGTAGTTAAAGCTGTTGGTTCAACACATGTTGGAGTTAAAACAGCAAACATATCGTCAATTGACATATCATTTGGAACACCATTATGAATTACTTCAATAAAGAAATAATATGCTCCTGTTGAAGGTGCAGTATATGAACCCTGAATTCTCTGATAAGTTGTATTTACAGGATTAGAAACCGTTGTTAACAAAGTAGCCCCTGTAACAGAAGGACTTGTGTTAACAAATAGTCTAATTGATGTCCAACCTGCTATTCCGTCAGTTAAGTACCAAGCACCAAAATCATAAGAAGTTGAAGCTGTTAAAGCTAAAGGAGCAGAATAAACATATTTATTTACTGTTGGTGTCCATCTAATGTTTTGATAAATCGTTCCGTTTCTTGGTGCAGCACCTGTTGCTGTAGTAGAACGAGTTAAAGGATGTGAACTTGTAACACAAGCAGGTAAAGCAGGTACAATAGCACTTTCAAATCCTTCATTATAAGGAATAGATAATGCTGTACAAGGCGTTGTAAATGAAGTTCCAGCTACCCATTCAGATTGCTCACTTAAACTACAATTAGATCTTACCCAATAATAATAAGTTGTAGTTGGTGATAAACTTGAAACAGAAACTGATAATCCAGCCACATTTCCTGTAGGTGTAGAACCAGCTAAAGGAGTTGTATTTGTTGTAGATAAAATATAATCATATCCACTTGCTGGAGGAGTCGTTGAAGCATTCCATGACAAAGTTGCTGAACTAGCTGTAACTGCCGAAGATGTTAAAGCTGATGGAGCAACACAGTTAGGAGATAATACTGCAAACATATCATCAATTGACATATCATTTGGAGTACCATTATGAATTACTTCAATGAAGAAATAATATTGTCCAGTAGAAGGTGGTAAATAGGAACCTTGAATTTTTTGATAAGTAGTATTAACAGGATTACTTACTGTAGTAAGTAATGTTGCACCCGATATAGAAGGTGTTGTATTTACAAATAATCTTATTGAAGTCCATCCAGAAATACCATCCGTCAAATACCATGCACCAAAATCATAAGATGTTGAGGCAGTTAATGCTAGCGGAGCAGAATAAACATACTTATTAACCGTTGGTGTCCAACGAATGTTTTGATAAATAGTTCCTGTTCTTGGTGCAGCACCAGTTGCTGTAGTAGAACGTGTTAAAGGATGAGAGCTTGACATACAAGCTGGTAGATTAGGCACAACAGCAGTTTCAAAACCTTCATTATAAGGAATTGAAAAAGCAACACATGGAGTAACGAAATTTGATGATGACCAAGTACTAAAATCACCTGCACCACAATTTGCTCTTACATAAAAAGTGTAATTAGTATTCCCAGATAAACTAGATACCGCTGTTGTTAAAACACCAGCGCCAGTTGTACCGCTTGTCACTAAACCAGCTGGACCAGAACCAGCAGCTCCAGAAGTTCTTACTTCATATTCGTAACCATCTGAAGGTGATGAAGCTGATGCATTCCAATTTAAGGTTGCGTTTGTAGCGGTTACACCAGTAGCATTTAATCCTGTTGAAGGAAGACAAGTTGGTGGTGGAGCTAATGTCAAGTTCATTCTGTAACTTCTTAGTTGTGTTGTTGTAAGATTACCAGTTATAGCAACACTATTAGAAGTACCTACTGCTTGTATTGGAGTAGTAGTATTATATGTCCATTGAAATGAACCAGTTGTTGGATTTCCAGTTCCAGCATTAATTGACCAGTCAACTGCAATTTCTATACCTCCAGTACCACCATATATAAATGGGGTTGAAAATGGAAACGTAACTGCACCAGTTGCTGCTAAATCTGCGGGAAGTACATTAGTATTATTATACACTAAGGTAGCACCAGATATCCATTGAGAAAAATTTTGTGTTCCAACTAAAGCCGAAGCGGCAGAACTTTTCATATAAATCCTCATAGTTGCCGTTCTACCAGCACTTAAAGTATTTACTGATGTCTTATAAAAAGCCATTGAAGTAATACTTTGTGAGGATGTTAATCCAGCTGCTGTAAGTTGAGCACTAGTTAATAGGTGCACACTTTGCGAAAAGTTAAATGCACTCCCAGCAGAAGACCTGTAAATGGGATCTCCATTTGTTCCTGCTATTGACGTCAAAGCACCTGTACCGATTGTGATTGTTTGAGAAAAGACATTGCTAAAATTAAATAGCATCATCATTACGAACAAACTCATAAGCCACGACGTTCGCATTTTGCCACTAGAATTGGGAGCATTCCCAACTACTTCTGGCTCTTGCGAGCTGAGTTTCGAAAATTTTCGATAACTCAGAGAATTGTAGTTATTCATCATAATTTAAAAATTGTGTTAATTAATGGGTTAAGATATTAATAATTTTAATATAACGTTAACATGTTTTTCATAAAAACGATGTAATTACAAAAAAAATCGTTGAAATACATGCGACAAAGAAATTTAACAAAAAAAAAAGCCCATACAAATATTGTATGGGCTTAACTAAATAATTAATTATTTAATTGTTAAAATAATATCTTTTTAGTAACAATAGTACCATTATCTGAAACTACTTTAACAAGTAAGATTTGTTGTGATGAATGAAGATTAGTTATCTTATGTTCTATTGCATTCACCTTATCGTTTGAATATATTAAACTTCCTCTGATATCAAATATTTGAACAGATTTCATTGGAGTTAATGATGAAGTAATATTTATGCTTTGATTCTCTTTAAAAATTACTACTGACTCTTCTGTAAACAATTGATCATCTAATTGTAAAGCACTGTCTGTAAAACGTAATGCAAAACGATCATCAAAAGTTCCTGCATTTGTAGTAAACGTATAATTACTTAACTTAATATTATGTATTACGTTCAATAATTTATCTTCTAGATATACTTTTTGAGTATCGAAAATGCCATCAAAGTTTGATAGTTTTATTTCATAACTACCAGCTATTGTACTCTTAAATCCTAATGGTACAATATCATTTTCATTAAATGGTAATCCACGACCTTGAATAGCTAATTTCTTAATACCTAATGTAGAATAGAAATTCACTGTACTTCCAGAATCTAAGATTTCACCGTCATAACCACTATCATAAGCATTGGTTGCACCTCCTGCATATCCTACCATTGTTTGTTTGTAAGCTCCTTGATTGTTATAAACTTCTAACCAAACGCGGCTTTTATTACCTGAATTTACAGCTGTTGCTTGATTATTATATCTAAAGAATTGGTTATTATTTCCAACTACTCTCATCGAATTATTGAAAACTGCATTTCCGTTTAATAGTCCTTTTATAAAGAAACTTTGTCCTGAGGCTACTCTTCCGTTTGGAACTGCATTATTTGCTCCTGGTGCACCGGTAGTACCAATTCCTCCCATATAATTGTAAACTGCGTAATCACTATTTACATAGTTATTATTAGTAACAATAGTGTTGTGCGTCCATAAATATATAGTTTTTTCAATTACTCCTGTACCTGTAGTAATACCATTGAAATCGAAGAACGTATCAATATTTAAAGCACTTGGATACGGATTACCAATCAAATTCACATCGTTAGCTCCAATAACTATTGGCGTACTAATAACACCATTATTTGGAGTACCAAAAAACTGACCATTAAATATAGAAGGTGTAATAGGGTCGAAATTATTTGGTGATCTTATAATATAACCTTTTCCTGCAATCATTAAATTAGTGCCTGTTTCACTTACCCAATTATTGATAGCTGGATTAAATGAAAAATATTTATCAAATAGTGTTAGTGGAGACAATCCAACTAATGTTTGAGGAGCTACTGGTGAAGACCAATAAGTATAATCAAATTTTCTAACTGGAGTAGTATTTCTTCTATAAGTAATGTTACCTAAGTTAGTAATACCATTTACTACTTGAACTAAACTTGAATTATTTTCAAAAGTTAAAGTTCCTCCAGAAGTATCAACAATATTTTGAACTATTAATGAATGACCTCCTAAGAAGGTAACATCACCACTTGAAATATATACTGAACAAGCATTTAAATCTCCTGTTGAAGTATAATCTCCATCAAAAATTGCTGTTTTTGTGGCGCTTGGAAAACCATCACTCCAAACAGAACCATCCCAAGTTGTTGAATCATAAGTAACAGTAATAACATTTGAATAAGACGTACAACTACCATTTGTAACTACAGCTCTGTAATATCTTGTTGCAAACAAGTTACCCATTTGAGCAGATGTCAATGTAGCTGAAGCACTAGCAGGAATAGCAACTGGTGTTGTAAAAGCTAAATTTGCCGAATATTGCCATCCAGTAATCGTACCTACATTACCTGATAATGTCAAATTGCTTGGAGCTCCATAACAAATAGTTTGATTTCCTGAGGCAGTTCCGGCAACAATTGGCGAAACGGTTAATGACACTGTATTTGTAGCTGTACAGATTGTAGGACCTGGAGTGCTCGCGGTAGCTGTATAGGTTTGCGGTGTTGTTGATATAGCGTAAATAGTACTAGCCCCAGTACCAGTGTAAGGTGAAGTACCTGCAGCGTCATTAAATAAACCAGTTGTAGGAGACCATACAATTGCTGATGTTGCACTACCAGACACTCTAAAATTGTCGATAGCCCACCACCAACCCCAATTGGACTGGTATCTAAAACGAACTTGAATTGTATTTCCGGCTATTGCGTAGGTATTTAAGTTAATTATTGCTAGAGAAAAATTTGTAGCACTTCCTTGATCTGCAGTATAGGTAGCCAAAGTAGTCCATGTTGCACCTGCATTGGTTGTTACCTCAACTACAGCTACATCAGAAGCTGCAATCCAATTTAAATATTGGTAAAAACTTAATGAAGCCGTTTGATAACCTGTTAAATTTATTGGTGGAGATGTAATTGAAGTACGAGTAACACTTGGTGCTGGGGTACCGCCTTGAGCATCAGAATTTGAAACTATAAATTGTGAATTATCATTACTTGTAAGTGCTTGAAAGGAAACTACCGAACCACTTGGAAGTGCATTCCAAGCTGGAGCTGCAGTGTTAGCACCACCACTTGATGTATTTGTAGTAGTCCAAGCTCCTATTCCAGAGTTAAAATTTTCAGTAAAAATACTAACATTAGAAACCACTCCTCCAGATGCCACTAATGGAATTCCAGGACCTTGCGGACACATAAGTGTTCCAGAAGGCGTAGTAATGGTTATAGGTGTTGGTACATCATTAGCTACATAAGTAAATGATGCCGAATTTGTACTGAATGCTCCACCTGTTTGATTTGCAGTAAGTATGTAAGTTGTATTACTTGAATTTGTAAATGTAAATCCTGACGCAGCCGTACCACTAACTCCAGTTGATGGTGTCCAAGAAAAAGTTTGGAAATCAGTTAGCGCTGACGGATTAACAGTAACAAGAGGAGAAGCCGTACCTGCACATTGTGTACTGGTACTTATATTTAATGAAAGTGGTGGTGGTGCCACTACAACATTAATAGAGTAATCTTCAAAAGCTTGGTAGGAACCTGCTCTACAAGGTGTTAAAGCCCCACCAGTAAAAGCTGGACTATCAATACTTCCAATTCTTAGACGTCTTGGGCCTAGAGGTTGTGTTAGAGGAACTACAAAACTTGCATTTAATGTCGATGGATTTGGCGCTGCTGAAACACCAGTATATACTGATTCTCCTGCATCATCAAAATCACCATCGTTATTCCAGTCAACCCAAATGTTGGTATCATAAGTAAACCCAGTTCCAAATGTAATACTTACAGGAATAGTAGCTCCTTGAGCAACGTTAGTACTTAAACTAGAATAGTTTCCATAATTATTAACTTCTATTCCAGTAGTATTATTAATGGTACCCATAGTTACATTAGTAATACCATTAGGATCTTGAGGATTACCTAATCCAGAAGGCAAACAATAAGTTGGTGGAGCTGCATTAGTAGTAAAACTGATATAATCTGACCATTGACTAAAATCACCAGCTGAACAATTACCTCTTACCCATATATAATAAGTTGTACTTGGCGTAAGTCCATTAAGATTTAAAATAGTTGAACCTGCACTAACACTTCCTGATGGAGCTGTTGAGTTAGCAAGCAATTCTGTTGCTGTTCCTGTACCAGTTCCAACACCTGTTGCTATAAAAGTTGTTCCTATTGTATTTGATGGCGCACCAATAGTAGTGTAATTTGTAGTACCTAGTGTTGTAATTACGTAAGTGTTACCTATTACAAATGCTCCTGCATTTTTTACAGGATTTACAGTTGATAGAAAATAAGTATAACCTCCACCTGGTGCTGGCGCTGGAGCTGTCCAACTAACCAAAGCACTATTAAAAGAAATTAGTGCTGGAGGTGCTGTTAAACCAGTTGGTTTTCTACAGCTTGAGTCAACAATTTCAATATCATCTAAGTAAAGTTCACCATTATTAGCATCTGAATAGGCACGAAAACCAAAATAAAACACGCCAGTTGAAGGTGCTGTAAAGTTCACAACATTTGTCAAAGGAGATGTTTTAATAACTGGATGATTATCTATTGGTATCGTCATTGCAGTATTAACAGGAGCAGTACCATATTTAACTTCCATTTTATTGGTGATGAAAGTAAACTGAGAAGAACCTCCATAAGTATATGAAATTCTATATTCATTACCAGCAATAAGATTTACACCTCCAGTATAAAACCACGCATTGGCTGCAAAAGAACCATTAAAATTATAAGTCATGTGTTCATCACCAAACATGGAAGGCGCTGCTGTAGATGACACCCAATTATTACCTAGACCAGCATTTTGTCTTGATGTACATGGTGGTAAATTTGGAACTGAAAATCCTGTGAAAGGATCTATATATTCAAAATAAGGAAAAGTAGCATTACACAAGGTTGTAAAAGAACCACTTGAAACCCATGAACCATAAGTTGCTCCACCACAAAAAGAACGAATGTAAACAGTATAAGTAGTTCCTGCAGCTAAACCTGATAATGTAAAAGGATTAGATGGAGTCGCACCACTTTGAGCCAAACCAACGGCACCACTACCAGCTGCACCACTAGTTCTAACTTCGTAAACATAACCATTTGATGGTGGTGTAGAAGGTGCTACAAAAAAAACATCGGCTGTATTGATAGCAATATTAGAAACCGAAACAGAGGAAGGACTTGGGCAAGGATCTGGTGTCCATCTAAACAACCTATTACTATTGGCAACAATTAAACCATTTGTTCCTCTGGTTCTTACAACATAAGCGGAGTGTAATGCAGGATTTGTCCCTTCTACCATAGAACCTACAGGTGCAGGCGCAACACCAGGCCAATTGGCAGGTGTTGTATAATTTAGCATTTTGAAATCTGCATTTGAACTACCTCTTAATCCAACTTGACCATTAACCGCTGTACCACCAGAAAAAGTTGTCGTTTGATAATGCATCTCAATTACATTAGTGGTTTCATATAAAAAAATTTGAATTGGAAAACTAGCGCCGTCCAATGGAGCACCAATCGCTGTTCCACCAGATCTTCTTGTTAACCATTCTATTCTTAAAATTCTATTTGGTGCAGTACCAGTAACAATGTAAGATACATTAACAGTCGGGCTTGCTCCAATTAAATCAAGATCTGCACCAAATACTGAAATTGCACCAGCATAGGTCTCTGTACTTGTCACAGGCGTTACATTTGTCAAAGTAGGAGCTGTTGCTCCAAAGGTAACAAAACCATTCATGGAAACATTGATAAAAGATGGTGCCGTTATTGGTACATGTGCTGGATAACTTGTACCATTAAAAGTGAAAGCAAAAGGCAGCGGTAAAGGAAACACACCATCTTCAGTAGCAGTTGTTGTAGAAGATAAAGGTATTTTAGTTCCTAAAGTAGCTAATGGTGTAAATACATTTTGTAATTGCTGAACCGTGTATGAAGAAACCTGTGCATTCACATTATTACTCAACAAAAAACCAACTAGTAAAAGCATTAAAGCTTTAATTGTGTTGGATTTTAAAAAGGCATTCGTTACTTTTTTTTGTAATGATATCATCATAGCATTTGTATTTAGGGTAATATACTTTTATTATAAGTTGATAAAAATACATTAAATTTTTGTAAAATTTTAATTTAACTATCTGTCTAACTGACAAATCGACGAAGTGTAAAATATAATCGATAAAAAACATAGTCTTTTAAAAAAAACACGCCTTAATAAGTAAGAATTATTTTGATAAAATATGCTTTTAAACAATTTTATTTAAATATTACCTCATTGTTATTTTTACGCTATTTTAACATTAAAAAATGATGAAGTGAAATTATTGTTTTTAATAAATTATTAAAACAAAAAAAAAGCTTCTCGAAAATGAGAAGCTTCTATTCTAACTAACCTATTTATTCTAATTCTAACCTAACTTACGCGATTGCTGTTTCTTGACTGATAACTCTTTTCATAAAAGTTCTGTAAAGCACTTTATTTGGAGTTACACCAGAAGAAATAATTTGTTTTTTTCTAGAAACTGTAGTTGCAGTTTCATCTGCTTTTTGAATAGTTTGTACTTGTTTAGAACCCATAAACCAATTCATAAAATCTACATCAGAATCAAAGGCAACAGCTTTTACTGTTTCTGTGCAAATAGTAGTTGTAGTCGTTTCGCAAACTGGAGTAACCTCTGTTTTTGTTTGACCAAACATACCTACGCTTGACAATAAAAATACAATAAATAAAACAACTAAAAACTTTCTGTTTTCAGAGATGAAAGAAGTTGATGTAGTATTTGTGTTCATTACCTTTGTTTAAATTTCTGAAGCAAAACTACAGCCGTACTAATGAGAATTAAAATATTCTCGATGAATAGCACCAAAACTCGTTAAATCTCAACAAGAAAGTTGTTAGTCTATGAAAGATGTTTTTAATCTATGAAAAACTCTTAGCTTTTTGTAATGTTGACAAAGAAAACATCACACAACAAACTAACACCCTCTTTTTGTCATGTAGACAAAGGAAACATCACACAAAAAACTAACATCCTCTTTTTGTCATGTTGACGAAGGAAACATCACACAAAAAACTAACACCCTCTTTTTGTCATGTTGACGAAGGAAACATCACACAACAAACTACCACCCTCTTTTTGTCATGTTGACGAAGGAAACATCACACAAAAACTCAAACACCATTTTATCATATTAACAAAGGAAACATCACACAAAAAACTTACACCCTCTTTTT
>LNFM01008157.1_pt1 | contig 15944 bp, 7 predicted proteins | sample 596031 | NCBI WGS metagenome assembly LNFM01 (sample SAMN04254537, study PRJNA301005) | activated carbon metagenome | isolation source: dual media filters at the Ann Arbor, Michigan drinking water treatment plant | place: USA: Ann Arbor | reverse complement strand
TAGGAGGGCCTTCAGGCCCGAAGCTTTTCGGCGAACAGCTTCGGGCCTGAAGGCCCTCCTACAAGGGGCGAAGAGCTTCGGGCCTGAAGGCCCTCCTACAAGGGGCGAAGAGCTTCGGGCCTGAAGGCCCTCCTACAGGGGGCGAAGAGCTTCGGGTCTGAAGGCCCTCCTACAGGGTTGGCTTGGGCTTGCCCTGTTCTTCGAGGGTGAGGGCGACCTTGTCGCGGAGGTAGGCGGGTTCGAGGGCGTCGGGGGCGATGGCTTCGCCGCGGGCCCAGGCGGCCGCGGCGAGGCGGGCGAGGTCGGCGGCGTGCGGCAGCATCGTCGCATCGAAGCCCTGCAGCGCGTCGCCGAGGCGCGCGACCAGGGCGGCTGATTCCGCGCTGAAACCGGTGCCGACACCAAACGTGGGCAGCGCGGGCCGCAGGGCCTGCGACGGGGGAACGATCACTTCGGGGCCCGCGGCGGCAACCAGCCCATCCCGCGTGCGCACGAATTCACCGAGGTAGACCTCGCCCATGCGCGCATCGATCGCCGCAAGGACGCGCTCGCCCTGCCCTTGCATCGCCAGCACCGCGAGCGTCGAGACCGGCAGCACCGGGCGGTCCAGGGCCAGCGCCAGGCCCTGCACGATCGCGATGGCCAGCCGCACGCCGGTGAAGGCGCCGGGGCCGCGACCGACGGCGATGGCATCGAGCTGCGACTTGCGCAGCCCCGCCTCGGCCAGCAGTTCGTCGGCCCAGGGCAGCACCAGCTGGGTGTGCCGCCGCGGCGCCAGCTCGTGGCGCTCGCGCACGTCGCCGTCCACGTACACCGCGACCGAACAGGCCTCGGTGCTGGTTTCGATGGCGAGCAGCTTCACGGCAGGACCTCGTCGGTTTCGGCGTGGGTGGATTGTGCCGCGAAAAAGTCCTGCACGTCGGCCAGCACGCGCGTGCGCGGGAAGGGCGGCAGGCTGTCGAGGAACAGTCGGCCGTAGGATTTCGTCACCAGTCTCGGATCGCACAGCACCAGCACGCCGCGGTCGAGGTGGCTGCGGATCAGTCGGCCGACGCCCTGCTTGAGCGCGATCACCGCCTGCGGCAGCTGCTCGTCGCGGAAGGGATTGCCGCCGGTGCGCCGGACCGCTTCGAGTCGGGCCTCCAGCACCGGATCATCCGGCGCCGCGAACGGAATGCGGTCGATGACCACGACGCTCAGCGCCTCGCCGGCGACGTCCACGCCCTCCCAGAAACTGGCGGCGCCCAGCAGCACCCCGTTGCCGGACGCGCGGAACTGTTCGAGCAAGGTGTTGCGCGGCGCGGTGCCCTGCACGAACAGCGGCCACGGGCCCTCGCGCAGCTGTTCGGCGGCCTCGCGCAGCGCGCGGTGCGAGGTGAACAGCAGGAACGCACGGCCCTTCGAGGCCTCGAGCACCGGCCACACCTGGTCGAGCATGGCGTTGAGGAAGTCGCGGCTGTTGGGCTCGGGCAGGTGCGGCGGCAGGTAGCACAGTGCCTGGTTCGGCCAGTCGAAGGGACTGGGCTGGAGCAGTTCGCGCGGGGCGTCGAGGCCGAGGCGCTTGCCGATGTGGCGGAAGTCGCCGGCCACCGCCATCGTCGCCGACGTGAAGATCCACGCGGCCCGGCTCTGCTCGCGGTACTTGCGCAGCGGGCCCGAGACATCCAGCGGCGTGCGCTGCAGCGTGAAGCCGCGCGGCGTGAGTTCGTACCAGCGCACCGAGAAAGCCTCGGCATCCGCATCAGGATGGCGCCAGGCGTGCAGGCGTCGCTGCAGCTCGGCGGCGCGGTCGCCGCAGGCGGCAAAGCCGGGCGACGCTTCGGACAGCGGCGCCAGCGCATGCTGCAGCTCCGCCAGCGAATGCTCGAGCATGTCCATCGCACCAGGCAGCTTCGGCTGCGCCATCAGGCGCGCCATCGGCCCGCGCTGCGGCAGGCCCTCCATCACCAGCCGGGCTTCGCGCATCGCCTGCTCCAGGCTGCGCGCGGGACCGAGCACCGTGGCCAGCGACGCGGTGACGTTCTTGCACTCGGCCAGCGCATCGCGCGACAGGTCGGCGAGCTGGCGCGCGCCCAGGCCTTCGCCGAAGAACTGCGCGGCGAGCTCGGGCAGCTGGTGCGCCTCGTCGAGCACGAACGCCGCGGCGCCGGGCAGGATCTCGCCGAAGCCTTCCTGCTTGATCGCCAGGTCGGCCAGCAGCAGGTGGTGGTTGACCACGACGAGGTCGGCGGCCTGCGCCTGCTGGCGCGCCTTCGCGACGAAGCACTCGCTCCAGAACGGGCAGTCGCCGCCGAGGCAGTTGTCGGCGGTGGACGTGACCTGCGGCCACAGCGGCGAATCCTCGGCGATGTCCGAGAGCTCGGCCAGGTCCCCGCGCTGCGTCCGCCCGGCCCAGGCGACCACGCGCTGGAACTGCGCGGCGACTTCGCGGGTCGCGAACTTTTCGCCCTTGGCCTGCTCGAGCCGGTACTGGCAGAGGTAGTTCGCGCGTCCCTTGAGCAGCGCGGTCTTGAGGCTCGCGCCGAGCGCCTCGCGCACCCGCGGCAGGTCGCGATGGTAAAGCTGGTCCTGCAGCGCGCGGGTGCCGGTGGAGATGATGGTGCGTTGGCCCGAGAGCAGCGCCGGGACGAGATAGGCGTAGGTCTTGCCGGTGCCGGTGCCCGCCTCGGCGATCAGGGTCTCGCGACCATCCATCGCCTGGGCGACGGCCTCCGCCAGCTGCGCCTGCGCCGGACGCGGGGAGTAGCCGGGCAAGCCTTCCGCCAGCGGCCCGCCCTCGGCGAGCGCCGCGCGGGTGCGTTCGGCCAGGTCGTCCACTTACATGCGGACCGGCGGCGCCACCGTGCAGGCGTCCACCTGGCGGCGCGCGAGCTCGGCACCCTCGGCATTGCCACCGAGCCGGCGCGCGTGGTGGATCGTGGTCCAGTTGCGACGGCACAGGCCGCCCAGCTTGGGTCCGTTCTGGTAGGACTGGCTGGCCAGCGCCTCGGCCTGCGACCAGACCCGGCGCAGCAGCGCCAGCTCGGCCTTCCACTGCAGCAGGTCGGGATCGCCGGGCACCAGCACCAGCGCCTGGTCCAGCGACGCGACCGCGGCGGACAGTTCGCCGGCGGCTTCCTGCGCTTCGGCGCGGTGGCGCAGGTCTTCGACCTGCGGGTCGCGCAGCGGCCGGACCTCGAGCTCGACGCCCTGCACGCCGGCTTCGCGCACGCTCGCGACGAGCGCAACCACGTCGGACTTGGCGCGACTCTTCGCCGGCTCCGGCGCACTCGGCGCGCCGCTGCCGCAACCGACCAGGAATACCGCCAACGCCATTGCACCTGCGTACTTCATTGCATCAACCCCCGCGGCGCCGTTCTTCGCGCCGCTGTTCCCGCTCTTCGCGCGCTTCTTCCCGGCGCCCATCGCGTTCATCGTCGTCGCCGCCGAAGCGGAACCAGTCCAGCCAGCCGCGCTTCACGCAGCTCACGTGTTCGGGCGGCAGGTAGCCGCCGACGAAGGCATAGCGGCGCGCGCCCTCGCAGTGTTCCTCGGTGGTCGCGAACTCGGCGGCATCCACCCAGCCCCACTCCAGCCCGCCCATGCCGACGTCCAGCGGTGCGCTCGGCAGCTGCTTGAACAGCGCCGACCAGACCCGCATGGCGCCGGTGCCGCCGTAGAGGCCGGTGGGTTCGTTCTGGTCGTTGCCGACCCAGACCACCGCCAGGTGATCGCCCGTGTACCCGGCGAACCAGCTGTCGCGGCTGTCGTTGCTGGTGCCGGTCTTGCCGGCGACGCGCAGGTGGCCCAGCCCGTCGGACAGCAGGGCGCGGCCGGTGCCGTTCGCGACCGCATCCTGCAGCGCGACCGTCACCAGGCGCGCGGCGACCGCATCGCCGTCCTTGGCCGGCGCGGCATCGAAGTCATACCGGTTGATCGCACCGCCCTTGTTGTCCACCACGCCGCGGACTGCGCGCAGCGGCTGTATCTCGCCGCCCGAGGCGAGGAACTGGTAGACCTGCGCCATCGCGAACGGACTCAGGTCGACCGAGCCCAGGATCAGCGAAGGATTGGCCGGCGCACGAAGGCCAGCCAGCACTTTCAGCAGTTCAGCCAGGCGGTCCGGGCCGACGTCCATGCCCACGCGCACCGTGGCCTGGTTGTAGGACTGCGACAGCGCATCGAGCAGGCTGACGCGGCCGTGGCTTTGGCCGTCGGAATTGCCTGGATTCCAGGACTTCCCGTTCGGCAGCGTGACGTTGACCGGCGAATCGTCCACCGGCGTCGCCAGCGACCAGCGGTCGGGCTGGGCCAAGGCCAGCAGGTAGACCATCGGCTTGAGCAGCGAGCCCACGGGACGCTGGGCCTCGAGCGCACGATTGAAGCCCGGCTGGGCCACGGCGCGGTTGCCGACCATCGCCAGCACTTCGCCGCTGCGCGTGTCGGTGACCACCATGCCGGCCTGCAGCGCCGGGCCCTCCTTCCTCTGCACCTTGCCGAGCGTGGCGCTGACGGCCTGTTCGGAAAGCTGCTGGGCCGAGGGCGACAGCGTGGTCAGCACGTTCAGGCCGGCGCCGCGCAGCGCGTCGGCCGGGTAATCGCGCGCCAGCTGGCGCCGCACCAGGTCCATGAAGGCGGGATAGCGGTTGCTGGCGACGCCGGGGCGGGCGCTGATGCCCAGCGGCGCCTCGCGGGCGCGACGCGTCTGCTCGGCGTCGATCAGCTCGAGCTCGTGCCAGACCGACAGGACCAGGTCGCGGCGGGCCTTGGCGTCCTCCGGCCGGCGGCGCGGGTCATAGACCGACGGGCCCTTGATCATCGCCACCAGCAGGGCCATTTCGTCGGCGCGCAGGCTACCCAGCTCGCGCCCGAACCAGAACTCGGACGCCGCGGCGACGCCGTGGATCGACTGGTTGCCCTGCTGGCCCATGTAGACCTGGTTGAGATAGGCCTCGAGGATGCGCTGCTTGTCGTAGCGCGCCTCGATGATCAGCGAGTAGGAGATCTCGCGGAACTTGCGGCTCCAGCGCTTCTCGCGGGTCAGGAACAGGCTGCGCACCAGCTGCTGGGTCAGGGTGCTGGCGCCCTGCTCGAGCTCGCCCTCGCGCACGTTCACCCACATCGCCCGCAGCATGCCCCAGGGATCGATGCCGTGGTGGTGCTTGAAGTTGCGGTCCTCGACCGCCTGCAGGCCGGTCACCAGCAGCGGCGGCACGTCCTTGAGCTGCACCAGGCGGCGCTCTTCCTGCAGGTTGCCGCCGTAGAGGGTGGCGATGCGGACGGGATCGATCCGGGCCGTCGCGAGGGCCATGTCCGAACCGCGCTCGGTCATCCGGGCGACCTTGCCGCCCGAGATCACCACGTCCAGCTTGCGGGCCGGCACCGGGCCGTCGACGTCCGTGAAGGCGCGGGTGGCGATGCGGAAACGGCCGTCGTCACGCTGGTAGGTGCCGGGCAGGTCGCCGCCGCCGTTCTTGCGGTAGCCCGACGCGGCCAGCTCCAGCTCCAGCGTGGCGACGTCCAGCCGCTGGCCGGGCGCCAGCGCCAGCGGCCGGGCATAGACCCGGGTCGGCTCCTGCCAGGTCAGCTGTTCGAACTCGGCCCGGACCTGCTTGTCGAGCACGTAGAACATCGGCACGCCGATGCCCACGGCCAAGCCCAGCGCCAGCAGGGCGCCGCGGATGAGCCAGGTGCGCCAGCGGAAGCGGGCGGAATCAGGGCCGGATTTTTGGGGGGGAGCTTTACGAGGCACGGACAGGGATAATCCGGAGGTGCGGCGAGTCTAGCAGCCTGCCACATCGACACCCCACCCGAGACTGAACACAACGCATGGATGCCCCGCCCCTTCCCGTCGTCAGCGCCTGGTCCCAGGACACCGGACCTGCGCCCGCTGACCGCCGCTGGCCCGCCGGGCCGCGCGTGGAGGGCCTGGCAGACTCGCCGCTGGCGGCGCTGCAGCGCGCCCGCGAGCAGCTCCCGGGCCGCGACGTGCTGCTGCTTCGTGCCGACGCCTGGCTGCCCGCAGATGCCGTCCAACGCTTGGCCGCCGCGCTGGCGGGCGGCGACTGGGACGTGGTGTCGGCGGTGGATGACGGCTGGGGCCTGTTTGACCCGGCGCTGTCGGCCGAGCGCCGCGACGCCCTGGCCTGGAGCCTGGGCGAGCACGCCTCCTTCGCCTGGGGCGGCTGGTCCGCGCTGTGTTCGCTCTGGCGCGCGGACGCGCTGGCAACGCGCGACCCGGCCGATGTCGACACGCTGCGACCGGCGCTGCTGCCCTGCCTCTACGCAGGCGGCGAGTGCACGCCGCGCGATTCGATCGCCCCGGCGCCGGTCGGCTTGCTGCGCGAGCAGCTGGGCGCCGGGGCTGCGCAATCCGGCATCGCCTCGGCGCGCCCGGTGCTGCTGCATGTGCTGCACGACTGGGGCGGCGGCATCGAGCGCTTCGCGCGCGACCTGGCCGCGGGCGACGACGTGCGCCAGCACCTGCTGCTGGTCGCCCGCAGCGACGAGGATCGCGCGCCGTTCGGCCGCCGCGTCTGCCTGCACCTGGACCTGGATGCTCCGCCGCTGCGGACCTGGACGCTGTCGCAACCGATCACGGACTGCAGCATCCATTCGCCGGAGCTGCTGGCGGTGCTTGACCAGGTGACCCGCGAATGGGGTGTCGGCGCGGTGCTGGTCTCGTCGATGGTCGGCCTGTCGCTGGACGTGCTGCGCACCGGTCTGCCCACCGCGGTGTGCGTGCACGATGCATTCCCGCTGTGGCCCGTGCTGCACGACGAACGCGACCCGGACGGCGCCTCCTGGGACCTCGCCGCGCTCGAGCTCGCGCTGGGCCAGGCGGACGACGACTTCCTGTTTGAAAGCCGCGACGCCTGCGCATGGCTCGCTCTGCGCGCCGGCTTCATCGCGGCCGCGCTGGCCGGCCACGTGCGCCTGGTCGCCCCGAGCGAGTTCGCGCGGCGCCGCCTGCTGGCGATCGCGCCGGTGCTGGCGAATGCGCACTGGGACCTGCTGCCGCACGGCATCGCGGCGCTGCCGCGACTGCCCGCACCGCCGTCCCGCGCCGGCGCGCCGCTCCGGGTGCTGGTGCCCGGGCGCATCACGGGCACGAAGGGCGAGCGCCTGCTGCGGGCGATGCTGGCCACCCTGCCCCCGGACATCGAACTGGTGCTGCTGGGCTGCGGCCATCGCGGCGAGGGCTTCGAGAACGACGCCCGGGTGCGGGTGATCCGGGACTACGCACATCCGGAACTGGCCGCACGCGTCGCCGAGCTGGCGCCCGACCTCGCGCTGCTGCCGTCCACGGTGGCCGAGACCTTCAGCTACACCCTGTCCGAGATGCTGGCGCTCGGCGTGCCCGTGCTGTCCGCCTCGCCCGGTGCGCCGGCGGAGCGGCTTGCCGCGGCCGGGCACGGCTGGGTCGTCCGGCCCGACGCAGCCGAGGTCAATGCGATGCTCGCCCGGCTCGCGGCCGATCGCGACCTGCTGGCCGCCGAGCGCGCCCGACCCGCGCTGCGCCAGCCCAGCCTGCAGGATGCCGCCGTGCAGTGGCGGCACGTCCTGCCGATGGCGCAGACGACGCCCGGCCTGCCTGCGGCCTGCGCCAACTCACTGCGCTTCCTGTCGGAGCACGCGCGCGCCGGGCAGTTGGCCGCGCGCGTCGCGCGGGATGCGCAGCGGCTCGCCGGACAGTTGGCGGAGCTCGATGACCGCGCCGCGTGGGCGCACCGCCTGCAGGCGCAGATCGAATCACTGGACTCCGCGCGCCAGGCGCTGGCCACCGCCCTCGAGGCTTCGAACCTCGAGCAGGGCGCGCTCCGGCGCCAGGCCGACGGGCTGCAGCAACACGCCGAAGCGCTCGAGCACCAGCTCGCCGAGTCCTACGGCTACTACCAGCGCGACAGCGCCGACCTCGCGCGCCAGCGCGACGTGGCCCTCGGCCAGCGCGACGTGGCCGTGCAGGAGCTCGAAATCATGCAGCGCAGCCGGGTCTGGCGCGCCACGGCACTGCCGCGGCGCATCGTCACGGCGCTGCGCAATCGCTGGCTGGCCGGCGGCTACCACCTGCGCCACCTGAAGTCACTGTTCGGACGCGGCTTCGCCAGCCTGCGCACGCGCGGCCTGCTCGGCACCTGGCAGCGGCTGCGCAGTCGCCACGCGGCGATACCCGCGGCGGCGCTGCTCGCCCCGCCGGACGAGGATCCGCAGGGCGGCGCCTGGCGGCTGCCGCAGCACGCGCAGCCCCGGGTCAGCGTGGTCATCCCGGTCTACAACCACCTCGATTTCAGCCTCGCCTGCCTGCGCTCGCTGGCCCGCGCCGGCGACACGACAACGATGGAAGTGATCGTCGTCGACGACTGCTCGTCGGATGAGTCGCGCCACGTCCTGCCCCAGGTCCCCGGCCTGCGCTACGTGCGCAACGCGAAGAACCTCGGCTTCATCGGTGCCTGCAACCACGGCGCCAGCCTGGCGACCGGCGAGTTCATCGTCTTCCTCAACAACGACACCACCGTGCGTCCGGGCTGGCTCGATGCGCTGGTGGCCACGTTCACCCAGCACCCGGACACCGGGCTTGCCGGCAGCAAGCTGGTCTATCCGGACGGGCGGCTGCAGGAAGCCGGCGGCATCGTGTTCTCGGACGGCTCGGGCTGGAACTACGGCCGCTTCGAGGATCCCGAGCACCCCCGCTTCAACTTCGTGCGTGAAGTGGACTACTGCTCGGGGGCTTCGATCGCGATGCCGCGCGCGCTGTTCGAAACCCTGGGTGGCTTCGATACGCTGTACACGCCGGCCTACTACGAAGACACCGACCTGGCGATGCGCGTGCGCCAGCACGGCCTGAAGGTGCGCTACCAGCCGGCCTCCGTGGTGGTGCACCACGAGGGCGTCAGCTCCGGCACCGACGTCAGCCAGGGGGTGAAGAAGCACCAGCTGACCAACCACGTGAAGTTCCTCGCGCGCTGGCGTTCGGTGCTGGCGCAGGAGCACGCGCCGCCGGGCTCGTCGCCGGACCGCGCCAGCGATCGCGGTCGCCGCCGCCAGGTGCTGGTGCTCGACGCCTGCACGCCGACGCCGGACCGCGACTCGGGCTCGGTGCGCATGCTCGGGCTGCTGAAGCTGCTGCGCGAGCAGGGCTGCGCGGTGGTGTTCTTCCCGGAGAACCGCGCGCACGACGGCGACTACACGCGGGCGCTGCAGCAGCAGGGCGTCGAAGCCTGGTGGCATCCCCACCTCGCCGACGTGCCGAGCTGGCTGGCGGCGAACGGCTCCCGCTTCGACGTGGTGATCGCCAGCCGACACTACGTGCTCGAGCCGGTGCTGCCGCTGCTGCGCAGCCATGCCCGGCGCGCCCACGTGGTATTCGACACGGTCGACCTGCACCACCTGCGCGAACTGCGCGAGGCCGAGATGGCGAACGACCCGGCCAAGCTGCGCGCCGCCGCGCGCACGCGCCGGATCGAGCTGGGCCTGATCGGCGCCGTCGACACCACCTGGGTGGTCAGCGGCGCGGAAAAGACCCTGCTGGCGGAAGAGCTGCCGACCGCGGCCGTCGAGGTCGTGTCGAACATCCACGAGGTCCGCGGCCGTGGCCTGCCCTTCGCCGAGCGCCGGGACCTGCTGTTCGTCGGCAGCTATCGCCATCCGCCGAACGTGGACGCGGCGCTGTGGCTGGCCGACGAGATCTTCCCGCGCATCCGCGAGCGGCTGCCGGCGCTGCAGCTGCACCTGGTGGGTGGCGACGCGCCCGATACGGTGGTCGCGCTGGGCGAACGCCCCGGCATCGTCTTCCACGGCTACGTGCCCGATCTCGATCCGCTGCTCGAGGGCAGCCGGATCAGCCTGGCGCCGCTGCGCTACGGCGCCGGCGTCAAGGGCAAGGTGAACCAGGCGCTGTCGCACGGCCTGCCGGTGGTCGCGACGACGTGCGCGGTCGAAGGCATGTTCCTGGCCGACGGCGTGGACGTGCTGGTCGCGGATGACGTCGATGCGTTCGCGGCCGCCGTGGCCCGGCTGCACGAGGATGCCGCCCTCTGGGAAACGCTGTCGCTCGGCGGACACGAGAACACCCGCCGGCACTTCTCCAGCGACGCGGTACGCGAAACCCTGCGCACCCTGCTGGCCGGGCTGGGAACGCGCTAGCCGCCGGCGCGGGCCAGGCGCTCCGAGAGCGGGCCCAGGCCCGGATGGCTGGGGTCGAGCGCCTGCACCGACTGCAGCGCGCGGCGCGCCAGCGCCAGTTCATTCGCGCCCAGGCGCTCTTCCGCGAACGCCAGCCAGCGATCCGCCAGGCGCCGGCGATCCGTCGACAGGCCGTCGCCACCGCGCTCGCGCACGGCGCGGGCATCCAGGCAGGCCTGGGCCCGCGACAGGCGGTTGCCGGCGAGTTCGTCCTCGAAGCAGGCGCGCGCGCGACGATCGTACTCGGCCTGGGCGTCGCGCAGGTCGGCGCTGGCGGGCGCCAGTGCCGCGGCCTGGCGCAGGTAGTCCCAGGCCGCTTCGCCGGGCGGATCGATCAGGTCGCCGCGGCGCATCGCGGTGCGCGCGCGCTCGAGCAGCGCCAGCAACCGACCCGGATCCGATGCCGACACCTGCGGCGAGGACTCACGCACTTCGCGCGCCTCGGCGACACGCCGGGCGGCGGCGTCGATGTCGACCGACCCCGGCGCCCAGGCGCGCGCCTGCGCCAGCGATGCCTCGGCGGCGCTGAAGTCGAAATCCGCGGCCTCGCGGCTGGCGCGGGCCGCGAGTGCGGCGGCGGCGTCCTGCAGGCCCTGGCGCGCCTCGACCGCATCCGGCTCCAGCGCCTGCAGGCGCAGGAAGCCGGCGGCCGCGGCTTCCAGGCGGCCCGCGCGCAGGTAGGCGGACGCTTCGGAGAGGATGGCCTCGCGTTCGCGCTGGCGCAGCTGCTGCACTTCACCCAGCCGCGCCTGCAGCGCGGGCAGGCCCAGATGGCTGGGATCGGATTCGACCACCCGGGCAACGAGCGCGAGCGCGTCGTCGTGCTCGCCGCGCCCCAGCGCCGCCTCGGCGTCGCGCAGCAGGCTGGCCAGGATCTCGCGGCGGCCGTCGAGCGCGATGGCGTTGTCGGGCTGGCGCCGCAGGACGTCGGAATAGAGCGACAGCGCGCCGTTGGGCACCTGCTCGAGATGGCCGGTGGCGTGTGCCTCGCGGGCGCGGCCGAGCAGGTCGGCGACGTCGGCGCCGGTGTTCTGCAGGCGCTGCAGCTCGAGCTCGAGCAGCGACAGGTCGGCGGCCGGCGCGGCCATCGCGCGGGCCAGCGCCAGGCGCTGCGCGGCGGTCCCGGCATCGCCCGCGGCCAGTGCGGCGCGGGCCTGGGCCACGGCGGCATCGCGCACTGCGACCATGCCGGCACGCGCGGCCGGATGGTCCGGATCGCGGGCGAGCACGGCCTGGAACTGTTCGCGTGCGCCGCGGCCGTCCACGGTGGACAGCTCGCCGCGGGCGAGCGCCTGTTGCGCCTGTTCGATCTGCAGGTTGATCGCGGATTCGGGCACCAGCTGGCGGCCGATCTGTTCGCGCCAGAGGCCCAGCACCAGCATCACGATGGCGATGAGCACGCCGAAGGCCAGCAGCACCCAGGGCCAGCGACGGGGCCGCGTGGCGACCGGCGCGGCGGGCGGTGCACGGCGCGCCGGGCCCGCCAGGTCGAGCTGGTCCAGGGAGCCGAGGGCCGGGGTCTGGCCGGGGTCGACGCGGCGTTCGTTCATGGCGTCGGGGTCTTCATCATGGCCGCAGGATAACAGCGGCTCCTGAACGGCGACTGCCGGGATTCAGCCGATGCGGCGGGCTTCCTGCACGCCCGGCACGGCACTGAGCCGGCCAAGCAGATCGCTGAGCTGGCCGAAGTCCGCCACCCGCACCGCGAGCCTCAGCTCGGCCAGGCCCTGGCCCTCGTCCACCCGCGACTGGATGCCCAGGATGTTGACGCCGAGCTGGGCGATCACGTTGGTGAGGTCCTTGAGCAGCCACTTGCGGTCGAAGGCCTGCAGCACGATGTCCACCTCGTAGCTCGACGCGCGCGCGCCGCCCCACTCCACCGGCAGGAACCGGTCGGGCTGGCGTGCGAGCAGGCGCTGCGCCGCCGGACAGCCGGCGCGGTGGATGCTGACGCCGCGGCCACGCGTGAGGTAGCCGACGATCGGGTCGCCCGGGACCGGCTGGCAGCAGCGCGCGATCTGGCTGAGCAGGTTGCCGACGCCCTCGACGGTGAACGCTGCCTTGCCCGCGGGCGGCGCGGCGCGGCGCGACACGAGCGCGGCGGGCTCCGGCGGAGCCTTCAGCGCCTGGGCGTGGTCGTGCAGCGCGCGGCTGACCTGGCTGGGGCCGAGGTCGCCGAGCGCCAATGCCAGGAGCAGGTCGTCCAGCGTCTCGAGCCGGAACTTCGACAGCACCGGGGCCAGGTCGGCCTGGGTCATCGCGACGCGGCGCAGCTCCTTGTCCAGCACGTCCTTGCCGGCCAGCAGGTTGCGGCCGCGGTCGATGCGATGGAACCAGGCGCGGACCTTGTCGCGGGCGCGGCCGGTGGCGAGGAAGGCGTTGCTGGCCATCAGCCAGTCGCGGCGGGGCTCGGCGGTCTTCGCGGTGAGTATCTCGACGCGATCCCCCGTGGCCGGCTTGTGGTCCAGCGGCACGATGCGGCCGTTGACCTTGGCGCCCCGGCAGCGATGGCCGACTTCGGTGTGCACCGCGTAGGCGAAATCGAGCACGGTGGCGTCACGCGGCAGGTCGATCACCTCCCCGCGCGGCGTCAGCACGTAGACGCGGTCCTCCACCAGCTCGGTGGAGAAGCCGGCCATCAGCGCATCCTCGCCCTCGTCGCGTGCCTCGAGCAGCTGGCGCATCCACGCGACCTTGCGCTCGAAGCTGGCGTCGGCGCCCCCGCCCTCCTTGTAGCGCCAGTGCGCGGCGACGCCGAGCTCGGCGTGCTCGTGCATCTGGTGGGTGCGGATCTGCACTTCCAGCGTGCGGCCGCCGGGACCGATCACCGCCGTGTGCAGCGAGCGGTAGTCGTTGCCCTTGGGGTGGGCGATGTAGTCGTCGAACTCCGACGGGATCGAAGGCCAGAGCTGGTGCACCAGGCCCAGCGTCACGTAGCACTCGGGGATGTCGTCCACCAGCACGCGCACCGCACGGATGTCGTAGAGCTCGCTGAAGGGCACGCCCTTGCGCTGCATCTTCTTCCAGATGCTGTAGATGTGCTTCGGGCGGCCGGCGATGTCGGCGCGGATGCCGGCCTCGGACAGCGCGGCGCGGATGCGCGTCATCGCCTCCTCGATGAAGCGCTCGCGGTCGCCGCGCTTCTCGTCGAGCAGGCGGGCGATGCGCTGGTAGGTCTCGGGCTGCAGCCAGCGGAACGCGAGGTCCTCGAGCTCCCACTTCAGCTGCCAGATGCCGAGGCGGTTCGCGAGCGGCGCGTAGATGTCGGAAGTGAGTTCGGCGAGCGCATGGCGCGCCTCGTGTTCCAGCGTCCCGGCCTCGCGCAGCCGCACCAGCTGGATCGCCAGCAGCACCAGCACCGCGCGCAGGTCGCGCACCAGGGCCAGCAGCAGGCGGCGCAGCCCTTCGGCGCTGCCTTTGCCCTGGCGCTGGTGGTGCAGCGCGCGCACCTGGTCGGCGGCCGCCAGGCCCTCGAGCAGCGGCGGCAGGCGTGGGCCGAGCGCGTCGGCGTCCACGCCGGCGCGAAGCGCAGGCCAAAGATGCAGCGCCGCCGCCGCGAGCACTTCCGGGTCGGCGCGCAGCGGCAGCAGCACGGCGAGCACGTGCACCGCCAGGCTTTCCTCGGGCGCGTGCGGCAGCGTGGTGGCGGCCGATCCCAACGCAGCCAGCAGCGGCGTCGCCGGTCCGTGTTCGGCCAGCCAGGTGTGCAGCCGCGGCGGGTGGTGATGGGGCGGGGTCACGTGGGAGCGTCTGCGCACGGATGGGGGCCGCGCCTGGGGCCAGTCTAACCAGAACGCGTCGATCGCCGGGCGCGGATCAGGCGAGCGCTTCAAGCTGGCGGGCGAGGCGCTTCGCGGAAACCTGGCGTCGGGTGCCGAGCTCCTGCGCGAACACCGAGACGCGAAGCTCCTCGAGGTCCCAGCGCAGCGCCTGCCAGGCCGGGTCGCGGTCGCGTCCGCTGCGGCGCGCGGCCACCAGCGCGTCGTGGAAGGGCTTGAGCTCGAGCATGCGGACCTGGTCGCGCTGCGGATCGCGCAGCGCGCGCTCGGCGCGCAGCGACAGCGCCTTGAGGTAGCGCGGGTACTCCGCCAGCAGGCCGGCCGGCGTGTCGCGCAGGAAGCCCGGCGGCACCAGGCCGGCGAGCTGTGCCTTGAGGTCGTCGAGATTGCCGCTGGCCCAGCCCAGCAGCGGCGATTCGAGCCGCGGCTTGATTTCGGCGACCAGTCCGAGGATGGCCTCGGCCAACTGGAGGCGCGACATCGCTTCGGCGAACAGGGCCTTGCCGGCGGTGTCCACGAGGCGGCGGAACGCGGCGGGGTCGCGCACGTCGGCGAGGTCGGCCTCGAGCACGGCGTTCAACGCGGCCTGGGCCAGGTCGGTGCGCAGGTGTTCGTGCGCGGGGGCCTGCCCGGGCGCCTGCGCGAAGCCTTCGATCGCGGCGTAGAGCAAGGCGAGCTTGGGCGACACCGGCAGCTGCTTGCGGGACTGGCGCAGCTTGTCGGCCAGCGCGAAGGTCGCCAGGCGGCGGACGCCGGCATCGTGTTCGCGCGCGGCTTCGTCCGCATCGGCGAACACGCTCAGCGCCACGGTCTCGCCCTGGTCCACCAGCGCCGGCCAGGCCGGCACGCCCGCGGCGCCGGCGACCTGGCGCGGCACCGGCGCGTCCGGGAAGGTGGTCAGGCCGTCGCGGGCGAGGTCCTCGCCGGCGCGCTCGGCGAACGCACGCTCGGCCTGCTCGCCAAAGCGTGCGCGAAGCGCGGACAGGTCGCGCGCCTGCGCCAGCACGCGGCCGTCGCGTTCGGCGAGCCGCAGGTTCATGCGCAGGTGCGCGTCGAGTGCGCTTTCGTCGAAGTCCAGCGCCGCGACCGGCGCGCCGGTGGCGCGGGTCAGGAAGCGGGCCAGGCTGCCCGGCAGGCTGTCGGCCTCGGGCTGCGGATGGGCCTCGGCGAATGCGCGGGCGAAGTCGGGCGCGGGCACGTAGTTGCGGCGCAGCGCCTTGGGCAGGCCGCGGATCAGTGCGGTCGCCTTTTCCTCGACCAGGCCCGGCACCAGCCAGCCGAGGCGGCTGGCGTCGAGCGCCATCAGCAGATGCAGCGGCAGGTCCAGCGTGACGCCGTCCTCGGCGTGGCCGGGCTCGAAGCGGTAGTGGAGGGCCAGGCGCGCATCGCCGAGCGCGAAGTATTTCGGGAAGCGCTCGGCCTCGCTGCCCTCGCCGGGCAGCAGGTCGACCAGCGACCATTCCAGCGACTTCTTCTGCTCGGGCGGCAGCTTGCTGTACCAGCTGTCGAGGCCGGCGACCGAATTCAGCTCCGGCGGCAGGCGATCGAGGTACCAGCGCGCCTGCCAGTCCTCGTCGGCGACCAGGCCGGCGCGGCGCAGCTTGGCCTCTTCCTCGCGGGCCTTGTCGAGCGTGGCGAGATTGCGCTTGAGGAAGGGGCTGCGGGTGTCGACCTCGCCCGGCACCAGGCCCTGGCGCACGAAGAGCTCGCGCGCCTCGGCCGGGTAGAGGCCGCCGTAGTGCACCGGCTTCTTGGGGGCCAGCACCAGGCCGAACAGCGAGATCTGCTCACTGCCGACCACGCGACCCTGGCGCCGCGACCAGTGCGGATCGAAATGCTTGCGCGCGAGCAGGTGCGGGAGCTCGGCGATGACCCAGTCGGGCTCGATGCGGGCGGCGGTCATGCCCCAGACCTTCTGGGTGTCGAGCAGGGTGGCCACGAGGACCCAGGCCGGCGGTAGCTTGCTGAGCGACGAGCCCGGGAACAGTTGGAACTTGCGCTGCC
>LNFM01017567.1_pt1 | contig 15945 bp, 15 predicted proteins | sample 596031 | NCBI WGS metagenome assembly LNFM01 (sample SAMN04254537, study PRJNA301005) | activated carbon metagenome | isolation source: dual media filters at the Ann Arbor, Michigan drinking water treatment plant | place: USA: Ann Arbor | reverse complement strand
TTAACGGCGTTGAGTTCGATGGCATCCCCGATACGGGTGATGTACCAATTGTGGCGGATATGTCGTCGCATATTTTGTCGCGCCCAATTGATGTAAGCAAATTTGGCGTGATTTACGGCGGAGCGCAAAAAAATATCGGCCCAGCAGGCTTGTGTATTGTGATTGTGCGTGAAGATTTATTGGATAGAGCATCAAAGCTAACGCCAGCTGTGTTTAACTGGAAAACGCAGGCAGAAAATCAAAGCATGATTAACACGCCAGCGACTTACAGCATATACATTGCGGGCTTGGTGTTTGAATGGCTATTGGCGCAGGGCGGTGTAGCGGCAATTGAGCAGAAAAATATAGCCAAAGCCAAGCTCTTTTATGATTATGTCGATAATAGCGATTTTTACAGCAATAACATTGCCTTAAATAACCGCTCACGTATGAATATTCCGTTTAGATTGCATGATGAAAGCCTGAATGCCGCCTTTTTAAAAAGCGCTGAGGAGCAAGGTTTGTTGCAATTAAAAGGCCACCGTATTGTAGGTGGTATGCGCGCCAGCATCTATAACGCCATGCCAATTGAGGGCGTACAGGCATTGATTGATTATATGAAGCAGTTTGCTAGCGTTAATTGATTAAGGACACTTAAAAAAATGAGTGAACAATTAAAACAGCATAGAGACCAGATTGATGCCATTGATGAGCAGATCTTAAAGTTGGTGAATGAGCGTGCGGCATTGGCACGTACTATTGGTAGCTTAAAAGATGATGGCGTGATTTATCGCCCAGAGCGTGAAGCGCAAGTATTGCGCCGTCTGCAAGCCAATAACCAAGGCCCGTTATCAGCTGAGGCGATTAGCCATATTTTTCGTGGTGTGATGTCGAATTGCCGTGCGCTAGAAAAAGAGCTTTCAATCGCTTTTCTAGGGCCACTGGGTACTTATAGTGAGGAGGCCGCGCTCAAACAGTTTGGGTTAGGTCGTAGCGCAGTAGTGTGTGGCAGTATTGATGAAGTGTTTCGTACCTTAGAGGCAGGGCAGGCGGATTACGGTGTGGTGCCAGTTGAAAATTCAACCGAAGGCGCGATTGGCTTAACTTTAGATTTGTTGCTTGAGAGCACACTTAAAGTATGTGGCGAAATTACGCTACCGATTCATCACTGCCTGCTTTCAAAGCAAACCGATATCAGCAAAATCCAACATGTGTTTTCGCATAGCCAATCGTTATCGCAATGTCATGAGTGGCTAAATAAAAACTTGCCACGCGCACAACGCGAGCCGGTGACTAGCAACGCCTATGCCGCGCAGATGATTCACAATTTGGTTTCAACCGACAATACCTTTGCGGCAGCGATTGCCAGCAAACGCGCTGCGGAGTTGTTTAACTTGAACGTGCTGGCCGAAAATATTGAAGATGACCCCAAAAACACCACGCGCTTTTTAGTGTTGGGTAATCATGAAGTGGCACCTTCTGGTCATGATAAAACCTCAATCGTGATGACATCACAAAATAAACCAGGCGCCATGGTGGAGTTGCTCGAACCGCTTTCGAAGCATGGTGTCGGTATGACTAAGTTTGAATCGCGCCCTTCAAAACAAGGCTTATGGGATTATGTGTTTTATGTGGATATCGAAGGCCATCAACTGGACGCAAAAGTAAAAGCGGCCTTGCAGGATTGCGAGCAGCGCGCTTCATTTCTGAAAATACTGGGTTCTTATCCAGTGGCTGTAGTTTGAAAATTATCATCTAAAGTAAATAGGTTTTTTGTATGAATATCAGTGATTTAGCTCCCGATTATATTCGCGCTATTGCGCCTTATCAAGGCGGTAAGCCAATTAGCGAGCTGGCACGCGAAATGGGTTTGAATGAGGCCGATATTGTCAAATTAGCCTCTAACGAAAACCCACTTGGCATTAGTCCAAAAGCGCAAACGGCTATAGAAGATGCTATTTTGGATATTGCGCGCTACCCAGATGGCAATAGTTTTGCCCTGCGCGACGTGGTAGCCAAAAAATTCAAGGTGGCGCACAACCAAATTGTGTTTGGCAATGGCTCTAATGATATTTTAGAGCTTGCTGCCAGAGCATTCTTACATGCGGGTTGCGAGGCGATTTACTCACAACATGCCTTTGCCGTATATCCGTTAGTAACGCAAGCAGTTGGTGCCACTGGTGTGGTAGTGCCTGCAAAAGATTTTGCACACGATTTAGACGCTTTTGTAAAAGCGATAACGCCAAAAACGCGCTTGATATTTATTGCCAATCCCAATAATCCAACGGGTACTTTGATTGCTAAAGATGCGTTAAAAGCCTTTTTAGTGCAAGTGCCAAAAAATGTATTGGTGGTGCTGGATGAAGCCTACGATGAGTATTTATCGGCTAGTCATAAATCTGAGGCAATTAATTGGTTAAGTCAGTTTGATAACCTGATAATTTCGCGCACCTTTTCTAAAGCTTATGGCTTGGCAGGTTTGCGTATTGGGTTTGGCTTGATGCATGCGAATGTTGCCGATATGCTTAATCGCGTGCGCCAGCCATTTAACGTGAATAATGTGGCGCAGGCGGCAGCGGTAGCCAGCTTGGCAGATGACGATTTTGTTGAGCGTAGTTATGCTTTGAATCAAGCTGGAATGGCGCAAATTGCGCAGGGATTAACGGCATTAGGCTTAAGTTATATTCCCTCGTTTGCCAATTTTATTAGTTTTAAAATTGAACATGCGGCTCTTGTGAATCAACAACTATTAAAAAATGGCGTGATTGTGCGCCCAATCGCTAACTACGAAATGCCCGACTATTTGCGCGTGAGCATTGGCTTATTCAGCGAAAATGCGCGCTTTTTAGAAGTATTAGCGCAAATTATAAAAAAGTAAAAAATGACTGATTTAGAAAAACAATTAAATGAAAAGCAGGCATACGAAAAGCTTGCCACGGATGATGTTCGCATACGCGAAATCAAGCCTTTAAACACGCCTTCCGATTTATTAGCGCGCTTAAAAGAAAGCGCCGACTCAACGCATAATATTCTGCGCACACGCGCAGCGATTCACCGCATATTGCATCAGGCGGATGACAGATTATTAGTGATTGTAGGGCCTTGCTCTATACACGATACTAAAGCGGGCATGGAATACGCACAGCGCTTATTGGACGTGCGTAAAAACCTAGCAGCAGACTTATTGATTGTGATGCGCGTGTATTTTGAAAAACCGCGTACCACAGTGGGCTGGAAAGGCTTGATTAATGATCCGCACTTGGATGGCAGCTATGCCATTAATGAAGGCTTAGAAATCGCGCGTAAATTTCTGCTGGATGTAAATGAGCTTGGTGTGCCAGCAGGCGCTGAATTTTTAGATACGATTACACCGCAATACACAGCTGATTTGGTGAGTTGGGGCGCAATTGGTGCACGCACCACTGAATCGCAAGTGCATAGAGAGCTAGCTTCTGGTTTGTCTTGCCCTGTGGGTTTTAAAAACGGCACAGATGGTAGCGTGCGCGTAGCGATTGATGCGATTAAAACTGCCGCCAGCCCGCATCATTTCTTATCAGTAACCAAAGAAGGCCAATCGGCCATTATCTCAACCACTGGTAATGAAGATTGTCATGTGATTTTGCGTGGCGGTAAAACGCCTAATTATGATGCTGCCAGCGTAGAGGATGCTTGTAATCAACTCGCCAACTCAGGCTTGGCGCCTAGATTGATGATTGATTGCAGCCACGCCAATAGCAGCAAACAATACAGCAAGCAAAACGAAGTGGCGCGCGATGTTGCCCAACAAGTCGCCGCAGGCGATGCGCGCATTATTGGTTTAATGGTGGAATCGCATTTAAATGAAGGTCGCCAAGACCATACGCCAGGCTGTGAGCTTAAATACGGCCAATCAATTACTGATGCGTGCTTAGGTTGGCAAGAGTCGGTTGATTTGCTTGAGGTTTTGGCCATGTCTGTTCGCGAGCGCAGAAGTAAACGCTTAAGTGAGGAGATTGGCGACTAGATTGTCAATGTTGGCATCATGAATTTACTTAGTACTATTTGGGTAAGTTGTCAGTATTGCTCAAATTAAAAAGCGCGCAAAATTCGTTTCACGTTGTGGAAATTATCATGTGGACAACACCAGCAGCTACTGAAATGCGTTTTGGCTTTGAAGTAACAATGTACGTAATGAACAAATAATTAGCTTTTTGCTAGTTAAGGAAAGGCTGTTGAAAGACAGCCTTTTTTGTATAAAAAAGCTGTCTTCTATTAAACAAAGTCATGCCTTTTTTGTACCCGTAATAAATAATTTTTAAGCGTAAAATCTAGTTTTTAAATATCAAAGCAAATAATCTCATGCATATTCACGTTTTAGGTGCCGCAGCAGGCGGTGGTTTTCCACAATGGAACTGTAACTGTCCCAACTGTGATGGTTTACGCAAAGGTACGATTAAAGCCACCAAGCGCACGCAATCTTCAATTTGTGTTTCAGGTAATGGTGTGGATTGGGTATTATTTAATGCATCACCCGATGTATTACAACAAATTCAAGATTTTGCGCCATTGCAACCTGGCCGAAATATTAGAGATTCAGGTATTCAAGCAATTGTGCTGATTGATGCACAAATTGACCATACCACTGGTTTATTTATGTTGCGCGAAGGCAAAGTGAAGCGCGAAATTTATTGCACTGATATGGTTTATGAAGATTTAACCACAGGTAACCAAGTGCTGAATATTCTGGGTCATTATTGTGGTATCAATCGCCATGATGTGCCGATTGATGGCAAAGCATCCTTTGAAATTCCTAGTGTGCCTAACTTAAGATTCACCGCAGTAGCCCTCAAAAGTGCTGCACCGCCATACTCACCACACCGTAATGACCCACATCCAGGTGATACGATTGGTGTGTTAATTGAAGAGATTTCTACGGGTAAAAAATGCTGGTATAGCCCAGGTTTGGGCGAGATAGAGCCTCATTTGCCGCCGTTAATGTCTCAAGCTGATTGCATTATGGTGGATGGTACGTTTTGGACTAATACTGAAATGATTGATATGGGTTTGATGACTAAAACTGCACGCAGTATTGGCCATAATCCACAATCTGGCGAGGGCGGCATGATTGAAAAACTAAGCGAATTTGGACAAAGCAAAAATGTCCGTAAAGTGTTGATTCATATTAATAATACCAATCCAATCTTACGCGAAGATTCTGCAGAGCGCGCGATTTTGAACCAACATAAAATCGAAGTTGCCTATGATGGTATGGATATTATTCTTTAAGGAAATAAGATGAATGCATTAACCAAAGACAACATGCCATGGACACGCGAAGAGTTTGAAGACAAGCTGCGCGAAAAAGGTCAGGGCTATCATATTTATCACCCGTTTCATGTGATGATGTATGAAGGAAAATTGACTAAAGACCAATTGCAATGCTGGGTGGCGAATCGCTTCTACTATCAGATTTCGATTCCAATGAAAGACGCGGCGATTCTCTCTAATTGTGATGATGTTGAAGTACGTAAACAGTGGATTGTGCGTATTACTGACCATGATGGCGTAGACGAAGAGGGAAAAAAAGCCGTTGGTGGCATTGAGGCTTGGATTCAGCTAGGTGAAGCGGTTGGTTTAACGCGTGAGCAAATTACATCGCTCAAATTGGTGAGCCCAGGTGTGAAATTTGCAGTAGATGCTTATGTTAACTTCGCCAAACAGCGCACATGGCAAGAGTCAGTATGCTCTAGCTTAACCGAATTATTTGCGCCGCATATTCACCAACAGCGTATTAGCTCATGGCCGCAAATGTATCCGTGGATTAACGAAAGTGGCTTGAGTTATTTTAAAAAACGCTTAACTGAAGCGAGGCGCGATGTAGAGCAAGGCTTGGGTGTTACGTTGGACTATTTTAGTACCTCACGCGAAATGCAATTAAAAGCGCTGGATATTTTGCAGTTTAAGCTAAATGTATTGTGGGTAATTGCCGATTCTATTATGTTGGCTTCAACGTTAGATATTAAAGTTGATGGCAAAGATTACTTTCATCAACCCGTGATTGATTTTAAATAAAGTTAAAGTAGAAATTTATGGAAAACCTAGCTATTGACCCGTCACTTTCAACCATCAAACATAGCGATATTTTTGCTATTGCTTTGCATCATCGCTTTCAGTGGGAAGAAGCACAGCAAAGTTACGTGATACTTTTTCCAGAAGGTATGGTTAAGCTGCATGGTGGCGCAGGTGAAGTGATTAAACGCGTGGATGGTAAAGCAAGCGTGGGCGATATTGTGACTGAATTAAAAGCGGCTTTTCCTGATGCCACAACCATTGAAACAGATGTGATAGGTATGTTTGATATGGCATTTGGTAAGGCTTGGATCAGAAAAATATAGATAATTTATAAATATCAAGTGTGCTAAAAAATTCAGGCAAAAATAGTGGTTAAGTACACCATCAAGGAGTAGCAAAATGACACAAACATCGTTAGGTGAGTCAGTTGTACAAAAAGAGATTCACAAAGAAAGCCAAGTACAAGCTAAAAATAATGGCGTAGCGGCGAATATTACGCACACGCAGCCCTTATGGTTGCTGGCACCCTACCGATTACGATAAGCACACGCAAAATGAATTAACGACCGAGCAATGGATTAACGCCTTGCGCGATGCGCGCAAAATGGGCGCGATTCAGCTGGGCATTTCAGGTGGCGAGCCATTATTACGTGATGATATTGAAGACATTGTGATTGAAGCCAAAAAATTAGGCTACTACAGTAACTTAATCACCTCAGGTGTTGGATTAACCGAAAAACGTATTCAAGCCTTTAAAGATGGCGGTTTAGACCATATTCAGTTATCCATGCACGATATTACCGAAGAAATTAATAACTTTATTACCAATACCAAAACCTTTGAGTTAAAGAAAAAAGTCGCCGCCATGATTAAAAATCACGGCTACCCAATGGTGCTGAATGTGGTGATTCATCGCTATAATATTGGCCATATCAAAGAAATTTTAGAAATGGCTGAGGCGCTAGGTGCTGATTATGTAGAGTTAGCCAACACCCAGTATTACGGCTGGTCTCTAGTCAATCGTAGCCAATTGATGCCGCTTAAAGAACAAATCGACGAAGCGGAGCGTATTACCAATGAATTCCGACAAAAAGTCGGCAACAAAATGAAAATCTTTTTTGTTGTACCCGATTACTTTGGCGACCGCCCAAAAAAATGTATGAACGGCTGGGGTGAAGTGTTTATGATTGTTACCGCCAATGGCGATGTGTTGCCATGCCACTCGGCACGTGTACTACCTAATATGCAGTTCCCCAATGTGCGCGAAAACGGTTTGGAATATGCCTGGAAAGAAAGCCCAGCCTTTAACAAATACCGCGGCACCGATTGGATGAAAGGGCCGTGTGTCACATGCCCCGAGAAAATGAACGATTTGGGTGGTTGCCGCTGCCAAGCCTTTTTATTAACAGGCGACGCAGAAAGCGCTGACCCCGTTTGCTCACTATCGCCGAATCATCACTTGATTGAAAAAGCGATTGAGGATTCAAAAAATCCTGTGCTTTCATCCAAACCCATTATTTTTAGAACAGACAAAAACTCTAAAAAATATGTGGCGGGTGATAAAGAGCGGGTTGAGGAATTTCATGCCTTGCCTTAACAATTAGCTGATAAAATCCAGTTTTATTGTTTTGTTAAGGCGTTAAATGGCCAGTCGCCGTCCTATCCCTTTTGTTTTAGCTTCAACCAACCACGGCACCTTTATTGTTAATCGTAACGATTACCGCATGGTGGACGCAAATCGCGGTTACGGCGTTGGTTACCAACTACTGAACACCTCTAGTTTTGACCAAGAAGAAGTCAGTTTTGTGATGGCATTGCTTAGTTTGCGACGCAAATATTTTGGCGATGGCGTAGTGGGTTTGGATTGTGGCGCCAATGTGGGTGTGCATACCGTTGAGTGGGCAAAGCATATGCATCAATGGGGCAAAGTGATTGCTTTTGAGGCGCAAGAGAAAGTCTATTATGCGCTAGCAGGCAATATTGCGATTAACAATTGTTTAAACGCTTCTGCCCAATTTGCGGCAGTAGGGTCTGAAAACAAAGAAATTAAAATTCCAGTACCTGATTATTTAGTACCAGCCAGCTTTGGCAGCTTGGAATTAAAGCAAAATAAATCCAATGAATTTATCGGGCAGGCAATCGATTATTCTGACGCGGCGATGTCGGCCGTTCAGCAAAAAACTATTGATTCCTTTAATTTGCCGCGTGTGGATTTAATTAAAATTGATGTAGAAGGTATGGAAGTAGACGTTTTACAAGGTGCTGTAGAAACTATCAAGCGTTGCAAACCGATGATGACCATAGAAATAATCAAAACTGATAAGGTGCAAGTGGAGGCTTTTTTAATGCTTCACGGCTATCAAACGTATCCAATGGGCATTAATATTTTAGCTATTCATCATTCCGACCCTGGAATAACACACATCAATACAACTGAAACTGGTATTAATTTAACCATTTAAATTCCGTTGAAACCGCACTCTATTTTTTTAGTATATGTGCTGGCAAGCTTAGCTGCGCTAGCGCCTTTTGCTATTGACACCTATTTACCTGCTTTTCACGCCATGGGTGTCGATTTACGCACCTCTGATTTGCATATCCAGCAAAGCTTAACAGTTTATTTACTGCCATACGCCTTGATGACGCTTTGGCATGGGGCAATCTCTGATGCCATTGGGCGTATCACCACCATTAAATGGGGGCTGGGCATTTTTGTGCTAGCTTCTATTGGTTGTGCGTTTTCGCCAAATGTAGAAACACTTTGGTTTTTTAGAGCCTTGCAAGGCGCAAGTGGCGGGGCTGGCAATACGGTTGCACGTGCCATGGTGCGCGATTTGTTTGAAGGTGCTGCTGCACAACGCGTGATGGCAACTGTGCAAATGCTGTTTGGTATTGCGCCAGCCATTGCGCCAATTATTGGTGGATTGTTGTTGGGTATTCATTGGCAGGCGATATTTATCTTTTTAGCGATTTATGCGGCTGTTACCCTATGGGCATCGGTGAGTTTTTTGCCAGAAACCATGCCGACCGAAAAGCGCTTAAAATTATCCGCAAAAAATGTGTTAAGTAGTTATAAAACCATCTTCGGAGATGCGGAATTTGCCAAATTGGGCATCACTATTGGCGCCTGCTTTTCGGCTTTCTTTATTTATGTGCTGGCTAGCCCAGTATTTTTGGGCAAGCATTTAGGCTTAAGCCCGCAACAGTATGGTTATTTGTTTGTGCCCACTGTGTGCGGCATGGTGCTCGGTTCTTACTTAGCTAAATATGCAGCCGGAAAATATGCGGCAAAAACAGTATTAAAAGTTGCTTTTAGCTGGATGCTTGTGATTGTTTTTGCTAACGTCGCGGTTTGCTATTACTTGCCTTTAAACCCCGTTTTTAATATTTTGCCAGTGGCCTTGTTTAATGTGGGTATGGCATTAGTGATGCCGATTATTTCACTTGCTGCCTTAGACCGTCATCCTAAAATTCGCGGTACGGCGGCATCAGGTCAGGCATTTATTCAAATGCTGCTTTCAACGGTATCGGCAGGTTTAGTGGTGCCATTAGTGTGGTATGCGCCAACTGGCTTGGCTTGGGCTATGGCTGGATATTTGGTTTTGAGTTGGTTAGTGGTGCGTAAAACTAAGCTTTGGAAGGGTTTGATAAATCAATAAACTTGGTTTTATAACGGCAAGAAATTTCGCTATTTTTACGATAGTTTGAGCAACCCCAAAATTGCCCATAATCACCACTTTTTAGTGAAAGACTCCCTTCGCATAAAGGACAAATGGGCTCTTTAAAATCACAGCGTGTATTTTCGCAATACCTCAGTTTACCTTTAGTGATTAAATTGCTCCCGCACCATTTACATGCATTTTCGGTATGTTTGCAAACAGGGTAATTACTACACCCAAAGAAACTACTATAACCATCTCTTGCAGTTAAAAATCCTGTATGACAACTAGGGCAATGTTGGGCGATAGTATCTTGAAAGTGATTACCTTTAAACTCATCGGTCAGTATTGGATAATCATTTTCAATGAGCTCAACGACAAATGATGATGGTTTGCTGGCATCTGTCATCAAGTAAACATGATGCCGTGCGCGCGTTAATGCTACATAAAATAAACGTCGCTCTTCGGCGTTTTTGAAGTTTTCAGATTTGGGCTGTAACAGCTCTAGTAAAGGATTTGTTATTTTCTCAGAGGGAAAACCGTGCTTTCCTTTGATAAGGCCTAGTACGATTACATAATCAGCCTCTTTACCTTTTGAACCATGCGCGGTCATAAAGGTGATGTTTAAGTTTGCGTATTGTTTTTTGAGAGTGCTTATATTTTTTGGCACATTAAAACTAAAGCGGCCTAGCAATAAAACACTTGCAGTCTTTGATGTTTTTTTACTGATAGCGTTAAGTGCGGCATCTAGTCCAATCTCATTATTGCTTGTTTTAATAAGAGAAACTGCGCTCGTGCTCACCTGCGTATTGCTTTGAATGAGTTTTTGAATTTGGCTGGGGTTTTCAGTAATAAAACGTGCAGCCACCTCGCCAATTTTATTATTGAATCTGAACGTTTTATCTAAAATGCTGGTTGCTGTATAACCAAAGTGCGCTTCAAAGTCTTTTGTAAGTGAAACATCGCTACCAGTAAAACGGTAAATCGCTTGCCAATCATCGCCAACGCAAAATAAGCTCGCATTAGCTTGCTGGGCCATTAAGGCTTTAAGTAAGCGCGCGCGACTGACGGAAATATCTTGAAACTCATCGACCAAAATATATAAATAGGGTGATTGATACCGATTGCTTTCAATATACTCAATTGCGCGAGCAATCATGTCGTCAAAATCAATACTATTGGTACTTTTTAGTTCATATTGATAAGCATCATAGATAGGTTCAAAAAGTTGAATAGTAGCTTGCGCGCGCGCGTTATTTTCACCGTTAGCAAATTTAGTGCTTAGCTCTTGTAAGCTTAAGCCTGCTGATTTGAATAAAGCCAAAATGGCAGCGATTAGCTTACTAAATTCTGAGACTTGACCTTGCGAATTAAGCTTTTCTAACAATTGATTTGCTGGTAATGGGCTAAATGTTACACCAGCCGCAAGTAATTTACTCTCTAGCTTTTCAGTCAAAACAGCTTGTTGTTTATAGTAACTGTATGTTTCTAAAAGTGTAGATTGATTCTTCTTATGTAATTCTCGCTTCCATCTCATCCCTGCCAAGTATTTGCTTTGATCAATAAATGGCGGTGTGCGATCTTGCTGGTCAACTGCAAAATGCTCAATGTAGATATCGTAATCAGGTAAGTAAAAGTCAGGTTGGTATTGCTTAAAATCGGGTGTACGCGTGTCTATTTTGTATTTTGCTTCATATTGATACTTAACCCCTTGCCGATACAAAAAATTGGCAATTTCGCATTCTTCGTAACTTTTAACCTGCTCACCTTGTAAGGTGCGGATGTCATTTTCAAGAATATAGGCGGTGTATTCGTTTAAGTTTTTAAACTCAAATTGGCTTTTAAAGGGGTAAATCAGATTAGCAAAATAATGGATTAACAGTGATTGATAATCAGCATTTTTACGCAACTGTTCAAATTGATTATCAATAAATTTTGTACGCACCTTCTCATCTGTAGCCATTTCGTGAATAGATGGTTTGTTGCCTTCTACCTTGCCTATTATCTCTAAGCCTAAACTATGAAATGTCTTTACGGTGAGATTTTGAATACTTAATTTTTGGCGAATGCGCTCATCCATTTCTTCAGCCGCTTTTTTGGCATAAGCCAGCATCAAAATATCTTCAGGCTTAGCTAAGCCTGATTGAATTAAATAACCTGCACGCCCAACCATTGTGCTCGTTTTTCCTGTACCAGCGCCCGCCAGCACTAGATTGTATTTTTCATCAATTATGCAGGCTTTGCGTTGTTGTTGGGTTAGTGGATTGGCTTCAATTTGGTTAAAAAATGTATCGTATTTAAGTAGTTGTTTTGCAATGAAGTTTTTGTTCAGTTCGTCAATATGCGAATAGCCTTTTTCAAATAAAGGATTAACAATTGCTAGTTCTTTTTTCCTATTCTCACTTAAACTTTTAGTTATTTTCTTATATTTTAAATCTATTAAAAGTTGTTCGAAATTGGTAAACCAAATGACAGCATCTGCATGCTTGATATAAAGTTGATTGTTCAACAATTTTTGAGCTGATGTTGCTGCTTTTACAAGCACAGACTCACTTTCCATCAATCTTTGCTTAATATAAGCTTTTATCTGTTGGTTAATGGTTTTGCAAAGATTTGACGATATATTCTTATCTACACCACCAAAAATAGTTTCACCCTCAAGTGACGAAAAAACTAAAGAATCCCAAAACCAGCCAGACTTTACTTTTACACTTGTTGTAACTGATAAAGCGTTAATAGTTAATGGTTCCAAGTTTCCACTTAACTCAATGTTGTTAAAATGGATTTTCAGTGTGTGGTAAAAGTTGTTTTGAGCTAATTTTTTAGCGAAACTACTAATGCAATAGCTAGTCTTGAATTGAGTATCAATCATGATTTGATTGGTTTTAACGTTTATTTTTTGAATTAACTTGTTTAAATTTGTGCTTTATTTATTTTACCAACGTTACCTAATACTAATTTTATTCCGCGCCATAATTTTGGCAACAACCAAAACATAAACACAATAAATCCCACCAATAAACCAATAAACACAGCAGGGTGCATTAATGCTAACCAGTCGCCCGTTAGTAACAAGCCTTCTTCACTAAAAGAGGCGGCAATATTGCTTACCGGTTCTGGTGAGGTGTTAATTAGCGCGCGGCTTCCTGCTTTTGTGGCGTGAGTGGCACCTGCTAGTGAGCCGCCAAGTAGAGCTGTAACGGTTGCAATCACAGGGTCACTTGTATTGATTGTGCCCATAGCAAGCAGGGCGCCAGCAGGGATGCGGATAAACGTTTGAATCGAATCCCATGCGCTATCTACATAAGGGATTTTATCGGCTAAAAACTCAATCACACACAATGCGCCTGCAACAACAAGCACAATTGGATTGCTTAGTATGTCTAAACTAGCAGGCAAATGAATGATGTTGTATCTAGCCAGCGCGCCAACCATAAATACGGTGAGATAAAGCCGCAAACCACTAGCCCAGCTTAAGCCACCAGCCAGTGCTAAATTAGAAATCATATCCATAGTGTTGAATCCATTCGTTTAATCAGCACAAAAATAATATCTTATCAATCATCATCACGTTCGTTTTGGCAGTCAATGTAAATTTTCCACTTTGTATAAATTAATCAGTTAATATGCAAAATGCTTTACTTAGTTAATAAACAATATTAATCATCAATAGAGGAAAATAAAATGTTTAATACTCAATTTTGTGACAAATGGACACCTTATGTTTTAGGTTTATTACGCATCATTACTGGTTTTTTGTTTCTGCAACATGGCACTTCAAAGCTATTTGGTATGCCGTATAACGAGATGTTTGATGGATTACAGTTGATGTCATTAATGGGTGTAGCGGGTATTTTAGAGCTAGTGGGCGGAGTGTTAATATTAATCGGTCTATTTACGCGCCCAGTAGCTTTTATACTCTCAGGCCAAATGGCGGTAGCTTATTTTATGGCGCATGCACCTAGCGGCTTTTTACCAATTAATAATCATGGCGAATTGGCTGTTATGTTTAGCTTTGTGTTCTTGTATTTTAGTGTAGCAGGCGCAGGTAAATTGAGTATTGATGCTGCGCGCAGCTAAAATCTATTTAAATATTATGATGACGCCAGTGTCAGAGTTTATGGCGGTGGCGTCAGTGTTTTAGTTGCTAATTCACTTTTCCAATACAGATATACGCGGCAATCAAATTCTAGCTGATGATAATCGGGTTCCATATATTGGCATAGCTGGTAAAACGCTTTGTCGTGATTACGTTCTTTTAAATGCGCCAATTCGTGCACAACAATCATCCGTAAAAAATCAGCTGGCGCGGCTTTAAAAAAAGACGATATTTTGATTTCTTTTTTTGCTTTTAATTTGCCGCCTTGCACGCGCGATATGGTGGTATTTAGTCCCATGGCGTGGTGTTCAATACTCAAGCGATTATCGTAATGGGCTTTATCCAGCATGGGTGCGTTGCGCAAAAATTCTTGTTTAATGTTATTGCAATACGCGTACAGTGCTTTATCGGTTTGTATCGAATGTTGCTGTGCGTAACGTTCGCTGAAGTAATCGCCCAATTTTCCTTGCATTTGCAACTGCCGCACTTGGTCTTGTAAGGTAGGCGAGTAATGTTGCAAAAATGGCAGTGGCGTTGACATATAATTTAATTCGGAAAGATTACTTTAAATAAAAAAAGGGATGCTTGCGCATCCCTTTTGCATTTTACTGGAAACTATTCAATTAAAAGCTCGCGCTTTCCGGGCACACCATTCATGGCTTCCGCATCTTCTAACGCTTCTTTACGCGATGTGATGACTGGCCATATCTGCGCTAAACGCGCGTTTAAAGCGATATATTCTTGCTGATCGGCTGGCACATCATCTTCTGCAAAAATCGCCTCAGCAGGGCACTCAGCAACGCATAGTGTCAACAAAGCAATCTACTGGGCAAACATCTACGCAATCGGTAAATTTGCATTGAATACAGTTTTCGGTGACTACATACGTCATATTTATTCCTTGGGGTTACTTATATTTATAATTTTGTTTAATTTTAATCGTTTTTTAAATTTATACAATCATGCCTGCGCCTACTGTGTTGTTCGTGCTTTCATCAATCACAATAAACGCACCAATCGCACGATTTTGCGTATAGCTATCCACCATTAAAGGCTGTGCCAGTTTAAAGCTAATGCGTGCGATATCATTCATTTTGAGTTCAGTTGTGGCTTGTTGTTCCAGCGTATTCACATCTACTTTGTACGAAATTGCGGCCACTTTTGCCTTTGATTCGCGCGTAGTGTGCCGTATTACATAGGTTCTGGCGGTGGACATCGGCGTTTCAGATAACCAGCACACAAACGCTTCTATTTGTTTTACTGGTTGAATAGCGCTACCCGTTTTAACAATCATATCGCCGCGTGAAGTGTCGATTTCGTCTTCCAGCAATATAGTTACGCTTTGTTCCGTTTGCGCGCTTTGTAATTGCGCATCGCCAATTTGAATCGCTTTTACTTTAGATTGATAGCCATTTGGCAATACCGTTACGGCATCACCTACTGCAATGTTGCCACTTTCAATGCGGCCCATAAAGCCTCTAAAGTCATGTAAATCGGCATCTGCGCTGGCATGAGGACGGCATACAAACTGCACAGGAAAGCGGAATTCCGCATTTTGCTCTTCATCGGCCGCAGGCGCTGCCTCTAGCATCTCAAGCAATGTTTCGCCTGAATACCAAGGCATATTATCCAAACGATCCACCAACATATCGCCATTTAAAGCAGACATCGGAATAAAGCGAATTTCGCGGGCTTCACTTAACCCAATTTCTTGAGCAAATATTAAATAATCAGCAACAATTTTATTGTAAACAGTTTGGTCGTAATTCACCAAATCCATTTTGTTTACTGCCACCACAATATGCTGAATACCCACCAAATGTGCTAAATAGCTGTGACGGCGTGTCTGTGTCAGCACGCCTCGGCGCGCATCAATTAAGATAATCGCCAAGTTTGCGGTAGATGCTGCAGTTACCATGTTGCGCGTGTACTGCTCATGGCCAGGCGCATCGGCGATGATGTATTTCCGTGTACCCGTGCTGAAATAACGATAGGCCACGTCAATGGTAATACCTTGCTCACGTTCCGCTTGCAGGCCATCGGTTAGCAAAGACAAATCAACTGCTTCCATGCCACGCTTTTTAGACGTGTTAGAAATTTGCGTTAACGTATCGGCCAAAATGGTTTTGGTATCAAATAATAAGCGACCAATTAGCG
>LNFM01008156.1_pt1 | contig 15945 bp, 16 predicted proteins | sample 596031 | NCBI WGS metagenome assembly LNFM01 (sample SAMN04254537, study PRJNA301005) | activated carbon metagenome | isolation source: dual media filters at the Ann Arbor, Michigan drinking water treatment plant | place: USA: Ann Arbor | reverse complement strand
CGCCTTTGGCGGCCCGGGGCAGGACGCATCGCGACCTGATCGTCGCGACTTGCCGATCTCCTGTGAGTTGTTCTCAACACTGGAGCATCGGATGTACCGAACGTATGGAATGAGGGGCTTCTTGCGCGTCAGCGCGACGATGTGCCTTTTGGCCGCGAGCTTGAGCACACAGGCTCAGACGCCACAACCAACGCCGGGCGTTGCAGCGGCTGAGGGCCGTACCGGTCTGGGCCTCAACATCAGGCAGGCCTTTGACGCCGCGTGGGCCCGGCAACCCGAGGCGCAGGCATTGCCGGCTAGACGCGACGCTGCGCGCGCCGCGCAGCAGGCAGCACGGGCGTGGACGCCACAGCCCCCCGCGCTCGAGGCATCGGGCAGGTCCGACAAACTGAACCGGAACCAGGGCAACCGGGAAATCGAACTGGGCATCGCTGCGCCCCTGTGGTTGCCCGGAGAGCGCAGCCGCAGTCAGGGGCTGGCGGAAGCCGAGGGCCGTGCTGTCGAAAGCCTGGCCAGCGCGGCGCAGTTGCGCATCGCCGCGGCAGTGCGCGACGCCTGGTGGCAATGGCAGCTTGCCGGCATCGACGCCGATGTGGCACGTGCGCAGGTGGACAGTGCGCGCCGCATTGCCGCGGACGTTGGCAGACGTCAGCAGGCCGGGGACTTGGCACGCTCGGATCGCAACCAGGCTGAAGGTGCGGTGGCGGCGGCCGAGTCGGCGCTGGCGCAGGCCGAAGCAGCGTTGTCGCTGGCCCGCCAGCAGTTGCAGGCGGTGACCGGTCTCGATCTCGCCCAAGCATTCAGCCCACTCGGCAGCGGCGTGGGAAACATTGCCACGGCAGAAGCCGAGCCGCCATTGACTTCGCTCGATCCCCAGGCCCACGCGGCGCTGACCGCACTGCAAGACCAGGCTGCGCTGGCACAAAGCTTCGCAGCGCTGGCGAGGGTGCAGTCCCGCGCGAGCCCCGAAGTGAGGTTGGCCGTCACGCGAGAGCGCGGTGCATCAGCAGAACCTAACCTGCAGACTTTGACTTTGGGGGTCCGCATCCCGTTCGGGGGAGGACCCCGTTACGACGCGCGCGTGGCCAGCGCTTTGGCCGAACGCACCGAAGCCGAGGCGCGGTTGGCCTTGGAGCGTCAGCGCCTGACGACCGATCGCGACAGCGCTGTTGCGCGTCTGGCCGCGACACGCGTGCAACTCGCAGCGGCCGACCGCCGCGCGCAACTGGCCACTGAAACGCGCGGCTTCTTCGACAGGTCGTTCCGATTGGGTGAAACCGACCTGCCGACCCGGTTGCGCATTGAAGCCGAGGCCGCAGAGGCCGAGCGGCAGGCCGCGCGCGCCCGCATCGCGGTGGCCGCTGCTATCTCTGCACAACGCCAGGCCCTGGGCCTGTTGCCGGATTGATGCGCGCCCAGCGTGCGCGCACGAACAGGCGCCCCCCACCGAACACCGCACCCCTTTCAGGAACGACTTCCATGAACTTGCACCGATCCCTGGCCGCCTTCACGCTCTGTGCGGCATGTTGGTTTGCCCCCCACGCATTCGCCGCAGGCGATCACGGCGCCGAGGCGTCCTCTTCAACAAGCTCGGCCCTGCCGCGTTTTTCGGCTGTCTCCGAAGTCTTCGAACTCGTCGGCGTGCTGAACGGCAAGCAGATCACTCTCTACCTCGACCGCGCGGGCGACAACAGCCCCGTTCGCGATGCGGTGATCGAACTTGAAGTGGCCGGCGTCAAATACAAGGCGGCCAAGCAGGGCGACGATGAGTACGAAGTCGTTCTCAAGGACGTGCCCAAGCCCGGCGCCCTGGCCATCACCGCCGCGGTGACGGCAGGTGCCGAGGCCGACTTGCTGGCCGGTGAGCTGGATCTGCATGACGACGCTGCTGCCACCGCGGCTGCGCCTGCGCACGGCTGGCAGGAATACGCCATGTGGGCCGCTGTCGCGCTGGTGGTGCTGGTGCTGTCGATCTGGGGCATCCGCCGCATGTTGGCGGGCCGCCGCGCAACAGCCGGGAGCGCTGCATGACACCTCTGAACCTGCGCACCAACACCACGTCAGCGACACCAAGCCCGACATTCACCATGACCCCCAGCCACATCTTGCTCGGCCTTGCACTGTGTTTTGCCCTGGCGGCCAACCCGGCCCGTGCCGGCGAAGGGCACGACCACGGGGGCGGCGCCGCAGAACCCAGCGCGAACGGCCCGCAACGCCTGCCGGACGGCAGCGTCTTCCTGCCCAAACCGGCGCAGCGTCAGCTGGGCGTGCGCACGCTGCTCACCACGGCCAGCGAATTGCCGCGTTCGGTGGAACTGAACGGCAAGGTGTTGATGGACCCGAACGCGGGCGGCAAGGTGCAGCCCCTGAACGCCGGTCGCGTCGAGCCCGGGCCGCGGGGCTTGCCCAACGCGGGCCAGACGGTGCGCAAGGGCGAAGTGCTGGCCTACGTGGTGCCATCGGCCGCGCCCATCGAGCGATCGAACCAGGCCGCGCAACTGGCCGAACTGCGGGCCGCCAAGACGCTGGCAGACAAGCGCATCGCACGCTTGCAGGAACTGGTGGACACCGTGCCGCGCAAGGAGATCGAGGCTGCAGAAAGCGAGGCCGCGAGTCTGGCTGGGCGCATCTCGGCCGTCGGAGCCGGCCTGGCCACCCGGGAGACCTTGGTAGCGCCCGTGTCGGGTGTGATTGCCTCGGCCACTGTGGTCGCAGGGCAGGTGGTCGACGCCCGCGAACTGCTGTTCGAGATCGTCGACCCGCAGCGGTTGCGCATCGAGGCCCTGGCGTTCGACCCGGCATTGGCGGCCAATATCGGCAGCGCTTCGCTGGGCTTGGGTGCCGAGTCGGTGCCCCTGGTGTTTGTCGGCGCGTCGCGCAGCCTGCGCGAACAAGCCTTGCCGCTGGCTTTTCGTGCGCAGGGCGTGGCCTTGAGCCAGCTTGCGGTGGGTCAACCGGTGCGCGTGTTCGTGCAGACGAAGACCAAGGTCAAGGGCATCGCTGTGCCCGTCGCTTCGCTCATGAAAAACCCGGCTAACCAGACGATCGTGTGGGTGAAGACGGCCCCCGAACGTTTTGAAGCGCGTGCCGTGACCACCGAGCCGCTGGACGGCGTCAATGCGGCGGTGGTTTCGGGGCTGCTGCCCGGTGACCGCGTGGCCACGCAAGGCGCCACCTTGATCAACCAGGTGCGCTGACATGTTCAAGTGGCTACTCGACAACAGCCTGACGAACCGGCTGCTGGTGATCATCAGCAGCGTGGTCCTGATGGCTTACGGCGCGTTCACGTTGACGCGCACCCCGGTGGATGTGTTCCCCGACCTGAACAAGCCCACGGTGACCATCATCACCGAGGCGGGGGGCATGGCTTCTGAGGAAGTGGAACAGCTCATCACCTTCCCGCTGGAAACCACCATGAACGGCCTGCCCGGCGTGGAGAGTATCCGCTCGGTCTCATCGGCGGGCCTGGCGTTCATCTACGTCACCTTCAACTGGAGCACGGACATCTTCCGTGCCCGGCAACTGGTCAGCGAACGGCTGGCGGGCATGGAAGGCGGCCTCGCCCAAGGGGTGACGCCACGCATGGGCCCGATCAGCTCGATCATGGGCGAGATCATGCAGATCGCCATTCCCGTGGACACAAAGAAGATCAGCGCGATGGCGGTTCGCGAGTACGCCGACTGGGTGCTGCGCCCGCGTCTCTTGTCGGTGCAGGGCGTGGCGCAGGTCATTCCCATCGGCGGTGAAGTTCGGCAGTTCCAGGTGCAGCCGAACACGGTGCGCATGTCCGAACTGGGCATCACCCATGATCAGCTCGAAGCGGCGCTCAAAGGGTATTCCAGCAACACCTCCGGCGGCTTCCTGGAACTGAACGGGCGTGAATACCTGATCCGCAATCTGGGCCGAACCTCGCTGCTGGACGACCTGAAGAACCTGGCGCTGACGGCCAAGGACGGCCAGCCCATCCTGATGCGGCAGATTGCCGACGTCACCTTCGCGGCGGCCATCAAGCGCGGCGACGCGGGTTTTGAAGGCCAGCCGGCCGTCATTCTGGGCATTCAGAAGCAGCCTTCGGCCGACACGATTGCACTCACCCGCAACATCGAAGAGGCTTTGGCAGGCTTGAAGGCTTCCTTGCCGGCTGGCATGCAGGAACCGAAGGTCACTTTCCGTCAGGCCAGCTTCATCGAAGCCTCCATCACCACGCTGCAGGGCAAGCTGATCGGTGCGTCGATCTTCGTGGCCGTGATCCTGTTCTTCTTTCTTGGCACCTTGCGACCGACTGTGATTGCGCTGACGGCGATCCCGGTGTCGATCTTCATCACGGCACTGGTCTTCAAGTATTTCGGCCTGTCGATCAACACCATGACCCTGGGCGGTCTGGCCATCGCCATCGGCGGGCTGGTCGACGACGCCGTGGTGGGGGTCGAAAACGTGCTGCGTCGCTTGAAGGAGGACCGCGCCAAACACCCCAATCACCGCCTGAATCCGGTCGAGGTGGTGGCGCACGCGACGATGGAAGTGCGCTCGGCCATCCTGTATGCCACGGTGATCATCGTGCTCGTGTTCATTCCGCTGTTTGCGTTGCCGGGCTTGGAGGGCAAGTTGTTCGTGCCGCTGGGCATCGCCTTCATCGTGTCGACGCTGGCCTCCTTGATCGTTTCGGTGACGGTCACGCCCGTGCTCAGCTACTACCTGTTGCCAGGGATGAAGAACCTGGACCATGGCGACACGCGCTTCCTGCGCTGGCTGAAAAGTGGTTATCAATCGTCGCTGCAACGCGTGCTGGACGCCCCGAAGGCGGCCATGGTCGCAGCGGGTGCGGCTGTGGTGGCAGCAGCGGTGGCGGTGCCATTCTTCCCGACCACTTTTCTGCCGCCGTTCAACGAGGGCACGTTGCTGATTGGCCTGCGGCTGAACCCCGGCGTCACGTTGGCCGAGACATCGGCCCTGGCACGGCAGGCCGAGGTGCTGGTGAGCCAGGTGCCCGAGGTCACGCATGTGGGGCGGCGCAGTGGGCGGGCCGAGCTGGACGAACATGCCGAGGGCGTGCACGTCAGCGAACTCGATGTGGGACTCAAGCCCACCGCCGAGCTGACACGCACGATGGACCAAATCAAGGCCGACATCCGCTCACGGCTGGTGAACCTGCCCGCGGCGCTGGAGATCGGCCAGCCCATTTCGCACCGCATCGACCACATGCTGTCCGGAGTGCGCTCGCAGATCGCGATCAAGATCTTTGGCGAAGACCTCGATGCCTTGCGCGGTCAAGCCGACGTGCTGCGCGCAAAACTGGCGGTCATCCCCGGCATCGCCGATCTGCAGATCGAGAAACAGGTGCTGGCACCGCAGATCAAGGTGCGTATCGACTACGCAGCGGCTGCGCAGTACGGCGTGCCGGCACCACAGGTGCTGCAGACCTTGCAGAACCTCGTGGAAGGCGAACGCATCACCCAGATCGTTGAAGGCAGCCGGCGCTTTGCGTTGGTCGTGAAGCTGCCTGAATCGGCACGCTCGGTGGAGGGTCTGAGCCAGATCCTGATCGAGACGCCTAACGGCCGCATTCCGCTCTCCAAAATCGCCAGCATCGAAGACGGCGATGGCCCCAACCAGATCAGCCGCGATGACGGCAAACGCCGCATCGTGCTGTCGGCCAACGCATCCGGGCGTGCGTTGTCGGAGATCGTGGCCGACATCCGCGCCGTGGTGGCAGGTACCAAACTGCCCGAGGGTTACTTCATCACCCTGGGCGGGCAATTCCAGGCCCAGGAAGAAGCTTCACGCCTGGTCGGCCTGCTCAGCATCGTGTCGCTGACATTGATGTTCGTGGTGCTGTACAGCCGCTACAAGTCCACTGTGCTGGCGGCGTTGATCATGGTCAACATTCCCTTGGCGCTGGTCGGCGCCGTGCTCGGCCTGTGGCTGTCGGGGCAGCCGCTCAGCGTGGCGGCGTTGGTGGGTTTCATCACGCTGGCTGGCATCTCGGTGCGCAACGGCATCCTGAAGGTCAGCCACTACATCAACTTGATGCGCTTCGAGGGCGAGAACTTCGACCACAAGATGATCCTGCGCGGCTCGCTGGAGCGTCTGAGCCCGGTGCTGATGACGGCACTCGTCACGGCGTTTGCGCTGGCCCCGTTGCTGTTCGAGGCCGAGCAGCCCGGCACCGAGGTGCTGCACCCGGTGGCTGTGGTCATCTTCTCCGGCCTGATCAGTTCGACCCTGCTCGACACTTTCCTCACCCCCGCCATGTTCTGGCTCTTCGGCCGCAAGCCGGCTGAGGCGTTGCTCGAAAGCAAGGACGCAGAAGCCTTGTGATGTCGCCTGCTTTGTTTCTTCCCTGTCCCCCGCCCCTGTCAAACTGAAAGGACTTTCATGAAAACGCAATTCTTCTTTGCCGTCTCACTGGCCGTCGCCAGCTCGGTCTTCGCCGCTGGCGAAAAGCACAACGACGCGCATGCCCACAAGCCGATGCATGGCGGTGTGGTGGTCGAAGTCAAAGACATCGACTACGAGCTGGTCGCCAAGGCAACCGCCATCCAGCTTCACCTGCGGGATCACGGCAAGCCGGCCGATGTATCGAAGGCCAGCGCGAAGCTGACGCTCCTGAGCGGGACAGAAAAGCAGGAAGTCGAACTGAAGCCGGTCGGCGACAGACTGGAGGCGACCGGCGCCTTCAAGGTAGCCCCGGGCACCAAGGCCGTGGCAGTGGTGACCATTGCAGGCAAACAAGCCGGCACCGTGCGGTTTGCCATCAAGTAAGCACGTCGCCCATGGCGGACGCTTGCCACCGCGTCCTGTGCAGCGGAAGGCGCTGACGCAATGCAAACGAACCCCCTGGCCGTATCGGTCAGCCAGACCATGACCGTGATCTGGCTGATCGTGATGGTCGTCGCGGTGGTGGGCTATTTGCTGTGGCAGCGCTGGCGGCGAGCGAACCCGGTGCCCAAACCCAAACCGGAGCCCATACGCAGCTACAGCCAGACCTTGCAGCAGCGTCTGGCGTCACACAGTCACAGCAACAAGCGCAAACGGCGACGCGGGCCACCCCCTTCGGATGGCCCGCATTCGCGCTGAGATCGAGGTGAAGGTCAGCCGCCGGAAAGCATGGCCTCCCTTGCACGACGCTGCTCTGTCGATTCATTCAGGACCTCCGCGGCTACCTGCTGGCGGGTCTTGCCAGAGCGGGTAGTCGCCATCGGTCCCTGCTGGTTGCTGTGCAGTTCTCGCAGGGTGCCGTCCTTGCGCGCTGCTACGACCTCGGCAAGCACCTCGGCCCGCGTCTTCGTGCTTTGCCAGTGATCCGGATGTTTCGTGAAGCCGACATTGTTTTGGGCTGGGTGGTAGAGCGAATTGGCCTGTGCCACCAGCGGCAGCGACAAGGCCATTGCAACGAAGGGCAGGACAGCGTGTTGGCGAAAATTCATGGTTCAGGTTCCTTGAAGTTCAAGTGCGCTGCGACTAGGAGCCGCAGGATGCGCTGTGGCATGAAGCGAACTGTAGAAACCCGACACCAACAGTCTCGGTACGCTCAGATGACAAGTCCGTCATCTGAGCAACCCGTGCAAACCCGGCTGCCACATCCATGAGGCTTCTTGTCGTCGAGGACGAAGTCAAGCTCTCCGAGTACCTGCGCAAGGGCCTGACGGAGGAAGGTTATGTGGTCGACCTGGCGCACAACGGCGTGGACGGCCTGCACCGGGCGATGGAGGGCAGCTACGACCTGCTGTTGCTGGACGGTAACTTGCCCGGCATCGACGGCCTGGGCGTCCTGGCCGCGTTGCGCCAGAGCAAACAGACGCCTGTGCTGATGCTCACCGCACGCGGTCGCGTCGAAGACCGTGTCAAGGGCCTGCAGCGCGGGGCCGACGACTACCTGGTCAAACCCTTTGCCTTCTCTGAGCTGGTGGCGCGCATCGAAGTGCTGTTGCGCCGTGCGCGTCCCGTACGTGAAGGGGAAGGCGCCTCTGTGCTAGTGCTGGCCGATCTGGAAGTCGACCTGCTGCGCCGCAAGGCCACGCGCGCCGGCCAGCGCCTGGACCTGACGGCCAAGGAGTTCAACCTGCTGACGCTGTTGCTGCGCCGTCAGGGTGAGGTGCTGTCCCGCACCGAAATCGCCGAACAGGTGTGGGACATGAACTTCGACAGCGACACCAATGTCATCGACGTGGCGGTGCGGCGGCTGCGCGGCAAGCTAGATGCACCCTTCGACCGCACTCTGCTGCACACCGCGCGCGGCATGGGGTATGTGCTGGAAGTGCGCGAGCAATGAACGTGGGCCGCGTCGGCTCACTAGGCCGGCGGCTGTCGGCTTGGTTGGCCCTGCAAAGCCTGGTCTGGCTGAGTGTGGTCTGCGCCGTGGTCTATGCGGTCACGCGTGCCCAGGTCGAGCTCCGCCAGGAGGAGTCCTTGACACAGAAGCAGGTCCTGGTGCGGCATCTGCTCGCCGAGCCGACAGCGGCTGGCGATCCGGCGGCGCTGACGCACAAGCTCGACGATTTTTTTGTCGGCCGGCAGGACCTGGCGCTGTCGTTGCGGCGCCCCGACGGCAGCGTCTTCTACCAACGCGCCACGGCAGTCGCCAACCCGGAGGACGTGCGTGAGGTTCGTTTCGATGCGGCAACGCTCGCGAGCGCGCCCGACACGCTGGCCGCAACGCTGACCCTGGACACGAAAGACGACCGGCTCCTGCTTCGCCGGTTAGCGCTGACTTTGCTGGCCGCTGCGCTGGGCGGCGCTGCCTTGGTCTCAGCAGGCGGCTTCGTGCTCGTTCGCATGGGCCTCAGCCCAGTGCGCCGCCTGGTGGACCAGACACGCCGCCTGTCGGCAGAGACCTTGCACCAGCGCCTGGATGCTGCGGGGCAGGCCGAGGAACTGGAACCGCTGATTGCGCAGTTCAATGCCCTGCTCGGCCGCTTGTCGCAGGCGTATGAGCACTTGGAGGGCTTCAACGCCGACGTGGCGCACGAACTCTGCACGCCACTGGCCACCCTGATCAGCAGCACCGAACTGGCGCTGCGCAAGGCCCGCACGTCCGATGACCTGCGTGAGATTCTGGGCTCGAACCTGGAGGAGTTGCAGCGTGTGGCGCGCATCGTGCAAGACATGCTCTTTCTCTCACAGGCCGACCGGGGCAGCGTTGCGCGCCGGATGCCGACACCCAGCCTGGCTGCGGTGGTCATGCAGGTGGCCGACTACCACGACGCAGCGCTGGAAGAAGCGGGCCTGCGTCTTGATGTGGTCGGCGACGCCGCGGGCGAATTCGACTTGCCTCTTCTGCAGCGAGCCCTTTCCAACCTCGTGGCCAATGCCACGCGTTATGCGACGCACGGCACGGTGGTTCGCATCAGCATCGACCCGGTGCCCGGTGACTGCGTGAAACTGGCGGTCATCAATCACGGCACCGCCATCGATCCGAGGCACCTGCCACGCTTGTTCGACCGCTTCTTTCGGAGTGATCCGGCACGTGAAAATGCACACCGCAACCACGGCCTGGGGCTGTCTATCGTCGCGGCCATTGCACTTATGCATGGCGGCCGAACCTTCGCCAGTTGCACCGCCGGCCTGACTTCGATAGGCATGGTGTTGCGCGTCAAGGCAGACGCTGAGCGGAGCGTCCAGGGCAGATGACAGGATCGTCATCTGCGCGTCAGCATTCTGTCTGGTTCGGACTTCTATCGTCTCTTCGGATGTCTAACTTGGCATTGTTTGCCCTGCAGCCGCAGGGCGTGCACACACCCGTGAAGGAGACAGACCATGAAGCTCACTCTATCGCTCAGCGCCATTCTTGCCCTTGGCATGGCGGCAATACCGCTGACCAGCGTCGCCGTCGGTACCGACAGCTTCCGCAATGGGCAGTCGTTTTTCGGCGAGCCTGCATCGCAGATGCCGGTGACACGCACCGTGGAACTGGGCACCGCCAGCCACCTGAACGTGAGCTATGGCGAGACCGTGAAGTTCCAGAGCATGGGGCAGCAGTTCACATGGACCTTCAACGGCCTTGACCGCCGTGCCGTGGATGTGACCCGGATCGCGCCGGCGGGTTTCCCGGTCAAGCCCCTGGTCGTGCATGTCGGGCGCAATCCGACGAACCGCGGCAGATAGCGCCTTCTTTGGTGCAGGTCTTCAGTGCCGATGAGCTGCAGGTCCCGCTTCTGTTGCGGCAGTTGCGCTGCCAGGACCTGTGAAATTGCAGCCGTCGGCACTGTGCGCGCAGGGCGTGCGTTCGAGCTGAAAGGTGGTGTGGAAGACCTTGAAGCGATCTACCAGCACGGTTTGCAATTGCAGGATCAGCTTGGATGCGAGGACGCCTTCGCTGTGCACCACGTGCGCCGTCAGGCTGTTCTTGCCGCTGGTCAGGGCCCAGACATGCAGGTCGTGCACGCTCTGCACCCCCGGGCACGGGGCCACCAGGCCACACCAATGTAGGCCACATCTTTATGGCTAGCGCCTTGCCGAGCACCGCGCCGGCGTTGGCGCGCCGGCCAAGTCATAGGCCAGGAACCCCAGCGCTACCGTCGCCAGGCCGCTACCGATGAGCGCCAGCACCTGCGCGAAGAACAGGTGCCGGTAGACGCGGTTGGAGAGTACGCCGCTCATCATTTGCTGGCTGCCCCGGGCACGGGCTGCAAGTCGGCATCCGCCCCGCTGCCACAGGCCGGTGTGCGGCGCGCCTCACGCCCATGCGCCAGCCGGTACAGCAGCGGCAGCACCAGCAGGGTCAGCGCGGTCGACGACAGGATGCCGCCGATCACCACCGTGGCCGGGGGGGTGCCTGGTGCCCGAAGGGCTGCTCGTGGGTACCCCTGGCAGTGCTCGCAGTAGCCGGAGGCCATGGCCTCCGTTGCCTGCAACGGCAAGTACACCACCGGAGCAATGGACAGCAGTTTTCGCACCGCGCAAATGTACGCTGCGCTTAGCGTTGGCAAGCCGGGAGCGCCATACTTGGCACGCATTCTTCAAGCAAGCGGTCATAGCCAAGCCGGACCCAAGGCGCCGTCTAGGTCACGACAAGTGGCGGAAGGCGCATCGTCCTGCCAGGTTAGGTGTGCGACTTGGCTCATGCAATGAGGACAATTTCCCTGACGTCCAAACCTGCTGCAGCTCACTGCGGGCTCGGACATGCTGGCCGTTGATGGAACGCCCTAGTCGCGGGTAAGCGGGTCTTGCCCAACGTACACCGAGACGCGGTTGGCAGAGAAACCGGCAGGGGCAATACTGGTCATATCGACCGCACGACCGCCCAGCCCGTTGAAGGTCCATGTGAACTGCTTGCCTCCGCTTTGAAACGTCACGGTTTCGCCGTGGGCAACGTTGATCGGGCGCGCTGAGGCGAGGTCAACGACGCGGGCTCCAGCAGCTTGCGAGGTCGGTTGCCCATAGTAGGACTGTCCGTTCCTGAAGGTGCCTGTTCCGGTGGCCGCGTAGCTGGCGAGGGACAAACAAGCCAAGCCGAGCATTGCCACGGTTTTGAGCGATTTAGTCGAGCGCATGGAGTTCTCCTTTTCGAAGGTTTGCCTGTGCCACTGTCTCGGTACAGGCGATGCCATTTGTGGCATCGAGAAAGACTGTAGGAATCTGCTTCCAACGGGCGTTGGTCCGGCACATGACAAATTTGTCATTCAAAGTGCTGCGACCAAAGGCCGTGAAAGGTCGGCGGGAGCAGGTCCTCAAATGAATTACGTCACCGAAGGAGTCGCCTTGATGGCCTTTGTGGGCGGAAAGCGCAATGAGCCAAGGCTCGCACCGCATGTCTTGCGGGCCGCGACCAAAATTGTCAGTCTAGAATCCGAAGCATGCGTCGTTGGGTATTCGCGTTTCTGCTGCTTGTCGTGCCGTTCCAGTTGGTCTGGGGCTCGGCGGCGCCGTACTGCGCGCATGAGGCCAGTGTCTCGGCGAACAAGCATTTCGGACATCACGAGCACAAGCACCAAGCCAGCGGCGAGGTCACACCGACCGCCGACAATCAGGGCGATAGCGCGGGTGCATACCACGCCGATTGCGAGAGTTGCCACCTCGGGTGCTCCGCGGCCGTGCAAGCCAACGTACCCGGGATCCATGCGCTGCCCCAGGCCCGCGCTCCGGGTTGTCGAGAACCACGCTTCACATCGTACGTACCGTCCGCCCCACAGCGTCCTGATCGAGTCTTCCCCGCTCCTGCCGCGCGATCCGGCAGCGGCGTGGTGGTCTGACTCATGGACTGACTGACGACACCCCCCACGTCGCCTCCGAATCGCTTCTGTCGTGATACCAGAAGGATGATTCGATGCGATTTCCCGTTTTGGTGGCAGCCTGCACGGCTTGCCTGCTGGCCGCCGCCCATGGCCTTGCCAGCGCACAGGTGCCGGCCTCACCCCCTGCACTGACACTCACAGAGGCGCTGCGACAGGCCGAATTGGCCAGTCCCGCCGTCAAGCTGCGCGAGGCTCAGCTGGCTGCCGCCGAAGGCGCGCGGCAGCAGGCGTCAACCCTCCTGGCCAACAACCCCGAACTGAGCCTCGAGCGCAGCAGGACGCAGACCCGCATCACGCCACCGCCCGACGAGCGCAGCAACGGGTGGTCTGTCGGCATCGCCCAGCCCATCGAGATCGGTGGCCAGCAGGCCCGGCGCCGCGAAGCTGCGGCCGCTGCGCTGAATGCGCTGCGGGCCGAGATCGAAGACGCGCGGCGCCAGGCGCGCAGCGACGCTGCACTGCGCTTCCACGCCGTGCTCGCCATTCAGCGCCGCATCCAGATCGAACAGCGCTCGGTGGACCTCTTCGACAGCACGGCTCAGGCCATCGCCAAGCGGCGCACGGCCGGTGAGGACACCCGGCTCGACGCCAACGTGGCGCTGGTCGAGGCCGAGCGCGCGCGCAATGCGCTGGCCGTCGCCCGCGAGCAGTGGTTGGACGCCCGCAGCGAGCTGGCTGCCGCCCTGCAGTTGCCCCCTTCGGCTGTGCCTTCCGTTGCCGGTGAACTGGCCACCGAACTGGGCACAGGCCTGCCTTACAGCCTGGACCAACTCGTCACCGCTGCGCAGGCCCTGCCACGGTTGCGTGCACTGTCTGCCCGCGAAAGCGCGGCACGCGCTCGCCTGGGCGTAGAGCGGGCCAGCCGCCTGCCCGACCTGACGGTGGGCGTCAACGTCGGCCGCGAGGGGCCGGGCATCGCGCGCGACCGCGTCACGATGCTGACCCTGTCGATGCCGCTGCCGCTGTTCAAGCGCAACCAGGCCGGCATCGGCCAGGCGCTCAGCGACGTGACGACATCGGAAGTCGAGCGTGCGGTTGGCATCCGCGACCAAGAGGCCCAGGTCAGGCGTTTGTGGAGCCGGCTCGCAAGCCAGCGCGACCGCGTGCAACGCCTCCAGCGCACCTTGCTGCCTGCCTCGGCCGACAACCAGCAACTGGCGGCCAAGTCGCGCCAGGCCGGCCAGATCGGCCTGCTGGAGCAACTGGTCATCAACCGCCAGACGCTCGATGCCGAGCGTGAACTGGGCGACGCACTGGCCGAGTATCACGCCACCCGAATCGAACTTGAGAACGCGGCCGGTTGGTCGCTGGAAGGAACTGCGCGATGAGCACGCCTGATCAGAATGTTCGGTTGCGCCTTGCGGCCATCGCCGGAGTAGTGGCTCTGGCATTGGGCCTGTCGGCCTGTGGCAAAGGCGAGACTGCGGCGACAGGCAAGGCCGCCTCCTCTGCTGCTGCGGGAGAGAAGGGAGATCCCAAGAAGGAAGAAGCAAAAGATGGCGGTGGGCTGAAGTTGTCGGCGGAAGAAGCGCAACGGGCGGGCGTCAAGGTGGAGACGCTGGCGTCGCTGGCCTTTGCCGACTCGATCACCGTCACCGCCACCATCCGGCCGAATCAGGACCGCATTGCGCGCGTGGCACCTCGCGTGGAGGGTCGGATCATTTCGGTCGCAGTGAATCTCGGCGACGCCGTAAAAGCCGGTCAGTCGCTCGCCGTCCTCGACAGCCTGGCCATCGGTGAAGCCCAGTCGGCTTTGCAGCAGGCGCTGTCCAGCCAGCGCGTCGCACAGTCCGACTTCAAGCGCGCAGAGACCCTGAGTGCTGAAGAAATCATCCCGCAGCGCGAGTTCCTGCGAGCCAAATCCGAGTTGGAGAAGGCGTCCTCAAGCCTGCGCGCGGCCGAGGACCGGCTGCGGCTGCTCGGGGCCTCGGTGAAGTCGGGCACGGGCGCCTCCACGTTTCCATTGAGCACGCCCTTGACTGGAACGATCATCCAGAAAACGGCCATCGTCGGTGAGTTGGGCACACCTGCGGCACCCCTGTTCACGGTGGCGGACCTGTCGCGCGTGTGGATCGAAGCCAACCTCACCGAAGACGCCTTGTCCAAGGTGCATGTGGGCGCACAAGCCAGCGTGAAAGTGGCCGCCTATCCGGGCGAGCTGTTCAAGGGCCGCGTCACCTACGTCGCCAGCCTGCTGGACAAGGACAGCCGCACAGTGCCGGCACGCATCGAGGTGGACAACAAAGACGGGCGGCTCAAGCCAGAGATGTTCGCCAGCGCCACCATCGACACCAACGGCGCCAAGCGCGAAGCGCTGTCGGTGCCCGACGCGGCCATCTTGCTGCTGCAGGGCCAGCCGACGATCTTCGTGGCCATAGGCGAGGGTTTCGAATCGCGGGCCATCGAGCCGGGCGAAAAGCTGTCGGGCCGCACCGTCATCAAGTCCGGTGTCGCGGCGGGTGAGAAGGTGGTGACCGCCGGCGCCTATGCGCTGAAGGCGCGTCTGCTCAAGTCGCAAATCGGCGAATAGCCCCGGGACTACGTACCATGCTCAATGCCATCGTTGACGCTTCACTGCGTTACAAAGTCCTGGTCCTCGTCGCCTTCGCCGTCGTGATCGGCCTGGGTATCCAGGCGTTTCGCCAGGTGCCCGTGGATGCCTTCCCTGACGTGACGCCGATCCAGGTCAGCATCTACACCGAGTCGCCCGGGCTGGCTGCCGAGGATGTCGAGAAACTGCTCACCACGCCTATCGAGGGTGGCATGGCTGGCTTGCCCGGCGTCGAGGAAGTTCGTTCGGTGTCGCTGTTCGGCCTGTCTTACGTCGCGGTCTATTTCAAGGACAACGTCGACATTTATTTCGCGCGACGGCTTGTCGGCGAGAAGTTGCAGGACGTGAAGGGAAGACTGCCGCAGGGCTACGGCGAGCCGGTGCTCGGGCCGAACAGCTCCGGTCTCGGCCAGGTGTTCTGGTACACGATCGAGTCGGCCGACAAGAAGCTGTCCGCGATGGAGCTGCGGACCTTGCACGACTGGACGGTGCGTTTGATCCTGCGCACTTCGCCCGGTGTGGATGACGTGGTGTCATGGGGCGGCCATCAGAAGCAGTACCAGGTACAAATCGACCCGCGCCTGCTCATCAAGTACGGCCTGTCGTTCAAGCAGGTCATGGAGCGCCTCACGGCGAACAACAAGCAGGTGGGCGGCCAGTCCATCAACCTGGGGTCCGAGCAGTACCTCGTGCGCGGCCTTGGCTTGGTTAGCAACACCAAGGACATCGCCGGGATCGTGGTCGCCGAGCGCAACGGCGCGCCGGTCTACGTGCGTGACGTGGCACAGGTCAAGGAGGCGCCAGCCCCGCGCTTCGGCGCCGTCACCAAGGACGGCCAGGAGGCCGTGCTGGGCATCGCGCTGGCCCGGGTTAACGAGAACGCGCAGGCGGTGGTGGACGCCGTGAAGGCCAAGTTGGCCGTGGCGCAGGCGGCACTGCCCAAGGGCGTGACGCTGGTGCCGAACTACGACCGCGCCGAACTGGTACAGAAGGCGCTGAGGACGGCGGAGAGTTCGCTGGTCGAAGGTGCCATCCTGGTGGCGGTCATCCTGTTCCTGTTCCTCGGCGAATTCCGCTCGGCCATCGTCGTGATCATCACCTTGCCACTGGCGATGCTGATTGCGTTCATCCTGATGCAGCAGTTCGGCGTCTCGGCCAACC
>LNFM01008155.1_pt1 | contig 15947 bp, 10 predicted proteins | sample 596031 | NCBI WGS metagenome assembly LNFM01 (sample SAMN04254537, study PRJNA301005) | activated carbon metagenome | isolation source: dual media filters at the Ann Arbor, Michigan drinking water treatment plant | place: USA: Ann Arbor | reverse complement strand
TGCTGGGCGACAACGGCGAGGTGAGTTACACGGCGGGCACGACGCTGCTGCTGCAGGCGAGGACGACCGACACGAGCAATGCGACCGGGGGCGATGACCTCATCGTCGTCGGCGAGGGGGACAATCTGGTGCTGGCCGGTGTGGGTTCCGACACGGTGACGGCGGGTAGCGGTTCGGATCTGGTGATCGGCGACAACGGCCAGATCGACTGGACGCCGACAGGCGAGTACAGCCAGGTGCAGACCACGGATCCGACGCTGGGGGGCAATGACGTCGTCGAGGCGGGTGACGGAAACAACATCGTTTCGGGCGGCTTCGGCGCGGACACGATCACCACGGGCACCGGGGCCGATATCGTGCTGGGCGACGACGGTCAGTTGAACTACACGATCGATGGCGACAGGACGGATATCGATCTCATCCAAAGCACGGCGACTCAGACCAGCGGCGGCCCGGACACGATCGTCACCGGTGACGGGAGCGATATCGTGATCGGCGGTCGCGGCAGCGACACGATCGATTCCGGCGCCGGCGCCGATGTCGTGATCGGCGACAGTGGCCGGATCACCGCCGATGCCACGCTCGATGCGCCGCAGCTGCCAGGCTTGCCCATCACGCTGGGCACCATCGAGACCACGCAGTTCGACGACGGTGGCGACGACCGCATCGCGACGGGCGCCGGCGACGACATCGTGCTGGCGGGATTCGGCAGCGACACCGTGAGCGCCGGCGAGGGCAGCGACCTCGTTCTGGGCGACAACGCAGAGGTCGTTTATCAAGGGCCGGTCATCTGGTACCTGCGGGGCACCGACACGGTTGCCTCGACCGGCGGCGACGACAGCATCGACGCCGGCAACGGCGACAACCGGGTCGTGGGTGGCGTGGGCAGCGACGCGATCGTCACCGGCAGCGGTGCCGACGTCGTCCTCGGGGACAATGGCACCGTGATCAACGATGCGGCCGGCAACGTCGTGCAGGTGTTCTCCGGAGATCCGCTGTTGGGAGGCAGGGACGTCATCTCGACAGGGGACGGCAACGACGTCGCGATCGGCGGGGCTCAGGGCGATACGCTGCTCAGCACCGGTGGCAACGACATTCTTTTCGGGGATGGCGGCAGCGTGACGTTCGGCCCAGGCACCCAGATCTACATCCTGTCGATCGATGTCGTCTTCGGCGGCAACGATATTCTCGACGGGGGCGCCGGCAACGACATCCTGATCGGCGGCCAAGGCGACGATCTGCTCTTCGGCAGCCTGGATGAGGATCTGCTCTTCGGCGGGAATGCAGCGGTCACGCTGGTCGATGGCCTGGTGAGGAGCATCCAGGCGGATCTGCACGATCTGGTCACCCGCGCCTTGTTCGATTCCTTCAATGCCTTGCCCGATGAGCCGGAGACCGTAGCCTATCGGGACGTAAGCTGGCGCGTCGCGGATGAACTGCTCTCGCCGCTCAGTGTGCTCGAACTGCGTGATCTGCTGCTCGATCTGACGGGCTTCGAGAGCGTCTTCGGTCTGGACCGAGAAAGCCTCCTCGCGCTGCTTCTGGATCTGGCGGTGTTCTTCGACGTGTTCGAGTCCGATGTGACCACTCAGCTAAGGCTCTCGAGCCACGAGTCGGTCATCGAGCCGGTAGGAGCGGGGCAGTCGACGGATGGAGCGGTCGTGGCCGAGTCGGGTGACGCAGACGGCGTGCAAGAACGTCAGCCGCGCGCGGTAGCGAAGGCTGAGGCAGACCAGGTCGGAACGATGGAATCCGCGCTCGCCCTGGGCGACGATCGCTTGTCCGGCGCCGAGCGTGCCGACATTCTCGCCACGATGTTGGCTTCTGCGGCGCTGCTGGCGCAGCGAACGCGGGAACGGTCGCCTTGCGCCGGGCATGCGCCGGGCGGCTTGGCGCGGCGGGACATCACCGGGCGGTCGTCTGCAGCACCCCGGGCGGACGCCATCACGCACTGACCTTCGTGGGGACGCTTTCCGCGCGCCCAGTTACTGTTGGCGATGTACATTCTGGGTGGTAGCATCGCGCCAGCAAAAACGAGGCCCGTGACCTCCGCCTGAGCCATGATTTCCGTGTACGGCAGGGTCGCCTCGCGCCTAGGTATCTACGAACGCAGATCGGTGAGTGGAGCAGGGGCTGGAGCCGTTCGAATCCGACTCCTCACTCGATCGAAAGGCAGCCAATGAATCGATCGATAGCGGCAGTTTTGGCGTTGCTCGTTGCGCCGCTTGCGGGTGCGCAGGGGCCCGCCGGGTCTTTGCCCGCGGCACGGGCAATTCCCGATGCACCCGTCCCTCCCGCCGCCGGTGCCGGTCGCACGATGGAATGTCTGGTCGAGCCCTCGATGGTCGTCAGCATCGGGAGCTCCGTCGACGGGGTGCTGGAGCAGGTGTCGGTCGATCGAGGCGATCGCGTCGCCAAGGGTCAGGTCGTCGCACGGTTGCGCTCGGGCGTCGAGTCGGCGGCAGTCAAGTTGTCTCAGGCCCAGGTGGAATTCGCTCAGCGCCGCGCGGAGCGCAACGAGATGCTTTTCCAGAAACAGCTGATCTCGGCCCAGGAGCGGGACGAGATGGTGACCGAAGTGCGCTTGCGCGAGGAAGAGCTCAATCGCAATCAGGAGACGCTGAATCTGCGCACCATTGTCAGTCCGCTCGACGGCGTGGTGGTCGAGCGCCGCCTCGCGCCGGGCGAGTTCATACGCGCTGAGAAATCGGTGGTGGTCAAGCTCGCCCAGGTCAACCCGCTCAACATCGAAGTGATCGCGCCTGCGTCCATGTTCAACGCCTTGCGCGTCGGCATGACCGGGCGCGTGAGTCTGGCGCCCTATGTGGCGGGCAGCTATGCGGCGAAAGTCGTCGTGGTCGACAAGCTCATCGATGCGGCGAGCGGCACGCTCGGGGTCAGGCTGCAGATGCCGAATCCCGACAACAAGATTCCTGCCGGCATCAAGTGCAGTGTGACCTTCGGTCGGTGACGCCAAGGGTCCTTGGGGGGCGGGCGCCCCCGTGTCCAAGAAGAGAGGTGGTTCGTTCATGATGAAATCGACGCGTGCATGGGTGGCAGCGGTTATGTTCCTGCCCACGCTGTGCGGTGCCGAGACGCTGCTGGAAGCCTACAAGCTGGCGCGCGAAAACGATCCCAAGTACCGTGCCGCCCAAGCCGAGTTTCGAGCCGCCAGCACACTCATCGATCAGGCGCGGGCGGGATTCCTGCCGGCCGTCAGGCTCGACTTCGAGCATACGGAAACACGCCAGCGCATCCTGAGCAGCCAGAATCCGATCTTCGGCGCCGGGGTGACGGATTTTCCGACCGACGCTCGCACGCTGTCGGTGACGCAGCCGATCTTCCGCAAGGAAGTCATCGAGCGCTTCGCTCAGGCCAAGGCAGTGGTGAAGCAGGCACAATTCACCTTGCTCGCCGCCGAGCAGGAACTGCTGCTGCGTACCACCACGGCCTATCTGGTGCTGATGGCCGCGACGGATAGCCTGGCGCTGGCGACGGCCGAGCGCGAAGCGGTCGGCAAGGCGCTCGATCTCGCTCGCGAGCGCTTGAAGGCGGGACTCGGCACCATCACCAACCAATACGACGCGGCCGCTCGTTACGCGGTCACGCAAGCGCGGGAGATCGAGGCGAAGAACCGATTGCGGGATGCCCGGCAAGCGCTGCGCGAGATCACCGGCACGCTGTTCGAGCGCGGTCAGGTGTTGCGCGAGAACTTTCCGCTGGAGTCGCCGCAACCCGCCATGATCGAGCGCTGGCTGGAGACGGCATCCCAGCAGAACCTGGGTCTGAACGCCCGGCGTGAAGCGCTCGAGGTGGCGCGCCAGGAAATCGAGCGGTTGAAGGCCGGACACTTTCCCAGCGTGAATCTGCTGCTCAATCACAACCGGCGCGATTCGGGGAGCACCCTCTTCGGTGGCGGCAGCAACGTGGAAACGACCGATCTCACCGTTCGGCTGAGCATTCCGATCTATGAGGGCGGGCTCACCAGTGCCGTCACGCGCGAAGCGGCACACCGCTATACCAGGGTGCAGGAAGAGCTGGAAATGGAGCGGCGAACCGTGGAGCGGGCGACACGCGCCTATTACGAAGGCACGCTCGCCGGGGTCGACCTGGTGCGAGCGCTCGAGCAGTCGGTCATCTCGCAACAACGATCGCTGGAGGCGAAAGAGCTGAGCCACAAGTCGGGCCTGATCACGCTGTTGCCGGTTCTCGATGCGCAGCGCGACTTGTATCTGGCGAGGCGTGATTATGCGCAATCGCGCTACGACTATCTGCTCAATCGCCTGCGGCTGCAGCAGGTCGCGGGAACGCTGTCGGAAAGCGACCTGGCGAGCATCGGCGCTGCGTTGCGTTAGTCCCCGGGCGCCAGACGATGCTGCGTGGGCTGCGGGGTCTGCGGCGGGTGCAAGGGCGGAGCAGGCGTGCCGCTGCGGTCAGGTGCGAATCAGGGTCCTCGTCGTCGCTGGCTGCGGGGTTACCCATGAATCATTGCAAGTAGGACTCCCAAGTGGCAGGCGATGACGGCATAGTGTTGGTCTCCGACGCCCGCAGAACGGGCGAAGGCGGCGAATTTCGGTCCGATTTCTGGGCGCGCCTCATTCACGCGCCCGATGCACATGGTTTCGCGGCGACGTGGCTCGACATCCAGTGTCGCGCGTTCGAGGGCGTGATCCGCGGCGTGGTGGTGCTGCGTGCCTCGGAGGCGAGCGCGTTCGCGCCGACGGCGGTCTGGCCGGAAGGCATCGAAGGTAGCCCCAGGCTCGCGGCCATTGCCGAGAAGGCGCTGCAGGATCGCAGTGTCGCGGTCGAGGGTGTCAAGCGCACGCCGCGGCGGCAGGATCCCGTGTTCCTTGCGCATCCCCTGATCGTCGACGACGAACTTCACGGTGCGGTGGCCCTGGAGGTCGAAGGGCGTTCCGAGGCCGCAGTCGCAGAGTTGGTGCAACGCCTGGGCTGGGGCCTGGGTTGGCTGGAGGCTCTGGCGCGCCGCAAGACCTTCACCAGCAAGGCGCGTCTGGTGACCGTGCTGGAGTTGATGGCCACTTCCCTGAGCCACGAGCGGTTCCAGGCGGCGGCGACCGCGGTCGCCACCGAACTGGCGACGACGTTCGGCTGCGAGCGGGTCAGCCTCGGTTTCATGAAGGGACGCCATATCCAGGTAAAGGCGCTCTCGCACAGCGCGTCCTTCACCAAGAAGGCCAATCTCATCCGGGCGCTGGAAGGCGCAATGGAGGAGGCGGTCGACCAGCTGGCGACCGTGCGGTTTCCCGCGCCCCCCGAAGGACCCTTTCAGGTCACGCGCGCCCATGCCGAGCTGCATCAGCAGCATGCAGCAGGTGCGATATGCACCGTTCCGCTCACCGCCGGGGAGCGGGTGCTTGGCGCCTTGACCCTCGAACTGCCCCCAGGATCGGAATTCGATGCGCGGACAGTCGAACTGTGCGAACACGCGGCGCTGCTGCTCGGGCCGGTTCTCGACGTCAAGCGCAAGGAAGACCGCTGGATCGCACGCAAGGTCGTGGACAGCATGGCGACGCACCTGGGGCATTTGATCGGTCCCCGGCATATCGCGCTGAAGCTTTGGGTCGCGGCGATCGCCGCTGTGGTCGCGTTTTTCGCGCTGGTCGACGGCGACTACACGATTACCGCGGATGCGAGCCTGGAGGGGCAGGTGCAGCGTGCCGTGACGGCGGCGATGCAGGGCTATGTCATCGAGGCGCGCGCGCGCGCCGGGGATGTGGTGCGCAAAGGCGATCTGCTTGCCTCGATGGATGATCGCGATCTGCGGCTGGAACGGCAGCGGCTGATGAGCCAGCGGGCACAACTGGAAAGCGAGCGTCGCGCGGCCATCGCCGAAGGCAATCGCGCGCGTTCGCGCATCCTGGAAGCCCAGGGCGGCCAGATCAGCGCACAGACCGCGCTGGTCGACGAACAGATCCTGCGCACCCGGCTGATCGCGCCGTTCGATGGCGTGATCGTCAAGGGCGATCTGAGTCAGTCGCTGGGCGCCGCCGTCGAGCGTGGCAGCGTGCTGTTCGAGCTGGCGCCTCTGGATACCTATCGGGTCATCATGAAGGTCGACGAGCGCGACATCACCGACGTGTCGACCGGGCAGGCCGGTCGCCTCGCGCTGTCGAGCATGCCGAACGAGGAGATCGCGCTGGTGATCGAGAAGATCACGCCGGTGTCGGTCGTGGAGGAGGGGCGCAATTACTTCCGGGTGGAGGCCCGCGCGCAAGGCGCGGTCGAGAAGCTCCGACCCGGCATGGAAGGCGTGGGCAAGATTTACGTCGATGAACGCAAGCTCCTCTGGATTTGGACCCACAAGATGGTGCACTGGATGCGGATGTGGGTCTGGTCCTGGTGGCCGTGAGTCCGGTGGGACGATGAGCGATTCGCTGTTCAGTCCGTCATGGTATCGGGTCGCCTCGTTGCGGCCTCGCATCCGGTCGCACGTTCAGATTCATCGCCACAGTTTCCGAGGGGAAATCTGGTTCGTGCTGCAGGATGTCGCGGCGGAGCGCTCGCATCGATTCTCCGCGGCTGCGCATCATGTGATCGGATTGATGGACGGCGAGCGCACGGTCCAGCAGATCTGGGAAGCGGCCTGCACCCGATTGGGCGATTCGGCACCCACCCAGGAAGATGTCATCCGCCTGCTGGGTCAGCTGCATGCCGCCGACGCACTGCTCTGCGACGTGCCGCCCGACAGCATGGAAATCTTTCGGCGCTACGAGAAGCACGAGCGCATGAAATGGCGGCGCCGTTTCTGGACGCCGCTGGCGCTGCGCTTTCCGCTGATCGACCCGGATCGCTTCCTGCAGCGCACGCAGCATCTGGTCGATCCGCTCTTCACTTGGTTCGGCGTCGCGCTGTGGCTCGTCGTGGTCGGCACGGGGGCGGTGCTGGCGGTCCTGCATTGGACCGACCTCACCAGCAACATCGCCGACCAGGTGCTCACGCCGCAGAATCTGCTCGCGCTGTGGCTGATCTATCCCGTGGTGAAGACGTTTCACGAACTGGGTCACGGCTACGCCACTCGACGCTGGGGCGGCGAAGTCCATGAGATCGGCATCATGTTGCTGGTGCTGACGCCCGTGCCCTATGTCGACGCCTCCGCGGCGACGGGGTTTCGGGACAAGCGCAAGCGCATGGTGGTGGGTGCGGCGGGGATTGCCGTGGAGCTCTTTCTCGGCGCGCTCGCGCTGTTCGTCTGGCTGATGGTCGAGCCCGGCCTCGTCAAGACCGTGGCATACAACGTCATGCTCATCACCGGCGTGTCGACGCTGCTGTTCAACGGCAATCCGCTGCTGCGCTTCGACGGTTATTACGTGTTGGCCGATGCAATCGAGATTCCGAATCTCGGCAACCGCTCCAATCGCCATATCGGCTACCTGTTCCAGCGCTACCTCTTCGGCATGAAGGATGCGAAGTCGCCTGCCAACGGCAGCGGCGAGCGCGCCTGGATGCTGGTGTACGGCGTGGCCTCGTTCATCTATCGGGTTTTCATCACCTTCGTCATCATCATGTTCATTGCGGGCAAGTTCTTCATCGTCGGCGTGCTGCTGGCGATCTGGGCCATCGTGACCCAGGTCGTGATTCCCATGGGCAAGAGCCTTGCCTTCGTGGTGAAGAGTCCCGAGGTGCAGCGCCAGCGCGGACGCGCGATGTCGACCACCCTGCTGCTCGTGCTCGCTTTGGCCGGGCTGATCTTCGTCGTGCCGGCGCCGAGCTGGACGCGGGCCGAGGGCGTGATCTGGCTGCCCGAGGAGACCCAGGTGCGCGCCGGGTCGGACGGCTTCATCGCGCGCCTGCTCGTCCCCGCCGACAGCGAGGTGCAGCGCGGACAGCCCTTGATTCGCGCCGAGGAACCGTTCCTCGCCGCGCGGGTCGCGGTGCTGAAAGCTCAGGTCGACGAATTGAGCGCCCGTTACGATGCGCTGTTGCCGACGGACCGCGCGCAGGCCGCGATGGTGCGCGAACAGATGGTGGCGGCGCAGGCGAATCTGCGCCGTGCGCGCGAGCGGGAGGAGGCGTTGGTCTTCCGCAGTCCGGCCAGCGGACGCTTCGTCGTGCCCAGTGCCGAGGATCTGCCGGGTCGTTTCGTGAACAAGGGGCAATTGGTCGGCTACGTGGTGGCTTCCAGGGAGCTCACCGCGCGCGTCGCTGTGCCGCAGGACGACATCGCGATGGTTCGGCAATCCACGCGCGCCGTGCACGTGATGCTCGCGGCCTGGGGGTCACGGCCCATGGTCGGCGAGGTGCGCCGCGAAGTGCCTGGCGGCTCCCTGAAGCTGCCGACCGCCGCGCTCGGCACTTCGGCCGGCGGCGCCATCGCGGTGGACCCGCGCGACCCGGAGGGCATGACCGCGCTGCGGCAGACGTTCCAGCTGGAGGTGGCGCTTCCGCCCGATGTCCGCGCGGACCATCTCGGAGCGCGTGTCCACGTGCGCTTCGATCACGGCTTCGAGCCCGCCGGCCTGCAAATGTATCGAGCGCTGCGGCGGTTGTTGCTGAGGCAGTTCGATGTCTAGCACGACCAGTCTGCGTCCGGGGATCGCGCTCGGTCCCTATCCTCAGCGGGAGGACGCGCGCGACACCTGGCTCGATCGCATGGCAGCGACGCTCGGGGGTTTCGTGCGCCAGTTCGCGTACGGCCGCCGTCCCGGGCACGAGCGGTTCCTGGCGCTGGTGGCGCGCGAGGAAAGCGCCTTGAAGGATTTGTCCGACCAGGACATGCGCGCCTGCATTCCCGACCTGCGGCGACGACTGTACAGCGAGGGGCTGCAGGAGGCCTTGGTGGCGCGAAGCTTCGCCATCGTGCGCGAGGTGGCCTCCCGTCGTTTGGGCATGCGGCCTTTCGACGTGCAGCTGCTCGGGGGACGCGTGATGCTCGAAGGCAAGATCGCCGAGATGGAGACGGGGGAGGGCAAGACACTGACCGCCACGCTGCCTGCCTGTACGGCTGCGCTTGCCGGCATCCCGGTGCATATCGTGACGGTCAACGACTTCCTCGTGTTGCGCGATGCCGCCTGGATGAGCCCGCTCTACAAGTTCCTCGGCTTGACCGTGGGGACCATCACCGAGGGCATGTCGCCAGCCGCCCGCCGCGCAGCTTACGCCTGCAACATCACCTATGGCACGAACAAGCAAGTCGTCTTCGATTACCTCAAGGATCGCCTCATGCTCGGTCGCGATACCGGGCAGATGCAGCTCAAGATGGAGGCCTTGCACGCCGAGCATGCGCGCGCGGGGCGATTGCTGCTGCGCGGACTGTGCTTCGTCATCGTCGACGAAGCCGACAGCGTGCTGGTCGACGAAGCTCGGACGCCGCTCATCATTTCGAATGTCGGCGATTCGAGCCAGGAAGAGCGGGTGTACGGCGAAGCCGTGAGCATCGCGCGCGAGCTCGAGTCGGGCGTCGACTTCTCCTTGCTGCCGCGTCGTCACGAGGTGGAGTTGAGCGATCACGGCCGCCATCGACTGGCCGAACTGGCCGAGCCGTATGGCGGGGTCTGGATGGGGCCGCGGCGGCGTGAGGAGCTGATACGTCGCGCGCTCAGCGCACTCTACCTCTTCCAGCGCGACAAACAGTATCTCGTCCGCAACGGCAAGGTGCAGATCGTCGACGAGTACACCGGTCGCGTGATGGCGGACCGCTCCTGGGAGCGCGGGTTGCATCAGATGATCGAGGCGAAAGAAGGTTGTGCGATCACCGGACAGCAGGAAACCCTGGCGCGCATCAGCTACCAGCGCTTCTTCAGACGCTATCTGCGGGTGGCAGGCATGACCGGCACTGCCCGAGAGGTTGCGCGCGAGCTGTGGGCGGTCTATCGCTTGCCCGTCGTCACGATTCCCACCAATCGACCGGTGCAGCGTCGGGCCTGGACCGAGCGGGTGTATGCGACGGCCGAAGAGAAATGGCGTGCGATCGTGGAGTCGGTGCGACAGCTGCAGGCGCAAGGCAGGCCGGTGCTGATCGGCACCCGCTCGGTCTCGGCCTCGGAGCATTTGAGTGAGTTGCTCGCCACTGCCGGCCTGATGCATCAGGTGCTCAATGCGCGACAAGATCAGGAGGAAGCCGAAGTCGTGGCGCGCGCAGGCGAGCGAGGGCGGATCACGGTCGCGACCAACATGGCGGGGCGCGGCACCGATATCCGGCTGGCGCCGGGTGTGGTGGATCTGGGTGGCTTGCATGTCATCGCCACGGAGCGCCACGATGCGCGGCGTGTCGACCGGCAGTTGTTCGGTCGCTGCGGGCGCCAAGGCGATCCTGGCAGCTTCCAGGTGTTCGGCTCCCTCGACGACGAAGTCGTGCAGCATTACTTCAAGAAGCCGACTTTGCGTCTGTTGCGCCTGCTCGGGCGTGCCGGCCGCCCGCTGCCCGCGTGGGCAGGAAGCACGATCGTCGAAACTGCTCAGAAGGCGGCCGAGCGGCATCACGGCCGTGCGCGCCGTGAGTTGCTGCGTACCGACGACCAGCTGAGCGACATGCTCGCCTTCACCGGCCGCAGCGAATGAGGCGGGCGGCATGAAGTCCGGCACGCCTGCGAGTCATCCGCCCGGGCAACCGCGGGTCTGTTCGAGCCGGTCGAGGATCGTGTCCGGCGCCTCTGCCATGTAGCCGTGTGCGGCCGCATAGGCTTGGGTGAATTCTGCGTCAATGCCGGGCGCGTATTCGTCTGTCCAGGCATAGAGGCTCATGCGTGGCAAGGACCGCGGTTCACGGAGCGACGGCATGGCTTGGAGGCTCGGCGCGCATAAGGCACGTCGAGCGGGCGTGGGTGTGCTGGCGTCATGTCCTGCGCATGCCTGGAGAGGGGGACGACCGCGCCACGAGGAGCTGTGTCGGAATCGGCCATCCAGCCCAGGCTGTGCACGAGCCCCGCAACCGGCATAAACTTCGCGGGCGGCCTCGTCGCCGGCTCGGCGAACCAGGACCGTATACAACCCGGGAGGAGAGACCAGCACCATGAGCGACAGCGCAACCCAAGCGACCCAGACGGCGGCACCCCGTGCCGTTGCGGCCTCTGCCGCCGGCGGCCTACCGGCACGCCTGAAGAACATTCTGTGCCTGGACGATTTCGAGGAACCTGCCCGGCGTTTCCTGCCGCGGCCCGTGTTCGGATACATCTCGGGCGCGGTGGAAACGAACGCGTCGCTGTTGGCCAACCGGAGCGCCTTCAGCGAGTTCGAGTTCTTGCCGCGAGTACTGACCGACACGCGCGCGCGGCACCAGAAAGCGACACTGTTCGGCCGCACTTACGATCTGCCGTTCGGCTTTCCGCCCATGGGCAGCACCGCGCTGGCGGCGTATCGCGGCGATTATTCGCTCGCGAAGGTGGCTGCCGAGATGAACACGGTCATGATCCAGAGCGGCGCATCGCTCACGCCGATGGAGCGCTTGAAGGAGAGCGCGCCGACGGCCTGGTTCCAGGCGTATCTGCCGGGCGAGCCGGACATCATCACCGCGCTGGTGGAGCGCGTGAAGCGCGCAGGTTTCGAAGTGCTGGTGCTCACGGTCGATGTGCAGGTCAATTCGAATCGCGAGAACAACGTGCGCAGCGGCTACAGCTCTCCGCTCAAGGTCACGCCGAGGCTCGCCTGGGACTGCATGCTGCGTCCGCGTTGGCTGCTGGGCACCTTCGGCCGCACGGTGCTCAACTATGGCATGCCCCATCTCGAGAACATGGGGTTCCCGCGCATACCGATCATGGGCAACATGGAGCGCCCGCGCATGTCGCGCGACGGGCTCAATTGGGAGCACGTGGCGCTGATGCGCAAGCTCTGGCCCGGCAAACTCGTGCTCAAGGGCGTCCTTGCGCCTGCCGACGTGCGCATGGCGCGCGAATGCGGCGTGGACGGCATCATGGTGTCGAATCATGGCGGCCGCCAGCTCGACTACACCCTGTCGCCGCTGCGCGTGCTTCCTTCCGTGGCCGCAGAAGCCGGCGACATGGCGATCATGCTCGACAGCGGTGTGCGTCGCGGGTCCGATGTGCTCAAGGCCATCGCGCTTGGCGCGCATTTCGTGTTCGTCGGTCGGCCTTTTCTCTACGCGGCTGCGATCGGCGGCGAAGCGGGTGTGCGTCACGGGGCACAGCTGTTGAAGGAGGAAATCAGCCGCAACATGGCCATGCTGGGGATCTCTTCGCTGGCGCAGATGAAGCGCGAGCTCCTCGTGCCCAGTCGCGGGTTGGTTTGAGCCTGCGGGCAGGCGGATGTCCGGGGAGGCGCTGGCACGGCGCGCTCGTCCTCGGGCAGCGCCGCCGCTCGCTACCGGCTAGACGGCTCGCAGCGCATCCACGACGCGCAGGCGGGCTGCACGCACGGCGGGAAGAAAGCCGCCGACCAGCCCCATGATTACGGCGAACAGCATTGCCTTGACGACCACTTCGCCGGTCAGTATGAAGCGGAACGAGAGGTCGGCGAAGGTCTGGAAGTTCAAGGTCGAGAACGAGGCATACTGCATGAGCGAAGCGGACAGTACGCCGATGACGCCGCCTACGACGCCGAGCAGCAGCGATTCCATCAGAAAGGCGGTCAGCACCGCACGGCGCCGGAATCCCAAGGCGCGCAAGGTGCCGATCTCTCCGACCCGGTTGGCGACGGAGGCATACATCGTGATCATGGCGCCGATCATCGCGCCGATGGAAAAGATCACCGAGAGCGACAACCCCAGAACGTTGATGAAGGTCGAAAGCGCCTTGGATTGATCGCCGTAGAAGATCTGTTCGCGCTTCGACTCGTTCGTCAGTTGCGGATCGGTGTCGATGTCCGCCGCGAATGTCTCGAACGCTTCCGAGCGGGCTAGACGCACGATCAGCGACGAATAGGCGTTGCGTCGGAACGACTGCATCAGCTGATCGACGTCGCCCCACACCTCCGAATCGAAACCGCTGCCGCCGGCGTCGAAGACCCCGACCACGGTCCAGTCGCGTTGTGCAAAATTGATTCGGCTACCGACAGTCGCCATGTCGAAACGTGCCGCGATGCTGGCGCCGACGATGATCTCGGCGCTGCCGGGGCGGAACATGCGGCCCTGGACGATTCGGACTTGCGGGCGCAGCGCGAGTCCTGTGGCGTCCGTGCCGCGGATGACGACGTTCGAAGGGCGGTTGTCGCCGCGACGCAACAGGGAGATCAGCACCACGGTCTCTTTCGCAGCGAACGGTCGACCGGCCGCGCCGATGGCGACCGCCGGATGCGATTCGATGATGCTGGCCTGGGGACGAGAGATTCCGCTCTGGATTTCCGTCTCCGAACCTTTGCGTATGATCGTCACGTTGTCGAACTCGCCGGTGGTGACCAGCGTGCGCTTGAGCCCCGCGTCCAGCATCAGAACGGTCGCGAACACGAAGACCACCAGCGCCAGGCCGCCCGCCGTCAATGCCGTCGTGAGGCGTCGCGTCCAGAGGTTGCGGGCGATGTAAGAGAATGGAATCTTCACGGCGGTCGTCGCAGTCAGCCGATGGCTCGCAGGCCTTGCGCAATGCGCACCCGCGAGGCGCGCACCGCGGGGACGATGGCGGCCGCGATCGCGACGGTCAGGGCGCAGGCAGCCTGCGAGGCGAGAGTCAGCGACGATACTTCGAAGATGGGAAAGAAGTTGCCGGCGATCTGCTTGAATCCCGCCGCGGCATAGGGCATCGACCCGATCGCCAAGAGCCCGCCGACGCCGCAGATGACCAGCGACTCCCCGAAGATCAGCACCGCGATGAACCCGGGGCCGAAGCCGAGCGCCTTCAGCGTGGCGTACTCGGCCAGACGCTCGCGTGCGCTCATGGCCATGGTGTTCGCCATCACCGCCATGATGATGAGGATGACCACATAGGAGACGATCCGAATGGCGGCGATGATCTCGTTCGACATGGCGACGAATCCCAGCTGGAAGGCCTGTTCCGATTCCGTGAGGGTTTCAGCGAGCGAGTTGCGGAAGCTCTCGTCGATGGACCGAGCGATCGACGGGCTGTTTTCGGCCACATCGATGCCGACGATAAAGATGCCGACCTGATCGGCGCGCTGCTTGGAGGTTCGACGCAGCGTCTCGTTCAGGTAGTCCCAGTGGAACATCATCTGGCGCGTCACCTTGGTCTCGTCCGAGCCTTCGAAGATGCCGCGCACGACGAACTCCCAGGTGCCGGGGAAGATGGTGCCGCGCAGAGGCAGCACGTCGCCCACCTTGAAGCCATAGGCGTCGGCGAGCTGCCGGCCGATGAGGCAGCCCTTGCGATCTCGCAGCCACGCCTGACGCTGCTCCTCCGGGAGCACGAATTCGGGATAGAGGTCCAGATAGTTCGGCGACACGGCGAACTGGGCGAAGAAGTTCTTGGGCTCCTGATAGATCCCGCCGAACCAGTTCGAACGCGCCACCTGCGTGACGCCCTCGATACTGCGTATGCGCCCTTCATAGCTCAGAGGCAAGGGGAAAACGAGGGAGATCGCGTTGCGCGTGATCAGACGCGCATTCGATGCCGATTGTGCTCCGGCATACCAGGCATCGATCACCGTCTGCAGCATGCCGAACGCCAGTATGGCGACGAGCAGTCCCGCGACCGTCAGTGTCGTGCGCAGCTTGTGCCGCAAGGCATTCCGGGCAATGAGCTTGAGAATGAACATGGTGCCGCCGCCTAGTCACCCAAGTTGGAGATGCGCGGCGCGATGCTCATCGCGTCGAGAGGGGGCCGCGCAAGGCGCGAGCGTCGACATCCCTGACGGACGCGAAGGCAAGCGCAGTCGGGCTCGATGCACGGCGAGCGGTCGGGGCGGTGCAAAGCGTCGGTTCCAGGCATCGTCCGGGCAGCGAAAGGTCGACTCGACGACACTAGGATTGACCGCTTTGCTCGGTGCTCAGTTCACCCTTGTCGAGGTGGATGAGGCGCCGGGCGGATTTGGCGGCGTTCGCGTCGTGCGTGACCATCAGAACGGTCTTGCCGATCTCTTCATTCAGGCGTCGCAGGAGGGCAAGAACGTCTTCCGCGGAACGTCGATCGAGGTCGCCGGTGGGTTCGTCGGCGACGATCAGCGTGGGATCGGTCACGATCGCGCGCGCGATGGCGACCCGCTGCTGCTGCCCGCCCGAAAGCTCGGAAGGGTAGTGGTCCATGCGATCGTCCAGCCCGACCATCGCGAGCGTGAGCGCCGCGCGCTCGCGCCGCTCGCTGCGCGAAAGGGAGGTGAGCATGAGGGGCAGTTCCACGTTCTCCAAGGCCGTCAGTACGGGCATCAGATTGTAGAACTGAAAGATGAATCCGATATGCGCGGCGCGCCAGTCGGCCAGCGCGGTCTCGGAAAGCCGGCTGATGTCGAGGCCGGCTATGCGCAATTGCCCGCTATCGGGCTTGTCGATGCCCGCAATGAGATTGAGCAGGGTGCTTTTGCCTGACCCGGAAGGTCCCATGAGGGCGGTGAACTCGCCGTGCGCGATATCGAGCGAGATGTCGTTCAGCACGGGAATGATCTGATCACCGCGGCGATAGCTCTTGAACAGCGCCCGGATCTCGATCAGCGGGGAGGTGGCGTCCATGGCGGTGGCTACGGTTCCCAGTCCAGGGGGCTCGGCTGCATGAGTGATCGCGACGGGCTGATCCATGCGTGACAAAAGCGAGGCAATCGACACAGGGGGCGCGATTTACTGCGGCCAGCTTGGCAAGCTAACGGGGTTTGACGACCCACATAACGAACAGCGTCGATATTCGGCATCCTCGATGGAGGCATTTCCTGACTGGACACATCAGCGCTTGCCCGATTGAAGCGTGACGGTCATCCCGTCCTGCAGCTTTTCGGGGGGGCGCACGACGACCTTGGCGCCCGCCGCCACGCCCGCGGTGACTTCGACCGATTCGCCGAACCTGGATCCGGTTTGGACTGCCACGGCGACGGCGCGATCGTTCTGCACCACGAAGACGACCGGCTTGCCGCCGCGCTCCACCACGGCATCGGGAGCA
>LNFM01008152.1_pt1 | contig 15951 bp, 13 predicted proteins | sample 596031 | NCBI WGS metagenome assembly LNFM01 (sample SAMN04254537, study PRJNA301005) | activated carbon metagenome | isolation source: dual media filters at the Ann Arbor, Michigan drinking water treatment plant | place: USA: Ann Arbor | reverse complement strand
GCGGGAACCAACAGCAGGCCGGACAGGAAAGGCGTGAACCCCTGGACCTGCTGCACGTTGACCGGGATCAGGTAGTTGGATGCGAAGTTGCCCAGGCCGAACACGAACGCGACGATGACGGCCGAGGAGAACTGCGGGATCTTGAACAGGGAAAAGTCGAGCAGCGGCGTGGCCGAGCGCAATTGCAGCCAGACGAAGGCGATGGCGCAGGCAAGGCCCATCACCGTCATCAGCACGATCGCGTTCGAGTCCCAGCCGAAGCGCTGCCCGTTCGCGCCTGCCGCGAGGATGCTCATGAGTGCGCCGACCAGCAAAGCGTAGCCGAGCCAGTCGAACCTGGGCGGCGGGGAGGCGTCTTCCTTGCCGGGCAGGTAGAGCATGCCGAGAAACAGCGCGACGACGCAGACGGGAATCGGCACCAGAAAGATCTCGCGCCAGCCCACGGTATCGATGACCATGCCGCCGATCATCGGGCCGAGCATGGGCGCGATCTGGATGCCCATGCCGTGAATCGCCATGGCTTGGCCGCGTCGCTCGGGTGGAAACTGCGTGAAGATGAGCGTCATGATCATCGGTTGCACGACGCCGGCGGAGAATCCTTGCAGCACGCGGCCGGCGATCACCATCTCGATGTTGGTGGCGAAGTACACGACTGCGGTGCCGGCGAAGAACACCACGTTGACGACGATGAAGGCGCCGCGTATTCCGAGGGCGCGCGCAAACCAGGCGCTGAGCAACTGGCTCGCGACCATGGTCGCGATGAAACCGGTCGCCAGCCACTGCGCCTGATCCTGGCCGACCCCGAAAGCGCCCATGACGGTCGGCACGGCCACGTTGGCGATCGTCGCGGAGAGGACCATCGCGATCGCGCCAGCCATGCCGGCGATCGTGACGAGCCATTTGTTGACGGGAGAGGCAGCGGCGGTTGGCAATGAGCTAAGACGTCTGAATGGCGGATGCGGGCATGCCGCGCAGGCGCACGCGCGCAGTCGGGCGGACGAAGCTGCTTGGGGCAATCGATTCTAGCGCGGAGAACCGTCGCTGCGCAGGTTTAGCGCATCGGCGCGCGGCACGGCCCGGCTGGACTGGTCCGGAGCCGCACCACGATAGCCGAGCAGCCCACCGCCCCGATGTCCGCGGCAAGCGGTCTGCTCCTTGCACTTCAAGGTTCGGTGATGCCCAGTTCCTTGCACAGCCGGGCGACGGTCGCCTTCACCGCTGCCAGTTCGCTCGTGAGCGCGGCGACGTTGGCGCGCAAGGCTTCGATCTCGCCGAGACTCGCACTGTGAGGCGCCGCCGACACGGTCGATGCGGCATGCGCTTGCTCCACGATCGGGGGCGGACCCGAGAGCAGATGGGCCCACCGCGGCTCGCGCGAGCCGGGCTGGCGCACCAGTTCCACCACGAGCGCGCCTTCGGGACGCTCGGCAAGCTCTCTGAGGAAAGCCTCCACCGAGGAGATGTCGGCGAAGCGATGCAGGCGCTCGCAGTTGATCCGCAGTTCGCCCGCCGTTTGCGGGCCGCGCAGCATCAGCACGGCAAGCAGCGCCGCCGACTGCGGCGGGACGGTCAGCACGCGTCCGAAATTATGCGCATAGCGCATCGCGCGCCCGCCGCTCGTTTCGATCACGAGCGACAGGCGCTTCAGGTTGTCGACCGAGGCTTGCACTTCGGTCTCCGCCGCGTCGAGCACCGGATCGCGGCTCGACTTCTGATTGCAGCCGGCGGTCAGGGCGAGCAGCGTGAGCGGATAGGTGTCGGGCACCGTGTGCTGCTTTTCGATCAGCACGCCGAGCACACGGGTTTCGAGCAGAGACAAGGCGGGCAGCGTCATGGCAGATGGCCTTCGAAACGAGCTTTCGTGGCGCCGATGTTGGCGGCCTTCGCGTTGGGCGCAGTGGCGCAGAAGAGGGCAGACCCTGCGGCCGATTTTGTAGAGCAATGAATCCGGCGAAAACTCGCTGGGCGCGAGCGACGCAAACGACCCCCGGCCCTGGCGGTTGCGCAGGGCCGGGTAGGAGGCGCCCGACCGGGAGGGGGCAGGCGCCGTCACGACGGACTCGTCAGGCGATCGCGCCAGCGGCGCGCAGTTCCTGCAACTGGGCATCGGTGTAACCGAAGCTGTGCAGAATCTCGTCGGTATGCTCGCCGGCATCCGGGGTGGGTCGGCGGATCTTCCTCGCCGTATCGTGCATGTTGATCGGCGATGCGACGATCTTGAAGTCGCCCCTCACCGGATGCGAGGCCGGCGCGGCCATCCCGAGATGCTGGACTTGCGGGTCGGCGAAGGTCTGGTCGATGGTGTAGATCGGCCCGCAAGGTACGCCGGCCTCCTCGAACAGTTCCACCCAGTGCGTCGACGACTTGTGTTGCGTGATTTCGCTGATCGCATCGTTGACCGCCTTGCGGTCCTGGGTGCGCTTCTGGCGCGTGCTCCACTCCGGCTTTTCCTTCCATTCCGGGTGCCCGATGGCATCGCAGAAGCGCTGCCAGGGGCGCTCGCCCGCCGCCGCGATGTTGATGTGGCCGTCGCTGGTGGGGAAGACGCCGGTCGGTGTGCCGGTCGGATGATCGTTGCCTGCCTGCTTGGCCACTTCGCCCTTCATGAGCCAGCGCGAGGCCTGGAAGTCGAGCATGAAGATGGTCGATTCGAGCAGGCTCGTATGCACCCACCGGCCCACGCCCGTGCGCGTGCGGTCGAACAGCGCCATCATGATCGCGAGCGCGAGCAGATTGCCCGAGGTGAGATCGGCGATCGCGACGCCGACCCGGACCGGACCCTGCCCGGGCAAGCCCGTGACCGACATCAGCCCGCCCATGCCTTGCACGATCTGGTCGACGCCGGCGCGCTTGCCGTACGGGCCGGTCTGGCCGAACCCGCTGATGCTGCCGTACACGATGCGCGGATTGACTTTGCGCACGTCGTCGTAGGAGACGCCGAGCCGGTGCTTTACTTCGGCCCGCATGTTCTCCACGATGACATCGGCCTTCTCGACCATCTTCATGAAGACGGCGCGGCCGGCATCGGATTTCAGGTTGATGTGCATCGCACGCTTGTTCCGGTGCAGGTTCTGGAAATCGAAGCCGTCGCGGCGTCCGATCTCGTCCTCGCCTTGGGAGGGCGGCTCGATGCGTATGACGTTCGCGCCCCAGTCGGCAAGATGGCGAACGCAAGTCGGGCCCGCCCGCGCCAGCGTCAGATCGAGCACCGTCACGCCGGACAGGGGAAGATGGGCGTCGCCGCCGGTATTCTGAGTGTTGTTTGTCATGTGACCTCCGAAGTAAGTGTTGTGAGGCTGTTGAGGCATGGCACCCTCGGGCGAGGGGCATTCGAGGCGCGCCTCTCGCTCGATGAATCCTGCTCGCCGCGACCCGGGGGGCGGAGCATGTCGGTCGGCATCAATCCTCGGCGACGACCTTGTTGCGCAGCGTGCCGATGCCGGTGATGTCGATTTCGCACACATCGCCCGGCTTCATGTTCTGCGGCGAGCCGTCGGTGCCCATCCACATGACATCGCCCGGATAAAGCGTGCAGTACTTGCTGACCTCGGCGATGTACGTCTCGACGTCGTGGATCATGTCGGCCGTGGCGAAGCGGTCGACTTCCTTGCCGTTCAGACGGATGACGGTGGTCATCTTGCGGTAATCGAGATCGGTGACGATCCACGGCCCCATGGGCTTGAACGTGTCCGAGTTTTTCGCTCGCCACATCGTGCGATCGCCGCGCTGCCAGGTGCGCTCGCTCACGTCGTTGCCGATGGTCCAGCCGAACACGTGATCGAGCGCCTTGTCCTGCGCAATGTGCTTGCCCTGCTTGCCGATGATCGCAACCAGTTCGCCCTCGTACTGGAACATCTCGCCCGCGTCCCTGGGCTTGACGATGGGATCCTCGTGCGCGCAGAGCGCGTTGTTCGTGCGGTAGCCGATGTCCGGCCTTTCGGGGAACACCGGCTCGACACCCCGACGCTTGGCCGAGGCGATGATGTGCTCGCGATAGTTGATGCCCACGCAATAGAACGTCGGCGGCACCACCGGAACGAGCAGCTTCACCGAAGCGAGCGGATGCCTCGTCGAGGACAACCGATGGGCGCCCCAGGGCGTGCCGTCGACGGCGATGACGGCGTCTGCTTCGATCTTGCCATAGGCAACTTGGTCGCCCGCCTGGAAGCGACACCATTTCGTACTCATGTTCCATCCTCCTTTGGTCTGTAGTCGACCCGCAACGGCCATGCCGCCTTATTCGGGCTTGATCCCTGCGGTGCTCACGATCTTCGCGATCTTCGCCACTTCGGCGCGAAAGAAGACACCGAACTCTTCGCTGCCCAGAGGCGCGGGTTCCATTCCGGCGGCGAGCAACTTCTCGCGCACCTCCTTGGTTTGGAGAATGCGCACGCTCTCCGAGCTGAGCTTGGCCAGGATGTCGCGCGGAATGCCGGCCGGTCCGAACGAGCCGAACCAGACATCGTTCGCGAAACCGGGCACGCCCGCCTCGGCAACGGTCGGAATGTCGGGCTCGGCGATCGAGCGTTGCGCGCCCACGACTGCGAGCGTGCGCAACTTGCCGCTGCGCGCATGCGGCATCGCGGAGGTCAGGCTCGCTGCGCTTACGGACACGCGCCCGCCGATCAGGTCGAGCATGCTCGGTGCCGTGCCTTTGTACGGAACGTGCACGATCTTGGTGCCAGCCATCGAGTTGAACAATTCGAGCGTCAGGTGCTGGGGGCCGCCGACGCCCGAGGTGCTGAACAGCAGTTCGCCGGGGCGAGCCTTGGCGAAGGCGATCAGTCCCTTGATCGACTTCACCGGCACCGAGGGGTGAACCACGATGACGTTGTGGGCCACCACATAGCGCGCGATCGGCACGAAGCTCTTGTGGACATCGAAGGGAAGCTGCTTGTAGAACGATGGGCTGATCGCGTGGCCGAGCGAGGTCACCAGCAGCGTGTACCCGTCGGGCGGGGCCTTGGCGACCAGGTCGGCGCCGATCGTGCCGCCTGCGCCGGGGCGGTTCTCGGCGACGACTTGTTGCCCCCAGGCCTCGGTCAATTTCTGGCCCACCAGGCGCCCGCTGGTATCGACGCCGCCCCCGGGTGCGAGCGCGATGACCATGCGCAGCGGGCGACTGGGGAAATTCGCCGCCGTGCTCTGCGCGACCGCGTCCGCCAGCATGCCGCCCATCATTGCGATCACGCCCAGCGGCGCATGGATGCTTCTGGTCATCGTTCGATTCTCCTGATCAGTCGAGGCTGGCGCAGCGCGCCAGCGTGATTCCGGCGTCAGGATAGGCTATCCCCCCGACCGTTCGCAACGTGCGCGTCCTTCGCGCCGGTTCGCGCCAGCTTCGCGGCGGCGCAGTCTCGTCGCAGACTCGAGTGCTAACATGCGGACTCCCCCCTTTGCCCATGGACGAGCCATCGTGCGCATCACGCTGATCGAGAATTTTCGTGCGGTGTTCTATACGCCGTTCTATGCCGCGCTGTCGCGGCATGCTTACGAGGCCGAGGGTCTCGATGTCGAGATCCGCATGTCGCCCGATCCCTCGAAGACCCTGCAGCAGCTCGGTGCCGACGCCGTGTCGTGGGGCGGCCCGATGCGCCTCTTGCTCAACCACGATCGCGATCCGAACAGCCAGGCGGTCGCATTCTGCGAGGCGATCGGCCGCGATCCGTTCTATCTCATCGGCCGTGTGCCGAACGCGGGCTACCATCCTCGAGACCTCATGGGCCGACGCTTGGCGGTGGTCAGCGAGGTGCCGACGCCCTGGATCTGCCTGCAACAGGACGTGCGGCTCGCCGGCGAGGATCCGGCGCGGATCGAATTGGCGGCATCCCGAACCATGGCCGACAATGCCGCTCGCTTGCGCAGCGGCGAGCTGGACGTGATCCAGGTGTTCGAGCCCTACGCAAGACAGCTGCTCGACGATGGCGCGGGGCACATCTGGTATGCGGCCGCGACTCGAGGGCCCTCGACCTACACGACGCTCAACACCACCCGCGGATTCATCGAGCGCCATCCCGATACCGTCCTTCGCATGACATGGGCAATGTATCGCACGCTGCAATGGATGGACGCCAATGACGGCGCAACCGTGGCCAAGACCGTGGCCGGATGGTTTCCGGATCTGCCCGAGGCGACCCTGGCGGCGTGCTGCACCGACTACAAGGCCCGCGGCGTGTGGAACAGCTCGCCGGTCATGAGGCGCGAGGGCTTCGACTGGCTGCGCGACGCCATGCAGGCGAGCGGCGACATCGGTCGGCGCATCCCGTTCGAGGAGTGTGTCGACATGCGCTATGCGCAGCAGGTGATGGCGGAGGATGGGGTGGCGGGCAAGCCTGGGTCGTAGTTCGTCGCTTCGCTGCGCCGAAGGGGGCGCGTTTCGACGATAGAGGTGGCGCCTACACCAACCGCGCGCCCAGCAAGGACGGGGCGGCGTCTGCTCCACCGGCAGGCGGGCCCGGGAGGCCGCTACTCCGCCTTGATGTCGGCTTCCTTCACGACCCGCGCCCAACGTTTCACTTCGGAGGCGATCGCCTCGCGGAACTCGTCGGGACTGCTCGCGATGATCTCCAGGCCGAGCGCGGCGAACCTATCCTGGTTCGCGGGATCGCGCAAGACGCGTCGAACATCGTTGGACAAGCGCTCGACGACGGGCTTGGGCGTGCCGCGCGTGGCGAGGATGCCTTGCCAGTCGCGCACGATGAGGTTCGGGACGCCGGCTTCGGCCATCGTCGGCACGTCGGGCAACTGGCTCGAACGCTCCTTCGAAGAGACGGCCAGCGCCCGCAAACGGTTGCTCTTGATGAATCCGATGGAGGAAGTCATCGAGGCGAAACTCAGCGAGACGTTGCCACCCAGCAAGTCGGCGATGGCCGGGCCTCCGCCTTTGTAAGGGACGTGCGTCATCTTGATGCCCGTGGTCAGGCCGAAGAACTCGCCCACCAGATGCGGCGCGCCGCCGATGCCGGACGAGGCGAAAGTCAGTTCGCGCGGCTTGGCCTTCGCCGCGGCGATGAGGTCCTTCACCGAGGTGATCGGAGACTTCACGTTGACCACGAGGACGTTGCCCACGGCCGCCGTCATGCTGATGGGCTCGAAGTCGCGCAGGACGTCGAAGGGCAGCTTGATCAAGCTCGGATTCACCGAGAAGCGCAGCGACACCAGCACGATCGTATGGCCGTCGGGATTGGCGCGAGCGACCAGCTCCGTGCCGATGATTTCGCCGCCGCCCGGGCGATTGTCGACCAGCACCTGCTGGCCCCACGCTTCCGAGAGCCGCTGGCCCAGGATACGGGCCATGCCATCGCTGCTGCCTCCCGGCGGAACGGGAACGACGAGCCGCACGTTGCGGCTAGGGAAGTTTGCCGAGGTTTGCGCCTGCACCAGGGCGCTGGCTGCAACGATGGGAAGCACCCAGAGGGTGCGCAGAGATCTGGAGGCGGTCATGCGCGTCTTTCCATTTGAAACGGGAGGGAACTCTCGTGCCAGTATAGGCCATCCAGCGCAGAAACCAGCGTCGCAACGTACGGTCCGGGCGACGTCGCCGCTGTCGGGCCGCGGTGCATCGTTCAGAGCGCCGCCGCGCAGGAAGCGCCCGCTCGGCAAGGCATGGTCGTACAGCCCGGCGCGCCCGAGCAGTTCGCGAACCCGATTGCCGGGACGATCGATCGAACGGCGAGCATGATGCGACAGGCTGGACCGCCGCTGAACCGATCCGAGCGCGGGCCTATCGCAGTTTGACGTTCGCCGCCTCGATCACCTTTGCATAGGTGGCGAACTCGGATTTGATGAAGGCCGCGAACTGGTCGGGGCCGGAAACGAAGGGTTGCACCCCTTGCGCAGCGAGCCGGTCCTTGAAGGCGGGTGTCCCCTGGATCTTGAGGATTTCACCGGCGAGCCTGTGCACGACGACCTGGGGCGTTCGGCCGGGCGCGACCACACCGAACCAGTTCTTCGCGTTGTAACCGGGGAGTCCGGCTTCCGCGAACGTCGGCACGTTCGGCAAGCTCGTCAATCGTTCCGACCCGCCCACGCCCAAGGCCTTGAGCTTGCCGCTCTTGATGTGAGGCAGCACGGTAATGGCGTTGTTGAACGCCAGCGCGACCTCGCCGCCGATCAGCGCCGTCATGCCCGGACCGCCGCCCCGGTATGGAATCGCCTTGATCCGGGTGCCGGCCAACACGTTGAACATTTCCAGTGCCAGATGATTGGTGCCGCCGATGTTGGATACCGCCGCCTTGAAGTAGCTCGGCTTGGCTTTTGCCATCGCCAGAAACGCCTTCAGATCGGCCGCAGCGACCGCAGCGTTGAGTACGAGGATGTAATCCGTGCTCACCAGCGTGGCGACCGGGACGAACTCGTTGATGAAGGCGTCATAGACCTGGTTGGGATGGAGAATCGGCCGGATCACGTGCGAGGCGGTCACGAGCGCAATCGTATGGCCGTCGGGAGAGGCGCGCTGCAACGCTTCCGCAGCGATCACGCCGTCGCCGCCAGCGCGATTGTCGACGACCACCTGCTGCCCCCAAGAAGCCGTGAGGCCATCGCCGACCAGTCGGGCGACATAGCTGGTGCTGCCGCCGGGCGCATTGCCGACGATGAAGCGTATCGGGCGATTCGGATAGGGCGCTTGAGCGACCGCGGTTTCCGCGGCGAACAGAAATGCCAACGCGCTGAGCGCGTGCTTGGCGTGCAAAGATCGTTTCATCGGGGCCTCCTCCCGCGTGTTGTCCATGATAGCCCGATTCGAGTCCCGGGGCGCATCCGGCTCGCGGGTCGGCCCCCTAACGATCTGCCGTCCTAGTGCGGCTTGAGGCCGATCGCCTTGATCAGCTTGGCCAGTCGCACGGTCTCCGTGCGCACGTGTTCGCCGAACTGCTGCGGGGTGCCCCCGAGGGGTGTTCTGCCATGGGAGGCAATCGTCTTGAGCAGTTCCGGCGAAGAGAGCGCCTTGTTCGCTTCGACATTCAATCGGGTCACGATGTCGTGCGGTACACCGGCTGGCACCGCGATGCCGGCCCATCCGCCGAATTGGAAGCCGGGCAGCCCGGATTCGTCGAGGGTCGGCAATTCGGGGATGGCTGGCGAGCGTCGCAGCGAGGTGACGGCGAGGCCGCGGATTCGCCCTGCCCGTACCATCGGCAGCATGGGCGCCATGTTGTCGCACAAGATGTCGATCTGCCCGGCGACGAGTTCGCCCAGGGCTTGCGGCGTGCCTCGCTAGGGGACGTGATTGATGGCGACGCCCGTGATGATCTTGAACAATTCCATCGACAGATGCGGGGTGGCGCCCGTGCCGGAACTGCCGAACGTCAATCGGCCGGGATGGGCGCGTGCGTGCTGGATCAGTTCGTGGACGGAACCCACCGGCAGCGAAGTCGACACTGCGAGCAGATTAACGCTCGTGAGGTACAGCATCACCGGTTGAAAATCTTTGGCGAAATCGTACGGGAGCTTCGTGTAGAGGCTGGGATTCGAAGCCACCAGATTGGAGACGTAGGCGAAGGTGTAGCCGTCGGGCGTGGCGCGTGCCAGCGCCTCGTAGCCCAGGATGCCGCTTGCACCGGGCAGATTCTCGATCACGATGTGCTGGCGCAACTGCTTGCCGAGTTCGCGCGCCAGTGCGCGCGCATTGGCATCCGGACCGCCGCCGGCTGCAGACGGCACGATCAGGCGCAGCGATTTGACGGGATACGCCTGCGAGTATGCGCTGCCGTGAACACACAGCAGAATTTCGATGGCAACGAGCCACCATAGCTTGGCCATCGGGGGTTCCCCTCAGCGCAGCATGCAGACTTATGCGAATGTCCTCCTAATTCCGCGGAGCGTCAACAGCAGGCGGGTGCTTCGGCGGAAAAAATCCATCGCCGCATGTTGATCCATTATATGGACAGACGATCTGACGAATCGCATTGCGCCTGCTGTTTACGGGATGGCCGGCTTGCGTGCTCGCAGGGGTGCGACAACGTCAGATCTCTTCCATCTCGAAATCAGCCTTGCTCGCGGCGCAGTCCGGGCAGTTCCAGGTATCGGGGACGTCCGACCAGCGCGTTCCCGGTGCGATGCCTTCTTCCGGCATGCCCTTGGCCTCGTCGTAGACGAACGCGCACAGCACGCAGCGCCACGTCTTGTAGCCCTGGTCGCTGCGCGCCGGCGTGACGGCGACCGGCGCATCGTGACGCGGAAAATGAAGGACGAGGGCATCGAGCCCCTCGGCACCGGAGGTGATCGACAGGCAAGGCTCGTCGGGCGCGATATAGCCGATCGCGAGCGCGCGCCGTGCCTTGCCCTCGTATTCGAGGCTGCCTCGCAGAGCCACCAGGTACTGGCCCCCCGTGCCGCTCGGGTCCGGCAGTGCCGTCGTCGTGTTCGGCTTCATCCGCAGCGCATAGGCGGCGAGTCCGCGATCGTCCCTGATGCCGGGCAGCGGGTTGAGGCAGGCGTCGCCGGCCGGGTCCATGAATTCGGCGAGCTCGGAGACCTGCCAGGGATTGCGGCCGACGGCCTGCGCGAGTTTTTCGCGCTGCTCGGGAATGAACTGCGCGCCTTCAGCATCCCGCCGTGCACGCAGCGTCAGCCAGGCGATACCTCGCTCGTTGGCCGTGATGGGGCCGTAAGGCGTCAGGGCGCGCGAGAAGTGGACGGTGCACGGCTGCACGGCATGCTTGCCCAGCGTGCCGCCGCCGCTTGTGATCACTTGGAACTGGTCCACATCATGGAAGTGCGTGCGCAGATGGCGATGCGGTGTGTTCTCTACCAGGAACGCTTGCGGCAGGCGCGTGCCCTTGGGCGGCTGCATGAAGTTCGTATTCCAGCGCGTGCCGCCCTTGACTTCATGGGGGATGCGCGTCTGAGTCAATTCTTCGTAAGCGATGACGGTGGCCACGACGATCTCCTGTGCGTACCGGATGGATGCGATGTCCATGCGTGGGGAGGGGTGAAGCCCGCGCGGCGTTCGGAAGGCCGTGGATCAGCGTGGGCGACGCAGCCCGTCGCAACCTCATCATGACAGCGCTTGCGCGTTACTATTGCACATTCCGCAGCGCGCGGGTGAACATCGCAGCGGAACATCGTCTCCACGGATTGCAGAACATCAATGACTGCCACCACAGCCACTACCGCGGGCATGCTGAGCCCTTATCGCGTCCTCGACCTGACCGACGAGCGGGGGCTGCTGTGCGGCCGCATCCTCGCCGATCTGGGCGCCGATGTGATTCAAGTCGAGCCGCCCGGCGGCAGCACCGCACGGCGCCTCGCGCCCTTCTATCGCGACGAGCCGACAGCCGAGCACAGTCTCTACTGGTGGGCGTACGCCGCCAACAAGCGCAGCATCACGCTCGACGTCGCGTGTGCCGATGGGCAAGCCCTACTGAAGCGTCTGGTCGCCTCCGCGCATTTCCTGATCGAGTCGGGGCGTCCCGGCGAAATGGCGGCCATGGGCTTGGGCTACGAGACGCTGGCGAAGATCAATCCCCAGCTCATCGTGGTGTCGATCACGCCCTTCGGCCAGACCGGTCCCTATGCCGATTATCTCGCCTCGGATCTGGTCGGGATGGGCATGGGAGGCTTCATGTACGTCACCGGCGAGCCGGATCGCGCACCGATGCGCGTCGGTTTCCCTCACTTCTATCTGCACGGCTCGGCGGCTGGTGCCGCAGGCGCAATGCTCGCGCATTCCCAGCGGGTACTGACAGGCGAAGGCCAGCACATCGACGTGTCGTGCCAGGAGTCCGTGGCCCGGGCCCTGGCCAATTCGCTCGCAGGCTACGTCGTCGAGGGCGCGGTCATCATGCGTCAAGGCTCGTACCGCCAGACCGGCGCGGATGCCTACATGCGCATCACCTGGCCATGCAAGGACGGCTTCGTCAATTTTCAGTTCTCGGGCGGCTCCTCGTCGGGGCAGAGCGTCAACAACTTCGTGCGCTGGATGGCCGACGAAGGCATGCCCGACGAATACATGCTGAGCCTCGATTTCAAGGCCATGGGTTACGGCGCGGTCAACAAGGAAACGATGGACCGCATCGTGCCGCCGGTCTCCCGCTTCATCAAAGAGCGCACCAAGCAGCAGCTCTTCGACGGCGCGATCGAGCGGCGCATCCTGCTCTTTCCGGTGGCCACGCTGGCGGACATCCGCGAAAACACGCAGCTCGAAGCGCGGCAGTTCTTTCGCACCGAGCGCTCTCCCGAGTTCGATGCCGATCTCACGCTGCTCGGGCCGTTCGCGCGCGCGAGCGCCACGCCGCTCAAGGGTGGGAGCCTGCCGCCTCGCGTGGGACAGCACAACGCCGAGATCTACGTGCGGGAACTCGGATTGACCCCTAGCGACCTCGTCGGCCTGGCCGGCGCGGGCGTGATCTGAAGAGACCACTCATGATGCGCCCTCTGGAGAATCTCAAGGTACTGGATTTCTGCTGGGTCGTCGCAGGCCCCATGACGACCGGATATCTCGCCGAGTATGGCGCGACGGTCGTGCGGGTCGAGTCGCGGCGGCGACCGGATCCTCTGACGACCTCGCCGCCGTCACGCGGCAAGGACGGCGTGCGCAGCGGCTATTACGCCAACTACAGTGCCAACAAGTATGCGCTGGGGCTCAACCTCGGCGATCCCAGGGCCATCGCGATCGTCAAGCGCATGGTCGAGTGGGCGGATCTCGTCAGCGAGAATTTCACGCCCGGCACGATGGAGCGGCTGGGGTTGGGATACGAGGAGCTGCGCAAGATCAAGCCCGACCTGGTGATGTTCAGCAGTTCCATGCTCGGTCGCGGCGGGGCGCTCTCCAAGCTGCCCGGTTTCGGCGCGGTGCTCTCGTCCCTGAGCGGCATGACGGCCATCACCGGCTGGCCGGACGGCGATCCGACCAATCCCTACGGCGCTTATACCGACTTCATCGCGCCTCGCTTCGGCTGTGCCGCGATGCTCGCCGCGCTCGACCATCGGCGCCGCACCGGCGAAGGCCAGCACATCGACATGTCGCAGCTCGAATCGGCCCTGCAGTTCATCGCCCCGCTGGTGCTCGACTATGCCAACAACGGGCGCGAAGGCAGGCGCACCGGCAACCGCCACGAATCCGCCGCCCCTCATGGAGCCTTTCCCTGCAAAGGCGACGATCGCTGGGTGACGATTACCTGCATGAACGACGCCCAGTGGCTCGCGCTTCGCGGCGCGTTCGCCGATCCCGCGTGGATGCAGGAGGCGCGCTTCCAAACGCTGCTCGGACGCAAGCACGACGAAGACGAACTCGAAGCCAGGCTCGCCGAGATCACGCGAAGCTGGGAGCCCGAGGCGCTCATGCATGCCCTGCAGGCGGCGGGCGTGCCAGCGGGTCTGGTGCTGTCGAACAAGGGCGTGATCGAGGATCCGCAGCTCGGGCACCGCGGCCATTTCGTCTACTACGACAAGCCCCAGATCGGCCGCCACCCGGTGCAGCGTTCGGAGTTCCGTCTGTCGAAGGCCGAGGCGGCCAAGAACTGGCCCACCCCCTTCATCGGCGAGCACACGCGCCAAGTGTGCCGCGAGATCCTCGGCATGGGCGAAGCCGAGATCGATCCGCTGATCGCAGATGGGGTGCTCGAAGTGCCCGATGCGGCCCTGCTGGCCGGCGGTTGAGAAGGCCTCGGCGCGCGCGAGGGGGCGTTCGCGCGGTCGGACAGGGCGCTGCGACCGCTCCCTGCCCATGATCCCGGGAAGCGTAGTCGTTTCGAGTGCACGCTCCAGGCGGGTCGGATTCGAGCCCTGCTAGGGAAACTGCTCGCGATTGGTCTCGGGCGGCCATGTCAGAGGTTTGCGCGAGTAAGGGCGGCGATCGGATCGAAGTGGCCATGCGGGCGACGGCGCCCGGGCACGATCGTCGCGAGCCGGGAAAGGATCGTTCTTGTCCTTGAGCATGGAAAGCGAAAGCTCACACAACTTCGACCCGTGCCGGCAGCAGATTTGATCCCTGCAGCGTGGGGTGCGCTGAGCCGCTTGCTACGGGGATAGGTTGCGGGAAACGCGATATATCGGGATCGACCGGTCGCTATCGCCAGCGTGCACGTGCGGGTCCAAGGGCCCAGGAGAGTTTCTGAATCAACATGACCACGACCTCGATGGCCCCATTTCGCTTTCTGGCTTTATTTGTACTGCTGGTCGCTTGGAGTTCGGCTATGGCAATCGACGAGCCCCGCTACGCGGTGGTCCGCACCTATGATGCTTTCGAGGTCCGGCGCTACGAAGGCTATCTCGTGGCGGAAACGACCGTTCGCGCCACCGCCGAGGAGGCTGGAAACCGGGGCTTCCGTGCCTTGGCCGGATATATTTTCGGCGGCAACAAAGGGGAGCGAAAGATCGAGATGACCGCTCCTGTTGCGCAGTCGTCCGTCAAAATCGCCATGACGGCCCCGGTGACGCAAACCGCGAGCAAGGATGCCTATGTCATTCAGTTCGCGATGCCTTCGAAATGGACGCTGGAAACCCTTCCGGAACCGCTCGATTCGAGCGTCAGCGTGCGTGCGATGCCGGCGCGAACCCTGGCGGTCATCGGCTATTCGGGAACGTGGTCGCAGAGTCGCTACGAGGAGCACCTGAAGAAGTTGCAGGACGCACTCGTTCAAGCGGGTCTGCGTTGGCATGGCGAGCCCGTGTGGGCGCGGTTCGATCCGCCCTGGAAACCATGGTTCATGCGACGCAACGAGATCTGGCTGGAGCTCGACTGACGGGCGCGGACGCTTGCCGTGCGCCGGGCCAATTCGAGCATAGCGGTTTCGCGGATAGCTGCGCCAGCCGAGAACTCCGCAACTCGCGGCTCATCTGCGTTGCGCAGCCGCAAGAGGATGCTCGCGTTCCTGCTCAGGATCAGAAAGAACCCAGCTGCGATGGCTTGATCATCCATCATGGGGCATCAGTTTGGGTCAGGCAGCGGACGCGGGCGACCCTGCCACGGCCCATGCCAGCGTCGGATCTCGCTTTCGGCGCGCCATCGGCAACTTGCGATCCGTAGCGATCGGTCGATCCGCGAGAAGCTCGACTTCGAGGAACCCACGGGGAGTTGATCTGAATCAGAAGCTGCTCCCTTCATGAGTGCTACAACTGGCACGATCTTGAAGCAATCTTGCTTCGTCACGCCTTGGGTTCGGAGGAAACGATGTTCATTGCCAACCAGAAGCCGCGCCATACCTTGCGTGCCGGGACCCTGCGGTGGGTTATCGCTGCGGTGATGCTTGGCATGGGCACTGCGACACTGGCGCAGCAGCCCTCGTTCGGCACCGGGTGCACGTTCTCCGGCAACACGCTCGCCGAGGGCGGGCTCGTCGGCGCCATTGTCGGCAACGACCGGTCGTTCTCCGGAACCAGTTGCAGCGGCGGAACGGCTGAATCTCGCGGCACCGTCTATGGCGCCCGCTGGACCGGCGAAAACTACTTCGACTACAGCTTCGCCCAGCATGCGCTGACCAATGCGGGCGCGTCCGCGGGGTTCGGCACATTGAGGGCGTCATCGCACTCGGCGGCCGAGTCTTCGCCCAAGGAATGGTGGTACACGGACAACACCGGCGAGTCGCGGGTCATCGCCAACGGGTACTTGGCCTACGCCACGTCCGCGGCGACGGCCAGTTGGCGCGACCGGCTCGTGGTCGACCAGGGGACCGCGCCCTACGGCCGCATTCTCCTGCGCTATACGCTTCAGCTCAGCGGCAGCGAGGCCATGACGCCCGGCAGCGCCGGGGAGACGGATATTCATGCGCGTTTTATCGTCGACGACGATCGCAACGTCAGCGATCGCACGATCAGCCTCGATGTGCCAGGCACGTATTCGTTCACCGCCGGCTACTACCCCGGGACCGAGATCAAGCTCTACGGCGACCTCACGGCGACCACCGAGGTGCGCGCTGGGGGGCGCTACCTCAGTGGCTCAGGCGGCTGGATCATCGGCAACTACATCGCCGAGGCGGAGGCGACAGCTAACGCGATCAACACTGCGGG
>LNFM01010030.1_pt1 | contig 15953 bp, 13 predicted proteins | sample 596031 | NCBI WGS metagenome assembly LNFM01 (sample SAMN04254537, study PRJNA301005) | activated carbon metagenome | isolation source: dual media filters at the Ann Arbor, Michigan drinking water treatment plant | place: USA: Ann Arbor | reverse complement strand
CTACAACCACATGCGCTTGGCCAACTCGTCACCGGGTGCCATCCAGCACGTCGAGTTCGACGGCAAGACCCACACGCGCGGCCTGGGCGACAAGCTGTCGAGCGCGCAGCTTTCGGCTATCCAAAACAAGACCTTCTTCGGCAACGACGTGGATCCGAAGATGATCCGCCTGGCCACGATGAACCTGACGCTGCGCGGCCTGCCCAACGTGCGCGTGCTGTTGCGCAACGTGCTGACCACCAGCTTCGACAACGAACGCAAGGCTGAGCTCGGCCTGCCCCAAGAGGGCTACCACGTCGTGCTGGCCAACCCGCCGTTTTCAGGGCGTGTGGACAAGGATCGCATCGTCGACGACGTGAAGATCGGCACCAGCACGGCGACCGAGCTGCTGTTCATGAAGTACATGATGGACAGCTTGCCCGAGGGCGTGCTCTTCGGCTCCACTGGCGCGCACAAGGAACTGCGCCGCCAACTCATCGAGAACAACCGCGTCGAGGCGGTGATGAGCCTGCCCGGCGGCGTCTTCCAGCCCTACTCGGGCGTGAAGACCTCGGTGCTGTTCTTCCGCCGTGGCGGCAAGACCGAGAACGTCATGTTCCTGCACGCCGACAACGACGGCTACAAGATGGACGCCAACCACGACATGCCGGTCGAGGCCGACGACATGCCCGGCCTGGCGGCGGCCTATCGTGACCGCGAGGCCAGGCTCAAGGCCTGGGGCGAGCGCGACCCCAAGGCCGAGTGGGGTTCGTCATGGTGGTTCGCCGATACCGCTGCGCTGCGGGCTAACGACTTCAACCTGTCGGCCAGTCGCTATCGGCCCATGAGCCAGGTGCAGGCCACGCACCAAGACCCGCGCGCGCTGCTGGCCGAGCTGGCCGCCATCGAGGTCGAGATCGCTGAAGAGGTGGAGGCTCTGCGCCTGGTGCTTGGTGACGCCGCATGAATCAGTACATCCCGCTTGGCGACCTTCTGGAGAGTTCGGATTCGGGCGTTTGGGGTGATGAGGATCTGGAGGCTGGCATCAGCGTCTTGCGCTCCACCAACTTCAACGCAGATGGAACGCTTGACCTCACCAAGCTCACGTTTCGGGTGCTTGATGCGCGAGACCAGTCAAGAAAGCTGCTCCAAGCCGGCGACATCCTCCTGGAGAAGTCGGGCGGCGGACCAAAGCAGCCTGTCGGCCGAGTCTGTTTGTTCCTTGGTGACGCGGTGCCCCATGCCTTTGGCAACTTCATCGCACGCCTGCGCCCGGGAAAGGCTGTGCTTAGCGAATACCTCTTCTACTACCTGTGGCAGTTCCATAGCAGCGGCAAGACGAGTCACTACCAAAAGCAGACGACTGGTATCCGCAATCTCGAATTCAAGCGGTACTTGACCATCCCTGTTCCGGTCTGCTCGATCGAGGAGCAGCAGCGTATCGTCGATCAGATTTCCCGCGCCGAAGGCATCGTCCGCTTGCGCCGGCAGGCCCAGCAGAAGGCCGCCGAACTGATCCCTGCGCTCTTCGCGGACATGTTCGGCGACCCGGTGACGAACCCGAAGGGCTGGCCTGTTTCCCCCCTGAGCGCGGTCTCCGATGTGATCTCTGGCGTCGCCAAGGGTCGCGATCTTGCCGCCGATGAAAGCGTCGAGCTGCCCTACATGCGCGTCGCCAACGTCAAGGACGGCCGCCTTGACCTGGATGAAGTGAAGACGCTCCTCATCAAGAAGACAGAGGTCGAGAAGCTCCGCATCGTGCCCGGTGATCTGCTGATGACGGAGGGCGGCGACCCCGACAAGTTGGGGCGAGCAGCGCTCTGGTGCGGCGAGATCGACCTGTGCGTCCATCAGAACCACATCTTCAAGGTGCGCAGCCACAGGGATCGTCTGGTCCCCGAGTACCTGCGCTCCCTGGTCGGCAGCGCGTACGGGAAGGCGTATTTCCTCAGCGTGGCCAAGAAGACCACGGGCATTGCGTCCATCAACAAGACGCAGCTCAGCGCGTTCCCGGTTCTCCTTCCTCCTTTGGCCGCACAAGAGAAATTCAGACGGCAAGTCGAGGCCGTCGAGGGGGTCGGTGCGCTTCAGGATGCTGCGGCCAAGAAGGCCGAAGCAACGTTCCGTTCGCTGCTGGCGAAGGCGTTCACCGAGACCGGCCCGCAAGTGCATCTTGAGATGGAAAAGGCGCTCGCATGATCCCGGACTACCAGACCCTCATGCGCCCCGTCTTGGCCTGCGCGGCGACAGGCGAGACCAAGATCGGCGACGCCGTCGAGCAGCTCGCCGACAAGTTGGGTCTGACGCTGGATGAACGCGCGCAGTTGCTGCCCAGCGGCAAGCAAACCATGTTCGCCAACCGCGTGCACTGGGCCAAGACCTACCTAGTCAAGGCGGGCCTGGCCGAAGGCACCCGGCGGGGCTACTACCGCATCACCCCGCGCGGCCAGGCCGCGCTGCGGCCACGATCAACAACGCCTACCTCGACCAGTTCAAGGAGTTCCAGGACTTCAAGGCCAAGGTCAACGAGGCCGATGGCACCACCGCCGCAGCGCCAGCGCAGGTGTCAGCACCCTTCAGCGCCCAGGTCGGCAACGAGACCCCGGACGAGGCCCTGCGCAAGGCCCACAGCGCGATCACCGGCGCCTTGGCGGCCGACCTGCTGGATCGCGTGCGCAAGTCCACGCCGGCATTCTTCGAGAAGCTGATCGTCGAGCTGCTGCTGGCCATGGGCTACGGCGGCACTTCGGAAGAGGCCGGCCGTGCGCTGGGCCAGAGCGGCGATGACGGCGTCGATGGCGTCATCGACCAGGACCCGCTCGGCGTCGACCAGATCTTCGTTCAGGCCAAGCGTTACGCCGAAGGCAACAACATCGGCGCCGGCGCCATCCGCGACTTCTACGGCGCCCTGAGCCTGAAGAAGGCCCACAAGGGCATCTTCGTCACCACCTCGGCCTTCAGCCAGCCAGCGGTGGACACGGCGCGCGGCCTGGGCTCGCGAATCGTGCTGATCGATGGCCTGCAGCTCTCGCGGCTGATGATCCGCTACAACGTGGGCTGCAGGGATGAGGATGTGCTGCACCTGAAGAAGGTGGACGAGGACTTCTTTGAGGCATGACGCAAACGCAAAACAGCCCGACCTATCGGGTTCGCCTTCGGTTCAGACTTCTCAAGAAGCTTGGGATCGACGCGCCAGAGCATCGCTTTCGCCTGGGACTGCGCGAAGCGGTCCTGAGCGCGGCCATTCCCGATGTGCCGATCAAGGACAGCGAGTGGCTGGTTATCAACGTCCGAGATCTCCCGTCCGCGGGGGAAGCGCGGTGCTTCGGGCAGGGACTTCGTACTGCTATTGAACTTGCTTCTATCTCGACACGCTTGGGCGTAGATGTCGGTCGCGACCTGGCCACCTCTGGGCTCAGTCGACATGTGAAGGAGCACATCGCCCAGCCCCCTGAACCCCTTGCTACACTGCCCGAAAAGTAGCCTCGAAGAAGCGATCCATGGCTCAAGCCAACACCCGGGCGGATGACCGTACAACGTTTGCCACTGAAGCCGACTTCGTCGAGTGCTTCGTGGGCAAGCTGTCGAAAGGTCGTACTTCGTTTGGGAAGGTGCAGATCACCAAGGAGTGGGATCACAAGGCCGGGTTCGTGGATGTACTCGCACGACATCGTCGTAAGTCGCTGGTCGCCTTCGAGGCTAAGCTGGATAACTGGAAACGAGCATTTCATCAGGCGTATCGCAGCACCGCGTACGCCAACAAGTCGTATGTCATCGTCCCCGCACAGGTGGCCGCAAGAGCCCTGAGGGATCGATACGAATTCGAGTTGCGGGGAGTGGGGCTATGTTCATTCGACGGGAAGTCTGTGCAGGTGCTTATCGAAGCATCCGAGCAGGACGCGCTATTGGTTTGGCTCCGAGCACAAGCGCACGAACACTTCGACGCGCTCGACGATGAGCGGGCAGTTGAACCTGGACGCGGCGGCCGCAGAACTGTGCAAACAGCGCGGGCTTGAGTTCCAAGGCCTTCTTGGAAGAGGTGCCTTCAAAAGTGCCTACCTAGCCGCATACAACTCACAGCAGTTCGCGCTGAAGCTCGCGGTCGCAGCCGGTGCTGCAGAGCGGCTGGATCGTGAAGCTCGGGCGCTTCAAGAGTGCTCGCACGGCTCGATTGCTCGGCTGCTTCAGGCCCACCCACACGTTACTCCTGGCGGGATTGAACTGTGGGTTGTCTGCGAGGAGTACCTCGCTGGCGGCACCCTGGAGTCAAGGCTCGCAGGCGGTGTGCTATCACCCGCGGAAACCCGAGCCATCGGCGTTTCGCTCGCGGAGGTTCTTGGGCATCTCCATGAGAAGCGTCTCGTCCACCGCGACATCAAGCCAGCGAACATCATGTTCCGGGACAGCAGCAACTCATACCCGGTCCTGACTGACTTTGGCATCGTGCGGATGCTCGATCAACCCACCCTGACTCAAGCGTTCGCTCAAATGGGCCCCGGAACACCTGCGTATGCGGCTCCGGAACAGCTCACGAACGACAAGTCGCTCATCGACTGGCGCACCGACCAGTTCGATCTTGCCATCGTGCTAGCAGAGTGCCTTATTGGGCACCACCCGTTCCTTGCACCAGGCAAGACCATCCCTGAGGCGATCATGGCCGTGGCCGCCCGCCACGAGATGCCAGCCGAGAACTCCGCACGGCTGACCGCTCTGGGGTTCGGAGCACTCGGGACTGCGCTGAAGCCCTGGCCCATCGCCCGCTTTAGGAGGCCCGCCGACTTTCTCGAATCGTTGAAGATTGCTTCCTGAGGAAATTCATGGCTTCCTATCTGCAGCTCGGTCACGACTCTTGGAACCTCTTGGAAGAGCAGGACATCGGCGACTACTCGGGGCTCGTCCTCAGCCCGGTAAACGATGCGCCTGCTGATGTCGCCAATCGCTTGGCTCGCCTCGGGGAACACCGCGACGAGTTGGAAGTGATCCTCGATCCCCAGATGTACAACCCCGCGTTTGAAAAGGGGAAGATGGACGAGTGGGCGTACTTCTCCTCGGACTACGAGACCGCGGACCAAGGAGACGTCAACTGGTGGGCTCAGCGTGGCCACGAGATCGTCGAGCAAGGGGCTCAGCTCGGTGTCGATGCGGTGTGCTCGCCGGCGTTTGTGCCACGGCTGTTCACCGACGCCTATTACTCCTTCATGGTCGAGGTTGCTGACGCGATGAAGCACCACGCCGATGGACGGGGGCAGGAGACCCTGCTCACCGCCGTCGTCAGCCTCAGGGACTTGAACAATCCTTCTCGTGCCCTGACCATCGCATCCATTCTGTCCCGCAGCTCGTGCGACCGCGTCTATCTGATGTTCTTGAACGAGGACGTCCCAGCACGGCAGCCCATGAAGGACGAGGCAGGCCTGCCGACGGCCGTGCACCTAGTCAGGCTATTGTCCGAGGCGATGCGTGTCCATGTCGCCTTCGCCAGCCACGACCTTGTGCTCTGGAAGTGTGCCGGCGCCACCGACATCTCGACTGGCAAGTACATGAACCTGCGTCGCTTCTCGCCAGGTCGTTGGAACGACGAGGAGGCTGGTGGTCGCCAGGTGGCATATTGGAACGAGGGCCCGCTACTCGCGCGTTTGCGCGAGGCCGACGTAGCGAAACTCAACCGCCAGGGATGGTTCGATGACCGAACTTTTGAGTCGAACCCCGCAGGGGCGCGAATACTCGAAATCATCCGGAGCGGGGAGAAGGTTGCATGGGTGAAGTTGTCGTGGATGCAGTACCTCCGCTGGGCAAGCAATATCGAATCACTGTGGCACGGTGACGCCGCGGCAGTCGAGACTGGCCTGCTCGCGGCAGACCACAACTGGGGTCAGCTGTCGGACGTGCTGTTCCAGGATCGGTTCAACGACGGCTCCCATGTGCGGGACTGGATCAACGCCATCCGGGAAGGTCGTCGTCGTTAGACCCCCAATGAGTCGAACCGGACTCCTTAGGTACCCGCGTGTCTTTGGTGAACTGCCCCTGGTCGGGCAGTCTCCATTGGCTGGCCTCAAGGCGGTCGGTGGCGGCTGACCGTAACCAGTCTTGAGCGGCAGATGGACAATCGCCAGCGAGCCAACACCACTCCGGGGACCAACGTGTCACCTCCATCCAGCAAGAATGAATGTCTCGGCCTGCCTGACGCCGAAGAGACGCGCGCGGTGGAGGCAGTGGTCTTCGCCCTGATCCCCGAGTACGATCAAGTCAAAGTCCGCGACCTCGGTGGCCACATCTATGCCTTGACCCGAAAGACGCGCGGCGTTGACCTGCTGGCTCTGCAACTGGGGCAGCGCGTTGCCTGCACCGTGACGCGCCGACTCCCTCGTGTTCTACGAGCAAAGATAATCGGCTGAGCCATGCTGTCAGTGGTCTTCCAATAATCCCCCTCGGGGTCAATGTTCGATCGGCGTTGACAGTCCGGAGTACGCAAACACTTGTGCCAACCGCTTGGGAAGCCCGACGCGGCGCCTGTCAGCTGCCTTTTCCCGCCCAACGGTCTCTGCGATGTCGCGGGCCGAGCCCAGCAGGATGACATGAGACTGTGCGCGCGTGATCGCGGTGTAGACGAGGCTGCGGTCCACCAGCCTGCTGCCCGTCGGCAGGCACACGATCACGCGTCGCCACTGTGAGCCTTGGCTCTTGTGGACCGTGAGGGCGTAGGCCAGTTCGAGGCTGTCGAGGAACGCCGCGTCGAAGTCGCGTAGCTGTCCGTCATCCCACTCGATGTACCCGAGGGCATCCTCCCGGTGGCCCTTCATGCTGACGATGCGGCCGATCGATCCGTTCTGCAATCCGAGGTCCCAGTGATTGCTCGTGCAGATGACGAGGTCTCGCTCTCGGAGACCGCTGGCCTCCCAGCACTCGAACTCATCGTTCCACACACGAACCTCAGGCCTATCGCCGCCCAGGCTCTCCTGCACGCGCTGGTTGATTCCGGACGAGAGGGCGCGTGTGGCGCACAGCACCACCGAGTCGTCGGGCGAGTCAAGGTAGAGCGATGTAGCAACGTCTGCCATGTCCGCGTCTGAGGTCTCGACGAGTGACACCCATCCTGACGCGTCGCGCAACGCTGGCAAGCTCCCGGCCTTAACGCTGTTCGCTAACGCCGCAATCTCCGAACCGAAGCGCTTGGCAACCTTCAGCTCGACGTGGGGCACTGCGCCATCCGTAAGGCAGTGCAGAACGAGCCCTGGGCCCACAGGAGGCAGTTGATGGGGGTCGCCGATCAACACGATCTTCACGTCGGCCGTGAGCTCCCTGACGAGCCCCGAGAACGACAGCAGGTCGACCATGCTCGCTTCATCGATCAAGATGGCCAGGGGCTGAGCGTCGACGCGGGCCGCGCCTTGCTCTCTATCCTTGTTGAGCCTTCTGAGGAACGAGGCCAAGGTTACAGCCGCCCGACCGGTGGTCTCCTGCATACGCTTGACCGCCTTGCCCGCCAGAGCCAGTTGAACGATGGCGAAGCCCTGAGCGTCAAGCAGCCGGCAGACCGCTTTGAGGACGGTAGTCTTGCCGCAGCCGGCCCCGCCCGTGATTACGCCGAAGTGATGACGGGCCACCATCTCGACGGCTGCGCGCTGCTCATCGTTGAGCCGAAAACCGTGCCCCTCTTCGGCTTCGTATGCGGCAATCACGGCTGAGACGTCGCAGTCGGGGCTCATCAGGGCCTGTCGCGCAATGATGGCTTCGACCACGCGGTTCTCGAGGATGCTCGCTCCAAGGCTGTAGGCGTTGTCCAGCTGATCGAACAGCAGGCGCCTTGACGCCTCCGCGACGGCGATGGCTCGCTCGACGACCGAGGCTGCGCCACGCTCGGCCGCGAGAAGCTTCTTGATTCCGCTCACAAGGTCCGCGCGGGGCACGAACGTGTCACCCAGGCTGAAACGGCGGAACACGACTTCCTCAACGACAGAAGCCAGGCGCCTCTCGTCCAGCGGTTCGACGCCCATGCAGGTCATTGCGAGCCGATCCACCTCTGGCCACCCTGCAGCGAAGCTCGTCAGCCTGTACGGGTTCTCCTCGATCTTGGACAAGGCTTCCGCACCAAAGAAGCGGATGATTCTGCGCCCGATGGCCAGGCTGATGCCGTTGGACTGCAGCCACTGCAAGGTCTTGCTCAGGCCCTCCTCTCTCCAGCCCTCGATCAGCACACGGGCCTTCTCAGGGCTCACCAGGTCGACCAGGGCTTGGTAGTCCCCCTGGTCGAGCAGCGGAACCAGCTGCTCCCTGAACGTCTCCCAAAGCTTCTCGGCAGTCCGCGGGCCGATGCCGTCGAACCTGCTGGCGAGGAAATCGACGATGTGCGCGCCCGAGGGCAGGCGCAGCGAGGCTCCCCCGGGACCGACTTCGAGATGCTCCTCCTTCATCTCGAAGCCGCCGGCATTGATGAAGAATTTGACGCTGAGCTTGCCCGCCAGGTCCCACCACTGGCCCTTCACCACCTTTACGCCAACAGCCTTGCTGTGGACCTGTGCGGTGACCTCTGCATGCGTGTCGACGATTTCGCCATCGTCGGTGATGCGCTGGGCGCGGAAGATGCAACCGTTGCGGTTCTGGACACGAACGCTGAGGACACGAACCAGCATCGACTGGTGACTCGCGCTCACCATGGAAGCCTCCCGGTCGTGCGCAGGATCTCCTCCATGCCGCCGTAGCGCTCGAGCTGCTTGCGCAGCTCGCGGTTCTCTGCCTTGAGCGCCTCGTTCTCTTCCTGGATCTGTTTGATCCTTGCCTCAGACGCCGCTGACCTCCTGTGTTGCGCAGGCATCACCTCAACGGGATTGGCGACCCGCTGACGCAGCACCCCTTCGCGCTCCAGCTTGTGCTCGAGCGCCGGCCATAGCTTGTCCCTGATCTCAGGGTTCGTGTAGAGGACGTCTCGCAGCAGGCCTGCCTCCCGGGCCACCTTCGACTTGCTCAGCGTGCCCTGGTGCAGGAAGGGCTTGAAGTCATCGACCTCGGCCTGCCACTGAAGGAACCTGACGACGTGCACCTCGCCATCCAGCTGACCGTTGCTTCCCTTCCTGCTCATCGCGACACCTGCCTAAAGTCGTGACCGTTGACCCGGGGCTTTGCCCCGGACCCCGCGCTCGCCGCGCGGCAGGGGGTGTGGCACTTCATGCCACACCCCGCAGCCGCAGAGCGTGGACGCTCCGTCGGCGTCAAGGGCTTTCGCGGCATAAACGGGTGCCCTCCGCGGTGCCCCCCGAAAGGGGTGTGGTTCGGAACCACACCCCCTTCGGGGGGCCCTCCCGCTGCGCTGGCCCCTCCCATTTATTCCACGGTCCCTTGACTCCGCCTACGCTGTTGTTTCACGTGGGGTCACCTAAGTAAAAGCATCGGGCGCAGACCGCTCTGTAGCGGGCGTTGCCGCCAATCTCCACCTGGGGCCCATCGGTGACACGACGGCCGTCTGCCCCCACGCGCGCGTTCATGCTCGCCTTGCGGCCGCAGGCGCAGATGGTCCGAAGCTCGTCCAGCACATCGGCAAGCCCGAGAAGCATGGCGGCTCCCGGGAACAGGTCGCCACGGAAGTCGGTACGAAGGCCGTAGACCAACACCGGGACACGATGTTCGTGTGCATAGCGATGCAGCTGGCGTACTTGCTCGGGGCTGAGGAACTGCCCTTCGTCGATCAGGACGCAGGCGGGCTTGCCGAGCAGCTCGGTGTCGAATACGGTGGCTGACCCAAAGACGTGCGCCGGCCGCTTGAGACCTGCTCTCGTGGCGATGACTCCGATGCCATCGCGGTCGGCAATCTGCGCCGTGTAGCAGACCACCTCGTGGCCGCGTTCCTCGTAGTTGTGCGCCACCGACAGCAAAGCCAGGGACTTGCCGGCGCTCATGCTGGAGTAGCGGAAGAACAGCTTCGACATGCCGGTCCCTACTCCTTCTTCATCGCCACAGCGAACCGTTCCACGAGTACCGGCCATGGTGGACGGTTGCTCAGGAAGAGCATGAAGTCGTCGTAGTGCCTGGCGCGCTCGACCTCGAGCGCTTCGTCCAAGGCGAGAACCCTGGCTTCGAGCTCGGCGACTCGGCGCTGCAGGACTGCGCGGGATGCCGTCGTGTACTTTGGGGCCTCCTGCTTGTGCAGTCGCCGTTGGACGCTCTTTGCGTCATCGAACGCCTCGGCAATGAGCTTCCTGCCGTCCCACGACTTCTGCGACAGCACGGTGCGGTGGAACTGATGACCGAACTTCTTCTTGGTGTGGGCGATTACGTTGGTCCATGTCACCGGGATGCGCTCACGAGGCATGCGCTTGACAAGCTCCGCAATGGCGCGAGCCATTTCCTGCGTCAAGATCTCGGGACGGCCGCTCGTCCGCTTCGTCTGCTCAGGCGGCTTCTTCATCGTCATCCTCCGAGTCGTCGGCAAGCAGGTGGCTCTCGTCCTGGAGCCCCAACGCCGTGGGTGCGAACTCCGGGTGCCGTTGGTAGAACAGCTCGGAGTCCTTCTCCATCGCCTCGCGGCTGCCGAACCGTGCCTCGAGCGCGCGCTCATGACCTGGCGACGCATGGCGTGAAGGGTTGTGGTATTTGATGATCGCCCCGCTGGTGACGCTCGTGTCGTCGAGCTTCTTGACCACCTCCCGCGCTACGAACGCATCGTGCAGCTTGGACCGGAAGCATCGGTCTTCGATGCGGTCCTTGATCTCGTGGAATCGCTCGATCAGCTCCGTGGCCATCTGCGTGGCATCTAGCCCCTCTCGAACCAGCGTGAGCAGGTGTTCGTCGAGGGCGGCGGGGTCGTCAGCGATCTCGTCTTCGCGTGCGGTTAGCAGCGCCTGCAGCTGGTTCACGACGCTGCCGAAGTAGAGATCGTTCTCTCGACGCCACGCGTCGTTGGTCGGCATGTGTCCCTTGACCGCTATCTGCTCGTTGCAGCCCACGCACTTCCTGTAGGAGCGGCAGGGGGTCTCGTGATGCTGATGCAGGCACACCCCGAATCGGGTCGGGTACAGGATGACGATCTGGTTGCCCGTGCGCGCAATCGGTCGGTTCTCCGTCGCCTGGAAGACCGCATCCATGCTGGTGACCGCAATTCCGGCGTCGTGCGCAACCACGAGCTCGGTGGACAGGCCGTACTTGGCTTCGATCGGTTCGAGTTGGCCCAGCCCAGCCGTGATGTCGGCAAGTTCGTCAACGCCCGTCACCGCGGCCTGATCGGCCTTCTCTTCCTCAGAGCGTAGGTCGTAAGCGGCAAGCTGGCCGAGATCGAGGCGATTGGCCCACTTGTTGATCAATACGTCCGACAGCCTCTCCTTGGCCTTCAAGGCCATGGTTGTCAGCCATCGGCGGGGGTCGTGGCTTTCGATGTACGCATGATCCTCGCGTCCGTCTTCCACCATCCTGATGTCGAGCTTCTCGAAGATCGTCGGTGGCCTAGTAGTCCTCTTGTCGCGTGCGGTCTGCTTAAAGCGACTTCTGAACCAGTCGTAGCTGACTGCGTTCGGAAGATAGGGCGTCCACGCAGAGTCGAAGAGCACCAGCATGTGGGATAGCTTGCCCTCGTAGTGTGTGCTGGTGCTGACCCGGCGAAGCGCTGCGAGCCGCTCGTTCACACGTTCCAGCAGACGGGGTTCAAGGTCGTCCCAGGAGACCGCGCTGATGGTCTTGGAGCTGCTCAATTGTCCGTCGGAGCGCGTGCTGTTCGGGTTAGCGATCTGCTTGACGATGCCGGCATTCTTCAAGACCGTCCAAATTTGCGGCGACCCGACACCTTTCTTCGGCGCTGGCGAGTCGGTCAGATTGATGATCTGCCAGAGCGCGGCCTTGGAGATGTCCTGACCTCGCAAGTGCTCCAACTCCGGTGTCAAATACAGCTTGGTGGGGTTTTCCTCGTACCACGACACCAGCAAGCGCGACCGCTTCCCCAGTTCTAGGAGAACCTTCCAGCACGCATCGACTAGGCCGACCATGAAGTTGAGGATGGGCTTGGGGGCCCAGTCCGCGCCCTTGCTCCCCTTGATCAGCAAGAGCTGATGGACGCTGTGCATCTCGTCCCTCTCCCGACCTGAGGAGCGCGTCGCATAGTTCTCGATGGTGTATCGGTCGCCCACACCGAGACACAGCGGCTCGTTGACCCGTGAAGGCGCGCACATAAGGATGTTCATGACGGCCAGCGCGGCCCGGTCTTCGTTGCTGAGGCGAACGTCCCCTTGGAACAGCGCACGCGTCGCGTCGGCGAGCGCCCCAACCTTCTTGTCCAGTATGGCTGCCCTTTTCTCTCGGACGGCCTTGCCGTTGCTGTGGCCCAGCTTGAGCAGTTTCTCTGTGTTGCCCGTGCTCGGCGCCCACGCCAGGCGGCCCACGACTCCCCGGCGGCCCAGCTCGTCCAGTTGCCTGCTCAGAAACTGCAACCTCATCAGCGACCGTTTAGCAGAAGCCGGTGTCGCCGCCTCAACAACTGAAGCCTCCAGACCTATCAGATGCTGCCGTGTCATCGACGACAGCGGGGCATCCACGGCGAGCAGCAGCCGCCAGGCGTTGAGCAGCGCTTTCGGGTCTTTGCTCTTTCCCTCAAGCGCCCGCTCAGCAGCAAGACACCGCAGCGCAAGCATGTACGACGCGTCTCGCTCCGCGAAGGCTTCCGCGGAGGCTCTGAAGCTGAAGTCCAGGGACTTGGTCTTGTACAGCGTATGTAGAGGCCATTGTTTTGCATCGAACTGAAGTTCGGGCCAGCGTTCCTTCATGAGCACTTGGCACTCAGTCGCCCATGTCTTGAGCGCCTCGGACCGGCGGACCAGGCCGAGGTCAGCCATGCTGTTCATGCCGCTTCTCCCACTGCCTCGCGCTGTGCTTCGACCTCGGCCTTCCTTCTTTCGCAGATGGCAGTCACCACGCGGATGGCGTTGCCGATATGCTTGTACTTGGCGAGCTCGCTGCGCATCGCGAGCCCTTGGCCCTCTGCGTGCTTGATCTCCCTTTCCACCACGGCCAGGTTGATCGAATGGTCTGCGTCATAGCAGGGTATGAAACGCGTGCAGGTGTAGCAAGCAATCGGCGCGTAGTCGCATGCCACGGTTCGCCCGCACTCTCCCGTCACCTCGGTGCGCACGTTCTCCATGTCCTCGCTGGTGATCCTTCGCGGGAGCGGGATGTCATTGAGCTTGGACCGCATGACATCGAACACCGGATAGTGCTCCTCAAAGGCCGGCTCCATCGAGTCGCTCAGCTGGTCCAAGACCTGTTCGAAGAAGAGGTCCACATAGACTTTGGCGGTGTCTTCGGTGCTGTGCTTGAGCACGCCGGCAATTGTTGTTTTTGAACTGCCCACCAACGCCAGCTGGGTCGCGACGGTGTGCCGCAGGCCGTTGAAGCTCAGCCTCTGGAAGGTGAGTTCGCGGATCGGGTCTAAATACGACGATCGGAACGAAGCCGTTGTCGCGAGCATCCCTAGGTTCTTAGCGTTTTTCTTTGCTGTCGAAGCTTGGATTGCCGGGAACAACGGGAGATCCGCGTAGGTTGTCGCAGACGTTTCTTCAGCCTTTTTTTCCACGAGCCACCCGTAGTTCCTAACCACCGCCTCGCGTTGCTTCTCAAGCAGGCCGCCAACCTCGGCGCTGAGCTTGATCGCCGCTCGCGGCCTTTCGTGCGTTCGCGTCTTGGGCAAGGGTAGGTCGATGAAGTAGGTCTTTGTGCCGGTCTCGGGGTTCGTGTCCACGCGCAGGTTCCTGCACCGCAGATCAAGGTAGCTCGCGGGTCGACCGAAGACGTGTAGCGCGAGGCGGATGAAGCTGTAACGGGCGAGGTTCAACTCGCCGTCCTCAAAGGCAGACTCCACCACATCTAGGATTCGGACCAATTGCCCACGGGTCAGCGCCGCTGACAGAATTCTGTGCTTCTTTGACCCAATCGACCCGCGCTTGTCTTTGCCCACCGGAAAGTCCCCGGGATGGAGGTCGCGGGCGAACAGGGCTTCATTGCCGCGATGTGCCTTGAAAAGCACCTTCAGCGTTTCGAGATAGCTCGCCGGAATGAGATTGCGCTTGTCGGAAAGACCTCGCAGGAAGGCCTTGTCAATGCGTTTCACCGCAGGGTGCGCGACGCCTTGCTCGTGACTGATCCTGAGCAGGTTGCGGGTCGCCACGACGTTGTTGTGAATGGTTAGCAGCCTCATCCTGTGACGTGCCTGGATCAGGGCGTCCTTAATCGCCACCAGGAACGGTTCGGCGTAGCCCGCGCGCAGCGAGGCCAGTTCAAATTCCATCCCCTCCTCGCGACGTTCCTTGCCCTTACCGGTCACCTCCCGCATAACCCACTTCAGCGGCTCGGAGTCATCCCACTCGGCCAACGCATTGCCGACTTCTTGTCGAATCAACATCAGGCCTCTCCCTTCGCTTTCCGGGCCGCATGCAGGGATCCCTGGAACTCCATCAGGTCCACACTCGCTCGGTCGTTGATGCCGCGACGCGCATATAAGGCCGGCATGTTGCTTTTCGCACTCCAGCCGAAGCGGCTCTTCATCTGCGACGTCACGTCCGGCCTGACTGCGTTGAGCTCGTAGAAGAGTGACGCGGCAGAGTGGCGCAGCATGTAGGCCACGAAGTCGTACTCGTCACCCTCGAGGTACGGGTCAGTCGGGGCACGGGCCAGCAACCCGCGAGGTCGAAGGCCGCGCTCGGCTCGCTTGAACACGGCCGCCAAGGTTGCCCGGCTGGCGATGGGCCTGCCGTGCTCACCAACGAACAAGAAGCCCTTGCTCGGATTCTTCAGCGTCTTGCCGATCACAGCTTGGCGCTCTCCGTCCACGTACTCCTGAATCGCGGCGCAGGTCGTTGACCACAGCTTGATCGAGATGTCCGAGTTGTAGGGTTGCGTGCTGCGGATGCCCTTCTGGGTCGGGGTGGCAGTTGTGATGCGGGTCCCGCGCTTGGCGAGGTTGTCCCTGATGCGCAAGTAGCCGCCTTCGCGGCCTCCGCTCCATCTGAAGTCTGCGAGCTGGACATTTCCGATGGCGCCGGGACGCACGCCCTCGGCGGCCAAGAGCACGATGGCTCGATCGCGCATCAGGGTCGCTGCTGGCCTTCTGCTGGGCGCGAGGAAGACCGTCTCCGGGTCGACGTAAACCTTCCTGTAGATGGCCAGAAGCGTGTCCCGGGGCGCTGAACGGATGGAGTGGGGGTGTGACGTTTTCGTACCGCCGATGGCGGTGTTCAGCCACTGACAGCACGACTCGTAGCTGCGCCTGAGCGCGTCCGTCGTCGGCGATCCAAGGGGCATCCCCGGCTCGATGATCACCCTCTGGTACCACTCCAAAAAGCCGGCAATCTGGCGAAGCCGCTGAGCCGCGGTGTTGGGCTGCACAGCCCCGTCCCTGTCCAGAGGCTCGAGGTCGCTTGTGGTCTTTGCAAAGCGCCTGACCATCTGTTGAGACATCCGTTCAATGTCGGCGATGGGTCTGTACGCCATTTGCCGCAGCGCTTCCTTCTCGCCCTCGAAGAGGCACTGGCCTTCCAACGCTCTCTGCTCCAGGTTGACGCTGAAGGCGCGGATGAATAGGTCGAGCAGGTGGAGTCCAACTGCAACAGACGCCCGCGTGTGCGGGCTGCCAAACGTCATGTTCAGGTAGATGCTGAACGGAGCGTGAATGCGGCCGTCTGCTGTGAGCAGTAGGGTGCGCTCTTTCGCGCGAACAAGCTCCATTGAAGTACAGAAAGTAGAACGATAAACACTACTTAAGCACGTGGCGAAAAAAAATGCAAGCGATGCCGCCGGCTGTTCGACCGTTCTCCAGGAGGATGAGGTCAAAAACAACAAATGGGCTAACCGTTGAACATCTGTCTTCATCTCTTCCAGGTCGTCGGCCAGCGTGAGCAGCGCGGCAGCGCCGGGAAAGGCCTCGCCGCGGAAGTCGCTGCGCAGGCCGTAGCAGATCACCGGCACGCGGCGGGTGTGGGCCAGCCGGTGCAGCTGGCCCACCTGCTCCG
>LNFM01008151.1_pt1 | contig 15953 bp, 19 predicted proteins | sample 596031 | NCBI WGS metagenome assembly LNFM01 (sample SAMN04254537, study PRJNA301005) | activated carbon metagenome | isolation source: dual media filters at the Ann Arbor, Michigan drinking water treatment plant | place: USA: Ann Arbor | reverse complement strand
GTTGCAACGGACGATCCGATCGCAGCTATGTTGGATAGTTTATTGTCGCAAAAAATGTTTGAAACAGCTTTTTCTAAACAGTCATTCATGGCCTCGAGGGGACGGCTCTGGGCGCCCTCGGCCATTTCATCCACGATGTCGCAGCGGGCGCCGCCAAAATCGTTCCCGCGGCTCACGGCTTCGTCGAGTGGCTGGTCAAGGCAACCCTCGATGGCATCTTCGGTTTGGCACTCGGTTTCGCCTTGATCCCCGTTGCCAACCATGTCCTCGTGCCGCTGGCGGGTCGCTTGGGGTCGAGCATCGGCCATCGTTGAGTGGGGCTGGCGATGATCGAGGCGACCTCGTTTCGCATAGCCCAGGCCGAGAATCCCACCGGCCTCGATGCAGTTGCGACTTTGCTCCGTTCCTACGCCGCCGGGCTCGACGTCGATCTCGGCTATCAGGATTTCGCTGCTGAGCTGGCCTCACTCCCTGGGAAATACGCGCCGCCGGCCGGAGCATTGCTGCTGGCGCAGCGTTCGGATGGCCTACCTCTTGGTTGCGTCGCGCTGCGACCCCTGGACCCTCTCGGCGTCTGCGAGATGAAGCGCCTCTATGTCGCGCCGGAGAGCAGGGCGCTTGGCCTTGGCCGGGCCCTGGTCGTGGCCGTCGTCGACGAGGCCCGGCGCCGCGGCTATCGTGAGCTGCGGCTCGATAGTCTACCGTCCATGGCCTCGGCCATCGCCCTCTATCGTCGCCTGGGCTTTGGCGATATGCCGCCCTACTACGCCTCGCCGGTTGCAGGAACAGTTTTCATGCGCCTGCAACTCCAGTCCGACGCAGCCTGACCGCGGGGTTTCCCGAGACGGGCAAGACTGCGATAGTGCGGCCGAAATTCGCCGATTCCACCGCTCAGGAGACGACCATGAAGACCCGTGCCGCCGTCGCGTTCGAGAAGGCGAAGCCCCTCCAGATCGTCGAGGTGGACCTTGACGGCCCGAAGGCGGGCGAAGTGCTGATCGAGGTGAAGGCGACGGGGATCTGTCACACGGACGAGTTCACGCTTTCAGGTGCCGATCCCGAGGGGCTGTTCCCGGCGATCCTCGGCCACGAGGGTGCTGGCGTCGTGGTCGACGTCGGCCCCGGCGTCACGAGCATCAAGAACGGCGACCATGTCATTCCGCTCTATACGCCCGAGTGCCGTTCCTGCCCATCTTGCCTCTCGCGCAAGACCAACCTGTGCACCGCCATCCGTGCCACGCAAGGGCAGGGTTTGATGCCGGACGGCACCTCGCGCTTCACCTTCGATGGCAAGCCCGTGTTCCACTACATGGGCTGCTCGACATTCTCGAACTTCACGGTTCTGCCCGAGATCGCGGTCGCCAAGGTCCGCGATGACGCCCCCTTCGACAAGATCTGCTACATCGGCTGCGGCGTGACCACGGGCGTCGGCGCCGTGATCAACACCGCCAAGGCTGGACCCGGCTGCACGGCCATCGTCTTCGGGCTCGGCGGCATCGGCCTCAACGTCATCCAGGGCCTGCGGCTGGTTGGCGCCGATATGATCATCGGCGTCGATTTGAACCCCGCCAAGGAAGCCTGGGGCAAGAAGTTCGGCATGACGCACTTCGTCAATCCGAAGGACGTCGGCAAGGACCTGACCGCCCACCTCGTCAACATGACCAAGCGCGGCGCGGACCAGATCGGCGGCGCCGACTATACCTTCGATTGCACGGGCAATGTCGAGGTCATGCGCATTGCCCTCGAGTGCTCGCATCGCGGCTGGGGCGAAAGCATCATCATCGGCGTTGCTGGCGCCGGTAAGGAAATCGCGACGCGCCCGTTCCAGCTCGTCACGGGGCGTACATGGAAGGGTACGGCCTTCGGCGGCGCCAGGGGGCGCACCGACGTGCCGAAGATCGTCGACTGGTACATGGACGGAAAAATCTCGATCGACCCGATGATCACCCACACGCTGCCCCTTGTCGACATCAACAAGGGCTTCGACCTGATGCACGCCGGCGAGTCGATCCGGAGCGTGGTGGTGTTCTGACATCTTGTCGCCATTGCGGAGTGTGATGAGTGTAACTACATAATTGGAGTGCAGAAGGCCGGTAGCCGGTAGATGCGGTTCGAATGGGATGAGGATAAGAACCAGACGAACATCGCCAAGCATGGCGGCAGCTTCCAGACGGCAAAGCAAGTGTTCGACGATCCGTTCCATGTGAGTTTTGCGCATCGGCTAGAGGATGGCGAGCAGCGGTGGCTTACGTTCGGGATGGTCGGAGGTCTGGCGGTGCTTGCAGTTGCCCAAATCTATCGGCAGGCGGGCGAGGAGGTCATCAGGATCATTTCGGCCAGACGTGCGACTCGCAGAGAAAAACGGAGCTTCGAGGATGGATAGGCAACGCGACGCGGAGCTCGAACTCATCGCTTCCATGGGCGAAGACGACATTGACACTTCGGATATCCCCGAGGTGGCGGACTGGTCCGGCGCCGAGGTAGGCAAGTTTTATCGCCCCATCAAGAAGCAGATCACACTCAGGATCGATGAGGATGTCCTCGAATGGTTCAGAGGGCACGGACCCGGCTACCAGTCGGCAATCAACAGCGCGCTAAGGGGCCACGTCGCTCGGCAGATTCGCAAAATGAGGGTCCGCTCCGGCGAACCTTGTCCGGACAGTGGGATTTGGGCGGCGGTTGGGGCCGGCACCCGCACTGTGGCGGTCGCCAAGGGTGAGCCGATGCCTCACTCGGGAAAGAAGGCTGTGGTCTGGTTCCTGGTGCGGAGAGCGGCTTAAGTCGATATCCAAGCCGCTCACCGACACCAGCAGGGGTATTCGGCCTTAGCGGTCGTCAAACCGCCAGGTTCACCGTTACGTTTTTTCTCTGCGTGAAGCTGTCGAGCATACCTTCCAGAGAATGTTCGCGACCGATGCCGGATTGTTTCACGCCGCCGTACGATTGCCCCGGAAACTGGCCGAGCCCCTGGTTCACCTGAACCCATCCGGCCTCGATGGCATGCGACGCGCGGAGGGCCCGACCGATATCCTTGGTCCACACATAGGCGGCGAGGCCATAGTGGGTGTCGTTCGCCATCCGAATTGCGTCGGCCTCGTCCGTCCAGCGGATCGCGACGAGGACGGGCCCGAAAATCTCCTCCCGTGCCAGCCGCCAGTCGTTGGCCGCATTCGCGAAAATGGTCGGCACCGCGAAGTAGCCCTTGGACAATGGCCCGCTCTTCGGCGGCAGCCCCCCGACAAGCAGCTTGGAGCCTGGAAGGTTCAGTCCCTCCTCCACGTACCCGCACACCTTCTTGAATTGCTTCTCATTGATGATCGCCCCGATGTCGCTCGTCTCGTCGAGCGGATCACCGATTTTGAATTTGGCGGTTTTGTCCGCAAGTTTCTGCAGGAAGCTGTCGAAGATATCGGCATGCAGGAACAGGCGCGATCCAGCCGTGCACGATTGGCTTTGTCGGGTGAAGCGCATGGCCGCGATGATGCCGTCAACGGCCCAGTCCTCGTTGGCATCCGGATAGACGATCGAGGGGCTCTTGCCGCCGAGCTCCAGGCTCACGGGCACGATCCGCTCCGCCGCCGCGCGCATGATGATCTTGCCCACCTCCGTCGAGCCGGTGAACGACAGCTTGCGCACCGTCGGATGCGCAGAGAGAGCCGCACCGGCTTCCTCGCCGAGCCCCGTCACGACGTTGAGCACGCCCTTGGGTAGGAACTGCTCGCAGATGCGGGTCATGGCGAGCACGCCGAGCGGCGCGTCCTCGGCAGCCTTCAACACAAGCGTGTTGCCTGCGCAGAGTGCCGGCGCGATCTTCAGCGCGGCGAGTGCTACTGGCGCGTTCCACGGGATGATCGCACCAACCACGCCGATCGGCTCGCGCCGCGTGTAGGAAAGAACATGCTCGCCGAGCGGTATCGTCTCGCCTTTGAGCTCGCTCGCGAGCCCGCCGAAATACCGCATGATGTCGACGGCGCTTCGCGCTTCGCCCCGGGCCTGCGTGCGAATGGCGTTCCCGGTTTCCTCGGCGAGGATGCGGGCCAAGTCCTCGACTTTCTCCTCCATCGCATCGGCGATCTTCTGCAGCATGCGGCCGCGGTCGCGCGGTGCGACCCGTCTCCACGCAGGAAACGCCTGCGCGGCGGCCTTCACCGCGCGCGCGATGTCCTCCGCGCCGCCGCGCGGGATGCTGGCAATGGTCTCGCGGGTGCCCGGCGCCTCGACCGGGAGTTCCCGGCCACTTGCGGCGCCGACCCAGGCGCCGTCGATGAACATTTTCTCGCTTCGGATGGACTGGGCTGCAGCGGCAGTGCTTGTCGATGCCATGATGCTTCCTTGTCGTGGACGCAGTCTCTCGAGTCGAAGAGTGACGCTGCAGATCTAGCCGAGGCCGACCCCGCGCCAAAACCGAGCGGCCGCCTCTCCAGCGGGCGTCGCCTTGTTACACCCCCCGCAGTTTCTTCCGGAAGAACAGACGCCACGGATCAGGGAACGGCCCAACCGGCACCTCGATCAGCGTCGGCTCGTTGGCCTTGATGGCCTCGCCCATCTGTTGTGTCAGTTGAGCCGGCGAGACCGCCCGCGTCGCGCGAATGCCGAAGCTCTCGCCGAGTTTGACGAAATCCGGATTTTTCAGGTCGCTTGCGATCACGCGGCCGTCGTAGTTGAGCTGTTGCATCCGTCTGACGTTGCCGTAGGCGCTGTCGTTGAACACCAATGCCACCAGCGGAATGTTGTGGCGTGTCGCCGTCGCGATTTCCTGCATCCCGAACATGAAGCCGCCGTCGCCGGAAACAGACACCACCGGCCGGTCCGGCATCGCGGCTTTGACTCCCAGCGCCGTCGAGTAGCCCCAGCCGAGCGTGCCCTGGTAGCCCGAGCACAGGTAGGTGCGCGGCGCGTGGACCGGGTACATCACGCGGCTGACGTAGCTTACCTGCGTCAGCTCCTCGACCAGGATGCCGTTGTCCGGCACGCCCGCTCGGATAGCGTCGATCCACGCCTTCTGCGGCGCCAGATCCGCCAACTCGCGCTCCACCTCGGCATTGATGGCGGCAAGCTCGTCGCGTCGGCTGTGGCGCTTGCCGAGATGCCGGCCGAGCCGCGCAATGATCGCGGCGACGCCTTCCTTCGCATCGGCGATCAGCGCTACGTCGGGTTTCCTGATGCGCCCCGGCCGCGTCGGATCGATGTCGAGGTGGATGATCTTCATGGCATCATCCGTGCCCCAGTCCAGCTGGCTGTGCAGTCGCGTGCCAACTCCAAGCACCACGTCGACGTCCTTCCAGAGCTTGTAAGCTCCCGTCGTGCGCTGGGCGAGCGGATGGCGCGTGTCGATCACGCCCGCACCCGTTCGGAACGATACCACCGGCGCTTCCAACATCTCCGCGAGTTGCAGGATCTCAGGCCCCGCCTCGAGCGCGCCGCCACCGACCCAGATCATCGGCTTCTTCGATCCCGCGAGCAGCTTTGCCGCCGCTTCCGCCGCATCTTCGTCGATCGGCGGCGTCTCGCGCTTCACCGGCTCCACGTCGAGCGCCACCTCGGCCGCGCGTTTCCATACGTCCCAGCCGCACTCGAGCCCAACCGGTCCCGGCACGCCCGAGAGCAACTGCCTGAACGCCTCGCACGCCTTGGGTCCGGCATCCTCTGCGCCATTGATATGCGCCGCCCACTTCGTCAGCGTCTTCATGATGCCGAGCTGATCGGGGATCTCATGCAGATAGCCGAGCCCCTTGCCGATCTTGTCCTCGAAGATTTGGCCCGAGATCGCGAGCACCGGCTGATAGAGCGATTGTGCCGTCGCCAGCGCGGTCGTCGTATTGAGGAACCCCGGCCCGGGGACGACGCAGTAGGCCTGCGGTTTTCCAGTCGCGAGCGCTGCGCCCAGCGCCATGTATGCTGTCGCCTGCTCGTGGCGTGTGTGCAACGGCTTGATCGGTTGCCCGTTCCGCGCCAGCGCATCGAAGAAGTCGTCGTTCTGCACGCCCGGCAGGCAATAGAGGGTGTCGATGCCGTTGGCGACGAGCGTCTTGATCACGCTCTCTGCGGCATCGAGCCGGGCGAGGTTGGTGGCGGTCATGAGGCATCTCCGCGCTCGAGTGTCGATCGATGACCAACGTGCCACGGCGTCCGCGTGAAGGCCAGTTGTGCCTCAGGGGCGGACAACTGCGAGCCCGCTCTGTCGGCGATCCAGGAACCGCTGATCCCATGGGTGCGTTCCTCGACCGGTCATCGAACGGCGACACCGCTGCAACTGAAGCTGCGTTGAAGCCCGCGCTCTTGCATCCACCACCTAGCAAGGAGGCCCCATGAAAGGTCCCGCAATCTCATTGAAGCACTTGCAGCGCGCCGTCACGATGGAGCTGACCACCGTCAATCAATATCTGCTCCAAGCCCACAATCTCGACGATTGGGGCATCGATCGCCTCGCCAAGCACATGTTCCACGAGGTCAAGGAGGAGGGCGTCCACGCCAGCCGCTTCATCGAGCGGATGATGTTCCTCGACGGCCAGCCCAACGTCCGCGACCTCGACGAGATCGAGCAACCGACGAGCGTTCGGCAGATTTTCGACCGACAGCTCAAGATGGAACTCGAGGCACGCGCCTTCTACGACAAGGCCGCGCGCGAATGCCAGGGGGCGGGGGACGTCGGCACGTTCGAGCTTTTCATGTCGATCCTCAAAGACGAGGAGCAGCACATCAACTTTCTCGAGGAGCAGCTTAGCCGCATGGAGCTCATGGGCGAGCAATTCTACATCGGCCGCCAGATCTCGTCAGTCGCGCACGACACCGAGGAGTAAGGCTCGTGAAGTGAGTGGGGCGACGATGCCGGCTGTGCCGCGCGGGCCAGAGGGCGCGCTGCCCGCGTCTTGGTCATCTCACGAAACTGTTTGGTGCGAGCCGGAGTTGGGCTCGGCGCGCATTGCCCGCACGATGGCCGCCAGTCCCTCGCGATAGGTCGGATGAACCAGGTCGACACCAAGCGCCGCCTTCATGCGCCGGTTTCCGACGCGCTTCGATTGCCGATAGAAGCTCGCTGCCATCGGTGAAAGCTGGGCGTCCTCGATAGCGACCAGCGGTGGCACTGGCACCCCGAGCAGTCCCGCGGCATAGGCCACGACCTCGTCCGCCGGAGCCGGCTCGTCGTCGACGATATTGTAGATCGTATGCCCCGCGGGACGCATCATCGCAGCTTCCAGCGCTTGGGCGATGTCGTCGACGTGGATGCGGTTGAAGACCTGCCCGGGCTTGGCGATCCGCCGCGCCGTGCCAGCCAGCAGTTGATCGACAGCGCTGCGTCCGGGCCCATAGATGCCGGGAAGACGGAAGACCTCAACTCGCTTGCCGTGCTCGGTCCCGAATGCGAGCCAGGCGCACTCGGCGTCGAGCCGTCGCTGCCCACGCTCGCCTGGATCACGAGGCGGCGTCGTCTCGTCGATCCAGTCGCCGCTCCGATCGCCATAGACGCCGATCGTGGAGAGATACCCGACCCAGGACAGGCGTGAAGCTCGCCCGAGAGCGGGGCCCAGCCGGGTGAGGATCGGGTCGCCTGTGGCATCCGGGCCAGCCGAAATGAGGACGTGCGTCGCCTGGGCAAGCGCCTGAGCCAGATCCGGCGAGGCCACGGCACCGTCGAGCACGAGACCCCGCCATCCCTCTGCCGTGATCGCCGCCGCGCTGGTGGGCGTGCGGGCAGTGCCGCTGATCGTGACGCCTCTTGGGCCAACTCGTCGTGCTAGCGCCCGCGCCGTGTATCCGAGCCCGAGGCAGAGAAGGTGCACGCCCTGGTATCCGGTTCCATCGGCTGCCGCGGTCATTCTGCCATCTCCGCCGTCCATTCTGCCCTGACCACCATATCTGGCTCACGAGCGAGACGCTCGGCTGCCAATCGCGCGATCCTGGCGCTCCCACCGAGCCGCGCTACCGCCCACACGGCCGCTCCCCGCACGAGGGGCGATGCGTCGTCGAGACGGCGTTCCAGCGCCCCCAGAAGGTCGGGTGCGCCCGAGTTGCCCGCTGCAATCACCACATTACGAACAAACCGGTCGCGTCCGGTCCGCTTGATCGGCGAGCCCGAGAAGCGCTTGCGGAATGCCGTGTCGTCCAATTCCAGAAGCTCGGCAAGCGGCGGCGCCCTCGTCGCGTCCGTTGCCGCGAGCTTCGCTTCCCGAGCGACGCTCGCGAACTTGTTCCACGGGCACACCGCGAGGCAATCGTCGCAACCGTAGATGCGATTGCCCATTAGCGGTCGCAACTCGCGAGAGATCGGTCCCTTGTGCTCGATCGTCAGATACGAAATGCATCGGCGCGCATCGAGCTGATAGGGCGCAGGGAAGGCGTTGGTCGGGCAGATATCGAGGCAGCGCCGGCACGAGCCGCAGTGGTCGGCCTCCGGGGCGTCCGGAACCAGCTCTGCCGTGGTCAGGATGAACCCGAGAAAGAGCCACGACCCTGCCTCCCGCGAGACCAGGTTGGTGTGCCGGCCTTGCCATCCAAGACCGGCCAGCGCGGCGATCGGCTTCTCCATCAGCGGGGCGGTGTCGACGAACACCTTGACTTCCGCCCCTCCAGCCGCCCGCGATAGCACGCCGGCAACGTGCTTCAGCTTGCCTTTGATGACGTCGTGGTAGTCCCGCCCCCGGGCGTAAACCGAGATTGCCCCTTCCATCCGCCGCTCGAGCGCTGCGAGTGGATCGGTTTCAGGCCCATAGTTGAGGCCCAACGCCACGGCGGACCTCGCTGCCGGCCACAGGACCTGGGGGTGCCGCCGCCGCTCGGTATCGGCGGCCATCCAGGCCATGTCACCATGGCGGCCGTCGGATACGAAGGCATCGAGGCGGGCTCCGGGCGCGCTGCCGAGGTCCGCGAGCCGGACCAATCCTACGGCTTCGAAACCTGCCTCGGCCGCTGCGCGGCGCACGGCTTCTTCTGGGCTCGATCTCACTGGCATCTTAGAAATCGAGGTTGTCGTAGTGGAGCGGTGGCAAGATGCCGGACAGTCGATCCGCCAGCAGCGGGCGGAACGAGGCTCGCGATTTCAGGCGGGCATACCAGCTTCGCGCGGAGGGGTAGGCCTCCCATGGCACCTCGTCCAGGTAGTCGAGGCAGGAAAGATGCCCCGCCGCCGCCAGATCTGCGAAGCTCAACTCGTCCCCGGCGAGCCATTTTCGCTGATCGGCCAGATAGCTGACGTAACTCAGATGGTAGCGCAGATTTGCACGCAAGGCTCTCAGCAGCTGGGCATCGGGCTGTTGGCGGGACAACTCGGGCCTGACCCGACCCTCGATCTTTTCCCGCAACATATCGCGGCTGACCTCGGTGGCGAGTTTGGCATGGAACCAGTCGACAAGCCGGCGAACCTCGGCCCGGTCCTCGTCCGAGCCCGGGAAGGGGTCACGCGCCCGCTCGTCAGGCGGCCCGCGCCGCACCAGTTCTCCCAAGTACTCTGAGATGGCGTAGGCCCCCGCTACAATCAGCCCGTCGTCGAGTTCCAGCACCGGTAGCGCACCGGAGGGATTGAGCGACAGCAGCGCCGGCCGCCATTCCCAGGGCAATTCCTCTATCAGGTCAGCCGCCATGTCGAGCTCTCCGAGGAGAAGGCGGATGGAGCGCGACGACGGGCAGAGCTTGAAGTGGGTCAGCCGTGGCATGGTCAGGAGGTGTCACTGTCTGGAGATCAGCGCTTCTGGCTGGTTGGCCGCAGTTCGCGTCGAATTTGCGGTCTCCCACCCGTCCCTCGTCGTTTAGCACGGGGTGGGCGGAAGAGCATGCCCGGACCGAGGTGTCGGGGACACACTCCGTCGGCGCCGGGGCGCAATTCAGCCCCGGACATTCCGCCCCGTCGCGAACCTGCCGAATTCTGCTAAGCCCGCCGAGACTCATTTGCTTCGACCGGCTCGAGCCGGCGGCGCCGGCTCAGCGAGGCCCTATGCAGACGTGGCAATCCATCTTGCTCGGAGTTATTGAAGGGCTCACCGAGTTCATTCCCGTCTCGTCGACCGGCCATCTGCTCCTGACCGAGCATTTCCTCGGCGTGAAACCGGAAAAACGTGTGTTCGAGATCCTCATCCAGCTTGGCGCCGTGCTGGCCCTGCTGACAGTCTACTCGGCCCGGCTGTGGCGCCTTGTCCTCGACCTACCTCGCGATCCCGCCGCGAGGCGGTTCGTGCTCGCCATCGTCGTCGCGTTCCTCCCGGCTGCCTTGGTCGGCGTGCTCCTCCACAAGTTCATCAAGGAGGTGTTGTTTGAGACGCCGATCCTCATCTGCATCACCCTGATCCTCGGTGGTTTCATCCTCCTGATCGTGGACCGCCTGAAACTGACGCCGCAGGTGACCCAAGCCGAGCAGGTGACACCGATGACTGCGCTCAAGATTGGCGCGTGTCAGTGCCTCGCGATGATACCCGGCGTATCTCGCTCGGGTGCGACAATCGTTGGCGCCATGCTGCTCGGTCTTTCAAAGCGCGCCGCCGCTGAGTTTTCGTTCTTTCTCGCCATGCCGACGATGGCCGGTGCCTTCGCCTACGACCTCTACAAGAGCCATGGGGACTTGGACGCGGCCGCCTGGCAATCCATCGCCATCGGCTTTGTTTTCGCGTTCATCGCCGGTGTCCTGGTGGTGCGCTACCTGTTGGAGTTCGTCTCGCGCTACGGCTTCGCGCCGTTCGCGTGGTGGCGGATCGTCGTAGGAGGTTTGGGGCTCGGCGCACTCCTGGTCCTCGGTTGATCTCGTCATTCTGGAAAAACAGTTGGTTCCAGCCACGTCTTACACGCAACTGTAATGTAGCTGATGGTTGTAGCTCGTGATTCCAGACCAGCGGGGGGGCTCTCCGCGTCATCTGCAGGATAGTTGAACATGACAGCACGCGCTCTCGTTGCCGAGTTCGTCGGTACATTCTGCCTTGTGCTCGCAATCGCGGGTGCTGCGATCTTTGCCGCGCCGTCGGCGGGCCTGCTGCCTGTGGCACTCGCAGCTGGCATCTCGGTCGTGGCCATGGCCTACGCGGTGGGCCACATCTCCGGCGGTCATTTCAATCCCGCCGTCACGATCGGACTGATTGCTGCCGGTCGTTTCGATTCCGCCCGCGCTCCGGCCTACATCCTCGCCCAAGTGCTCGGTGGCGCCGCCGCGGCCCTGGTGCTCGCAACCGTCGTTGCCGGCGGCATTGGCGTGAAGGTCAACTCGTTTGTCGCTGTCTCTAATCATTACGGCGGTGCCGGACAATACGGCCTCCTGTCCGCATTCATCTACGAGGTTGTCATCACGGCGCTGTTCCTGATCATCATTGTCGGCTCGACGTCCCGGCGCGCGCCGGCCGGCTTCGCGCCGATTGCAATCGGCCTTGCCCTCGCTCTCTTCCACATAGTCGCAATCCCCGTCACCAATGCCTCGCTTAACCCCGCGCGCAGCACGGCTACGGCGATCTTCGGCGGGACATTGCCGCTCTCGCAGCTCTGGGTGTTCTGGGTCGCCCCGATCCTCGGTGGCGTCATTGGCGGCGTGATCGCACGCTACCTGCAGGAGGAATGAGAAACCGGGGGGTAAGACGCGAGGCGCACAGGCCGCCTCGCGTCCATCTCCCGCTCGGTCTCCACGCGCAATCCAGCGGTGGACCTATCCCGGAGCCTTTGGCCGCGGCAACGGGCACGTCCCTGCGGCGAGGTCGCCAGCCGCCACCTCGGCAAGTGTTTCGGCGTCGACGTCCGTGCGGAACGTGGCATGGAAACGATTGACCATGTTGCTCAGGCCAACGGTCATGCAGATGTCGATGATCTGCTGAGTGCTGAAATGAGCGGCGAGCGCACCGTACGTAACATCGTCGATCGGCTCGAGCCGGGTCGATTTGCGGGCATAGGCGATGATGGCGGTCTCTGCCGGCTCATAGACGCCGTCAGGGAGCGGCTCCGCCAGCAGGTGCTGCATTTTCTCTTCTGAAAGTCCCAGGCTCCGACCGAGCGCGATGTGCGTCGGTATTCAATAGAAGCAGTCGTTGACCGCCGTTGCCGTGAGATATGCAAGCTCGCCGTGCTGCGGAGCCAGCGTCGAGCCAGCCCGGTACACGGTGGCGGCCAGGGTGGTGAAGGCCGCCAGAGCCTCGGGCCGGTTGGCCATGGCGCGATAGATGTTGATCAGCTTGCCGCGCGAGCGCTTGGCCTCGAGTAGTCGCTCGCGGGCCTCGGCCGGCGTCGCCGGGTCGTTCTCGTCGAGCAGCGGAATGCGGGCCATCGAAGTCGTTCCTCCTAAGCGTGCTTCACGTAGCTTGGTGTGCGGCCCATCGCCATCAGTGCATGATCGGCCGAGAACTCGTCGGCGTGGCTCAGCAGGTAGGCGGCGAAGTTGCGTCCGCGGTAGGGCATTTTCGGCGAGTGCGTGGTCACGGTCGCGACCACCTCGTGACTGAAACCAAGCTCCTTCAAGAGCATGCCACCCACGACGCCGTGAGGGATCTCGTCGGCGAGCTGCGAGCGCACGACTTTGCCGTCGCGACGCTCATACATGAGCGGCTTGTCGACGTCATGAAGGATTAAGATGGGCACCAGGGTGTCGGGTATCACGTCCGATCCCCAGTCCGCTTTGGCACGCGCGGCCAGATCTACGCCCGCACGTGTCACCTCGTTGACGTGGGAGAGCAGTGGATAGTCCACGCCTTCGGTCCAGGGCATGTCCTCGAGGCGCTCGTAGGGGCTTGCGGCCCACGTCGTCACCCACGCCGTGATGATGTCTTCGCGCAAGCCCGGCGAGACGAGATCGAGCCCCCAGATTTTCTCGGCCACGGCTTGCCGCCGCCAGTTGGAGGACCGATCGATGGTGTAGGGGTGGGACATCCGTCATCGCCCTCGATTGACCAGCGCCGCGCGGATCTTGAGCCCGCTCGGCGCGGCGTTACGTGTTCACTTACTCGTCGATCCAGACGCCAACCAGGTCGTTGCCCTGGAAATGGCTCGGCGAGAAGTTCCAGCCCTTGATCTTCTTGTGGTGCACGATGATTCGCTGCCACCAGTTGATGTTCAGGTAGTAGTTCTCGGTGAGCATGATGCGCTCGAACTCGCGCACCAGCTCCTTGCGCTTGGCTGGATCGGCCGTGCGCTGCTGCTGCTCCCACAATTTGTCGAGGCGCGTGTCGTTGTGGCGGGCATAGCTGTTCGGCGATGCCGCATGCGAGATGTAGGCTTGGTGCTGGGCCGTCACCTCGTCGGCTGGCACCGTCAGCGGATACAGGCCCACGTCGAACTTGCCGTCGACGAGGTTGCCGAAGTACGGCGTCGTCTCGACCTGGCTGTGGTCGACAGTTACGCCGATGCGCCGCCACTGGTCGATCAGGAAGATGCCGACCGGCGTATAGGGCTCGTTGAGCGTCCGGTTATGGAGCTTGATCTTCAGGTTCTCTTGTCCGGCCTCCTTGAGCAGCCGACGCGCTTCGGCACGCGACTTCTCGATGTCGCGCCAGTAGCCCGGAAACTTCTCGAGCTCCTCATCGGGCAACGCCAGCTCATAGCCCGGGCGCAGGAAGCCGCCGGTCGCCTTGACGATCGTGATTTTCGAGAGCGCGTCGTTGCCGCCCCACCGGTCGATGGTCAGCGACAGCGCGCGGCGAACGCGGGGATCGTCGAAGGGCTTCTGCTGGGTGTTGAAGATGATGATGTTGTTCGTCGCCCACGGACCCTCTTGGAGGACGAGGTTGTCCTTCATCGGCGAGCGCATCAGCTGGTCGCGCTCGGACGGCGTGCGGCCGCGCCATTCCCCATCGAATTGCCCGCCGAGGATGCCCGGCACCACGGCGTTCGACTTCACGAAGAAGGCCTTGTAGCCGTCGAGATAAGGAAGGCCCGGCTTGAAGTATTGATCGAAACGCTTGGCGACCAGGTGTGAGCCCTTGACGTACTCGACGAACTGGAAGGCGCCCGAGCCCAGGATATTGTGCTGCGGAAATTTCGGGTCCTCCTTCAGTTTCGCGGCGCTGAAGATGCAGTGGAACGGCGCTGCGAGGTTGTCGAGGAACGAGGCGTTGACCTGCTTGATCCTGAAAATGATCGTCGCGGGATCGGGCGTCTCGATCGCGGTGACGTCGGCCATGAGCGACTGGCGGATCGAGACCACACCCGGTGGCGGGCTCTGGACGCGCTCGAACGAGACCTTGACGTCTTCCGAGGTCAACGGCGAGCCGTCGTGGAACTTGATGTTGTCGTGCATCTTGAAGGTGTAGGTCAGGCCATCCGGCGCGATCTCCCAGCTCTTGGCCAGGTCGCCCGTGATCTTTCCGCCCTGGCTCGCGTCATAGCGCACCAGGAACGAATAGAAGGGGCTGACCGGATGAAGCAGCGCAAACGTCTGCGAGGCGTGGCAGTCGTAGTTGGGCGGCTCGGCGGTGACGGCGAATTGCAGCGTGCCGCCCTTCTTCGGTGTCTGAGCCTCGGCGATGCCGCCAAGCGATACGGCCGCCATCGCCGCGGCGATGCCCGCGGCGGTCTTGCTCATGCGCATGGTCTTCCTCCCTTGACTCCCGTTGTTATGCGTTGCTCCGGTGTTGTGCATCGGTGCCGCCGGGAGGGGTGAGTTTGCCGGGATCGGCAGTCCCGTGCAACCCCGCCGGGTCGCCTGCGAGGCCTTGGGATTGTTCGTGGCGCGATGCGACTCCCCTGGCAGGGAGCCAGCCGCATCGCGCGCGCCGACCCCGAGTTGGTGATCATCCGCTGGATCAGCTGCTCACCGCCGTCCTGCCGGAGGCGGGCCACGAAAGACGCACGTGTAGGTGCCGACCAGGTTGCCCTGGAACGAGACCGTCTTCAGCCGGTTGGCGTTGTTGTAGGTGTAGCCGTAGAGTTCCAAGTTGCGCCTTCGGATGCCCACTGGCGCATCCGGCGCGCCGAGCCGGCTGTCGGTGAGCATGTTGCCGACACCGTCATAGGTGAACGTCCTCTGCCCCCACGGGCCGTTGGCGTTCTGCAGCCGGTTGGCCGGCTCCATCGCAAACGAGACATTGCTGGCCGCTACCAGCGCATCCGTGATGTTGGTCAGGTCAGCGGACTTCAGAGTAGAAGCCGCCTCGGCTCATGCTTGCACGCAAATTTCTAACGCAGAACCTTATCGCTATTTGGGGACTGTTTCATAATAGCGAACAGCCGAGCGAACAATGGCAGCGCCCGAAACAATGTTATAGGGTTCATAAACCCCAAAACATTTGAGAATCTTAGCAAATCAATCTGCGATACGATGTGTCCCTTGCTCGCAGCGATGGCGAGAAGGCGGATACCCTCTGACTTATTCTTCATCACCCCCAGATCACCATGAACTGTTAGGTGACCCAAGATGTACCAACCATAGATATCATCCTGCTCCGCGAGGCGCTTCGCTAGAACAACAGCCTCAACGCTTTGACGATCATAAAGGAAGCGGCAGAGGCGCCGCTGCCCGTCTCTGTCTCCTGCTTCGGCTGCTTTGCGAAGCCACATTTCAGCTTTCGTCTCATCACGCCCAAGCGTCCCGTGCTTACTGAAGCCATATCCGAGATAGACCTGAGCACGGACGTCACCACGGTTAGCTAGGTCTTCAATCTCTTCCCGATTCATGACATCTCCACAATCCAATGTTCCTCGTGCTGCACCAAAGCGCAATTTTCTTACTGCTTAGGAAGGGGCGGTGGCGGTGGCGGCGGAGCTGGCCCTCCTGGCGGAGGAACCGGGATCGGCTTAGGATCGTCGTGTGGTCTTGAAATGGGTGGCGGCGGAGCCGGCGGACGCCTGCTACCGACTTTGCCTTCTGTGGCGATTGACACGCAAATACGAACTAGTTCGACAATGATCCGAAACTGTTTGCTCCACAGTCCTTCCGGATCCACCAGCTGCTGCGGCGAACCACCCACATACCCATACACGCTCGGCCCATCGACGAACCCGAGCGGGTCGGGCTGGGTGTAGCGGCCGAGGGTCGGATCGTAGTGCCGATGCCAGTTGTA
>LNFM01009380.1_pt1 | contig 15955 bp, 14 predicted proteins | sample 596031 | NCBI WGS metagenome assembly LNFM01 (sample SAMN04254537, study PRJNA301005) | activated carbon metagenome | isolation source: dual media filters at the Ann Arbor, Michigan drinking water treatment plant | place: USA: Ann Arbor | reverse complement strand
AGTCGATGTACCGAAGGCCAGCCTTCTCAAGCGGCTCCCGCATCTTGTACATGTCCAGCCCCAGCACCCCGCTGGCCAGCTTGGCGCGCTTCTCGCCCTCGAAACTCTCGCGGTGCTGCGCAGCCTCCAGCGTGGTAACCGCGCGCGCCGCAGGCACACACACCACACCATCGTCGTCCGCCACGATCACGTCGCCCGGCGTCACCAGCATGCCGGCGCACACCACCGGGATGTTCACCGAGCCAATGGTCGCCTTGATGCAACCCTTGCTGCTGATGGCCTTGCTCCACACCGGGAAGCCCATCTTCTGCAGCTCTTTCACGTCGCGCACACCCGCGTCGATGATGAGCGCGCGCGCACCACGCGCCTGAAAGCTGGTGGCCAACAGGTCGCCAAAGTAACCGTCGGTGCACTCGGCCGTGATGGCCGCCACCACGATGTCGCCCGGCTGGATCTGTTCGGCCGCCACGTGCAGCATCCAGTTGTCACCCGGGTGCAGCAGCACCGTGACCGCCGTACCGCTCACCTGGCAACCCGCGTAGATCGGGCGCATGTAAGGCTTGAGCAGGCCCACACGGCCCATGGCCTCGTGCACCGTGGCCGAGCCCAGCGCCGCCAGGCCATCGGCGGCTGCGCGGTCTGCGCGCTTGATGTTGCGATAGACAACGCCCAGTTCGTACATGTCAGAGCCCCTTCGCCTTCAGGCGTGAATCGAGTCGGGAGAACACGCGGCGCACGTTGCCTTCATAGATCTGGTGTTTGTCGTCCGCACTCAGAATCTTCGACGCTTCGATGTAGCGCTTGGTGTCGTCGTAGTAGTTGCCCGTGGTCGGGTCGATGCCGCGCACCGCGCCGATCATCTCGCTGGCAAACAGCACGTTCTTCACCGGGATCACAGTGTTGAGCAGGTCGATGCCGGGCTGGTGGTACACGCAGGTGTCGAAGAACACGTTGTTCATCAGGTGCGTGTCGAGCAGCGGCTTCTTCATTTCCTGCGCCAGGCCACGAAAGCGACCCCAGTGGTAAGGCACGGCGCCACCACCGTGCGGAATCAAAAACTTCAGCGTCGGGAAGTCCTTGAACAGATCACCCTGGATCAGCTGCATGAAGGCCGTGGTGTCGGCGTTGAGGTAGTGCGCGCCGGTGGTGTGAAAGCAGGCGTTGCAGCTCGTGCTCACGTGGATCATGGCCGGCAGGTCGTGCTCCACCATCTTCTCGTAGATGGGGTACCAGTGCCTGTCGGTCAGGGGCGGGCTGGTCCAGTGGCCGCCCGAGGGATCGGGGTTGAGGTTGATGCCGACCGCGCCGTACTGCTGGACGCACTTTTCCAGCTCGGGGATGCAGGTGGCCGGGTCCACGCCCGGGCTCTGCGGCAGCATGGCCACTGGCACGAAGTGGTCGGGGAACAGCTCGCTCACGCGGAAGCACAGCTCGTTGCAGATGGCGGCCCAGGTGCTGGACACGTTGAAGTCGCCGATGTGGTGCGCCATGAAGCTGGCGCGGGGGCTGAACAGCGTGATGTCGCTGCCGCGCTCCTTCATCAGCTTGAGCTGATTGGTCTCGATGGACTCGCGCAACTCGTCGTCGCTGATCTTCAGGTCGGCCACCTTCGGCATGCTGGCCGGGTCCTTGATGCCGGCGATCTGCGCGTTGCGCCAGTTTTCCAACGCTTTGGGCGCCGTGGTGTAGTGGCCGTGGCAATCGATGATGAGGCTCATGGTGTCTCCTGGGTTCTTTGTTGTGGTGTGGGGCGGCTCACGCGGGCTCCATGCCCTGGCGCCGCTTGGCCTCGGCCGCTGCCGGCGCCGTCATGTGGGCGAGCATGGCGCGCACTGCGTCGGCCTTGTCCGTGTGCAGCGCAATACCGGCGGAAAAGGTGGTGATGATCTGGATGGACGGGGGCAAGGGCCCCGCGATGGCGATGCCGGTCACACCCAGCAGTTCACTGAGCTGCTGAAAGCCCAGCTCGACCTCGCCGCGCGCCACCAGCGAGGCCACCGGCACGCCCGGCGGGGCCTGCACGGTGCGGCCCTGGATCTGCCCGCTGATGCCCCAGCGCTCAAACAGTTTGGCCAGCGCGACGCCGCTCGGGCCGGTGGAATAGCTGATGCTGCGCGCGGCCAGCACGGCACTGCGCACCGCGTCTTCCGAACCCAGATCGGGCAGCGGTGCGCCCTCACGCACGGCCGCCGCCACGCCCGAGCGCACCAGATCCACGCGACTGCCGGGTTGCAGATGGCCTGCTGCGATCAGCTTGTCGATCGCATCGGACGCGAGGATCACTACGTCGAAGGCCTCGCCGGCCTGCACCCGCTTCGCGGCGTCGACACCACCCACCGATTCAATCGAGACTGACAGATCGCTCACGGCCTCAAAGGCTGCGACGAGATCGGTCAAGACCTGGCGGGTGGCCATGGAGGAGATCCCCCGGATGTGGGCGGATGGTGGTGCGGAAGGTGTGTTCGCCATGGCTTCAACGGGAGTCGCTGGATTGTGAACCCTGCCCCTGCATGAGATAAGTCACATGACCGGCTAGCAGCTAGAACGAAATTACATAACTATGATCCACACCTGATCGCAACGCTGTTTCACCACCCCGCCGTCATGGACCTCAAACAACTCGAATACTTCGTGCGCGTGGCCGAGCTGGGCAGTTTCACCCGTGCCTCCATGGCGTTGAACGTGGCGCAACCCGCACTCTCGCGCCAGGTGCGGTTGCTCGAAGTGGAGCTGCGGCAAAACCTGCTGGTGCGCAACGGCCGAGGCGCCACGCCCACCGAAGCCGGCAAGCTGCTGCTGGCGCACGGCCGCGGCATCCTGCACCAGGTGGAGCGGGCGCGTGAAGAACTGGGCCGGGTGCGCGGTGCGCTCGCCGGGCGCGTGGCCATCGGCCTGCCCCCCAGTCTGGCGCGGGTGCTCACCGTGCCGCTCACGCGCGCTTTCCGCGCGCAGTTGCCCGAGGCCAGTCTGTCCATCAGCGAAGGCCTGTCGGTCACCATGCAGGAGTGGCTGGCCACCGGACGGCTGGACATTGCGGTGCTCTACAACGCACAGCCCACGAGCGACATCGAGATCCACCCGCTGCGCGACGAAGAGCTCATGCTGGTGGAACCCCGCCCACCGGGCCTCAGCGAGGACCCGCCCACCGCCATCAGTCTACGCGAGGTGTCCGAGCTGCCGTTGGTGATCCCGAGTCGGCCCAATGCGATCCGCATGCAGGTGGAGGCGGAAATGGCCAACATCGGCTGCCGTCCCACGGTGGCGCTGGAGATCGACGGTGTGTCGGCCATCCTGGATCTGGTGGCCGACGGTGCCGGCGCTGCCCTGCTCTCGCGCACGGCTGTGGCCAGTTCGATCCGGCCCTCGGCCTACGGCATGCGCCCGGTCCAGCCACCGCTGAAAACGCGCCTGAGCCTGGCCACCAGCTCACAGCGCCCGGCCACGCTCACACAACAGAGAACATTGGAACTGATCCACCAGACACTGAACGCGCTGGACGCGCGCTGACCAGGGCCCGGTCATCACTCATTGTTTGGGGATATTGGCGCGCTCGATGACGCCGCTCCAGCGACGGATGTCGGATGCCAGCAGCGCGGCGGTCTGCTCGGGGGTGGACGAGCGTGCATCGATGTTGAGGCCACGCAACTTCTCGCGCACACCCGGGTCGGTCAGTGCGGTGGCGATGTCGCGCTGCAGGCGATCCACCACCGGGCGCGGTGTCTTCGAGGGCACGGCCAGCGCGTTCCACGAAGACGCCACGAAGTCCTTCACGCCCGACTCGACCGCGGTGGGGACGTCGGGCAACACTATGGAGCGCTTTTCGCCCGTCACGGCCAGGGCGCGCACGGCGCCGCCTTGAATCTGCGTGAGCATGGGCGCGAGGATCTCTACCGCCACATCGACCTGCTGGCCACGGATGGCGCCAATCAGTGCCGGCGTGCCGTTGAACGGGACCACCTGCGCGTCAATGCCGGCGGTGCTCTTGAACAGCTCGGCCGCCAGGTTCTGCGTGCTGCCGATATTGATGCTGCCCACGTTGAGCTTGCCCGGGTTGGCTTTGCCGAAGGCCACCAGCTCACCCATCGTCTTGTAGGGCGACGTGGCGGGCACGACCACAGCGATGTCGAAATAGCCGAGCGTGGAGACGGGCGTGAAGTCCTTCACCGTGTCGAAGGGCAGGCTCTTGAAGAGCCCGGCGGTGACCGCGGTACCGTTGGACATGAGGAACATGGTGTGGCCATCGGGCTCTGCGCGCGCCACCGACTCCGCTGCCACCACGCCGCCAGCGCCGGGCCGGTTCTCGATCACCACCGATTGACCCAGCAACTCGGCAAGCTTCTGCGCGACGATGCGCGCGGTGAGGTCGCCCACCCCGCCCGCTGCGAAGGGCACGACGATGCGAACGTTTTTGGATGGAAATGCCGCTTGGGCCTGCGCTGGCAGGACGAAACCCACCGTGGAGGCAGCCAGGGCTGCGCCCAGAATGCTGCGACGGCTCAGGTGTTGAAGTTGTTTCTTCATGCGTGCCTCATCCCACAAATTGAACCAGCCACAAGGAGATACCGGGAAAGCTCAGCAGCAACACTGTGCGGAACACATCGCTGATGAGGAAGGGCATCACACCCTTGTAGCTTTCACCGATCGGCACGTCCTTGGCCATGCCGTTGACCACATACACGTTCAAACCCACGGGCGGCGCCAGCAGGCCAAAACCCACCGTCATCAGGACCATGATGCCGAACCAGATCGCCACCGATTCCTGCGACATGCCGAAGTCCAGGCCGATGATCACGGGAAAGAAAATCGGGATGGTCAGCAGGATCATGGAGAGCTCGTCCATCACGGCACCGAGCACCACATAAAACAGCATGATGCCGGCCACCACCATCACGGGCGAGACATTGAGGCCCTGCACCACTTCGGCCAGTTGGGCGGGCACCTGCGTGAGTGCCAGTGAAGTGTTCATCATGTCCGCGCCAATGAAGATCAGGAAGATCATGGCGCTGGCAGCGGCTGTGGAATAGAAGCACTGGCGGATCTTGGCCAGGGTGAGTTCGCGTTTGAGCAGCGCAGCCACGAAAGTCGCCGCCGCACCCACGCCTGCACCCTCAGTGGGCGTGAACAGGCCGCCGTAAATGCCGCCAAACACGATCAGGAACACGATGGCAATGGGCGCGACACCCAGGAAGGCCTCTTTCGTGAGCTTCTGCGCTTCATCGTGCTCGGGGGCATGACCAGGCACCAGACGCACATACACCGCAATCGCGATCATGTAGCCCAGCATGGCAATGATGCCCGGCACCATGGCAGCGGCGAACAGCTTGGCGATGTTCTGCTCGGTCAGGATCGCGTAGATCACCAGCGGCACCGACGGCGGAATGAGGATCCCCAAGGTGCCGCCAGCGGCCAGCGTTCCGGTGGACAGTCGACCCGAATAACCGTGGCGCTTCATCTCGGGCAGGGCCACGGACGTGATGGTGGCGGCCGTGGCCACGGAAGATCCGCAAATGGCGCCGAAACCAGCACTCGCCAGCACGGCCGCCATGGCCAGGCCACCCTTGAAGCGGGAGGTGACCACGCTGGCGAACTGGAACAGTGCCTTGGAGATGCCACCCTGGGTGGCGAAGTTGCCCATCAGGATGAACAGCGGAATCACCGACAGGTCGTAGCTGGCAAATCGCGCGAACGCCGCGCCATTGAGGTTGTTGAAGAACGGTGGCCAGCCGACCTGAAAGATGTAGCCGAAGCAACCGGCGCAGAACATGGCGATCGCGATCGGCACGCGAACAGCCATCAAACCCAACATGGTGGCGAAGATCATCCCCGCCAGTGCCAAAGAACTCATGCGCCCTGCTCCGAAAAATTGCCAAAGATGGTCTGGGTCCAGGCAATCACGCCGGTGAGGATCAGAGGGGGCACCATGAGGGCGTAGACGATCCACTCGGGAAAGCCCAGCATCATCGTGGTGGTTTGCGCGCTGTACGCGCTCAGGCCGCCCACCGCCGTGCGCCAGGCCAGCAGCAGCATGGCGCCACCTAGCAGAAAACTGCCGAAGCGATCCAACTGCGCGTTCGTGCGGTCAGACAGCCTGGCGGTGAAGAAATCCACAATGATGTTTTCGCGCTTGAGCTGGCACCACGGCAGGAACATGGCCACCGCCGCCCCCGCTGTGACGGCGGTGAGTTCGTAGTCGCCCACCAGCGTCATGCCGATGGTGTTGCGCCCGATCAGGCTCACACAGGTGATCAGGGTGATCACGGTCAGCAATATGCCGGCGAGGATGGCGCTGGCGCGGGCCAGCAAGGACAGTAGCTTCAATTCTTCATCCTCAAACAAGAAGACCGGCTTCCATTCGCCGGGAAAGGCGAACAGCAAGCCGGTCGCTGAACCCCGGCGCGGCGACGCGCTCGGGCTGGCCGGGATTATCGCCGGTCGTTACTTCTGGTACTTGGCAATCAACGAGCGCGCCTCGGACACCAACTTCGCGCCATCGATGTTCTTGCCCTTCATCTCGTTGATCCAGTCGGTCTCCACAGTGGCAGCGGTGCGCCTCCAGCGCTGCGTCTCGGCCAGGTCGAGTGCCACGATGTTGTTGCCCGCTTTTTCGGCGATGGCTCGACCGGCCTTGTCGCCGTCGTCCATGGCGCGGCCGAACATGGCGGCCGTCTCGATGCCCGAGTTCTTGTCGATCACGGCTTTGAGATCGGGCGGCAGCTTGTCGTAGGACGCCTTGTTCATCGAGAACGCAAAGGTCTGTGTGTACAGGCCTTGTGCGCCGGCGAAGGTGGTGTGGTTCTTCACCAGTTCACTGACCTTCAGCGCGGGCGTGACTTCCCACGGGATCGTGGTGCCTTCGATGGTGCCCTTGGACAGCGCGTCGGTCACGGCCGGCACCGGCATACCCACGGGCGTGGCGCCCAGCTTGGTCAGCATGTTGCTGATGATGCGCGAGCCGCCGCGCACCTTCATGCCGCGCAAGCTCTCCAGGCCCGTCACCGGCGTCTTGGTGTGGAACAGGCCGGGGCCATGGGTGTGCACCGCGATCAGCTTGACGTCCTTGAATTCGTCGGCCGCAAACTTCTCCACATATTCCTGGATGGCGCGCGACGACTGTTCGGCCGAACCGCTCATGAACGGCAACTCGAACACTTCGGTCTTGTTGAAACGGCCTGGCGTGTAGCCCAGCACGGTCCATGTCAGGTCCACGACGCCGTCACGGGCCTGGTCAAACAGTTGTGGGGGCGCGCCGCCAAGCTGCATGGCGTGGAACAACTGGACCTTGATCCTGCCGCCGGACTCGGCCTCGACCTTTTGCGCCCAGGGGATCAGGGCCTTGGCAGGAATGGTGGCCTGCTGCGGCAGCATCTGGTGCAGGCGCAGGGTGACGGTCTGGGCCAGGGCAGAGCCGGCCATGGTGGCGGCTGCGATGGCGCCCACAGCCAGCAGGGTGGAACGGCGGTTGAGGAAGCGCATGGTTTGTCTCCAGTTGGGGGATGGTTGGGCCCGGGTGACGGGAGTAAGCCCCCTGTCCCGGATCACGCCTGCATTCGAACACCCGGACTGTGCATGGGCCAGAGTGTTAACGCCAGTGTGCGAACTGACTTTCAGATATGCCGTTATTTTATGAAACGACCTCCTCCCGCCAGGCGGTGTCCAGGGTGATGCGCCCCACCACGCGCGACACACAGGCGCAGATGCGCTTGCTCTTCTGCTTTTCATGCGCGCTCAGGAACACATCGCGGTGGTCGATTTCACCGTCGAGCGCCAGCACGTCGAGCGCACACAGGCCGCATTCGCCCCGGCGGCAGTCGTTCATCACCTCGATGCCGGCAGCTTCCAGCACCTCGATCAGCGACTGCTCGGGGGCCACGTGGAGTTCTGCCTGATGGCGCGGCACGACCACGTCAAAGCCCGCCGGGGGCAGCTGGCCGCCGCTGCCAAAGGTCTCGAACCGCAGGCTGGGCTCGGGCCGCCCGGCGTCCAGCCAGCGCTGGCGCACGGCGTTCAGGAGTCCCCCGGGTCCACACACATAGAGCTGCGCGCCGGCCGGCAAGGCGTCGATGGCCCGACCCAGGTCGAGCACTTCACCGCGGTCGGACGCACAGGTCACCAATGCATCGCCCAGCAGTGCGCGCAAGGGCTCCACGAACGCCAGCTCGGCCTCGCTGCGCGCCGAATACAGCAGCGTCACGGGCAGGCCGCGTTTGACCAGCGCCTGCGCCATCGACACCATGGGCGTGATGCCGATACCCCCCGCCACCAGCAGCGTGGCTGGCGCCAGGTAAGCCAGGGGAAAGTGGTTCTGCGGAGAACTCACCTCGATGCTGTCGCCCACCGCCAGTTGCCACATGGCGCGCGACCCACCATGGCCGTCCATCAGGCACTTCACGGCGATGCGGTAGCCCACTGCGTCCTCGTGCAATCCCACCAGTGAGTACGAACGGGTCTGCAGCCGACCGGCCACGTTGAGCCGCACCATCAAATGGGCACCGGGCGACCAGCGCTCGGCCGAGCCTTGGGCGGGCGTGATGATGAATTCGCGCACCGTGGGGGTGACGTCGCGCAGGGCGGCGATGCGCGCGCTCTGCCAGTTGAGGTTGCTTTTCATGGGGGTTCAGCGTCGACGGATGAGTTTGAGGGCGGGCATGGAGGCCGGTGTGCGTCCCAGCGCATGCCCGGCCAGCACTTCGCGCAGGTTGCGCTGCGCCAGCCGCGAGTGCTCGCGCATGATGGCTTCGGCCCGTGCGCCTTCGCGACGCTCGATGGCGTCGAGCACCTGGCGGTGCTGGTCTTGTGCCACCACGAGCATGTCGCGCGCCTGCGGCGAATGGGCCTGCATCACCACAAAGCCCGAGGGCGAGGCAAACGGCAGGCTGGCCACGCGTTCGAGCTGGCGCGCGATGGTGGGGCTGTCGGCCAGTTCATACACGAGGGTATGGAACTGGCTGTTGAGCGCCACATAGTCGGCAAAGCCTTCTTCGCTCAGAGCAGACGCGGCGAGCACGGCGTCGATGCGGTCCAGGCATTGTTTGGCCTCGGCCAGCACCACACCGGGTGCGCCACGCTCAGCGGCCAGGCGGGCGAGCAAACCCTCCAGCGTGCCGCGCAGTTCAATGGCGTCGGCAATGTCGCGCTCGGAAAAGGTCTGCACCACATAGCCGCCGTTGGGCAGCGCCTGCAGCAGACCCTCCTGTTCCAGCCGCATCAATGCGGCGCGAATCGGTGTGCGCGAGACCCCGAGACGCTCCACGATGGCGAGTTCGGCAATGCGCGAGCCACCCGGCAGCTCGCCCGAGAGGATGAGTTCGCGCAGTTGAAGCAGCGCGCGGACCTGGGCGCTTTCCAGGGGCGCTTCATTGGTGATGGTGTTGGTCATGGGTGCAGCTTCGTTCGCTTTGGGTGGGCTGATGTCAGGGGTGGGCGTGTGGCACGCCAGCACGCCGATTGACGAGGGCTTGGGGCGCGCCATCAACCCGCCCGCCGAATCGGAATGACCGTGGAACCACCCCGTTCCGCATCCACCATGCGATCAATCAACCGCCGCGCCCACATGGCTCCGGCGTCGATGTTGAGGTTGTAGAACTTGTGGTCCGGGTGCTCGTCGATCGCTTTTTGCTGGGCTTCCAGCACCAACTCGTCCTCGCGAAAGATGGTGGCCACGCCCTCGCGCAGCTGGTGCGTGAGGCGCTGCTCGCCCAGCGAGTAGTTGCGTGCAAACGCCCAGAAATACAGGCAGGTGCCGTCGGTCTCGGGGGTGATGGTGTTGAGCACATAGCCGTTGACGCCCTGGCTGCGGTCGCCACCGTCTTTGGGCAGCGCACCACTGCCGGCAGGCGCCACGCCCACGTCGATGGCCACAGTACACGGCGCCTCGAAGCGCACGATCTGCCAACGGTCCACCGGGCCTTTGTAACCCCGCGCGTCCTGGATCTGACCGGCCCAGAACGGGGGCGCTTCGATGTTTTCCATCCAGCGCGTCACGGTGGCAAACCGCTCGCCGTGCGTCGCCACAAACGGAGCCTCGGCCACCGCACGGTTGCCGATGCTGCTGCCATGCACAAAGGTTTCGTGGGTCAGGTCCATCAGGTTGTCGACCACCAGGCGGTAGTCGCACTGCACGCGGATCATCTTGCCGTCGCCGGTCCATTCAGGGTCGTGGTTCCAGTGCAGGTCGGGCACCAGCGCAGGGTCGGCCAGCGCCGGATCGCCCGGCCACACCCACACAAAACGGTGCTTCTCCACCACCGGATACGAGCGCACGCAGGCTGAAGGATTCAGCGTCTCCTGGCTCGGCATGTGGGTGCAGCGGCCTTCTGCGTTGTAGACCAGGCCGTGGTAACCGCACACCACCTCGTCACCCTCGATCCGGCCCATGGAGAGGGGCAGCAAGCGGTGCCAGCAGGCGTCTTCGAGCGCGGCGGCCACACCCGTGGTCTGGCGGTAGAGCACCAGTTTCTGGTTGCAGATGGTGCGGGCCAGCAAGCTGCGGCCGACCTCGACGTCGTACGCGGCGGCGTACCAGGCGTTGAGCGGGAAATGGGCTTTTTCGATGTTCATGGATACGCAATGTATACAGAAACAACGTTCAATCCAAGAAAAATCTGTCTTTCAGCACGTTTTCCTCGATCTATGTATTCAATGATGCGGCCTTCATTCGCTGTAAAGTCACCGATCCCACCCAAAACGAGGACGACACATGACATCGCGCAACCACCCACCCTTCCGCGCCGACCACGTCGGCAGCTTCCTGCGCCCGGCCTACCTGCTCGAAGCACGCGACCAGTTCTTCAAGCAGAAAAGCATCACGGCCGAACAACTGCGCGCGGTGGAAGACCGGGCCATCACCGAGATCGTCAAGTTCCAGGCCGATGTGGGTCTGAGCTCCATCACCGATGGTGAATTCCGCCGCACCTATTTCCACATCGACTTCCTGGAGCAGCTCGGCGGCGTGAAAACCGACATCCCGGTCACCATCGTGCGGCCCGACGGCACCGAAGAACTGGCCCCGCCGGTGATCCGTGTGGTCGACAAGGTGCGCCACGCCAAGAACATCCAGCTGGCCGACTTCCAGTTCCTCAAGGCGCAGGTGGAAGCCCTGGGCAAGCCGGGCCTCACACCCAAGGTGACGATTCCCTCGCCCACCATGCTGCACTTTCGCGGCGGGCGCGCCGGCATCAGCAAGGAGGCCTACCCCGAGCTCGACCCGGCGTTTTACGACGACGTGGCCAAGGCCTACGGCGAAGAACTGCAGAGCCTGGCCGACGCCGGCTGCACCTATGTGCAGATGGACGACACGAACATGGCCTACCTGTGCGACGAGCGCATGCGCGAAGCCGCCCGCAGCCGCGGCGACGACCCGAACGAACTGCCACACCGGTATGCGCAGTTCATCAACAAGGTGGTGGCGCACAAGCCGGCTGGCATGACGTTGGCCATGCACCTGTGCCGCGGCAACTTCAAGAGCACGCACGCAGCGGCCGGCAACTACGAACCAGTGGCCGAAGCGCTGCTGAGCGAAATGAAGCTGGACGCCTTCTTCCTCGAGTACGACGACGACCGCTCGGGCGATTTCCGCCCGCTGCGCTATTTGTCGAAAGACAAGATCGTGGTGCTGGGCCTGGTGACCACCAAGTTCGGTCAGTTGGAAACCAAGGACGACCTCAAGCGCCGCATCGAGGAAGCGGCGAAGTACGCGCCGCTCGACCAGATGTGCCTGAGTCCTCAGTGCGGCTTCTCCAGCACGGTGCACGGCAACAACATCGCGATGGAAGACCAGCGGCGCAAGCTGGCGCTGGTGGTTGAAACGGCCCAGGAAGTCTGGGGCTGAACCAACGCAAAAGGGCCGCTCAGAGCGGCCCCATCGAAGGACACCGCGGAACTGGCTTCGCCAGGCCGCAGGGTGTCGTCCCCCCCTCCCAGGGGGGAAGCGCCGTCAGGCGCGCAGGGGGGTTACCGATTCACTTGTTGTGTTTGGCAATCAACGCGCGGGCTTCTGAAACGAGCTTCGCGCCATCGATGTTCTTGCCCTGCACTTCTTTGATCCAGTCGGCCTCCACGGCCACCGCAGCGGTCTGCCAGCGCTTCGTTTCAGCAGCGTCCAGCGTCACGATGTTGTTGCCCGCCTTTTTCGCCACTTCCAGACCCGCCTTGTCACCGTCGTCCATCGCGCGACCGAAGAAGGCCGCGGTCTCCACGCCCGAGTTCTTGTCGATCACCGCCTTCAGATCGGCCGGCAGCTTGTCGTAGCTGGCGCGGTTCATCACCAGCGCGAAGGTCTGCGTGAACAGGCCGGTGGGGCCCGCGAAGGTGGTGTGGTTCTTCACCAGCTCGGCGATCCTGAGCGACGGTGTCACTTCCCAGGGGATGGTGGTACCGGCGATCGTGCCCTTGGTCAGCGCGTCGGTGACGGCGGGTACCGGCATGCCCACCGGCGTGGCGCCGAGCTTGGCCAGCATGTTGCTGATCACGCGCGAACCGCCGCGCACCTTCATGCCGCGCAGGCTCTCCAGACCCGTCACAGGGTCCTTGGTGTGAAACAGGCCCGGGCCGTGGGTGTGGGCCGCCAGCAGCTTCACGTCCTTGAACTCCTCGGCGGCGAACTTTTCCACGTACTCGTGAAAGGCGCGCGAGGCTGGCTCTGCCTGGCCGCTCATGAAGGGCAGCTCGAACACTTCGGATTTGTTGAAGCGGCCCGGCGTGTAGCCCAGCACCGTCCAGGTCAAGTCCACCACACCGTTGCGGGCCTGGTCAAACAGCTGCGGCGGCGTGCCGCCCATGGACATGGAATGGAACAGCTGCACCTTGATGCGACCGCCCGACTCGGCCTCAATCTTCTTGGCCCAGGGCGCAATGGCGCGCGCGGGAATGGTGGCCGACGGCGGCAGGAACTGGTGCAGGCGCAGGGTGACGGTTTGCTGGGCCAGGGCGCTGCCCGCCAGGGTGGTGGCGGCCATTGCAGCCAGGGCCACCACGGCGTTGCGGCGTTTGAGAGAAGTCATGGAGAGGTTCCTGTCGTGAGAGAAAAGAAAACAATCGGCGGCCCCGCCAGAGGGGCGCCCGGACATGTGTCGCGTCAGACACAAGGCCGCTACTGTGCCGCCAAGGCTTTACATACACCAGCCCGTTTCACGACTTGCAGCTATTCCGTGTCGGCATGAAACGCAGGCTGCGTGGGTACGATGCGCGCATGACCTCAGCTCTCGCTTTCCACTTCGACTTCATCTCCCCCTTCGGCTATTTCGCCTCGCTGCGCATCGAAGACCTCGCGGCACGGCACGGACGAAGCGTCGAGTGGCACCCCATGCTGCTCGGCGTGTCGGTGATGAAGGTGATGGGTCTCAAACCCTTGCTGGACACGCCGCTCAAGGGCCCGTACACCGAGCGCGATGTGTTGCGCTACGCGCGGGAACACGGCGTACCGATGCAGCGCCAGCCCAGCGACCCGGTGATGAATCCGCTGGCTTGCGGACGCGCGATGGCCTGGGTGAACCGCCACCATCCACATCGCGCAGCCGAGGTGGCACACGCCATCTACGGCGCGTACTGGGGACAAGGGCTGGACCTCTCCACACCCGAGGCGCTGATCCCTGTGGTGGGTGACGAGATTGCACAAGCCGCAGCCAGCGAAGAAGCGGTAGCCCTGCTGCGCGCCGAGGTCGACGCCGCGCTGCAGGCCGGGGTGTTCGGCTCACCCACCGTGGTGGTGGACGGCGAGCCGTTCTGGGGGATCGACAAGTTCGAGCAGATCGACCGCTGGCTCACCCGCGGCGGTTGGTGAGCGGCGGTTGGTGAGCTTCAGCCGAAGCGCACCTCGACCGGCACCGCAATCGCCGCGAGCGCGGCGAGCAACTTCTCTGACAGCGCTTCATCGGCTACACCACCGAGCGTGATCAGCGCGCGCTGGCGGCCACCTTCGTCGCTGGCCTCCACACGCACCGCGCGCTGCGGCGCCAGCCCATGCGCGATCTCGCCCAGGCGGATCTCGATCGCGCGCAGCCTCAGTGTGGGTTTGAACACCTTGCCGATGGCCGTGAGCGGCAAGGCTTCAACCAGCACCACGCGCTTCGGAACGGCCGGCCGCTCGTACACCTGCGGCGCCACCTCGCGCAACAGCGCTTCGGCGTCCATGTCCACACCCGCGCGCAGCACCACAAAGGCCACCGGCACCTCACCCGCGTCCACCACGGCGCACTGCAGCACCGCAGGGTGGGCCATGAAGGCGTCTTCCACCAGACCGGGGTCGATGTTGTGCGAGCCGCGGATGATCACGTCCTTGGCACGGCCGGTGATGTGGATGCGGCCCGCTTCGTCGATGTGTCCAAGATCGCCGGTGACGATCCAGCCACCCTCGAACAGCCCGGCATTGCGCCTGGCATCGAGGTAGCCCGGGCTCATGTGCGGACCCCGCAGCACCAGCACGCCGGTCTCGCCCGCGGCGCAACGCTCATCGAGCTTCGCTTCGCCATCGCGCCAGGGCACGGCGTGCACCTCGGTGTACGGCAGGCGCAGGCCGGCCGAGCCGGGGGTGCGTGGTCCGAGCAGCGGTTCAATGCTCACCAAGCCCGCGCATTCGGTCATGCCCAGGATGTTGCGCACGGGGATGCCGGTGGCGGTCTCGAAACGTTGGGCCAGCTCGGCCGGCAGCGGTGAGCCGCCAGTGAAGGCCGCGCGAACGTCCTTGATGTTGGCGTCCACCGGCACACCCAGCAAGCTGGCCAGCACCGTGGGCACACAGGCCAGGTGCGTCACGCGCTCGCGCTCGCAGAACCGCCAGTAGCGCTGCACGAAACCGGTGTTGCGCATGCCGGTGAGCGTGGGCAACACCTGGCGCGCACCGATGGCCAGCAGCGCCAGGCCGTACACAAACGCCCCGGCCACATGGAACAGCGGAAAGCCGTTGACCTCCACCGCCGTCGCGTCCATGTCGTAGAAAGCGTGCGCGAACCAGGCCGTGTGCGCCTCGTTGCCGGCGGTGTGTTGCGCCAGCTTGGGCGCGCCGGTGGTGCCACCGGTGTGGAACAGCGCCACCACCCGGTCGGGGTTCAGGTCGGGCTCGAACGTGAGGGTATCGGGCTGCGCGGCCATGAGGTCCTGCAGCGACTGTGTGCCGGGCACGGCATCGTTCACGGTGATGGGCACCAGCGCGGTGGCGTGCAGCGCCTGCACGGCCTGCGCCGTGGGCCACACCGCCAGCTCCGCGTTGGGCCCCAGGGCCACCAGTACCTTGGCACCCGAGGCCTGCAGCAACGCGGCGATGTGGTCCGGCTGCAGCAAAAAGTTGATCGGGCACACGCGCCCGGCGAGCTGCGCGCCCCACAGCACGGCATGCGCCTCGGGCGTGTTGGGCGCGAGCATGGCCACGGTGTCGGTCTCGTGCACACCGAGTGCTCGAAAAGCATTGGCCGCGCGGTGGATGTGAGCCAGCAGTTCGCGGTAGGTGACGCGCTGTGGTGGCGTGTTTATCCCTGCGTCGGGCAGGAAGGTGAAGGCTTCGCGTTCAGGGAAACGTTCGGCCGTGGCGTGAATGAGTTCGTAGGGTGTGCGGTGAGGCGCCACCGCAGACAGCGCAGAACGCTCCAACGCCTCGATATCGGCGAGCGTCGCAAAGGCCTTCATGCCAAACCGAGGAGACGAACAGCGTTGCCTTTCAGGATGCCGGGCATCACCTCGGGCTTGAAGCCGGCCACCTCGAAGTCCTTCATCCAGCGCTCGGGCGTGATCAGCGGGTAATCGCTGCCGAAGAGGATGCGGTCTTTCAACAGCGTGTTGGCGTACTGCACCAGTTGTTTTGGAAAGTACTTCGGGCTCCAGCCGCTGAGGTCGATCCACACATTGGGCTTGTGCGTGGCCACGCTCAGCGCTTCGTCCTGCCACGGAAAACTCGGGTGCGCCATGACGATCTGCATGTCGGGGAAATCGATCGCCACGTCGTCCAGGTGCATGGGGTTGCTGTACT
>LNFM01012513.1_pt1 | contig 15956 bp, 17 predicted proteins | sample 596031 | NCBI WGS metagenome assembly LNFM01 (sample SAMN04254537, study PRJNA301005) | activated carbon metagenome | isolation source: dual media filters at the Ann Arbor, Michigan drinking water treatment plant | place: USA: Ann Arbor | reverse complement strand
CCCGAAGCGCTGATGAAAATGGACATTCCCGCATTCATCCAGACCGGCAACGATGCCTCGCATGCGCATTCCGCTTCCTGGGCGACCAAGGAACTGATGCCGGATGCCGAATTGTGGGATGTGATGCCGCCGCAGCAGAACGGCGCCAACACGCTGGAGCAGGTACTCCGCTTCAAGGCGAAGCTGGGTTTGTAGGCACAAAAGACAACAGGAGGAGGACATCATGTACAAGACCGCAATTGCAATGGCACTGCTGCTCGCCGGGACCGGCACCGTTGCCGCCCAGGGCAAGGCCGCCACCGATTTTCCCAACCGGCCGATCCGCATCGTCGTCGGCTTCACGCCCGGCGGCCAGCCCGACATTTTTTCGCGGCTGATCGCGCCCCGTCTCGGCGAGGCGCTGGGCCAGACGGTGGTTGTCGACAACCGTCCCGGCGCCGGCAGCGCGATCGGCACCAAGATCGTGGCCGACGCGACGCCCGACGGCCACACGCTGCTCTGCGTGTCGGCATCCCATGTCATTTCACCGGCGGTGCGCAAGCTCAACTTCGATCCGATCCGGGATTTTTCCGCCATCACCCAGATGTACAACGCGTCCTACCTGCTGGTGGCGGCGCCGGGCCTGGGCGTGAAGAACGTCAGGGACCTGATCGCCATGGCCAAAGCCAAGCCCGGCGTGCTCAATTTCAGTTCCGCCGGCACCGGCAGTGGCACGCACTTCGCCAGTGAAGTGTTCAAGGATGCCGCGAAGATCGACATCGTTCATGTGCCGTACAAGGGCATACCCGAGGCGATGAATGACACCATGACCAACCGGGTGCAGATTTTCATGGCGCCGCTGGCGAGCTCCGCGGGGCTGGTGCGTGACGGCCGGCTGGTTGCCCTCGGCGTGACGTCGCTCAAGCGGGTGTCGATCTACCCCGAAATCCCGACCATCGCCGAATCCGGGCTGCCCGGTTTTGCCTTCGATTCCTGGGGCGGGCTGCTGGCGCCGTCGAAGGTGCCGCGCGCGATCATCACCCGGCTCAACCGCGAGGTCACGGCGGTGCTCAATCATCCGGAGATCCAGCAGCGCATGCGTTCGCAGGGTGCCGAACCGTCACCGACCACGCCCGAAGCCTTCGACAAACAGATTGCGCGCGAGCTGAAGCTGATCGGGGATATCGCGAAGCGCGCCGGAATTACACCCCAGTAAGCGCCGAAACAAGGGATTTCATGGCAGAAGCACTGTTTCTGGACGAGGCCACGGTCAGGCAACTGGTGACGATGGATGACGCGCTGGCCGCGGTCGAGGAGGTATTTGCGGCGCAGGGCCGGGGCGGGGTGTACAACGTGCCCCGCGTCCGTGCGCCGGTGAAGGGCGGCACGCTGCGCATCACGGCAGCGGTGCTGTCATACCGCGGTTATTACGGCGTCAAGGTATCGAGCACCGCGGTGTTCCACAGCAACGCCGGGCGCATGTTCTGCCTCTACCGCGAAGAAACCGGAGAACTGTGCGCGGTGGTCCAGGTGTTCGCGATGGGGGCGTTGCGCACCGGCGCGGCGAGCGGCATCGCCACGAAGTACCTGGCCAATCCCGATGCCGCAGTGCTCGGCGTGCTCGGTTCCGGACGCCAGGCGCGGACCCAGGTGGATGCGGTCTGCGCGGTGCGTCCGATCCGCGAGATCCGGGTCTGGAGCCCGCGTGCGGCGAGCCGCGAGGCGTTTTGTGCCGATGTCAAAAATACAAATAAAATCAAATACTTATCAGTTGCCTCCCCGGAGGTTGCAGTACGGGGTGCCGATGTGCTGATCACCGCGACCACGGCCACCGAACCGGTGGTGCACGGCGCGTGGCTGAAACCCGGCGTACACATCAATGCCATCGGCGCCAACTTCGAGCATCGCCGCGAACTCGATACGGCAGCGGTTGCCGCGGCGAAATTCATCGCCACCGATGACACCGAGCAGGTGCGTTATGAATCCACCGACCTTGCGCTGCCGGTGAGCGAAGGCAAGTTGTCCTGGGATCAGGTGCACAGCCTCGGTGATGTGGTTGCGGGCAAACTCAAGGGACGCCGGGCCCGCGGGGACGTGACACTGTTCAAATCCCTGGGCGTGGCGATCGAGGACGTGGCGCTGGCTGCGCGCGCCTACGAAAAAGCGCTGCAGCTCGGCATCGGCATGAAGCTGCCGGACCTGACGCGGTAAACCGGCATGGCCCGCATCCCGCCGCTGGACCCTGCCGGCGAACCGGCCGAACTGAAGCCGGTGTTTGACCAGCTGCGCGCCACCCGCGGCAGCGTACCCGGCATGTACCGCACGCTGGCGCACCAGCCGGCGATCCTCGCCGCGCACCGCGCCTATTTCCACGCCGCGCTGGATGCCGGCGTGTTGCCGCGGCCGTTCAAGGAAAAAATCGCCTGGCGTACTGCAAGGCTGCGCGGTTCCGAGTATTCATCGGCCTCGCACCGCCGTTATGCGCTGAAACACGGTGTCGCCGAAACCGAACTGGCCGCGATTGATCGCGGGGATTACGCGGCGCTGCCACCGCGGGAGGCTGCAGCGCTGCAGTTCGCCGAAGCCATGGTGCGCGGGCAGGGGCGGGTCGATGATGCGGTTTATGCCGCGCTGGCGGCGCATTTTTCCCCGGCGGAAATCGTCGAGATCGCGGCGCTGGTCGGCATCATGGAACTGGCTTCCACCCTCGGCGCGGTGTTCGGACTCGCGCCGGACTGAGGGGGGCGTGAAGGGGCGGTAGCGTAGAATGCCCCGATGAAAGTTCCCAAACGGCTGCAGTCCCTGCTTGAAGAAGGCCTCATCGACTCGGTGCAGCGCCAGCTGATGAGCGGCAAGGAGGCGACGGTTTACGTGGTGCGCAGCGGCGACACCACGCTCTGCGCCAAGGTCTACAAGGAGGCGACGCAGCGCAGCTTCCGCCAGGCCGTCGATTACACCGAAAACCGCAAGGTCCGCAATTCACGCCAGGCCCGGGCGATGGCCAAGGGCAGCCGTTACGGCCGCCAGCAGCAGGAGGCGGTATGGCAGCGCGCCGAGGTCGATGCCCTGTACCGGCTGGCCGAGGCCGGCGTGCGGGTGCCGGCGCCGTACAATTTTCTCGATGGCGTGCTGCTGATGGAACTGGTGGCCGATGAAGACGGCGAGGCCGCGCCGCGGCTGAACGATGTCGCGCCGACGCCGGAGCAGGCGCAGGAATGGCATGCAATGCTGCTGCGGCAGGTCGTGCGCATGTTGTGCGCCGGTGTCATCCACGGCGACCTGTCGGAGTTCAACATCCTGATCGCCGCCGACGGCCCGGTGATCATCGACCTGCCGCAGGCGGTGGATGCCGCCGGCAACAACCACGCCTGCCGCATGCTGCTGCGCGATGTCGGCAACCTGCGCGACTATTTCGGCCGTTATGCACCGGACATCCTGCAGACGTCCCACGGTCCCGAGATCTGGGACCTCTATGAACGCGGCCTGCTGTCGCCGGACAGCGTGCTGAGCGGCCGTTTCGAGCGGCAGCAGGCGACGGTGGACCTGGCCGGCGTGATGCGCGAGATCGAGGATGCGCGCGCCGAGGAGTCGGCGCGCATCCTGCGCATGCAGTCAGCCTGAGTTGTGTCCGGCGCGTCCGCGCCGCCTATTCCGCCTTGATGCCGGCCTCGCGGATGACCTTGCCCCAGCGTTCGCTTTCCGAGCGCAGGAATTCCCCGGTCTGCTCCGGCGTGCCGGTGGCGATGTCGCCGCCCATCGCGGCAAAACGTTCACGCATGTCGGGCGCCGACATGGCTTTAACCGATTCCGCGTTCAGGCGGTCGATGATCGCGCGCGGCGTGCCGGCGGGTGCGAGGATCGCATACCAGTTGATGGCCACCAGCCCCGGCAATCCGGCTTCCTTCGAGGTCTGTACCTCCGGGATCGAGACATTGCGCTTGTGGTCGAGGATCACCAGCGCGCGCATTTTGCCCGAGTTGACGAAGGGTACTGCGCTGGAAATCACCACGATCACCATGTCGACGTCGCCGCTCAGCGCGCCGGCGATGGGTGAACTTGATTTTCGCAAACGACTGCATCAGTTCCGCGGCGAGGTGGTTGGCCGAGCCGAAGCCGCCGGAGCCGTAGGCGATCTTGCCCGGATTGCCGCGGGCCAGCGCGATCAGTTCGCGCATGTTCCTTGCGGGCACCGAGGGATGCACGATCACCACGTTGGGGATCGTCGCCAGCAGCGCCACCGGCGCGAAATCACGGATGCCGTCGAAGCCGACCTTGGGATTGAGGTGCGGATTGGTCAGCACCGGCACCGCACCCATCAGCAGCGTGTAGCCGTCATTGGGCGATTTGGCGGCGGCGACATAACCGATGTTGCCGGTGGCGCCGACGCGGGGTTCGGGAACCACCGGCTGGCCGAGTGCGGCAGACAGCTTGGTCGCCACCAGCCGGCCGACGGTCTCGGTGCCGCCGGCGAAGGGGAGGATCATGCGTACCGGTTTTGTCGGGTAATTCTGTGCCTGCGCCGTGGCGGCGAGCAGCAGGCCGGCGACGGCCAAGGTGCGGCGGACTGCAGGGCAGCGGATCGGGTGCGGCATTTCGGGTTCTCCTCCGGGTGGGTGCGTCGAATGGTTTTTTTCTGCGACGGCCCGGCGCTTTCGCGCCTAAGCGCTTGTGCCGGTCATGTTTTCACTGTCGCTTTCGACCAGCGCCCACACCCGCTTGAAGGGGCCCCGGCTTTTCAGCAGTTCGCCGCCGGCATCGGCGGCGAGTTTTTCGTCGATCCACAGCGGCTTGCCCATGCTCGCGGCGGTGTGTGCGCGGCGCGCATTCTCCTCGAACAGGAAGGTGCCGCCGACGCATTCCTCGACATCGGCGCCGGTGATCGCGGCGCCGTGCGCCCGCAGCAGCACCGCGCGGTGCGTTCCAAGGGCCCTGGCCAGCGCGACGCCGCGCTCGGGATTGCTGACCAGCCGCGGATCCTCGTAGATCGGGATGCCGTCATGGAACAGCGTGCCCATCAGGTGGATGGCGCGCAGGGTGTGTTCGCTGGTGCTGAACGCGGTCGAGTGCAGGCCGTGGTAATGGAAGATGCTGCCGATGTCCGGGCGCGCGCGCAGGATTTCGAGGTGGATCGGATATTCGCCGGGAATCGTGCCCTTGCCGGACACGATGCGGCCTTTCATGTCGATGACCAGGAAATCCCCGGGGTTGGCGCGCGGCCCCAGCGAATGGCGCGCCAGCAGGAACAGTTCCGGATCGTCAGGCAGGCGCGCGCTGATATGGCCGAAACCTTCAATAAAGCCTCGGCGATACAGAAAATTCCATGATTTCAACAGCTTGGAGATGAGCGTGTCAGGTGGATTCATGCCGGAAGTGTAACCGAGTCTTTGCGATGGAGGTGTAAGCCGGATGTTCTTTTCGCGACCCATGCCAATACCGTCACCACGAAAGGAATATCCGATGAAATCATGCCAGATGCACGATGCGCCCGATGCGGGCCGGCGCGCGTTGCTGGGCGCATCCGTTGCCGGGGCAGTGCTGCTCAACATGCCGGGCGCGGCGCGCGCGGCGCAACTTGGCGAGGTGATGGGCGAGCTGTACGTGAATGGTTTCCGGGCGCCGCCGGGCACCGTGATCAGACCCGGCGACCGCGTGCTGACCGGTCCCGATACCCGCCAGAGTTTTGCCATCGGCCAGGATGCCTTCATGATGCGGCCGCTGACTTCGTTGCAAATCGAGGGCAATGCCTTTGTTGCCGGACTGCGTGTACTTACCGGCGGCCTGCTGGGCGTGTTCGGTCGTGGCGGCACCCGCACCATTCGGACCGCGACGGTGACCGCGGGCATCCGCGGCACCGGCGTCTATGTCGAGGCAAGCTCGATCATGAGCTACTTCTGCACCTGTTACGGCGAAGTTGACCTTGAGTGCGTGAGTTATGGATCGAAGCAGCGGGTGAAGACCGACAACCACAAGGCCAATTTCATCTACGGCAAGGTCGACAGCGGCCGTTCCATAGTGGCCGCACCGGTGGTCAACCACAGCAATGAGGAGTTGATGATGCTGGAGAAAATGGTCGGCCGGGTGTCGCCCCTGGGTTGATGCGCCTCCCGCTGGATTGATTTAAAGGATCTTTTCGCCGAATTTCTTCAGCGCCGCCGGTGACAGCGTCAGGCCCAGTCCCGGCTGTTCCTTGAGGTGCAGCATGCCGTTGGCGATTTTCGGCGGATCCTCGAACAGCTCCGCCTGCAGCGGGTCGCGCTCGGGATCGGTGAAGGATTCGACGATGCAGCCGGCGGGGCTGCCGGCGACGATGTGGGCGTGGATGAAGCAGTCGTGGTGGGGGGCGACCTGCACCTGGTTCAGTTCGCACAGGGCTGCGAGTTTGCGGCCGGTGGTGAATCCGCCCATCATCGTGCAGTCGAATTGCAGGATGCTGATCGCGCCGTCCTCGATCAGGTCGCGGCAGCCATAGGCGGTCAGTTCGCTTTCGCCGGCCGACAGCGGGATGTTGGTCTGTTTCGCGAGTTTCACCAGTTCGCGGTGGTCATCGGCCCAGCGCACCGGTTCTTCCAGCCAGCGCGGATTGAGCGGCAGCATTTCACGCGCGGCGGTGATCGCGGTCGGCAGGTCCCAGGCACGGTTGACGTCAACCATCAGGTCCTTTTCGGGGCCGATGACGTCGCGGATCAGCTCCAGCCGTTTCATGTCTTCTTTCAGCGGCACGCCGCCGACCTTGGCCTTGAAACCCTGGTGGCCCTGGGCCTTCAGCATCTGCATTTCGTCCCTGATTTCGGCGAGGTCCTTGCCGTCGCGGTAATAGGCGCAGGTGACGTAGCAGGGGATGACATTGCGGAAGCCGCCGAACAGGCGATACAGCGGCAGCTTCGCGGCCTTGCCGATGATGTCCCAGCAGGCAATGTCCACCGCGGCGGCAATGCGCACGATGGCTTCACGCGTCCAGCCTTTTTCGGAGGCGATTTTCCGCGCGGTCAGCCAGAACACCTTGTCGTGCAGTTTTTCCGGTGCCAGCGGGTCTTCACCGATGATCTGGTCGGCGATGCCGCTGCGGAAGGCCTTGATTGCGGCCTCGATCGGCGTGTAGCTGGTGGCAATGCCGATGCCTTCGATGCCTTCGTCGGTGAACATGCGCACGAGGATCTCGTTGGCCTTGGGCACGATGAAGGTGCTGACCCAGAACGGACGTTTGTCTTCGTCCGGGGCGCGGAGGATGTGGACTTCGAGTTTGGTGATTTTCATCGGTGGATTCCGTGTGGGGGCCGGGCGGCCGTCAGTTTAACGTTTTCCATTGGCCATTTGCCGGCTTTCCGGCAGCTGCCGCAGCCGCCATGTGGCGATGGGGCTCATCAGCGCGATGATGCCCAGCGAACACCAGGCGAGCCCCCAGGTGATGACCGGCGAGGCTTCGGCCGCACCCGCGGCATCAAGCACCAGTCCGAAGACCCAGGGCGCGATGGCACCGGCGCCGAAGCCCAGCACCGAACGCACCGAGTAGGCTGCGCCGATATGCCGCGGCGGCACCAGCTCGGTGACCGCGGTCGAAAACACCGAGGAGTCGCCCACGGCGGTGAAGCTGTAGAAGGCGCAGATCGCCACCAGCAGCCACAGTGGCAGTCCGATCAGCCAGCCCAGTGCCAGCGAGCAGCAGGCGCTGATCGTGGCCAGTACCATCATCGTCCAGGTGCGTCCCATGCGGTCCGACAGCCAGCCGCCGGTGACGCTGCCGCCCATGCTGCCGATGTACGCGATTGCGGCCAGTCCTGCGCCGAGGCTGGCTGACGCGGTGGCGCTGCTGCCGGTGGAGTAGGCTGCGGCCGCGGAGAGAAAGGCCGGCATCCAGGCCTTCATGCCGAGCATCTCCCAGGAGTGGAAGGTGTAGGCCCAGGTCACCAGCATCGCCGGCTTGTTGGCGAGGATCACGCCGACCGGTTTTTCCGCGGCGTGTTCGGCGCTGCGCGGATGCACGACGTTCGGTGTTCCGCGCAGAGCGTACAGCGCCAGCAGCGTGCCCAGCACCGGGCCGGCGGCATTGACGATGAAGGCGCCGCGCCAGCCGATCAGCGGCGTCAGCGCGCCGGTGAGGACCAGAGCCAGCGCGTAACCGGCGGAGGCGGCGGCGAGGTAGAAACCCATCGCGCGGCCGCGGTTGCCGGACTGGAAACGTTCCGCAATCAGCGTCAGGCCCGGCGTGTACGAGCCGCCGGAGAACAGGCCGGTCAGTCCGTAGAGAATGACGCCGCTGACGAAGCTCCCGGCGAACAGCGCGAAGACCATCGCGCTGATGCTGGAGGCGATGCTCGACACCAGGAACACGCGTTTGGCGCCGTAACGGTCGGCAAGGAAGCCGACGGCGACCAGCGAGAACAGGTAGCCGAAATGCCAGGCCGACTGGATCATGCCGGCCTGGCCGGCGCTCATTCCCCAGTCCGGTTTCAGCAGGGGAATCGCCGCGGCGTAGGCGGTGAAGATCAGCGCGAAGCTGGTACGGCTGGCACAGAGCCAGAGCAGCCAGGTGCCGTCGCCGCCGCGCTGTTCACTCATGTGGAAGCGCGGATCATTTGCCGAGGAATCTCGGCGGACGTTTTTCCTTGAACGCGGCCACACCTTCCTTGTGGTCATGGGTCAGGCGCACGATGCCCGAGGCCAGTGTTTCCATTTCACAGAGCTGCTCCAGCGTCGGCACCGCCATGTACTGGAACATCTTTTTCGCCAGTGCCAGCGCGTAGGTCGCCGATTCCGCGCATTCGCGGGCCAGCGCCAGCGCCGCGGACTCGAGTTCGGCATCGGGCACCACGCGCGACACCAGCCCCAGCGACTTCGCCTCGCCGGCATCGACGGCGCGCGCGGTATAGACCAGTTCCTTGGCCTGGGCCATGCCGAGGCGCTGGGCCAGGAAAAACACCGCGCCGCCGTCGGGCACCACGCCGACCTTCTTGAAGGCCATCGAGAACTTCGTGGTGTCCGAGGCGATGACCAGGTCGCAGGCCAGCGCCAGCGCATTGCCGATGCCGTACACCGCGCCGCGGGTGGCGGCGATCACCGGCTTGTCGAGGTTGTAGAGCGCGATGATCGTGCGGTGGCGGCGCTGGGAGCGCGCGCGGCCGGAGACGATGTCCGATTTCGCCATGTTGCCGACGTCGCCGCCGGAACAGAAGGCGCGGCCCTCGCCCTTCAGCACCACGGCACGCACTTTGTCATCAGCCGCGATGTCGTTGATGTGGCCGAGCAGGGCATCCCACATCGCATCCGACATCGCGTTGAGGCGTTCGGGGCGGTCCAGCGTCAGGATGCCGACGGAGCCGTCTTTTTCGTAGCGGATGTTCAACTTCTTCCCTCACCCCCGGCCCCTCTCCCGCTGGGAGAGGGGAGGTATTGGTGCCTTCCTCTGATGAGCAAGGCAATGACTCAGATTGAATCCCAGGGAAACACATCCGCAGTACGCTCGGTCGGCGGGTAGAACCAGCTCTTCAATGCCGGATACATGTGTTCGGCGCAGCGTCCCGGGGTCCATCCGTCGGCGCGGTGCACGCCGCGCAGCGGGCGCGACTGGCTCATCAGGAAGATTTCGTTCTTGCGCGTGGCGAAGACCTGGGCGTTGACGCCCTTGGCGGCATCGCTCAGCAGGAACACGGCCAGCGGCGCGTTGTGCTCGGGGGTGACCTGCTTGCGCTGCTCGATGCGCGCGGCGGTCGCCGGATCCTTCGCCGGGATCGACGCGGTCATCCGCGTCCAGGCCACCGGCGCGATGCAGTTCGAGCGCACGTTGAAACGCGACATGTCGACGGCGATCGCCTTCGACATCGCGACCATGCCGAGCTTGGCCGCGCCGTAGTTGACCTGGCCCATGCCGCCGATCAGGCCGGAGGTCGAGGTCATGTGCACGAAGGCCCCGGATTCCTGCTTGCGGAAATGGTCGGCGGCGTGGCGCGCGCAGTTGAAGGCACCTTTCAGCATCACGTTGACCACCGAATCCCAGTCGCTTTCCGTCATCTTGTGGAAAATCACGTCGCGCAGGATGCCGGCGTTGTTGACCACGCCGTCGATGCGGCCGAAGTTGTCGAGCGCGCACTGGATGATCTTCGCGGCGCTGGAAAATTCGGCGACGCTGTCGTAACTCGCCGCGGCTTCGCCGCCGGCCTTCTTGATTTCGTTGACCACTTCCTGCGCCGGGGTCTGGTCGCCACCGGCGCCGTCAAGTGCGACGCCGATGTCATTGACGATGACCTTGGCGCCCTCGGAAGCCGCCATTTTCGCGATCGCCGCGCCGATGCCGCGGCCCGCGCCGGTTACCACCACCACCTTGCCTTCCATCATCCTGTCTGCCATTGCCATGCTCCTTGAAGAACGTAAAACCTTTTTTGCCACAGAGGGCACAGAGAACACAGAGAACACAGAGAACTGCAACAACTTGACCCCCAAAGACCTGTCGGCCGGCTGGACCTTGCTGTTGGTTTTTCTATGTGAACTCTGTGCCCTCTGTGGCCAAGTTGTTGACGTTGTTTTTAAACGATTTCCGCGCGCCCGTTGTTGAGCACCGTGACCCCGCGCGCCGGGACCGTGGCGCGGAAGCTGACGATGTTGCCGTCCTGCCAGATTTCGGTGCGGATGGTTTCGCCGGGGTAGACCGGCGAGGAGAAGCGGCCTTCCATGCTTTTCAGGCGCAGCGGGTCGTAGCCGCAGACCGTTTTCACCAGCGCGTGGCCGACGACGCTGAAGGTCGCGCGGCCGTGCAGGATCGGCATTTTGAAACCGGCCTTCGCGGCGTAGGCGGGATCGGCATGCAGCGGGTTGTAGTCGCCGGAGAGCCGGTAGATCAGCGCCGCCTGCGGCAGCGTCGGCAGGTCGCAGACCTGCTGCGCCGGCGTGTCGGGAATCGGTTGCGGCGCCTTGACCGGGCCCGATGGGCCGCCGAAACCGCCGTCAGCGCGGCAGAAGGTGGTCGAGGTCAGCGTGCAGATCAATTCGTCGGTCGACTTGTCGCGCACATCGCAGGCGGTCACCAGCAGCGCGCCCTTGTCCTTGCCCTTGTCGAGCACCGCGGTCACCCGCGTCTTGCCGATGATGGTGCCTTCGACCGGCAGCGGCTTGTGGATGGTGAAACCCTGTTCGCCGTGCACCACATGGCTGCGGGTTACGCCCGTGCCTTCCGCGGCATGCCAGGGACCGGGATAACCGAGGACGATGGCCATCGTCGGCAGCGCCTTGAGGTTTTCCTCGTAGACGAACTGCAGCTGCATGGGATCAACCGGGTCGGCGCCCAGTCCGACGCCCAGCGCATACAGCATGGTGTCGCGTTTTGTCAGCTTCTGTTCAACCTGTGGAATGTCCCAGTTGAGCAGTTTCTGGTAGTCGATGGCCATATGAGGATTCCGGAGATGTGCGCTGCCGGCGCCGCAGGCAACCGCAGCTTCTGGCGCGCCGTGCGCGGGATTTTTTTTCGCAGTTATACTAGCACGGAGCGGACACCATCCTGATCCGCGACCGCATTGTGAATCAAGGGATGCCAGCCGCGGCACAGCGGCGGCGTCCACCGCAAGGAGGAACAAGGCATGCCGAAAACATTGACCCCGGCCCAGATCAAGGACTACCGCGCGAACGGTTACCTGTACCCGCTGGATGCGCTGTCCGCGGCCGATGTCGCGAAGTACCGCGAAGACCTGCGCCTGACCGAAGAACGTCTCGGCGGTTCGCTGATGGCCGTCGACAAGAAATTCCGCGGCAACCTGCATTTCATGTGCAAATGGGTCGATGAACTGGCGCGCACGCCGGCAATCCTGGATGCCGTGGAGGATCTGCTCGGTCCGGACATCCTGCTCTACACCAGCCGTTTTTTCATCAAGGAGCCGCAAAGCGAGGGCATCGCGGCATGGCACCAGGATTCCACCTACTTCGGCCTGCGGCCCTTCGACCATGTCACGGCCTGGGTGGCGCTGAGCGATGTCACCGCCGAGGCGGGCCCGGTGGAGTTTGCGGTCGGCAGTCACATCCGCGGCCAGCTGCTGCAGAAAAGCGGGCTGATCAAGAACAGCGTCAACACGGCGGGCCAGATCATCGTCGAGTGGTTTGACCAGTCGGAAATCGACCGCGCGATCCTCAAGCCCGGGCAGTTCTCCTTCCACCATACCTGCGTCGTGCACCAGTCGCAGCCCAACCGCTCCCCCGAGCGGCGCATCGGCATCGCGCTGAGCTACATCCCGACGCGCACCCGCTACATCGGCAAACGCCGGATGCCGGCCTGTCTTGTGCGGGGCAGTGATGAGCACAATCATTTCGACCTGCAGCCGCGGCCGCAGGTGGACTTCGGTGAAATCGAGATGCAGCGCCACGACACGACCTTCAAGGCCTATATCGAGTCCTTTTATGAACAGCTCGGCGAGGCGGAGAAGGATCTGCCGCGGGACGCGGCGGCCGGAATGATCTATTGATCCGGGATCCTTTGCGCTTGCTGTGCTGCACCGGGCGCACCTACAATCGGCCGCAGCCGCGCCATTGCAGAGCGCCGGCCACAACGAGGAGATTCGCTTGAAACACACATTGATCAGCGCCGCCGTACTGGCCGCGCTTTCCTTTCCGGCAGCCCAGGCCTTCGCGCAGGGTGTCGCCGCGAATTATCCCGACAAGCCCCTGCGCCTGGTGGTGCCCTTCCCGCCGGGCGGCGGCAACGACATTCTTGCGCGCACGCTGGGACAGCGGCTGACCGAGGTGGTGTCGCAGCAGGTGGTGGTCGACAACCGCGGCGGTGCCGGCGGCGCGCTGGGCGCGACGATCGCGGCGCAGGCCAATCCCGACGGCTACACGCTGTTCCTGGGCAGCGTCGGCAACCTCGCGCAGAACCCGGCGCTGAAGGCCAAGCTGCCGTACGATCCGGTGCGTGATTTTGCGCCGGCGTCGCTGGTCGCGGTGTCCTCGTTCATGCTCGCGGTGCATCCGGGCGTGCCGGCAAAATCGGTGCAGGACCTGATCGCGCTGGCCAAGGCCAGTCCCGGCAAGCTGAACTATGCCTCGGCCGGCACCGGTTCCTCCCTGCACATGGCGGGCGAACTCTTCAAGTATGCGACCGCCACCGACATGCTGCATGTGCCGTACAAGGGCACCGGCCCGGCGATGGCCGATCTGGTCAGCGGCCGCGTGCAGCTGATTTTCAGCACCATGCCGCCGGTGCTGCCGCAGGTCAAAACCGGCAAGCTGCGCGCGCTCGGCGTCACCACGATCAAGCGTGCCGCTGCGGCGCCGGATGTGCCGACGATTGCCGAATCGGGCGTCAGGGGTTTCAACGTGTCGAACTGGCAGGGTGTGCTGGCGCCGGCGAAAACCCCGGCGCCGATCATGCGCAAGCTTAACCAGGACATCATCAAGGCGCTGGCAGTGCCGGGCATGACCGAGGCGCTGGCGAAGCAGGGGCTGGAACCTGCGGGCGGCAAGCCGGAGGAATTCGGCGCCCTGATCAAGTCGGAGCTCGCCAAGTACACCCAGGTGGTCAAGGCGGCGAAGATCACCGTCGACTGACCGCTTCCGGCGGATTGGTTTGGATGAAACGGCGGCGGGCTGGTGCCCGCCGCCGTTTTTTATTTGACCGGAACCGCGCAGGCCTTGGCCGTCGCGGCCACGCAGCCCCCGGTGCAGACGATATCGCCGTTGATGTTCGTGGCTGCCGAGCCGCGCGCGGTTGACGAGCAGACGATATCGCCAGTGCGGTCGGCCATGCACTGGCCGGGTCCGCAGACCGGCATGCGGTAGCGGTCGAGCTGGATGCCGCCGCCGGGCGTCGAACAGCGGATCTCGCCATTGATGTCGGCCAGGCAGCGGCCGCCGGGCGGCGGGCACTGCGGGTTGCCGTAGCGGTCGTTGACGCAGCCGCGGCCCTGCTGGGCTGCGGCGGGTACGGATGCCGCCAGCAGGGCGGCCAGAAGCAGGATCGGCAGGCGGAGCAGGGTGAGGGGCATGGTCGTCAGTGTGCGGTGTTGATGGTCTGGCTGATAACGCGCGTGGGACCGTTGCGGTTTACGCCGGCTTCTGCAGCATCACGATGCGGTTGCTGTTGGTGCCGCGCTCGTTGTTGCCGATGCCCCAGATGTTCGAAGTCTTGGTGAACTTCTGGGTGTTGATCAGGATCGCCTCGCAGCGGAAACCGGCGGCCGCGCCCAGCGGCAGCACCGCCTCGTCGAGGTTCACCGAGCCGCGCTGCACCTCGCCGACCTCGAAGGCGACCCATCCCTTGGGGCGCGTGACGCGGTGAAGTTCCTGCAGCACCGCCTGCATCACTTCCGACCATTCGTTGACGCTGGAGGCCATGGTGATGCCGGCGCCGATGGCCTCGGCGTCGAGGCTGTTGAACCAGCAGCGCAGCCAGTTGTCCTTCGCGTACTGCACGACGTTGAGGAAGGGCGGCGAAGTCACCGTCAGCTGGACGCTGTTGTCCGCGATGGCCGGTGTCCGTTCGGCGGGGCCGCAGAGGAACTGCGCGCCGATGGCCGCCTGCTGCAGGCGCCAGCGCGCGGCGGCATTTATCTCGCTCTGCAGCTGCATCGACTTGCGCAGGATCAGCGCGCGCACGTCGCGGTATTCCGGCGCCCTGCCGGTCTTCTCGTTGATTTTGACCTGGCTTTCCGGGGATACCGCCTGGTTCGGCGGCAGCGTGTAGGTCGAGAAGAAACCCGGCGAGTGCCCGGTCAGACGGTTGGTCGCGACCATGCGGATCCAGCGGTCGGCATCGTCCTCCATGCAGCTTTCGCGGCGTTCGGCAAGCCAGGCGCGCAGGTTCAGCAGCTCGCGCTCGGTGTCCGGGTGGTAGAACATCGACAGGTCGATGTCATTTTTGAGTTTCGCGTTCATGCGGATCGCGCGCAGCCGCACGTCGATGGCGGCAATCAGCGGCACCTGCAGCCGCGGCCGCGTCAGTATCGCCGACAGCGGATTGACATCGTTGGCGATGACGTTGCGGCCCGTCAGCGCGGCCTCGATCGCGGTGGTGCCGCGGCCGCTGAAGGGGTCATAAACGATGTCGCCGGGTTTGCTCAGGCGGTCGATGAAATAGACACTTCATGCAGCGGATTGGCCTGGCGCTGCTTGCTGGTCCAGAACTCCTGTTCGTACACCGGCACGCCGTTGATGCGGCGCGGCGGCGGCATGCTGCGGGCGCGGCGCGCTGCCGGTGCGGTGACGGCTAGATCGTAGGCGGTAACCGATGCGACTGCGGCCATGGCGTGCTCCTGTGCAGGTTGATGGCAGCGGAGGGTACGCCGGTGTCACGGAAAGTACAAGTGTTTCAATGCCTTCCGTGCCGCGCCGACTCCGCAGGCTGCAGCGGAAGGTACGCCCCTTCAACAAAAAGTACAAGGGGCCGGATCGTCATTCCGGCGTACGCCGGAATCCAGGCAGTTGTTGCGGATTGGAGGAAATGTGCGGATTCCCGGCGCATGCCGGGATGACCGCCTCAGGAGGAAGACGTTGTGTTCGACAGCAGGTCGTCCACCGCTTCGATCCAGTGGCGTACCTTGAGTTTCGTCGCGGATTGCAGGTGGGTCTGGCATCCGATGTTGGCGGTGAGGATCTGTGCCGGTGACGCGGCGGTCAGCGCACTGATCTTGTTCTGTTTCAGTTGCGCGGAAATCTCCGGCTGCAGGATGGAGTAGGTGCCGGCCGAGCCGCAGCACAGGTGCGCGTCGGCCACGGGCGCGAGGTCAAATCCGAGTTCGGCGAGCAGGGTTTCGACGCGGCCCTTCAGTTTCAGGCCGTGCTGCAGCGAGCAGGGCGCATGAAAGGCGAATCTGCCCTGTGGAGGGGTGTTTGTAAGTATTTGTTTTAATTGACTTTTTTGTTTTTCGATGGCGGTGCTGAGATCACAGGCCAGGGCCGCAATGCGTTTCGCGCGTTCGGCGTACGCCGGATCATGCGCGAGCAGATGGCCATAGTCGGTGATCATCACGCCGCAACCGCTGGCGGTGAACAGCAGCGCTTCGGCG
>LNFM01008150.1_pt1 | contig 15957 bp, 17 predicted proteins | sample 596031 | NCBI WGS metagenome assembly LNFM01 (sample SAMN04254537, study PRJNA301005) | activated carbon metagenome | isolation source: dual media filters at the Ann Arbor, Michigan drinking water treatment plant | place: USA: Ann Arbor | reverse complement strand
TGGGCGATGCCGTCCTTGATGGTGGCCTGCGCACCGGTCTCCAGCGCCAGATCGCTGCGCAGCATCTCGGGCACGTTCTCGGCGATGTTGAGCTTGCCCAGGTCCTGCAGGTTGGGCAGGCCGTCGAGCGTGAAGATACGGTCCATGAGCCAGTCCGCGTGCTTCATCTCGCCAATGGATTCCTCGTATTCCTTCTTGGCCAGCTTGTCCAGGCCCCAGTGCTTGAGCATGCGGTAGTGCACGAAGTACTGGTTGATGGCCGTCAGCTCGTTCTTGAGCTGGGCCTGCAGGTGGGCGATGGCTTGCGGATCACCTTTCATGGGGGCTTCCTGTTCCTTGTTGTGGCAGACGCCCGCATTGTCACGCAAAGCCGCAGCCGAGCCAATGCATCGTCGCGATAGCGAAGGCGGCGGAAATGCGCTTGAGAACCATGCGCAATTCCCGTGCGGCCTCAGGCCGTGGCGCAGCCGGGCCCGGGTTCGCGCACGGCCACCGCCGCGTTCTTCACCTCCACGATCTCGGCCAGGATCGACACCGCGATCTCGGCCGGCGTGCGGGCGCCGATGCGCAGCCCCACCGGTCCGTGCAGGCGGGCCAGTTCCTCGGCACTGAGATCGAAGTGCTCGGCCAGGCGCTGCTTGCGCGTCGCCTGGTTGCGACGCGAACCCAGGGCGCCCACGTAGAAGGCGGCGGACTTCAGGGCCTCGAGCAGCGCCATGTCGTCGAGCTTGGGGTCGTGGGTGAGCGCGACGATGGCCGTGTGGGCGTCGGGCAGCATCTCGCGCACCACATCGTCGGGCATGCCCGGCAGGCGCTGCACATCCGGAAGCAGGCCCAGGCTGCCGGCGTATTCCTCGCGCGGGTCGCAGACCAGCACCTCGAAATCCAGCAGGCTGGCCATCTGGGCCACCGCCTGCGAGAGCTGGCCGGCGCCGATGAGCAGCAGGCGCCATTTGGGGCCGAAGACCGTCGTCAGCGAGTCGCCGTCGAACTGCAGGCTCTCGCCGCGCACGGCATCGCGCAGCGTGACGGCGCCGCTGCCCAGGTCCAGCGTGCGCGCCACGAGGCGGTGCTGGGCCGTGCGCTCGAGCAGCTGCTCCACCCAGTTCCCGTCGCGCAGCGGCTCCAGCACCAGGCGCAGCGTGCCACCGCAGGGCAGGCCGAAGCGCGCGGCCTCCTCCTTGTCCACGCCGTAGACCACCAGGCTGGGCAGCTGCGACCCAGTGCCCGCGGCGCCCCGGGCCATGGCCGCCTTGGCGCGCGCGATCAGGTCGTCCTCGACACAGCCGCCGGAGACCGAGCCGCTGACCATGCCGTCGTCCCGCACGGCCAGCAGGGCGCCCGGCGGGCGCGGCGCGCTGCCCCAGGTCTGCACGACCGTGACCAGCTCCACATGATGGCCGGCGCGCTTCCAGCCCAGGGCTTCGCCCAGCACACGCAAATCAAGACTTTCCATGGTTCATCTCCAGCACAGCTTGGGGGCGCAGGGCTCAGGCGGCTGCATAGGCATGCAGGCGATCACCGCCGGGAGCGTGGATCTGCGCATTGAAGGACACAATGATGCGGTCTTTCCCGCCCACATAAGGCATGGCCTTGTGCGGCAGGAAGGCCGGAAACAGCACGAGCTCGCCTTCCTGCGGCGTCACGTCCAGCGTGGCCTGCTGCAGGAATGCATTGCCCAGGTCCATGTGCGCGCCGCCCAGCAGCGGGAACATGGGGCTGTAAAAGCGCGTGGCGCCGTTGAGCGCGCCGAAGTCCGGGTGTTGCGCGCGCTGTTCCACGGGGTCGATCTGCACGTAGTACACGCCCGACCAAGAGCAGTTGCCGTGCGTATGCACGTCATGGAAGGTGGCGCCATTCTGGATCTGGAACCACAGGCCCATGAGCTCGAGCTGCAGGTTGTGCCGGCCACTGGGCCACAGGCCGGCGTTGGCCTGCTGCGCCGTCTGCTGGAGCGACTGGACGATGAACTGCACCAGCGCGTGGAACTCCGGCAGTTGCACGCGCTGCAGCAGGTCATCGCCGCTGGCGTAGAAATGGCCGGACGGGGCACCGGTGTCGGTCGCGCGCAGGGCCGTGAAGACACGCGCCAGCAGCGGGTTGACCTCGGCCGCCCGTCCGTAGCGGTGCACGGCCAGCGGCACCGGCCAGAGGCGCTGCAGCGTGCCGTCGCCCAGGGTCATGCGGCGGCCTCGCGCACGGGCAGCTCGAACTTCCAGCCCGTGCGTTCGGCCAGCTGCCGTACATCCTCGGGCGTGTCGAGGTCGGTGATGAAGCGGGTGTTGCTGCTCTCATGCAGCAGCACCAGCTCGGGATGGCTCTCGATGAACTTGCGGCAGGCGAGGTTGGTGTCGCTGGCCAGGATCCGTGCATGCGCCTCGGCATCGAGCACGATGGGGTTGCCGCGCTGGCCGCCCACCACCGGCACCAGCACCTGGCCGCCCTCGCGCTTCGGCGCCTTCTTGTACGCCGAGATCAGCTCGGTCAGGTCGTTGGCGCCGACCAGCGGCTGGTCCGCCAGCACCACCAGCACGGCATCGAACTTCCCGTTCAGGGCCGCCAGGCCGGTGCGCACCGAACCCTGCTGGCCCTCGGCATAGGCGGCGTTGTGTGCCAGCGTGACCGGAAACTCCTGCACCTGGGCCTCCACCGCGTCGCGCTCGAAGCCGGTCACCACCACCACCTCGTCCACGCCGGCGCCGCTGAGCGCGATCAGGTGGCGCTTGACCAGCGGCACGCCCTGCAGGCGGATCAGCGGCTTGGCCACGCCGCCCATGCGCCGGCCTTCGCCGGCCGCCAGCAGCACGGCACCGATGCGCAGACGGGCGTAGAGCCCGCCACCCTGTTTCATGATGCATCCCATCGTCGGTTCCCCTGTCTCGTTCAGTTCAGCAGTTCCGGCAGCCGTGCCAGGCTGGCCAGATTGTGTGCGGGCAGAAAGCGCGTGACCTGCGCGGCCGCCAATTCCATCGCGGCCGACGTGGGCACCTGCGCGGTGGGGTGCAGCCAGCCCACCCGCGCGCCGCGCGCGCGCACCTGGGCCAGCACCGCCGCCAGCGCGCCGGGTTCGTCGGTGTCGTAGCCATCGCTGAACACCAGGAACAGGTCACCGCGGCCCAGGGCCCGGCCCAGGTGGGTATGCAAGGTCTCGTGCAGGCTGCTGGCGATGCGCGTGCCGCCACCGAAGCCGAACGTGACGGCATTGATCTTCTCCTGCACGCGCAGGCTGCGCCGCTTCATCAGCGGCGTGACTTCGGCTGCCTGGGTGTGGAAGACGAAGGCGCGCGCGTCCATCACCTCGACGAAGGCGCGCGCCAGGCGCAGGAAGAACTGCGCGTGCACTTCCATGGAGCGGCTCACGTCCACCAGCACCGCCACGCGCGGCTGGCGCCGCTGGCGCCGCACGTGGTGCAGGGCCACCAGCTCGCCACCGGTGGCCAGCGCGGCGCGCAGCGAGCGGCGCAGGTGGATGCGCGGTCCGCTCTGTTCATGCCGCAGGCGGCGCATGAGCTGGCTGCGCAGGCGCCGCTGGAGCTGTTCCACCAGGGGCTCGAAGCGGTCCATGTCGCCGGCCTGCCATTCGGAGAAATCGCGCTGCTCCAGCGGCGCGGTGCGGCTGGCGCCGCCCTGCGCGCGGGGCGGTCCTGAAGCTTCTTCCAGTTCGCCGCTGCCCTGGTGGTCGGCCATGTCCAGCGTGGGCTGGGCCGCTTGCGGGTCGCTTGGGCGGGGCGGCGCTGTCTGGCCCATCTCGCTGTGCATCTGTTGCACCAGTTCGGGCAGCGCGCGGTTTTTGCGCGTGAGTCCCGTGCTGCGCGTGCTGCCCTTGACCTTGTGCGGAAACCAGAACGCCTGGTGCAACTCCGGGTACTTGAGCCACTGGCGGCTGCTGCCGCTGGCGATGCCGCGCCACAGCGCCTCGATGCGCGACCACTGCGCCAGCGGCAGAGCGGCCGCCGCACGCGCCATCAGCTCCACCTCGGCGTAGCCCAGGGTGTAGCCGTGTTCGCGCAGGTAGTGGGCGAACTCGCCGAGTTGTAGACGGGGATCAACCGCAGCCATGGCCTTTTCACTTCATCGCGCCGGCCACACCCGCGTCCTGGGCGATCCGGGGCCCATCGACCAGCTTGCCCACGCGCTCGGCCGTGATCTGCCAGCTGTCGTTGCGCGTCTTGAGCAGCGCCGCCAGCGTGGGCACCAGCTGCTGCGGATCGACCGGCAGCGCCTGCAGTCCCAGCCGGAACAGCACGCGCACCCAGTCCAGCGTCTCGGCCACGCCCGGCGTCTTGTCCAGGTCCTCCTTGCGCAGGCGCTGCACGAAGGCCACGGCCTCCTGCACCAGCGTCGATGCCGCCTCGGGCACCAGCGTGCGCACGATATCGATCTCGCGCGCCAGCGAGGGGAAGCCCAGGTAATGGAAGAGGCAGCGCCGCCGCAGCGCGTCCGACAGGTCGCGCGTGCCGTTGCTGGTCAGGATGACCAGCGGGCGGGTGATGGCCTTCAGCGTCCCGAGCTCGGGCACCGTGACCTGGTACTCCGACAGCATCTCCAGCAGGAAGGCCTCGAAGGCCTCGTCGGCGCGGTCGATCTCGTCGATCAGCAGCACGCAGGGCGCGGGCGAGCGGATGGCCTGCAGCAGCGGGCGCTCCAGCAGGAAGGCCTCCGAGAACAGGTTCTCGCGCAGCTGCGCCCTGTCACCCTGGCCGGCCTCGGCCAGGCGGATCTCCAGCAGCTGGCGGCTGTAGTTCCATTCGTAGACGGCCTGGTTCAGGTCCAGGCCCTCGTAGCACTGCAGCCGCAGCAGCGGCCGGCCCAGCGCCCGCGCGCAGGCGGCGGCAATGGCCGTCTTGCCCACGCCCGCCTCGCCCTCGAGCAGCAGCGGACGCTCCAGCGTCAGGCCCATCCAGACCAGGCTGGCCAGGTCCTCGTCGGCGATATAGCCGGCCTGGTACAGGCGCTCGCGCAGGCCCTGCGGCGTGGCGAGCGTGTCGGTCGTTCCCATCGGCACAGGGTATCAGGACGACTTCCTGCCGAAAAGACCGCCGAAGAAGTTTCGAATGAGCGCCCAGAGTATGCCCAGGGCGTTGAGCTCCTTGGCCACCACCGGTTGCGCCGGGGCGGTGGCTGCGGGACCCACCCCGGCCTCGGCGCCGGGCGTGGCACCCTGCAGCGCCTGCGCCTTCTGCGAGAAGGTCTCGGCGAACTGGGCCAGGATCATGTCGGAGACCGAGGTCATCATGCGGCCGCCGAACTGGGCGAACTTGCCGTTGACGATCACCTCCGAATGGCCCTGCAGCGTGCAGTGCCCGCCCTCGGCCGGCACGAGGCTGGCCGTCAGCTCCATGGAGGCCGAGGAGCCGCCCTTGTCGGCGCCCTTGCCCATCATCTTCAGCGTGCGGCCGGCGGCGTTGACTTCGAGCACCTCGATGGTGCCGGCGAAGGCTGCCACGGCCGGGCCGACCTTCACGCGCACATGGCCCTTGTAGTTGCTGGCATCGACCTGCTCGGTGATGGCGGCGCCAGGCATGCAGGTGGCAAGTTCCTGGATGTTGGAGAGAACGGCCCAGGCGGCATCGACGCCGGCGGCCACGGGGTATTGTTTGTCGAGGGTCACTTGCATGGCTAGGTTCCAGGAATACAAAGGGGCGGGTGCACCGGGTGGCGCACCCGCCCAAGGGTCAGGCCGCGTCTGCAGGTGCGGCCGGCCCCGGGCATCGCTCCATCAGCTGGTGGCGACGCCGTTTCTCTTCAGCTCCTGCCACACGCGGTAGGCCGTGTGCGGCATGTTGAAGTGCGTCACGCCCAGGTGCGCGAAGGCGTCCACGATGGCGCTGGTGAAGGTGGGGATGCTGCCCACGTGCGGCGACTCGGCCACGCCCTTGGCACCGATCGGGTGGTGTGGCGAGGGCGTGACGGTGTAGTCGGTCTCCCACTTGGGCGTCTCCACCGCCGTCGGCAGGAAGTAGTCCATGAAGGAGTTGCCCTGGATGTTGCCCTGCTTGTCGAAGGACAGCAGCTGGCCCATGGCCACCGCGAAGCCTTCCGTCAGGCCGCCGTGGATCTGGCCTTCGATGATCATGGGGTTGATGCGGGTGCCGCAGTCGTCCAGCGCGTAGAAGCGGCGGATCTTGGTCTCGCCTGTGCCCTTGTCGATGTCCACCACGCACAGGTAGATGCCGAAGGGGTAGGTGAAGTTCGGCGGGTCGTAGTAGTGCACCGCCTCCAGGCCCGGCTCCATGCCCGCCGGCGGCTTGTTGTAGGCCGACCAGGCGATGTCCTTCATGGTCTTGAACTTGGCGTCGTTGCCCTTGACCTTGAAGCGGTCGATCTCCCACTCCAGGTCGGCCTCGCTGACCTCCAGCAGGTGGGCCGCGATCTTCTTGGCCTTGGCGTGGATCTTGCGCGCCGCCAGCGCGATGGCCGCACCGGCCACCGGCGTCGAGCGCGAGCCGTAGGTGCCCAGGCCATAGGGCGCGGTGCTGGTGTCACCTTCCTCGACCTGGATCACCTCGCTCGGGATGCCCAGCTCGGTGGCGATGATCTGCGCATAGGTGGTCTGGTGCCCCTGGCCCTGGGTGATGGTGCCCATGCGCGCGATGGCGCTGCCCGTCGGGTGCACGCGGATCTCGCAGCTGTCGAACATGCCGATGCCCAGGATGTCGCACATCTTGGTCGGGCCCGCCCCCACCACCTCGGTGAAGGTCACGAGACCGATGCCCATCAGCGTCGGGCTGTTCGGGTCGGCGCGCTTCTTCGCCTGCTCGGCGCGCAGGCCCTTGTAGTCCACGGCCTTGAGCACCTTGTCCAGCGCCGTGTGGTAGTCGCCCGAGTCGTATTCGAAGCCGAAGGCGCTCTTGTAGGGGAACTGCTCCTTGCGGATGAAGTTCTTGGCGCGGATCTCGGCCTTGTCCATGCCCAGCTTCTGCGCCAGCACGTCGACCATGCGCTCGATCAGGTAGACGGCCTCGGTCACGCGGAAGGAGCAGCGGTAGGCCACGCCGCCCGGCGCCTTGTTGGTGTAGACGCCGTCGACCTTGCAGTAGGCCGCCGGGATGTCGTAGCTGCCGGAGCAGATGTGGAACAGGCCGGCCGGGAACTTGCTCGGGTCGGCGCAGGCGTCGAAGGCGCCATGGTCGGCGATGACATTGGTGCGCAGCGCCAGGATCTTGCCGTCGGCCGTAGCGGCCAGCTCGCCCGTCATGTGGTAGTCGCGCGCAAAGGCGGTGGACGAGAGGTGCTCGATGCGGTCTTCCACCCACTTCACCGGGCGGCCCAGCACGATGGAGGCGACGATGGCGCAGACATAGCCCGGGTACACGCCCACCTTGTTGCCGAAGCCGCCACCGATGTCGGGGCTGATGATGCGCACCTTGGACTCGGGCAGGCCCGAGAGCATGGACACCACGGTGCGCACCACGTGCGGCGCCTGGTGCGTGATCCAGGTGGTCAGCTCGCCGCGCACCGGGTCGAAGGAGGCCACGCAGCCGCAGGTCTCCAGCGGGCTCGGGTGCACGCGCGGGTAGAACATGTCCTGCTTCACCGTCACCGGCGCCTTGGCGAAGGCCGCGTCCGTGGCCTCCTTGTCGCCGGCGTCCCAGGTGAAGATGTGGTTGTGGTGGTAGCGCTTGCCGTGCGCGCCCTCGGTCTTGCCGGCCAGGTCCTCGCGCAGCACGGGCGCGCCGGGCTGCAGGGCCTCGAAGGGGTCCACCACCGGCGGCAGCTCCTCGTACTCCACCTCCACGGCCTCCACGCCGTCGGCCGCGGCGTAGCGGTCCTCGGCGATCACCACCGCCACCTCCTGCATCTGGAAGTGCACCTTCTCGTCGGCCAGCACGGCGGCCACGTCGCCGGCCAGCGTGGGCATCCAGTGCAGCTTGAGCGGCTTGAGGTCGTCGGCCGTCAGCACGGCCAGCACGCCCGGCACCTTCAGGGCGGCTTCCTTGTTGATCTTCTTGATGCGGGCATGGGCCAGCGGCGAGCGCACGATGTCCATGTGCACCATGGACGGCATCTTGATGTCGTCCACGTAGTTGCCCTTGCCCTGGATGAAGCGGGCGTCCTCCTTGCGCAGGCGGGACTCGCCCATGCCCATCAGGGCCTTTTCACGATCGCTGATCGGTGCGTTCATTGTGTGTCTCCTGGTGGGGCGCTCAGGCGGCCATCTTCTGGGGTTGTTGCAGCGTCTTGGCGGCCGTCAGCACGGCCTTGACGATGTTCTGGTAGCCGGTGCAGCGGCACAGGTTGCCCGCCATGCCGGCGCGCACCTCTTCCTCGGTGGGGTTGGGGTTGTCCTGCAGGAAGCGGTAGGCGCGCATCAGCATGCCCGGCGTGCAGAAGCCGCACTGCAGGCCATGCTCCTTGTAGAAGGCGTCCTGCACCGCGTGCAGCGTGGGCCCGCTGGCCAGGCCTTCGACGGTCTTCACCTCGCTGCCCTCGCACTGCACCGCCAGGTGGGTGCAGCTCTTGATGGACTTGCCGTCCACGTCCACCGTGCACACGCCGCAGTGGCTGGTGTCGCAGCCGATGTGCGTGCCCGTGAGGTTGAGCTTCTCGCGCAGGAAGTGGACCAGCAGGGTGCGCGATTCCACGGCCTCCTCCACCTTGCGGCCGTTGACGCTCATGGAAACGATGTGCTTGCTCATGTTCGGGTCTCCTCGTTCTCTTTATTTGCAGCGGGCGGCGGCGGTCTGGATGGCGCGCTTGGCCATCTCACCGGCCATGGCGGTCTTGTATTCGGCATCGCCGCGCAGGTCTTCGGCCGGGTCGCAGATGTCGCGCACCGCCGCGGCCGCGGCGTTCAGGCTGGCCGCGTCGATGGCCTTGCCCACCAGGGCCGCCTCGGCCGCCGGCACGCGCAGGGCCGTGGGGGCCACGTTGGTGAGCGCGATGCGCGCCTGCGTCACCTTGCCGCCGCTCATGGCCAGGATCACGGCCGCGCCGGCCGTGGCCCAGTCGCCCGTCTTGCGCTTGAGCTTGTGGTAGGCGTAGCCCGTGCCGGCGGCAAAGGGCGCCACCAGGATGGCGGTGAGGATCTCGTCCTCGGCCAGCGCCGTCATATAGGTGCCGTGGAAGAACTCGGTGGCCTTCACCTTGCGCTCGCCCTTGGGGCCCTGCAGCACGAAGGTGGCGTCCAGCGCCAGGGACAGGGCCGGGTGGTCGTTGCCCGGGTCACCGTGGGCAATGTCGCCGCCGATGGTGCCGCGGTTGCGCACCTGCGGGTCGGCGATCAGCTGCGCCGCCTCGCACAGCAGCGGCAGCTTCTGCTGCAGCAGCTTGGAGTCGATGAGTTCGTTCTCGGTGGTCATGGCACCGATGCGGATCAGGCCGCCTTCCTCCTTGATCCCGCGCAGCTCGGGGATGCGGTTGATGTCGATCAGCGCGCCCGGCTGCGCGAAGCGCAGCTTCATCATGGGCAGCAGGCTGTGGCCGCCGGCGAGCAGCTTGGCATCCTCGCCCAGTTCGCTCAGCAGCTTGAGGGCTTCCGGCAGGGTGCGGGGCGCATGGTAGGCAAATGAAGGTGGAATCACGATGTCTCCTCTTGCTTTTGTTGCCGTGCAGCACGGCGTTCTGGTGGCAGAGGTCGCAATCTAACGGCGGCCCGCGCGCTTGCGGGCCCGAACCAATCAATGCGCGGCGTGCGCGCACGAACGGCAGCTGCGGTGCACGAACCGATGGCGTGATGGCCGAGCGTGCCGGCCGGTCTTTATATCGCCACCGGCTTAATTAGTGTGGGCGGGTCCTAGCCCGCGCGCGCCGGCGCCGGGTCCGACAGGCCCAGCTGCTCGAGCAGGCGCGGCGCGCTGGCGCGCGAGACCGGGATCTCCACCGGCGTGGGCCCCATCATGCGCAGCGTCATGCGGCCGTCGTCGCGCACGATCTCGTCCACGTGCGAGAGGTTGACGATATAGCTGCGGTGCACGCGCAGGAAAAGCTGCGGGTCCAGCCGGCTCTCCAGGTCCCCGATGTTGAGGTTGCAGAACTGGCTGCCCTGGCCCGTGTGCACCCAGGTGTAGTGCCCCTCGGAGCGGATGAAGGACACGTTGGGCACGTCCACCAGCAGCACGCGGTTGGCCTTGATGGTGGGGATCTTGCGCAGCTGGCGGCGCTGCTGCTCCTGGCTCTCCTCCGTCTCGCGGCTGCCGCGCGCGGCGCCCTCGCTCTCGTGGCTGACCACGTCGGTGATGTCGTAGAACACCAGGGTGTAGCCCGTGGTGGCGCCCTGCATGTCGCCGATCTTGGACACCTTGATCAGCAGCATGCGGTCCGGGATGTTGATCATCATCGCCATCGGCGGCGCGTTGTTCACCGGGCACTCGGCCTGTTCCAGCAGGAACTTCACCTTGTTCTTGGCCGCGTCCGGGTGGAAGTCCAGCACATACTTGTCGAAGGGCAGCTTGTCCTGCACCGGCAGGCTGCGGCGCGCGAAGTCGTTCATGCCCACCACGCGCAGGTTCCGGTCCAGGTGGATCACGCCCACGTCGAAGCGCTCCAGCAGGTAGAGCCAGGAGTTGTGGTTGGCCGGCTGGGCCTGGTGCACGGGGCAGGTTTTCATGGCGGTGTCTGTGCGTAGCGCGGGGGAAGGGGCCGGGGGCGGGGCACTCATGCACGGGGCCGGACAGTCGTGCATGCAGGCTGCAGTTCGTTCATCGGGCGCTGCAGCGGCCCGGTCGGCCCTTTAGAGTGCCGGACAGGAGACGAGAGTGTCCGGGACTTGCCACGCGCGCGACCACCGTGTAAACCCGGGGTCCCGATAGCTTCCCTCAACCGTCTTATTAGAGAGACCCACACGCAGCGACCCACCGCGCCATGAACCTCGCCCCGCAGCCCCACTGGCTGGCCCGCAGCATCGGCTCGGCCACCCTCACGCCCGCCCTGCTGGTGGCGGCGGTGGCGTTCACGCTCTGGTCGCTGGGCCGCAGCTCGGCCCTGCCCGGTGACGCGCAGCCGCTGCTGATTGGCGGCACCCTGCTGGCGGTGGCCACGGGCTGCGCCGCGCTGGCCTTCATCCGCCCGCAGCGCGCCGGCCTCTCGCCGCCGCACGTCATGCTCTCGCTGGGCTTCGGTGGCATGCTGCTGGGTCTGTTGTGGGACGTGCTGCACAGCGGCCCCGCGCGGCTCGACAGCCTGTGCCTGCAGTCCACCGGCCTGGGCTTTTACGACAGCCTCGTGCTGCACCTGGAATTCCTGCCCGGCATGCACATCGGCATGCTGGCCGGCGGCCTGGCCGCCATTCCCAGCCTGCGCGTGCTGCGCCCGCACTGCGGCCGCTACCTCTGCTCGCTGTTCGCGCAGAACCTGCTGTGCTCGGCCTGGATGCTCGTGGGCATGACGGCCGGCGCCCTGTGGCTGGCGCGCTGGCAGGCCAGCGACGCGCCCTCCACCCTGCCCGCCATGCTGGGCGGCATGTTCGCGGGCATGACCTGGGGCATGGTGCTCAGCGTGGCCCTGTACCGCGGCTTTTTCGCCTGGCGTAACCGCAGCATGCCCGCCTGATTGCCCTCCGGCTTCCAATCGCCCTATACTGTACGCATGAACAGTATCGGGCGATCTTCCTTGCGGCCGGCGGGTACCGGCCGGGCGGGCGCGCCGGGCCGGCGTTGAAGGGGCAGGGCCATGCACATCCCCGCCCGCCGCCGCCTTGAATTTGACGAGGCCCGCATTTACGAATACCCCGAGCACCTGCGCGAGAGCGTGGAGGCCCTGCCGCCCCTGCCCGGCGTCTACATCTTCCATGGCGAGCCGGCCGATGCCCTGCCGCTCTACATCGGCAAGAGCGTGAACCTGCGCGCCCGTGTGCTCTCGCACCTGCGCAACCCGGACGAGGCGCGCCTGCTGCGCCAGACACGCCGCATCACGCACCAGCGCACTGCCGGCGAGGTGGGCGCGCTGCTGCTCGAGGCCAGCCTCATCAAGCAGCAGCAACCGCTCTACAACCAGAAACTGCGCCGCAGCCGCCAGCTCTGCGCCCTGCGCCTCAGCGCCACAGGCCGCCCCGAGGTGGTGGACGCACGCACGCACAACTTCGCCACCACGCCCGATCTCTTCGGCCTTTACAGCAGCCGCCACGCCGCGCTCGACGGTCTGCGTGCGCTGGCCGACCTGCACAAGCTCTGCTACGGCGCGCTGGGCCTGGAGAAGCTCGCGCCCGGGCGCGGCTGCTTTCGCGCCGCGCTGCACCAGTGCGCCGGCGTGTGCCGCGGCGACGAAACCCCGGCCGCGCACCAGGCGCGCCTGATCGAGGCGCTCGACACCCTGCGCGTGGCCTGCTGGCCGCACGCCGGCGCCATCGGCCTGCGCGAGCGTGATGAGGAAGGCCTGGAGCAGATCCACGTCATCCGCAACTGGTGCTACCTGGGCAGCGCCGACACGCCGGCCCAGGCCCGCGCGCTGGACCAGCCCGCCGCCGGCTTCGACGCCGACGGCTACAAGATCCTCTGCCGCCCGCTGCTCTCGGGCACGGCCGAGCTGCTGCCGCTCTGATTCACGGTGAAGCTGCGTCATGGCTGCCGTGCTGCGCTCCCTCCAGGCCCCGCCGTCCCCGGATGAACTCGCGGGCGTCTGGCGTGCCGACCAGCTGGCCCGCAGCCCGCAGGCCGTGCAGCCCAGCGGCCACGCCGTGCTCGACGCCCAGCTGCCCGGCGGCGGCTGGCCGCTGGGCAGCCTGACGGAAATCCTGCAGGCGCAAGGCGGCCTGCATGAATGGCGCCTGCTGCTACCCGCGCTGCAGGCCGCCGCGCAGCGCGGCCCGCTGGTGCTCGTGGGCGCGCCGCACCTGCCGCACCTGCCCGTGCTCGCCGCGCTCGGTATCGCACCCGACCGCGTGCTGCGCATCGAGGCGCGCACACCGGCCGAGCGCCTCTGGGCTGCCGAGCAGGCGCTGCGCTGCCGTGAGCTGGGTGCGCTGCTGGCCTGGCTGCCGCAGGCGCGCAGCGAGCAGCTGCGCCGCCTGCAGCTCAACGGCCAAACGGCACAGGTCCTGCTGTTTGCATTGCGAGCGCTCGACGCACAACGCGAGTCCTCGCCCGCGCCGCTGCGCCTGGCCGTGCAGTGCGGCGAGGGCACGCAGCTCGCGGTGCAGATCGTCAAGCGCCGCGGCCCGCTGCTGGAACAGGCGCTGGCCCTCGATGCCCCTTTGCCCGTGCTGGCCGCGCTCAAGCCCGTGCGCAGCCTCACTTCGGAAGACAAGCATGCTGTGGATCGCCCTGCGCACCCCCGCATCCGCAAGCTCGCCGCCGCATGACGCCGCCCCCGACGCGCCTGAGCAGCTGGCCCTCGCCTGGTGGGCCCTGCAGTTCAGCCCCCGGGTCTGTGTGGAGCAGGAAGCGGTGCTGCTGGAGGTGCAGGACAGCCTGCGCCTCTTCGGCGGCCAGCGCGCGCTGCTGCAGCGCGTGCGCGCAGAGGCTGCCGGGCAGGGCGCCCGCGCCCTCGCGGTCGCGCCCACCGCCCTGGCCGCGCTCGCGCTGCTGCGCACCTTGCGTGAAGACACCCGGTCGGCATCTTCGAACTCGGCAACCTCCGTTTCGAGCTCGACAACCTCCGTTCGCCCTGAGCTTGTCGAAGGGCTTCGACAGGCTCAGCCCGAACGGATTCAAGCCCATGACGACCCGCTTCCTGCGCCCATCCCCGCCAAATCCTGCACCCCCGCCGCCCTGCAGCGCACGCTGGACGCGCTGCCCCTCCAGACGCTGAGCGCCACGCACCCCCATGCCCCCACGCTGCAGCGCCTGGGCTGCCGCACGCTGGGCGCGCTGCGTGCGCTGCCGCGTGGCGGTGTGTCGCGCCGTTTCGGCGCCGCGCTGCTGGAGGCGCTGGACCGCGCCTACGGCCTGCGCCCCGATGCCTACGAGTGGATCGCGCTGCCGGAGCAATTCAGCGCGCGGCTGGAATGCATGGGCCGCATCGAGGTGGCCGAAGGCCTGCTCTTCGGTGCGCGCCGCCTGCTCGCGCAGCTGGGCGCCTGGCTGCTAGCAAGACAGCGCGGCGTGGTGGCCCTCACCCTGCACTGGGAGCACGACCTCGTGCGCCGGGGTGATGCGACGAATGGAAGTTTGACCATCCGCACCGCCGAAGCCACGCGCGACATGCTGCACCTCACGCGCCTGCTGGCCGAGCACCTGGCGCGCATCACGCTGCCCGCACCCGTGATGGCCATCCGGCTTGAAGCCCCGCAGACCGAAGCGCTGGCCACACAATCGATGGGCCTGCTGCCCGAAGACCAGCGCGAGGGCGAGACCCTGCAGCAGTTCATCGAGCGCGTCTCCGCGCGCTTGGGCCCCGAGCGTGTGTTGCGCGGCCAACTGATTGCCGACCACCGGCCGCAGCACATGCAGCGCTGGTTGCCCGCGGCCACCACCGCCGCGTCCTCACGCAAGAAACCCAAGCTGCCGCCCCACCTGCTGTTGCACCCGCCCTGGCTGCTGCGCGAACCGCTGCGCCTGGCCGTGCAGGGCGAGCGGCCCGTCTACCAGGGGGCGCTTACTTTGCTGGCCGGCCCCGAGCGGCTGGAGTCCGGCTGGTGGAGTCTGTTATCGAGTGCAGAGGCAGAGGGCCAGGAACTGGCCCTGCGCGACTATTTTGTGGCCCGCAGCCCGCACGCAGGCCTGCTCTGGGTGTACCGGCGCCGCAGCGCGGGGGAGCCGGCTTGGTTTTTGCAGGGGTTTTATGGCTGAGGACGCAGCCAGCTCACCAACAGTGGTGCCACGCAGAGGAAGAGCAGGCCGTAGAGCAGGTAGTTGCCCGTGGCGGGGTTGAAGTCAGGCCAGAGCTTGTGCCAGGCCTTGCGCATCACAAAGCGGCCGATGGCCAGGTCAAACGCGGCCATGAAAACGGCCAGCGTGAGACCCAGCAACCCGTGCGCCACGGCACCCTGCAATTGCATGGGCGGCACCAGCAGCCAGCAGATTACGAAGGCCAGCACCGAACCCGTGAAGGCGCTGAGCTTGATTGCACGATCCTTGCCGATGCGAGGCACGATCCACACCGTACGGGCGATGCCGTGCAGGGTCTCAGCACCTGCGAGGACGACGCAGAGCGAGACGATCCGCAACAAGGTGTCAACGCTCATGGGTACGGTTGAGCTGTGGTCATGTTAGGCGGCGCTACGTCGAAGCTGGTTCCACGGTTAGCCGCACACCCAGCGCCTTGGCCACCTTGATCACGGTGTCGAAGCGCGGCTTGGCGCCCGGCGTCAGCGCCTTGTACAGGCTCTCGCGGCCCAGCCCGGCGTCCTTCGCCACCTGGGCCATGCCGCGCGCACGTGCCACGTCACCAAGGGCCAGCAGCAGCAGGTCGGTGTCGCCCGTTTCGAGCATGGCGTTCATGTACTCGGCAATGGCGGCATCGTCGCCCAGGTACCGTGCGGCATCGAAGGGGACCAACTTGGTCTTGGCTTTGGTGGTGCTCATGGTTCCAGCTCCAACTGTGTCAGGAGCTATTGCGTTCGCATGATGTGCTGGCATCGTGTATCTAAATGGATACCGTGTCAACCTGACCCGCTCGGGATGCCCTGGCCCGCTTCTCATCCTGGCCGGCCCCGAGCGGCTGGAGTCCGGCTGGTGGAGTTTGTTAGAAGTGGCAGAGACAGAAGGCCAGGAACTGGTCCTGCGCGACTACTACGTCGCCCGCAGCCCGCACGCGGGCCTGCTCTGGGTGTACCGGCGCCGCAGTGCGGGGGAGCCGGCTTGGTTTTTGCAGGGGGTTTATGGGTAACGCTTGGGGCACGAAATTGCGGCGATGCAGATCAACGCGAAGGCTGAATGGGATGTCAAATGCAAGGCTCGCCCCCGTTGCACGCAGTGTGAAGTGCACAGATCAGAGTCTCGGAATTGTGTTCCCTACAACTTCTTTCAATTCCATGATGGAGTCCTGTCCAATAAGTCTCGTCGTGCCATCCACTCTTTCCACACGATATGACTTCGGTGTCTTCTTGATGCATCTCACGCCATTTTCATACTCTATGGA
>LNFM01014811.1_pt1 | contig 15960 bp, 16 predicted proteins | sample 596031 | NCBI WGS metagenome assembly LNFM01 (sample SAMN04254537, study PRJNA301005) | activated carbon metagenome | isolation source: dual media filters at the Ann Arbor, Michigan drinking water treatment plant | place: USA: Ann Arbor | reverse complement strand
AGGCCTTCGAGTTGGCGCGCCAATTCGTTTCGCGGCATGCTGACCGCCGCGGCGAGATCGATCCTGGTCATCACCAGGGGTTGCACGGCGCGCCTAGCCTGGTCGACCTTGCTTCGCGACAACTTGCTCGACGAATTGTCGTCCAGCTTTTCGTCGGGCTCCGACTTGACCAGGGATGCTGCCTGGAGCGCGGCAGAACGCCCGAGAGGCTCCGTCTTGGCGGCGGCCAGGACCGCTGGCGGGCGTTCGGACAGGACCGGAAGCTTCATGGCCGACGACACCTCGTGGGCGGTCACCGGCTCGGGCAGCGCTTCCGCCGCCGCTTCAGGCGTTGGCGCACCGAAGCTCGTCGCCGGGAGAATTGGACGCAGGACATCGGCGACATGCCGGCGCAGTTCGAGAGGCGCCAGCATGACGCCGTGACTACGGAAATGGGCCTGTGACAGGGTGCCAGCCTGGCGCGTCACCTCTCCGGCGGGGGTGCCCGCCTGCATCAATGCGCGCAGCCGCGGAGCGACAGCGTCGCGCAGCCCGGCGGATGCAGCCGTCATTCTTCCGTCGCGGTCGGCCGGGCCAGGCAGCGGCCGTGGTTCCGCGGGCGTTCGCCGGTCGATCCGGTCGAGTGGGCCAACGGCTGCAACCTCTGTCGTCTGCGTCTTCTTGGTGCGCAATCCGAACATCGTCGCCTACTTTTTCTTCAGACTGCGTCCGAAACGTTCGAACAGGCTCGCCGCCTTTCCGGTCCTGGAAGAGCCGTTCTCGGCGCTCGGCAAATCGAGCCCGGCCACAAGCGGCCGCAGCGCTTTCACGATGCCGCTGGCTGGTGCCGCCTCCGAAACGGGCTTGCCGACATTCACGGCCGAGAGCGCCGCCGCCGAATCGGCCGGGATCTGACAGTCGACCTTGCGTTTAAGCGACCTCTCGACATCGGACACTTTGACCGCCGAACGGCGGGCGTCGATTGCGCCTCCCGTTGCGATGTACAGTCTGGCACCTGGCGCAACATCGTGGACGAGCTGCTGGAGGCGCATGGCATCGCGGACACCCGGCAGCGACAGGTCCGTTACGAGCAGGATGTCGGTCGACGCCTCGATCACCTGACGCTGGATCACCGGATCACCGCGCGGCACGTCGGCCACGACCCAGCGGAAGCGCCGGTGGATGGACTTCAGGAAATCGCCGGCGGCGTGGGGGCGCGCCTGGAAACCATTCGTTGGCGCTTCCTCGGCTCCCATGGCGTAAAGGAACTCGCTCTTCTTCTGCGCCACCTGCTGGATGAATAGGGCGTCGATTCGATCCGGCTGCTCCAGCGCTTCACGCAAGGCGTCGATCGCCTCGAGATCGAGAGCCAGCATGAGCGAGCCATAGTGCAGGTCGAAATCGATCAGCAGGACTTCTTCCTTGAGCCGCGCGCCCAGCATGGCAGCAATCGCGACCGCCGCCGTCGTGGCACCAACGCCGCCTCGCGCGCCGATGACCGACAATGTGCGTAGTGCGGCATCCTTCAGCGGCGATTGGCCGGGCGTCACGGCGCCGCCTGTCCGCTGACGCAGGTCCAGAGCCCGTTCGACGGCGCGTCCCATGGCGCCCTCCGCGAACGGCGCCGCCAGATAATCGTTGAAGCCGACCGCCAGCAGGTCCCGATACAGGGCGACGTCGTTGATACGGCCAACGCCGATTACGAGACAGCTGCTAGGGATGGCGGTCTTGAGTGCGGCGGCATCGGCGATCGGGTCGGCGGCGTCGGCGAGATCAACGATCAGGAGATCGAGGTCGCGCGGCCATTCGCCGATCGCCAACGCGGCGTCGATCGTGCCTTCGCGGATGTTGGCCTTGCCGAGCGTCATGTTGAAGATATCGGCCGACACGCGCGCCAGCGTGACCGTATCGGAGATGAACGCCATGGCGCTGAGGCCGGGCTTTTCGTCTCGCGACGCCGTCAGGATTTGGGCGCTCGCCATTGCGGACATCGCTGCTGCCTCAGTTCACGGCCGGCGCGGCGCCGCCACCGGCGCCACCACCGCCACCACCGGTCGCGATCGTATTGAGCCCGCGGACCTTGCCCTCTCGGTAACGATTGATCGCTTCGGCGTTCACCGTGCCATCGGCCGGGCCGGGCGAACGCCCGACCGCCGCATCGCGCGGTCGCGACAGCATCTGTCCCATGTTGTAGGCGTCGGCGCAGCCGAACCCCGGCATCGCCGCTTCATTGGGATTCCACATCGCCGCCGGCGAATAGTTCGGACACCGGTTGTTGGCGATCAGATACTCGGACCGCACCACCACCACCGAATTCGGGGCCATCGCCATGGCGGGTTCGACTGCGGTGGTCACCCAGCGCGCACCGGATTCCGACAGGCTTTGCGCCACGCGCTGGGCCTGCGTTCGCTGCATCGCCCCTCCCGAACCATCGGAGACGACGGCGAATTCATCGCGTTGGGCGCGCCGACCCGCTGCGACGATCGCTTTCAGCTCGTTGAGTTGCCCGGCATTGAGCTGACCGCTTCCCGGCGAGAAATTGACAACGACCATCGTGTCGGCTCGTACCGCATCATGGACCGTGTCGACAGTCGCTTGCTGAGCGACTGGGTTGGCGCAGGCTGCGAGGCCACTCGCCGCGAGGAGCATAAGGACGACGGAACGCATGACCACTCCCCTATTCCAGTTTGAAGCCAGCCGTCGGCCCGACATTCTGCTCCCGGCCCACAGCGACGCGGCGCGGCGGCGTCGGATGGTTCAGGCGCTGATAGACGAGACGATCGGCGTCGGTCGGCGGCACCCGATCGGTAAGGGGCGTGCGCAGCTTGCCGCTGGTCGGCTCGACGAAGTACGGCGTGATGATGATGACCAGCTCGGTCTCCGAGCGCTGATAGGCGTCGGACTTGAACAGCGTACCCAACACGGGAATGTCGCCGAGCCACGGCAGCTTGACGATGTCCTGCTGCGAACTCGCCTGGAGAAGACCGGCGATGGCGAAGCTCTGGCCGCTACCCAGTTCGATCGTGGTCGATGCCTTCCGTGTTTGAATGCCCGGCACGGTGACGACGGCGGTGGCGGTGAGCGGCACGCTGATCGATCCGACGCTGGAGAGTTGGCTTACTTCCGGAGCCACCTTGAGATTGATGCGATCGCCGATGATGGTCGGCGTGAAGGCAAGGCTGACGCCGACCTGCTTGTACGTCACCGTGATCGTGGCGTTGGTCGTGCCGCCCTGCGGCGTGATGATCGGGATCTCGCCGCCGGCAAGAAAGCTCGCCGTCTCGCCGGACATGGCGATCAGGTTCGGCTCGGCGAGGATGGTCGCCTGGTTCTGGGTGGCGAGGAAGTCGATAAAGCCGTTCAGGCTGCCGTCGTTGGATTGCACAGAGATGGCGCCCGAGGCAGCGCCACCAACTGACTGGGCCGTGCGCACGGCGAAGCCCGCGCCGGCGCCGATGCCGAACGTGGCAAGGCCAAACAGGGCGACGTTGTTGATGTTCTGCCAGTTGATGCCGACGCGCTTTAGCGCCTCGCGCCGCACCTCCGCCACCTTCACGCGCAGTTGCACCTGGTTCGGCGCGTCGACCTTGACGTTGCTGATCACCTTGGTCGCAACGCCATTGACATGCTGCAGCGCCAGCCGACGCGCATCCTCGGCAACCACGGCCGAACGGACCGTGCCAGTCATCACGATCGTCTCGCCCTGGTTGTCGTAGATGATACCGTTGCCGGGGTGCAGCGTATCGAGCGTCCCCTTCATGCGGCTGATCGGCGAGGTCACGCTGACGATGGTGTTGAGCAGGACCCGGTCCTGGTCGTCGACTGCATAGAGGACGGTATCGCCGGGTTTTTTGGCGAAGACGTAGACCATCGTCGGCGACCGCACCTGGACGTCCGCGATATCGGGAGCGGCCACGAAGACGGTGGCGGCCGGCCCAGGCAGCTTGATTGCCGTCCCCTTGTTGATCTCGAGCTTGAGTGTGGGCGGCTCGGTCGGCACGATCTGGCTCTGGCCGAAGGCGCGGCTCGGCGCACCGCCGACGACCTGCGGCGTCCGCGGTGCTCCTGGTGTCGTTGTCGGCGGGATCGGGACAGGCGCCGGGGCCTGCGCCAATTGCGGTGCCGGACGCATCGGCGCGACCTGCGGCTGGACCTGGCCTTGCGTCTGGGTGAATTGGACAGCACCGCGATCAGCAACCGGCGCGGCGGCGACCGGCGCGGGAGAGATTGCCGGCGTCATCCGGGGCAGACCGACGTCGGGTGTCAGCGACGCGCTGACGATCGGCGACCGCGGTGGAATGGCCGCAACCGTCGGAGGTAATGGAACGGCGGACGCTGCCGCGACCGGCGGCGAGACCGCAGTCGCAGCCGCGGCGGCCAGTGGCGCGCTTACCGCGGGCGGCGATGTCATCCCACGCATCACTTGCTCAACACGCTCCGACTCCCGGCGATTGAGATCGTCGGAAAGATTATCGGTTGGGCTTTTCTTACCCTTCGTCGTTTTCTTTGCCGCGTTGTTGGCGTTCGGGCTCTTGGCTTTCGTTTGAGCCTTGGCCGCACCGTCGGGATCGGTTGACTGAGCCAACAGAATTGTAGGCTGCAGCCCGAACGACAGGGCCGCGACGAGCGCGAGCGAAGAGCCGGCGCGACGCCAGACCGATGGCTTGGCCGCAAGGGCGAATGATGGGCTCATTGCGACACACTCGGTATGGTACGCGTGAAGGGGATCGTCCGAGGACCCGGCTTGGCGGGCTCCCTAGCGGCATCGGGCGCAGGTGGGGCAGACGGATCGGCCGTGGTGCTTCCGTCGCGGTCCTGTTTGGTGAGGATGCTGCCGCGCAACACGAAGATGGCGCTGCGCGCGACTTCAGGGGGAGGCGCCGCCACCGTCGGACTCTTGATCAGGCGACTGACCTGGCTGTCTTGAGTGTAGCTGTAGCCGAGTTCGGCCGGCTGTTCGTCCCCGGCGGCCTGATCGCGTTCGCCCTCGTCGGGATCCTGGAGGCTGCGCAGGACCAGCGAGAGCTCGCCCATCTTGACCGCCAGAGTCACGATCTCGGTTTGCTTGGGCGTGAGCTCGAGCGTCGCCGTCTTGGCGATATCGGGCTTGTCGCCCGGCGCGAAGTCGAGTTTCTGGTCCATGGCGATCACGCGAGCGTTGCGCAGGATCGTCTCGGTGGCGCTGTGCTGCCCGGCCGGACTCGTCAGCACATGCGTCAGCAACACATCGACGCGATCGCCGGCATAGATGAACCCCGAGACTGCGCTGGTGGCCGTGGCCGGCACGCTGACCGCGCGCATTCCGGAACGCAGCACCGCCGCCAGAAACCCGCGCGAGCCCGGCATGACGATCTCGACTTCGACGATCGGCTCGCCGACGTGGAAGGAACTGCGCGCCACCGCGCCGACGAAATCGGCGATCGGCCGCTTGCCCTCGACGATGTAGCTTGCCGGCAACGCGCCTTGCGGCCACGGCTGCCAACGCAGGTCGTCGGGCTTGATGATCTGACCAGTGCGGACCGCGTTGCGCGCGACCAGGACCTGGATCGCGGGTTTGGCCTGGGTGACCGGTCGTTGTTGGCTCGCCGCCTGTGCCATGATCGCCGCGCGTTCGGCCTCCAGCCAGGCGCGGGCGAGGAATGCCGTCGCGCCCGCAACGAGAACGGCCAGCAGCAGAAAGGCCATGCGCTTGCTGTTCATGATGCCGACCGCCGCTTCACGAGGCCGCCAGCGTCGCGGCGACCCACAGGCCGCCGGCAGCGATCGCCGGGCCGTAAGGCAAGCCGCCGCGCAGGCGCGTCGCAATAGACGCATCGCCGGCAGGAGCGGCCGGGCCGATCCGCGCGCCCGCGAGCATCGCCAGACCCAGGACACCACCTGCCAGGGCCACGATCATCAGGAAATCGAGCAGAAAGGCCGGCCCGGCGAAGAGGCTGGATGCGGCCAACAGCTTGACGTCGCCGCCGCCCACCACGCCGGCGGCAAAGCCCAGTGCGCCGATCGCGAACACCGCGACACCGCAGCCCATCGCGAGGCCGATCCTGGGGAAAGTCATGCCACCGGCGGCAAGGCCGCTCAACGCCCAGATACCGAAGGCCGCGACAATGGCCAGCGACACCCAATCGGCGATGCTCATGGTCCGCAGGTCCTGCCACGCCGCAGTCGCAAGCAGCAGCGCGAAGCCGATCAGACAAATGGACTGGAGAGGGACAAGCAGCGACATCCGACACCATCTCCGATGATCGCCGTCCCAACGCTCCGCTTGTGTGGATTCGTTCGTGCCCAGCTACCTAAGTGGCAGCTCTGGAAAAATGGCCTGAAAACAAAAACTTACGAACGAATACACAAATGAAAGGCAGACAAAGGACAGCAGATAACAACGTTACAAATGATATTTTCTCTAATAACTTAAGTCAAGGCGTTAATGCTTTATTTTTAAAGGGAAAATTCACATCTGATACAGCTAATAGCGGGTTCGGTGAATCTAACGGCCATCGCTGGGGCCGACCCTAAGTCAGGGTGTTGCCGCCGCTGCCCAGGACGTTGTTGATCTTGTCGCCGACCGTGCGCATGGACGCGATCGCCGCAACGGCGATCAACGAGGCAATCAGCGTGTATTCGACGGCGGTCGCGCCTTGGTTGTCTTTCATCATTCGCCGAAGAATAGACAGCATAGTTGTCTCCAAAACCCCAACTGACTGCGCTGCGAAGTGGCTTCAAGAATCGTACTTAATGCAGATTCTTCGGTCAATTGAAATTGGTCGAAAATATGAAGAAATCTTTCTAACATGTTGATCAAAATGAAAATACCAAACGAGTAATGCTGCCAGAGAGGCTTAACATCGTCCCGCAGGGCGATCCTCAGGGTTTGAGGCGATAGGCCTCGATCACCCGTACCGCGGCGGTCCAGAAGCACAGCGCGGCGAACAGGCCCGCCAACCAGGGGAAGGCCCCAGGAAACAGGCAGAACAGCCCAAACGCGGCGATGGTTTCGCTGCCCTCAATCAGCCCTGCGGCATGAAAGAAGGACTTGCGCCCACGCTTGCCATCGTCGGCCTCGTCGATCTGGGCCGCCAGGATGGCACGGCCCAGGAATGATGCCCCGGTGCAAACGAAGGACGCCAGTAGAACGGCCGCAGCGACCGCGTTAGCCGGACTGGCCAAGGCAAAGCCCAGCGGGACCGCAGCGTAGAACGCCATGTCGCACATGATGTCGAGGTAGCCGCCGAACGGCGTCGGTTTGCTCCGGCGCGCGATCGGCCCATCCAGCCCATCGACCAAGCGATTGAGCAGGATCGCCAGCAGCGCCAGATCGTAGCGGCCATGGGCCAGCGCCGGCACGGCCAGCAGTCCGACCGCGAGTCCCGTGAGGGTCGCGCCGTTGGCGGACACGCCCTTCGCCGCCAGCCAGGCTCCGATGCGATTGAGCGGCGGGTCGATCAGCCGGCGCAGAACGGGATCGAGCATACGCCGCGACGCGTTCAGCCCTGCGCGGGCGGGCCCGAATCGACCGACCTCAAGGACACGACCTCTCCCGCATGCGCATTGGCCCGCCGGTCCTGCGCCGCCTGCCGACGGTAAGCCATCCAGCTGAACGGGATCAGCGAGACGTAGGCCAGGCCGATCAGGGACCCGGCGATCCAGGGAGCGCTCGCGAGCACGCCCATGACCAGGGCGGCCCCCAACAACGACGGCAACACGAGGTGGCGTGGAACCCTTCCCTTCTTGAAGGAATAAGTCGGGATCCGGCTCACCATCAGGCCACCGACCACCACGAGCACCGCCCCCACGAGCAGTGCATGACGAGGCCATGCGGCTTCGATCTCGAAGCTCACCATCAACGGGATCAGGGCGAGCAAGGCGCCAGCCGGAGCCGGTACGCCGGTAAAATACGATCCCGTCCAGACCGGCGGCGGTGTATCGGATACCAGAGCCGTATTGAAGCGCGCCAGCCTCAGCGCCGAGCAGATGGGGAACATCAAGGTTACGACCCAGCCGAGCGCGCCACCGTCCTTCAGCGAAGCCAGATAGAGCACGAGCGCGGGCGTGACACCGAAGCAGAGGAAGTCCGACAGCGAGTCGAGTTCGGCCCCGAAGCGGCTGGTCACGCCCAACCGGCGCGCCACACGACCATCGAGGGCGTCGAAGATCGCAGCCACGATGATGGCGATGACGGCCAGGCGCATCTCGCCCTGAAGCGCGAAGCGGATCGCCGTCAGGCCGGAGCAGAGTGCCGCCAACGTCAGGATATTGGGAATCAGGCGATTGATCGAGAAGCCGCGCAACCGGCCCCGGCGCTCAGGCGAATCACTGTCCATCGCTGCCTCCTAGAATTCGATCGCCGTGCGCGGCCCCGAAGCCACAGGATCGAGTTCGGCCAGGACCGTCTCGCCGCCGATCATGCGCTGGCCGGGTGCCACCAACAACCGGGCGCCGGGCGGCAGGTAAAGGTCGGTGCGGCTGCCGAACCGGATGTGGCCGAAGCGCTCGCCCGCGGCGACGGTCTGGCCCGGCTTGATGTAGCAGACGATGCGACGGGCCACCCACCCGGCGATCTGGACGCAGCCGATCACGCGGCCGTCGGGCCGGCGCAAGGCGATAGCCATGCGTTCGTTCTCCTCGCTCGCCTTGTCGGCGGCGGCATTCAGGAACTTGCCCGGGCGGTAGGACACCACCTCGACCGACGCCGTGCACGGCGCGCGATTGATATGGACGTCGAAGACGCTGAGGAAGATCGAGACACGCGTCAGCGGCTCGCTGCCCAATCCCAATTCGGACGGCGGGACCGCGTCCACGATCATCTGCACGAGCCCGTCGGCCGGTGCGATCAGGACGCCGTCGTCCTGCGGCACGCCGCGCGACGGATCGCGAAAGAAGTAGATCGACCACAGGGTCAGGATCATCAGCGGCCAGAACAGCCATGCCGCACCAGTCAATGCGCCGAGAAAGGCTGCGCCGGCAAAAACGGCGATGAACCGCCAACCGTCGGCAAGGATCGGAACGAGGAAATTGGCCAGCATGATCGCGCTTTCTATCGCCCGATGGCCGTCATTCGACCTTGGGCAGGCTAAAAACTTGGCCCGGGTATATCAGATCGGGATCGCGGATCTGCTCTTTGTTGGCATTGAAGATTTTGGTGTGGTGCCAGCCTTCGCCATAGTGGGCGCGCGCGATGTTCCAGAGATTGTCACCACGCACCACGTACAGCCGCTTGCGGTCGCCGGCGGCGGCAGGCGGCACGGCCACCCGCTCGAACGGCAGTTCGAGGCGGGCGACGGGTTTGCCGTCCGGCGCAATCCGGTCGATGCGCAGCGTGTGTTTGCCCTGCTCGATGGGTTTGGCTGGCGCGAGCCGCCAACGGCCGTCTGCGCCGGCAATGCCTTCAGCGACAATCTTGTCATCGACATAGGCCCGCACGGTCGTTCCTGGCATGGCCGCGATCGTCGTAGTCGACCGTCGAGATGACGAGGTCGCCCGATCGCGGCACGCCCGCCGCCGATGGCGGCTGGACCAGCGTGGCGGGACCGCTGGGCGGCGAAATCATCACGAGCGTCTCTTCCTTGGCGGGCGGCGAGGTCCCAAGTGCCGCAGACGATGGCGGCGGAGGAACGACCGCGACCACGACCTGATCCGACGTCAGCGGGGCGCGGCCCTCGATATGCTGGATCACCCTGAGTTCGTGCTGGCCGGGCGTCAGCGACGGGTCCTGGATGATGATCACCCATTCGCCCCGCGCATCAGCCACGCCGCTGGCGATCTCCTTGCCGCCGTCGAGCAGCACGACCTTGGCGCCAGGCGCTGCCCGCCCCGCAACGACCGCGCGGCCATCGGGGCCGATGCGGGCGACATCGAAACTGGGCGTCGTGACGGCTTCCGGCGCTGCCGCGGAGAGCGCCGGTGAAGCGGTCGCCGGGCGCTCAGCCGACGCCGGCGGGGCCGGTGCCTGGACAGGCGGCGCGACGGCCGCCGGCTTGGTCACCAAGTCGATGGCCGCCTGTTCGGTCAGCTTGCCACGCCATGCAACGGCAAGGGCGACAGCGATGACAATCGCGCCGCCCCCGACGAGCCAAAAAACATTGCGTGACATCACCCTCCCAACGGTGCGACGACCGACCGCTCTTGGCGTCGCTACCCCTCTGCGCGAAATGATACCATGTCACCCCGGTCCGGAAAGACATCGGATCGACTGTAAAAAGAAGCCCCGTGTCCTCCCCCAGCCCTGCCTCCCTCTGTGTCTTCTGCGGTGCCCGCTTCGGCGCCGACCCGGCCACGCGCGAAACCGCCGTCCGGCTGGGCGCCCTGCTCGCCCGCGAGGGCATAACGCTGGTCTACGGTGGCGGTGGCGTCGGCTTGATGGGCTTGGTGGCCAATGCCGCTCTCTCGGGCGGGGCCAACGTCGTCGGTGTCATTCCGAATTTCCTGCTGCAGCGCGAGGCGGGGCACCCTGCGCTCTCCGAGACCATCGTCGTGGAAACCATGCACGAGCGGAAACTGCAGATGTTCGAGCGTTCCGACGCCTTCGTCGTCCTGCCCGGCGGCATCGGCACCTTGGAAGAGTTTTTCGAGGTCCTGTCCTGGCGGACGCTGGGGCTGCACAGCAAGCCGATCGTGATCGTCGACCAGGGCGGTTATTGGCAGCCCCTGGCGGCCCTCCTGCGGGGTGTCGTGGAGGGTGGTTTCGCCGAACGGACCCACCTCGACCACGTCGCCTTCATCAGCGACCTCGACGAACTGTTGCCGACGATAGCCGCCATGCCGCGGGCCCAAGGTCCGGAAAAGACGCTCGACCGCGTCTGACGGCGCTGCCCTTGCGCCAGCGGGCCACCTTGCAGGCCTCCTCCCGGTGGTGCAACAAGACGGGCCAAAATCAGCCGTAGATCAACCCAGCCGACCCAAAAGCGGCGCACGGAGACGCAAGTATGTCAGATCTTGAGATTGTCTGGACGAAGGTCGATGAAGCGCCCGGGCTTGCAACGTTTTCCCTGTTGCCGATCGTCGAGGCCTTCGTCGGAACAGCCGGCGTGAAGATGAAGCTGAAGGACATTTCGCTGACCGGCCGCATCATCGCCAACTTCCCCGACAAGTTGAAGCCGGAGCAGAAGATCAACGACGAGCTGGCCGAACTCGGAAAGCTTGCGATGCGCCCCGAGGCCAACATCATCAAGCTGCCCAACATCTCCGCCTCGATCCCGCAGCTGAAGGCTGCGATCAAGGAGCTGCAGGCCAAGGGTTACGACGTGCCGAACTACCCGGACAGCGACGCGACGCCGGCGGACAAGGAAATCCGCGCCCGCTACGGCAAGGTGCTCGGCAGCGCCGTCAATCCGGTGCTGCGCGAGGGCAATTCCGACCGCCGCGCCGCCGGTGCCGTGAAGCAGTACGCACGCAAGCATCCGCACAAGATGGGCGCCTGGTCGAAGGATTCGAAGACGCGCGTGGCGACCATGTCGGGCGGCGATTTCTACGGCTCGGAGGTTGCGACAACCATTGCAGCCCCCACCAGTGCCCGCATCGAGCTGGTCGCCAGCGACGGCGCGACCACGGTGCTGAAGCCGAAGATTCCGCTCAAGGCCGGCGAGATCATCGACTGCTCGGTGATGAACGCCAAGGCGCTGAGCGCTTTCTACGCCTCTGCAATCGAGGCCGCGAAGAAGGACGGGATCCTGTTCTCGCTACACCTCAAGACGACCATGATGAAGATCTCCGATCCCATCCTGTTCGGTCATTGCGTTTCGGTGTTCTTCGCCGACGTGTTCGCGAAGCATGGCGCCACATTCAAGAAGCTCGGCGTCGATCCCGACAACGGCGTCGGCGACATGCTGCACCGGATCGAGACACTGCCGGAGGTCGAGAAGGCCGCCATCAAAGCCGATATCCAGGCCGAGTACGCAAAGCGGCCCGGCCTCGCCATGGTCAATTCCGACAAAGGCATCACCAATCTCCACGTGCCGAGCGACGTGATCATCGATGCCTCGGTACCGGCGATGATCCGCGAGTCGGGCAAGATGTGGGGCCCCGACGGCAAGCTGCACGACGTCATCGCCGCGATCCCCGATCGGTGCTACTCGAGGCTGTTCCAGGCCGTCATCGACGACTGCAAGGCGCATGGCGCGTTCGATCCGAAGACGATGGGCTCCGTGCCCAACGTCGGTCTGATGGCGCAGCAGGCCGAGGAGTACGGCTCGCACGACAAGACCTTCGAGGTCGCCACGGGCGGAACCGTGCGCGTGGTTGCCGAGGACGGCACGGTCCTGATGGAGCAGAAGGTCGAGACCGGCGACGTCTTCCGCATGTGTCAGGTCAAGGACGAGCCGATCCAGGACTGGGTCAAGCTCGGCGTGCGACGCGCGCGGCTCACCAACACGCCGGCGGTGTTCTGGCTCGACGCTAAGCGCGCGCACGACGCCCAACTGATCGCCAAGGTCGAGAAGTACCTCAAGAACGAGGATACGAAGGGTCTCGACATCCGCATCCTGGCGCCGGTCGAGGCCATCAAGTTCTCGCTCGATCGCATCCGCCAGGGGCTCGACACCATCTCCGTCACCGGCAACGTGCTGCGCGACTACCTGACCGATCTGTTCCCGATCATGGAGCTCGGCACCTCGGCCAAGATGCTATCGATCGTTCCTTTGCTCGCGGGCGGCGGCTTGTTCGAGACCGGCGCCGGCGGCTCGGCGCCCAAGCATGTCGAGCAGTTCCAGCACGAAGGCTATCTGCGCTGGGATTCGCTGGGCGAGTTCCTCGCACTCGGCGCGTCCCTGGAACATCTGGCACAGAGAACCGGAAACGAGGACGTGAAGGTCTTGGCCGAGACCCTCGACGAGGCCAACGGCAAGATCCTCGAAGACAACCGTTCGCCGGCCCGCAAGGTCGGGGAACTGGACAATCGTGGCAGTCACTTCTACCTGGCGAAGTATTGGGCCGAGGCGCTGGCGCGACGCGACAACAGCACGGGCCTGTCGGCCCGCTTCAAGCCGTTGGCGGCGGCGCTGGCGGCGAACGAGGCCAAGATCGATGCCGAACTGATCGCCGCGCAGGGCAAGCCGGTAGACACCGGGGGCTACTATCTGCCCGATCAAGCCAAGACATCGACAGCGATGCGGCCGAGTGCGACGTTGAACGCGGCGCTCGCCGCTCTTTGACGCGACGAGGCCAATTGATCGTCGGGGGCGCCGACGGCTGCCGCACCGGCTGGGTTATCTGCCGGCGCGACGCTGACGGTTCTCTCGACATAGGAGTCGTGAAGACCCTCGCGGAAGCCTGCGAGGGTCTTTCCATTTTGGCCGTCGACATGCCGATCGGCTTTCTCGACATCCAGACCCGCGGCGGCAGAGCGTGCGAGCGCGAAGCCCGCAAACTGCTCGGCAGGAAGAGTTCTTCGGTCTTCTCCTCGCCATGTCGGTGGGCATTGGCCGCAACCGACTACGAAACCGTGCGGCGCATGCCGGCTCCGCACGAAGTCGGTTTGTCAAAGCAGGCATTCGGCCTTTTTTCCAAGTTGAACGAGGTCGACCGCCTGCTCACCCGACAACCGTCCTTACGGAGCATCGTTCACGAGGCGCATCCAGAGCTGGCGTTCCGCCGCATGAACGATGGCGTGCCGGTCTTCGCGAACAAGAAGACGGTCGATGGCCGTTCGCAGCGCCTGCGACTGCTGGCGGCTCACGGTTTCGAGCCGACCGCCGAGCGCCTGCCCGGCGCCGCCCGTGACGACATTCTCGACGCGGTCGCCTGCTGCCGGACAGCCCTGCTCATCGCCCAGGGCAAGGCGACGCGCCTGGGACTGGCGGATGCACGAGACCGACACGGCTTGCCGATGAACATCTGGTGTTAGCCGATTTTTGGCACACATCGTTGTGCCACGGCGTGTCCCGCTGCCTGTGCCACAAATCGCCGCCAAGTCGTTGATCCAAGAAATGAATCGCCCCCTGACCGGCTGTGCCACCGACGGCAACTGCTTTCGGGAATGAGTGTACCGCTGCCCGGCCATGAAAAACGCCCGGCGAATCACTCCGTCGGGCGTTTGCTGGCAGTGCATGCGAACTGCCATCCTGACAGAAATACTAACTCAAACCTGCTGAACTGCAAATTAACGTCAGCCCTTACTCCGGCTTGATACCGGCGGCCTGCAGCACCGGCACCCAGATCGGCTCCTGGATCTTGAGCCAGTCGCCGAGTTGCTGGGGCGTCCCGCCCATGGCGACGAAGCCGCGTTTCTTTAGGTCGTCCTTGCCCTCCGGCGTCGATACCGCATCGTTCAACGCCTTGTTCAGCCTGGCGACCACCACGGGCGGCGTGCCGGCCGGCGCCAGCAGCGCGTAGACGATCGTGCCATCGACATCCCCCGCGCCCAGTTCCTTGAAGGTCGGAATGTTCGGTGCCGCCGACGAGCGCTCCAGCGACGCCATCGCGTACGGCTTGAGCTTGCCGGCCGCAATCTGCGGCGCGACGCTGGTGACGCTCGACATGCCGAGCTTGATGTGACCGCCCAGCAGATCGGTGACGAGCGGGCCGGTGCCGCGGAACGGCACATGCGTCAGCTTGAGACCGTTCAGCATGGCGAACTGTTCGGTCGACAGATGCATCGGCGTCGTGAGCCCGGCCGTGCCGTATTGGACGGACCCAGGCGCGGCCTTGGCGGCGGCTATGATCGCCTTGAGGTCGGCCCACGGCGCGTCGGCGCTGCCGACCAGAACCGAGTCCTGCTTGGCGATGAAGCCGATCGGGATAAAGGCGGTCTTGGGATCGAAGCCGAGCTTGGCCAGGATATAAGGATAGAGCGGCAGGTTGTTGGCGCTGACCACCATCCAGTGGCCGTCGGCCGGCTGCTTGGCCACGAATTCGTGGGCGATGCTGCCGCCGCCACCGCCCTTGTTGTCGATGACGATCGTACCGCCCAGCGCCTTCTGCATCGGCTCCTGGACCGCGCGAACCAACGTGTCCGTGCCGCCGCCGGGCGGGAATGGCACGACGATGTGCACGGGCTGCGACGGGAAGGTCTGCGCCGCAGCACTTGCGGCCTCTGCCCCGAGCGCCGCAAAGGCGGTCCCGACGAACGTTCGGCGTTGCATGTTTCCTCCGAAGCCTGGTCCTTGATGGACCTTGTCTCTTGGACGAAACCCTAGCGCCGTTCTAGCCCTCGCGCATCTGGCGCGCCTTCTTGGCGGCCGGCCGTGCCCAGCAGCGGTCCATCCACGCCTTGATATTGGCGTACCGGCCGAGGCCTTCGAACCACAGCAGACGGTACAGAACGCCGGCCACGTTGCAGTCCGCGACGGTGAAGCGGTCAGCTGCCAGCCATTGCCGGCCCTTCAGGGCGCTTTCGAGTACGGCCAGCGGCCCATCCATGCCGGCCGCTGCGGTTTCGATCGCCTTGGCGTCGCGCGGCTCGGGGGCCATGAACTTGGCAAAACCCCAAGCCTGCGACTTCGGCTCCATCTCGTTGGCTGCCCACAAGGACCATTGGTAGCAGCGACCCGCCTCGGCCGTGTCCGCCCACTTCAGCGATCCGCCGTGCTTCTCAGCGAGGTAGAGGTTGATCGCCAGCGACTCGAAAAGAACCGTACCGCCATCGTCGAGCGTCGGCAGCTTGCGGTTGGGGTTGATCGCATGAAGGCGCGAGTCGACGACCTTCATGTTCTCGAAGCCGATTTTCACCTGCTCGTAGGGGAGACCAAGCTCCTCGAGCATCCACAAATTGCGGAAAGCACGAGACTGGGCAATGCCATAGAGCTTGATCATGACATGCGCCTCAGACCATCCCGAGCGCGTGCTTGTAGACGTCGAGCAACGTCTCCTGCTCGGCCCGGTCGGCGGCATCCATCTGGCGCAGCGACACGACCTTGCGCATGGTCTTGACGTCGTAGCCGACGCCTTTCGCTTCCGAATAGACGTCCTTGATGTCGCCGCCGATGGCCTTGCGCTCTTCCTCGAGCTTCTCGATCCGCTCGACGAAGCTCTTCAGGCGGTCGGCCGAAATCG